>Ga0247844_1000311_pt1 | contig 106507 bp, 110 predicted proteins | sample LaCtaG_FD_192421 | JGI IMG/M metagenome (GOLD analysis project Ga0247844, IMG submission 192421) | Freshwater microbial communities from meromictic Lake La Cruz, Castile-La Mancha, Spain - LaCruzMarch201714.5m_1 | ecosystem: Environmental > Aquatic > Freshwater > Lake | place: Spain...
GTTCTGATCGCAGCTGTTCCAACATTTTTAATTAGCCGCCCTGATAAAGCAGATCGCACATTTATCCAAGAGAATGCAAGGAGTTCAAAGTGAGTTCACTTGAGATCTCCCACCTCAAGGTGACGTTGGGGAAAAAGTTAATTCTCGATGATCTCTCTTTCTCACTTGCCGAAGGTCAGATTGCTGCGCTACTTGGGCCATCTGGTTGTGGCAAGACAACGTTATTGCGCAGCATCGCCGGCTTGGTGCAACCAACCCACGGAACCGTGCGCTTTGGAAATCAATTGGTTTCACTCTCATCACTTGTGCTGCCATCTCACAAGCGAAAGCTCGGTTATGTTCCGCAGGAGGGTGCTTTATTTCCACATCTAAATGTGGCTGAGAACATTGCTTTTGGCTTAGATCGTTCAACTTTTACCAAAGATAAAATTCGCCAGATCACCAAAGAGATGCTTGGGCTAATTGAGTTACAAGGTTTTGAAAACCGTATGCCTAGCCAACTCTCTGGTGGCCAGCAAACCCGTGTTGCTCTAGCTCGCGCACTAGCTGTAAAGCCCGCGCTAGTTTTGCTCGACGAGCCATTCTCAGCCCTCGATGCTGAACTTCGCGCAGACCTGCGTTCTGATGTAATTGATTTACTACGTGCTCAAAATACAACTGCCATCTTGGTGACACACGATCGCGAAGAAGCACTCGTATCAGCCGATGTTGTCGCGCTAATGCGCGAAGGCAAGATAATTCAGCAAGGTACCCCTGAGGCGGTTTACTCATCTCCGATTTCACTTGAAACCGCAATTGGCACTGGCGATGCGCTAGTTCTAGCGGCTGCCAAGATGGCCGACGGCGGCACCGCTTACCTCTTTAACTCAACAGCTAAAGGTGCTGCAGTTGAAAAGGGGCACATTGTTATTCGCCCAGAAGAGATAAAGATCGACCGTGATCTTTCAAAGGCAACTGCAATTGGTTTAATCGAAAAAATTGATTACTACGGTCATGACGCAATGATCACTGTAGATGTATCTGGCGAAGCGCTAAAGATTCGAATTCCTGGCCCATTTGATTTTGTACTGGGTGAGAAAGTTTCGCTGCATCACGCTGGCCCAATTAGATTCTTTGCTAACGAGATAACGGCTCTTTAGTTCAAAGCTCACCACAGCAATTCTTTATTAAAAACGTTTTAGTTGTTTTTCACGTATTCAGATGCATGAGGAAAACCGTTAGCTGCTAACTTTTCGGCCATATCTTCTTTAACGGCCTTAACGACTTTATGTGTTCCGTCGCAGTTCTTTTCTTCATCTCTGGTGTGACCGCAAACGCAAGCGCCCATGACATCTCTTTTCTTAAGTTAGTAGATTGAAATCTTATCGATCAGGACTCGAAGTCGCCGCCTCGACCAGTGATTTTTTTCTTGCTCTTTGCTGGTCGCTCGTAGGCAACCAGCAAAGCGGCAATGATCATGGTGAAGACACCGATAACAAGAAACTTGCTCATTGAATTACCCGAGTACTGCCCAGACAACTAGCGCAAAGACACCAATGCCTAGACCAACCATTGCAATGGCTGACAATGACAAGAGTCCGCGAGAATCCGCGATTTTCTTGGTTAGCTCTGATGGCTTTTCTAAACGCTTGAGATCTACCAAAAGAATTTCAGCTTCACGGATAGTTGCGTATTGCGAAATGATTGCCAAGATTCCGGTTGCTGCAGCAACGCCGATAGTTAAATACTTAGCGGCATCATTTGCAGTCTCGAACTTGCCGAAAGCTGCCAATACGAATACGCCAATTAGCATCAAGGTTGGCGCGATTTGAGCGTTGATAACCTGTGAGCGCTTAGTGTTCCAAAGTTCTAATAAACCTTTTTCGTCCATGGTCTCTCCCCCATTTTCGTTGCTTTTGCAACTAAGAGAATAGTAAGTCCGAACTTTGAACTTTGCGCGGTCAAAGTAGAAGAAACACGCAGACTGAGCGTGAATTCTGGGTGTGCTCTGGGAGCCGTATTCATCTGACTTTACGCCGGCTTTTTACTTGCCTCTTCTAATACTGCGCCACGCACCCGTTGACCAAAGTGCCCAGAAAACAAGTAATGGCTGGAAGAACAATCTGATGGCGCGGGCACGATCGGTATCTAATCCAAAGGCATCAATGCCGTTGACGTATTGCGAGATATTGCCGGGAAAGATTGCGACAAAGAATAGCGCGGTCGCGATGCCAACTTCTTTTCGATAGCGCAGGGATGTAAGAGCTAGGCCAAGAAGTATTTCAACTACGCCAGATGCCAGAACTACAAAGTCGGCAGAGAACGGAACCCAGTTAGGAACCTGGGCTTGGAACTCAAGGCGGCTAGTTGTTAAGTGCGTGATGCCGGCATAGATAAGGGCAGCACCGAGTAGGACTTGAGTAGCTTTGCGGATTAGTTCCATGGGCAGCTCTCCGTTGTTTACTAGCGGGGTTATTGCTTTAGATAGAAACTTTAAGTTTTACGATATCGCCTAATTCAACTTTTAGATTCTCGCGGACAGCCTTTTTAAGTGGCACTAAATAACTGCCATCTTTCGGAATCAGTGCGGTGTAAAAAGTGTGATCATCAATAGTTATATCGGCGGGAATTACACCCCACCCGTAAGTTACTTGCGACGCGATTTTCGAGATAGCTGCAGCTTCTTTTTCAGGCACGCGCATAAAGTAAAAGGGTGATGGACCACGCCAATAAATCAATTCAGCGGTGAACTTTATTTCCAATCGCTCAGACATGTTGGTATTTTACTTCATTACTTCTTGATTGAGAGATCAATCATCTGGCCATCATGTAATTGCTGATCGGGCAGACCTTTTAAAACATGAACTTTTGCTTCACCGACTACTACCCAATGGGTATCACCTGAACGTTTTACGATTGCAGTTAGTTCGTCAACGCCAATAAGAATTGAGTCATCGGTCACGTGTAACAAGACCTTGGCTGCGCTCTCTGGAATCCACTTAAAGAATTTATTGAAGTGTGGAATCACGCGAATTTCTGGCATCAGATTTAAACCTGCAGTTGGTGCTTTCTTGAGCAATCGGAAGTTTGGAATCTGCGCGCTAAGCACCATCGCGCCTGCGCTACATCCAGCCAGCGAAGCCCCGGTATTCCAATTTTCAATAATGGCTGACCAAAGCGGCGTATCGATAAGTGTTTCAGCGAGATGATGTGGGTCTCCCCCTGACATATACATCAACGCACTATTTGTGACAGCATCAACGTATTCTTGATTGAACGCATCTTCGCGAGAGAAGATGGGCAAGTAGGTGCATGGCACGCCAAGTGCATCGGCTTGTCGTTGGCCGAGTGATCGCCAAAACTCCAAACGATCTTCGCTTTCGCGACCAGCAGCTGTTGGAATCTGTAGGTAGCGCGACTCTTTACCGTTTTTAACGCCATCGGCAATTAGCGATCCCTCGAACTGCGCCATGGCAGGTAAGTACTCACCTGAACCAACTAGTGCGAGGGAACCATTCATTTTGCGAGTCTAAGCGTAATTGGCTTTATTGCACCAAGGTTCCGGCGAATATTTGCCAGGCCAGGGCTGATTTAGCGACAAGTGAAAGAGTTATGTAGGTCTTCTCGCCACGTAAGTATTGTGCCCACTTGCCAACTTTTTTGTATTGCAGATATTGCACGATGGCAAAAATATTAAAGAGCACGAATAGTGAAAACACGATTCCGTATACGAAAAGCGGTGCCGATGCATCGCCGATGCCCTTGATTGAGAAGATATAGAACACTAAGCCAACCCACGGAACTATTCCCGCGATGCAACCAAAGATAAATGGCAGCCATCCGCCATTTCCTGGGGTCTCATACTTTTCTTGTAACCAACCGAAAAGAATCATTGATGCATTAACGCCAAAGATCGCAATTATTGCTGCGACATCTGAGACACCCACAATTTGCGCAATCAGAACAATCATTACTGAAGAGCTAATTGAATATTCAACCCAGCGGAAATAATTTCGGTTCTGGGCTAATCCGCTTTGATATCGATCAAAGTACTTTGGTGAGGCAACTAAGAAGTGGAAGAAAGCCGATAGGCCAAGGAAAAGTGCCACGGTTAAGCCAACTGGGGTGTCGAGCAAAGTGATTGGTTCGGCAAATGTGCTGCCAGGAGGGCCGGTCATATATCTGGCCACGATTGGTAGCGTGAAATCGTTGGCTAGGGCAATAACTGCGAACATTTGGGCTAGATGGAAAAAGCCCGCGATCAAGTTATAGCGGCGGATGATTGCTGAATTAATCACTTTGCTCATGGCGTTATCGTCCCATGAAAGTTCTTAAACCCTGATCTACTATTGCTTAATGTCACGCGTTGCTAAAACAAAGAATGGTTTTGCGCCTAAAGTCTGCGTGCGCTGTGGTCTCGAATTTGAATGGCGAAAGAAGTGGGCGAAGAACTGGTCTGAAGTTAAGTACTGCAGCGATCGTTGTCGAGAGAACAAATGAAGCGCATCGTCTATCTTCCTTTTGATCATTTACATCGCAACTATGGGGCGCTTAAGGATGCTAAACCATCCGATGATTTGATCGTCTTCGTTGAGAGTGCACGAATGACCACGGGGCGCAATTGGCATAAAGAACGGCTCTTCTTTCTGCTTTCAAGTGCACGCCACTTTGCTAAAACTCTTGAGGCCGAGGGTTTTACCGTTGAATATTTAAAGGCTGCCAACATTGTCGATGGCCTTAAATCAATTCAGGTGAATTTCCCAGGTCTACCAATCATCTGCGCCGAGCCATCTTCATTTAGACAGTTCGAAGCGCTAAAAGAATTTGGTGTGGATTTCATAGATAACGATTTTTTCTTGACTCCCCGGCCGCTCTTTAAAGCTTGGGCAGATACTCAAAAAAGTTACTTGATGGAAAGCTTTTATCGAAAGCAACGAGTTCGCTTAGACGTTCTAATGGAGGGCAGTGAGCCAGCAGGAGGCGCTTGGAATTTTGATAAAGAGAATCGATTGCCGCCACCAAAGAAATATGAAGGCCCTAAGTATTTAGAACATCAGCGCGATGAAATAGATGCACAGGTAGCTAGCGAGATTGGCCACGAGATGACAACTACTTGGGCGACTACTCGGCAAGGCGCGTTAGCCCAACTTAAGAATTTCATTGATAACCACTTTGGCGAGTTTGGTCCGCTCGAAGATGCGATGACTATTGATAACTGGGCCCTGCATCATTCGCTGCTCTCGCCTTATTTAAATAATGGTCTGTTTCACCCAAGTGAAGTTATTGCAGCTGCGATTAAAGCCTTTGATACTGGCCGAATTCCGATTGAATCAGCTGAAGGATTTATTCGCCAGATTATTGGTTGGCGCGAATATGTAAATGGTATGTATTGGTTTCTTGGCCCTGATTACCGTAACAACAATCAGCTAAACGCTAGCCGCAAACTGTTGCCACTTTTCAATGATCCCGATGCAACTCAAATGAATTGTATGAAGCAGACCGTTACCGACATAAATGAACGAGCTTGGGTGCACCATATTCCGCGGTTAATGTTGCTTTCGAATCTGGCGCTAGTAACCGGAACCAACCCACAAGAGTTTCTGGAATGGATGCGCGAAGTTTTTATTGATGCCAGCGAATGGGTGATGGTCCCAAATGTAATTGGCATGGGTGTTCATGCCGATGGCGGGCAGATGATGACAAAACCATATGCCGCAGGCGGTGCTTACATTTCGCGAATGTCTAACTACTGCAAACCTTGCGCTTACAACCCCAAGTTACGAGTTGGCGAAACCGCTTGTCCGTTTACAACTCTCTACTGGGATTTCCTTGATCGCCATAAGGAAACTTTCGCGAAGAATCACCGCATGAGCCAACAAGTATTTGGGCTAAATCGCTTGAGTGACCTGCCCGAGCTAAAGCTTCGTGCGCAAGAGGTGCTTAAAGGCTTAGACAACGGCACGATTTAAGGATATTTGTCAGCAATCCAAACTAATCTTCGGTCATGGGATTCTTCGCAGACTTTAAAGCAAAGCGGGCAGATAAGCGGGCCACGCAAGAGTTTGATTACCTGCATTACATGTGGCAAGAAGATATTGCGCAACTTGATAAGTTAATCGAAGTTTTCACAGCGGCTGCTAAAGGCGAAGATTCAGTTGCAAATACTTTGATGCAAAAGCCAGGCGAAATTGCGCTCTGGACAGGTCGCGCGGTTTTTCACGAGGCTGGTCGCACCGCAACTCGTTATGTTGGCGGCACAGCTGGTGTCAGCATTCCAATTGGTGGCGGCGTTCGTTTTCGAGTTGGTGCCATGCAAGGAACTGCTGTGCCGGGCGAAGCTTTTCAAATGGATAAAGATCAGGGCGTTGTCATGCTAACAACCGAGCGATTGGTGTTTGCTGGGCCAATACAGACGCAAGAATGGAATTTCGATAAGTTGTTGATGTTATCTACCACGCCCGATGAATCTGATTACTTCATTAGCGTTTCAAATCGCAAGACCACATCTGGTGTGCGTTTTACTCCCGAAGTTGGGCGCGAGTTCAATCGCTTCTTAGGTTCGGCTACTGCGGCAAATGAAACTGGAATCGCGCCACTACTTGAAGAGTTAGATTCGCTGAAAGAGAAAGCAATTGATTCAGAACCAAAGTTAATCCTGCCTTCTAGCGTTAAGGCGATTAGTTAACTAATTACAACCGCAATACCTGTGGCAATTAGCACTGCAGCAGCTGCGATTGATTTACTTTTACCCAGGCGCTGTGGCAGCCCTTTGATTCCACTGGCTTGATCTTGATCCATATCCTTAATGACATTGATGAAATGCGCCGCCATTCCAAATAGCGCTCCCCCTAATAACATCCAGAGCGGTGGATTTAAATCTTTGGAAATCACAACACACGATGGCAGTGCTGCAAAAGCGATTGCATATGGCAGTGGCGAAAATAGATTGAATTTAAAGTAGAAGTTATAGGCAACGCCACAAGCGATGCCCAACATGTAAACCAAGCCGCCTTTAATACCGAGTGGGCCAAACAGGTTTGCGACAAAAGAGAACGGCAACATAAAGCGCAACCACTTTTGTAGGTATTGCTTTGTAATCAACCCCGAAACTAGCGGCTTCTTGGTGCGTTGATGTTTCAGATCATCTTCTAGATCGTAAAGATCATTGCTCCAACCAACTACTAACTGGCCGGTAAATACGCCAAAAGCAATTACATATGCTGGGCCTTCCCACCAGTAATAAACAGCAACTGCAAAGGAGATTGCAGTGACAATTAAGGTGGGGCCAAAGTGGGAGGCCTTTAATAGGCCCTTTAACTTCTTCACTTCTGAATTCTATTAGACACCGTGAAGTGTTGCGACTTAGCTAGCTCCACTTGCCATGTAATCACGAAGCGCCTGACTCTCCGAATTCAGTTCACTTACGTAATTCTTTACAACGTCACCGATGGAAACTATTGAAATGAGTGCGCCATCCTCATCAACCACAGGAACGTGGCGAATTCTATGTTCGGTCATCATTTTCATTAGTTCGGCGGCTGTTGAATCAGGTGTGCAGGTGTGAACATCAACTGTCATTATGTCTCGAACATGCATACCAATCAGTTGATCTAGCTTTCCGGGCATAGCTCTGACGACGTCACGTTCAGAGACAATTCCATCGATTCGTTTGCCATCATTAGAAACGACTAAAGCTCCAATGTGATGCGAATTTAGAATATTGACAAGATCATGAATACTTGCACTCGCTGAAATAATCTCGACTCGCTTGCCCTTAATGATGGTACTTATTTTCATTTTGCACCCCCCACTTGAAGTTTGTACATAGTGCTCTCATGCTAGACAAATTGCAATAGTCCGTTCCTAGTTCGAACTGGGGCCAGCAAATTCCCACGCTTAGGCGCTAACCTTTGACCATGGCTACTAAAGACCCAAGTCGCGAGGCGCATTTTCCAGCGATTGAAAAAAGATATGGCGAGAAGATGTCATATTGGTTCAAGGTCATGAAAGCCCTTGACGGTCAGAAATATCCCGAACAAATTGCTCACTTGCGTGAGAACTATGGTTTTTCGCAAGCCCATGCCAATGCTTTGGTGATGTACTCGCGCGGTTCAGTATCGGCACATAGGCACGAAACTCCAGCGCAGTATTACAAGAGTCTTGACCCAACGCAGGCTAAGACTGTTCGCGCAATTATGAAAGCAATTACGGATAAATATCCAGAGCTAGAACTTGTGATTGCTTGGAATCAACCAATGCTGCGAATTGATACTTTTTATGTCTTCGGTGCTTCAGTTTCTAAGAACCATATATCGATAGCGCCATGGAGTACTGAGGTTCTAGATAAATTTCGCCCTAAGTTAGGTGAATACAGAGTTACTAAGAAAACTATTGCTGTGCCCAATGATTGGGCGATAGATGTTAAGTTGCTTCAGGCAATGGTTAAGGCGCGGTTAGCTGAACGGTGAACGACTAAGAGATTACCAAGGTTAGCCGAACGGTGAATGACTAATTGATTACCAAGGTTAGCCTGGTCGCAATGGAAACTTCACACTAAACACCCCTCTTATTCATGTTGCCACTTAAGTCTTCTCTCATCAACCGAGGGAGAGAGCGAATTGAAAAAACTAGCTATTGTTTGCTTAGCAATAATTGGGCTTTTGGCTCCGCAAGTATCGTCAGCCGAAGAGAGTGCGACACTAATTTCTACGGCAACATTTCCTGATATTTCACTAAAGAGTGCATCAAACGCTTCAATCGCAGGCTCAGTGAGCGATGATGCAGGCGTTTTGCTTGGTGGCATTGGTTCTGATTTGTATCACGTGCCCGGTGATGACCCATCTATTTTCTATGTAATTACAGACCGTGGGCCAAATAACGACACAATCCAACCAGATAAGAGCGCTGGTACTGGTTTTGTTGTCCCTACATTTTCGCCAATGATTCTTAAGGTAAAAGTCACTGGGGAGAAAGTTGAGATTCTCGATTCAATGGCTATCCGCACTAAAGATGGAGCCGGTGTCACTGGACTACCAAATGTTAAAGGTTATGACGCTGTCCCAACTGACGTTCTTGGTATTACAAATTCAGCTCTATATAACTTAGCTGGCCAAGATTCTGAAGGTATCGTCAAAACTAAGAGTGGTGATTTTTGGATTGTTGATGAATACGCCCCAAGCTTGACTCAGTTGAGTGCTTTAGGTGTAGTTAAAACACGTTTCCTACCCGTTAACTGGGCCGGAGTTCCTAAGAACTACAAGGCAGTCAAATCGATTCCAGAAATTTACTTAAAGCGCAAAGCAAACCGTGGCTTTGAAGCACTTGCCATGACACCTGATGGCCGCACACTATTCATCGGTTTGCAAAGCCCACTGCTTAACCCAACCAAGGCAGTTGGCGATGCCAGCTTAGCTACACGAATTCTGCGCTTTGATATTGGGTCCAAAAACTTTACTGGTGAATTTGTCTTCGGTTTCCAGCCAATCGGTCAAGTAGATTCAACTTCCAAGAAGAATTCAGATCTTAAGCTTTCAGCAATGGTCGCACTTGATGCCGATACGCTCCTAATTCAGGAGCGCACAGATAATTCGTTCTTGCTATCTACTTTCAAGATCGTGGAAAGCGCAAATATTCTGGGCAGTAAATGGGATCTTGCCGCTACGACTCCGTCGCTTGAAAGCTATACCGGCGCTGGTACAAACTCAGAGATTGAAGCTCTGATTGCATTGAGCAATAAGAAAGTTATTTTCAACAGCACTTCAATTTCAACAATGCCTATGAAGATCGAGGGTGTTGCAGTCCTTGACGCTAATCACATCGTGCTTGTTAACGATAATGACTTCAACTTTGCATATAACGCAACTAAAGCACTTGTTGAAAATGGCACTACTAAGACCAGATTCTTAACAATTAAGTTGGCAGAAGCTCTTCCAAATTATCCAGAAGGTTCATTGGCTTATTTAGGAAAACTTTGTTCAGTCAACGGCTCGACCAGTGGCGCTTTAACTTGCAAGGGAACCGCAAAGTTTCCTGAATTACGTTGGCGCAACTAACTAATTAAAATACAAAACCCCACTTGGTCATCTGACTAGGTGGGGTTTTGTATTTCGCTGATCAATATAAATTTGCCAACTAAGAATGTAGTGAGTTCCATAGTTCTACGCAGCGCTGCGAAACTTGATTATCTTCAGCCCCTGATGCTCCCGCTGAACCAACTGCGCCAACAATTTCGCCGTTTAAGTAGAGCAATTCTCCGCCCATCGAAAGAACTAACTTATTTGCACTAGTTCCCATAATGCTGGCATAAACAACTGGTCGCTTTTCAGCCGCCTCAACGGTTTTAGCTGTTGGGCGGCCAAACCAAATAGCTGTGCGCGCTTTAGCAGCAACAGATTCAATAGCCGCTATTGAAGCGTGCTCGGTGCGTGCAAATGAAACTAAATTGCCAGCAACATCGGCAATCGCCACGGTCATCTCTAGCCCTAGCTCTTTTGCATAGTTAATTCCAGCTAAAACAACCTGTTGTGAAATCTCTGGCTTATGTACGTATGAACTCATCGCGCTCCCCTTGCTCCGTAATAGATTCCAGCCGATTCAAGTAACCTCTTTTGAACTTCGCGTGAATGACTCATGATTTCATTTGGTTTCATACTTTGATGTTGATAGTTAAACAAGTGCCACTTGCCATCCATTGCCACATGCTTAACGCATTTAGCTTTAGCTGCCATTACAACTTGTGAGATCAAACCTGCCGGTGGCTGTAGCTCAGGAGCGTTGCCATCGATTACAAGTAAGTCAGCTCTCTTGCCAACTTCAAGTGAACCAATTTGATCAAATAGTTTTAGCGCTTTTGCACCATCGCGAGTAGCCATTTCAAGTGCACGAAGTGGTGTGAAAGATTCCTGATCGCGGTTAAGGCTGCGTTGAGTTAAGACGGTAGTCTTCATAGTTTCAAAGAAATCATGCGAACCATTTGGGTGATCTAAGCCAAGACCTACTGTGATTCCTTTTTCGGAATACCTACGTAGATCCGGAACTGCTAAGCCCATATGCATATTGCTAACTGCGCAATAAGCAGCCGAAGCTCCACTCTTTGCGGCTAATTCAACTTCGAGATCATCAAAGTGAACTGGGTGTGCCAATAACGACTTTTCATCGAGCACGCCGAGTTTGTCTAAGTGCACAAGGGCGGGATAGCCATATTCCTTGCGGGCCCACTGATCGAATTCCTCAGAATATGTCAGGTGCATTGCCATCAAGTGATTGCGCTCTTTATGCAGGGCCTGAACTAGTTCATCGGTAACTCGAGGCAACGAAAGTGGCTCAGGTTCGATAGTTACTCGCTCATTTTGATAAGTACTGCGCAAACGAGCGAGCTCGGCGACAGACTCGGAAACCGTTAATTGATAATCACTTGGTACGAGCTCGGTCTTGTTAACAAAGGCAGCGCAGAAGATCACGCGCAGCCCTGATTTAACTGCTGCCGTGATCGAGCCATCTAACTTAGACAACCCTTTCCAGGTTGATTGGGAATCAGTTGTCGTTGTGATTCCGCTTTCCAATAACTGTAAATAGCCAAGTGAAGCACCCGCTTCGCACTCTTGGCGATCTAAGCCAATAGACATCTTGAGCCATGCGCCATCTCGCACTGTGCCAACTGCCATTTTATGTTTTGGTTCAGCCCCTTGAATTAAAGAACTCGCTAAATGGTGATGGGTGTTTACAAATGATGGCAACAAAATGTCATCAGCGAAATCATGAACAGTTTCGCCATCGGCTGCAGCTGGGCGGCCAGCGCCGACTTCGGTAATTAACTTATCTTTAACTCGTAAATAGCCGGGTGAAAATATCTCGCCGGCATCATTCATGGTGATAACAGCTGCGGCATAAATCAACTGCGCACTGCTGTTACCCATGTTTATTTACTTGTTATCGCTTGCGCTTCGCTTTGCAATGGCAGCATCCCATTGCTCGCGAAGTGGGTGCTCAGATGGCCCAACTTCAGTGATGATGCGCATTAAACGATCCATGAATTCATCGCGAGTTTTGTCAAGCACAACTTTCTCAGTTTCATTCGGACGGAATGAATCTATCTCGCCAGCTTTTAGATCGCCATTGCGCACCAGTTGCATCTCAAGTGCTCTGATTCGTGTGTTAGCGACATGTAGATCCATGCCTAGTTCAAGAATCAAATCGAATAACTTTGAGACTTGTGGGTTTCCGAAGAAATCGAATTCCTGAGTCATTACGCCGCCTTCGTTGCTTGTAGTACGCACCATGGGAAATGCCAATCACTGCGCTCGGGCCAACCTTGTGGACTCAAGCCATCGGCACGTTCATCGAAAGCAACCCACTTGGCATCTTTTAGACCTAAACGTTCGCACTCTTTAATTAGATCAGTTGCAAACAAGGCGCGGAAGTAAGGCTCATTATTGCGCTCGGCGTGCTCATAAACTGTGGCATCACGGGCAGGGTCACCAGTTGGTTGGAACTCCAGGAATCTAATAACACCGCCTGGCTTTAACAGTCGAGCAGCTTCTTCGATTGTTTCAACGATGGCGCTCTGCGGCATCTCATGAAGAATCATGGTGCCGGTTACCAAATCAACTGAGGCATCTGGCAAGCCAACATGGCGACCATCTTCTTGGCGGAAATTAATTGGTAAACCTTCGGCTTCAGCTTCAGCATGAGCTAACATCAAACCAGGAGCCGCTAGGTCAACTCCGATGATTTCGGCGCCTGGATAACGCGAAACAAGTGGTCGAGTACTTTTTCCAAAACCACAAGCGATATCGACGACTCGGGCATTTGTTGGCAAGTCAGGAAGAGCTGTATTAGCAAATAACTTGTGGAACTTATAACCATCGTTATCGCGCAACATAACTATGCGTGCGCCGAATTGGTAAACATAACCTGATAGATCATTGGAATAGAAGCTACCTGGTTGCATATGAATATCCGTATCGGTGTACCACTTTGGTAACTGCAGATCTGGATCAAGTTTTAGAGAACCCTTGCCGACCGCGGCCACTGAATTGATTTGCTCAAGTAGCTCATCGCTGCAACGGAAAACTACATCGCTGCCAAGTCGCCACATCATTTTCTGGCCGATGCGCTCTAAATGGCTAAACCAAGAATAGAGCGACATCGCCTTCATCTTGATTTCGCCTTCTTGAGGTGAACTAATTTTTATGCCAGAGTTTTTAAACTCATTGATAAATGCTGGATAAACTGTTGCTGACCATTGCTTGCGTAGCGAAAGAATGAAATCAGCGCTAGAACGCTCATCCAGAGTTAACATCTCTTCGATATCACGCATCTTTTTTCCTCTTCTCTCTAAAAATCGTTTAGTAAGCCTGGCAAACACAGCCGTCGAAAACAGGTAGCTCTGCTAACTCTTTCGGCAAGATCGGGTCGTGCTTAGGTTTCCAATTAAACTCTCGTGAATCTGGTTCGTAAATAGTGCTCAAGGGGCCGCCAACTGTGCGGAAAAGATAGAGATTTCCAGTCATTGAGCCAAAGGGGCCGTGCGGTTCTTCAGGTGGTCGCCAGAAATAAGCACCTGGCGTCATTACGCCCAGGTGGCCAACTAGTTCACCAGATAACAAGTAGGCCTCTTCGACCACTGGGTGTTTTTCAGAGCGCATTCCGTAACGAAGTGGCATGGTGCCAAGTACCCAAGTTTCATCTTGAGTTACTGGGTCACGGCGCATCCATTTGCGACCAGCACCTGGTGGGAAATCAGGATTGAAATTTCCGCCCCATTCGCCAGCTAGTGAATCAATATGCTTGATTACTCGTTCGATTTCTAACTCTAGGCTATTGCCAGTAGCAGCTGTCGCAACTGGTGCTACGTTGAAGAAAGTTAGCACGATTGCGCCTTTACTTGAAATATCAGCGGTGTGATAACCCTTTGGGAAATGACCATAGTTATAGCGGCCATACTTTTGGCCATCAATGGTTATTTCGCCGTCAATTACAAAAAACTCTTCGTCGGCATTTAAGACGTGGTTATTTGAGTGGCTATAACCTTCGGGATATTTTAGAAGTAATGAGCAGCCGCCACTTTCGGTATCTAAACTTAATTCACGAACCAAGACACCTGGGCGAATCTTTGTTACATAACTCTTTTCAACCCACGGCAATTGTTGAGACTGGATGAACTCAATAAAGGGACGTCCCATTTGTGGCTCCTAGTTCTTCAATTATTTCGACGAAGTGAAACTGATATGAGGTTGTAATTCACCAGGATAGAAACAAGCAACCTTGCGACCATTTGGCATAGTTTGTAGTTCTGGCGTTTGGGTACTGCATTCAGGTCGAGCGATCGGACAACGTGGGTGGAAAGAGCAACCAGTTGGTCGAGCAATTGGCGAAGGTGGTGCGCCATTTAGCACAATACGATCGCGTCGAGTTGCTTCATCTAGCGCCGGAACTGCTGAGAGTAGAGCCGCGGTATATGGATGTTGTGGGTTTGCAACGACATCATCGCAAGCGCCTTCTTCGACAACTTTGCCCAGATACATAACTACTACGCGGGTAGCTAAGTGATAAACCAGGCGTAGATCGTGCGAAACCAAGATATACGAGATGTTTCGCTCTTCTTGAATGCTTTGCAGCAGATTAACAATCTGGGCTTGGGTCGATACATCGAGGGCAGATACTGGTTCGTCGGCAACTAAGACTTTTGGATCTAGCGCGAGTGCGCGAGCGATTGCAATACGTTGACGTTGACCACCTGAGAATTGGCTCGCTCTGCGATTTAGGAAATCAGGACTCAAGCCAACAGCCTTTAGTGATTCGCCAGCTTTCTCGTCGCGCTCTTTGGCACTTAACTTAAAGTGCGCGCGCAGAGGTTCGGCAATAACTTGTGAGACGGTCATACGTGGATCAAGGCTTGAATATGGATCCTGGAAAACCATCTGGACTTTCTTACGGAAATCCTTTAAAGCTTTCTCGGATAAGTTGGTGATGTCTTGATCTTCAAAGAATAGATTTCCAGATGTTGGTGCATATGCACGCATCAGTGACAGTGCTAGCGTTGTCTTGCCTGATCCTGATTCGCCCACGATCGCAACGGTCTCGCCAGCATTTACATAAAAGGAAACTGTATCGACTGCGCGCAGTGAACCTGAGGGAACTTTAAAAGTTACCGACAGATCGACAGCATTGATTAATTTCTTACCAGCGCTCACTTGACCGCTCCTGTCACTGGGTGGAAACAGGCAATATTGTTTATGAACTCTGGTTCGGAAGCGGTGCATTGCGCATCGGCGTAAGCGCAGCGAGAAGCAAAACGGCAACCTGGTACTACCTCTGTAATAGTTGGCGGTGAACCCGGAATTGGATTAAGTGCTGGACGAGCCTGATCAAATTTAGGAATCGCAGAGAGCAGACCGCGGGTGTATGGATGCTTCGGGTTACTTAAGATCTCAGCAACTGGGCCTTGTTCGACAATGTTTCCGGCATACATAACCACGATGCGATTACATACATCTGCGGCTACTGCGAGATCGTGCGTAATCAGCATTAACGCGGCATCGCCCATTCCGCTGCGTAAAAGGTCAAGAATCTGGGCTTGAATCGTGGCATCTAGTGCTGTTGTTGGTTCGTCAGCTACCACCAATTGCGGCTTATTAATTAGTGCAAGTGCGATCATTACCCGCTGTCTTAGTCCGCCAGAGAGTTGGTGCGGATATGACTTCATTCGCTCTTTTGGCGCGGGAATTCCAACTGCAGTTAAGACTTCAAGAACTCGCTGTTCGGCTTCTTTCTTGCTAATCGAGTTATGACGTCTAACAGACTCAGATAACTGACTAGAAATAGTTCGCACCGGATTAAGCGAAGTAAGTGGCTCTTGGAAAACCATTGAGATGTAGTTACCGCGCAGCTTACGAGCGACTGCATCGGGTGCGCTGACCATGTTTACATCGCCAATCAAAATTTTACCTTCGACTTTGGCAGAAGTTGGCTGAATTCCTAACATGCTCAAGCCCATCATGGTTTTACCAGAACCTGACTCACCTACGACTGCTACGCGATCGCCCGGATTAATAGTGAAGTTGATTCCGCGAACAACTGCGGAATAGCCAGCTGGCGTTGGAAAACTAACAACTAAATCCTTAATCTCAATTGCTGTAGTCATTGGGAAACCCGCGTACTTCTTGATTGTTCACGAGCATTTAAACCTTCGCCTAAAAGGTTGGCCGCAAAGATAGTTAAAATAATTGCAGTCACTGGACCAAACATCATCCAGGGAGCGCTCTCCATATACAAGCGGCTCTCATTAAGCATATTTCCCCAAGTTGGTGTGCCAAGAGGCGCGCCTAGACCAAGGAAAGAAAGTCCACTTTCGGCAATTAGCAACTCTGCGAAAGTAAAGGCTGCAACGACCTGAATAGTTGGTCGCAACGCGGGCAATATATGAGTGAAAATAGAGCGAATGCTGCCGATTCCGAATAGACGAGCCGCAGTTACATATTCGCGTTCGCGCAAAGTTAAAGTTTCAGCATAGACAACTCGAGCGATGGTAGGCCAGCAAACTAAGCCTAAAGTAAGGGCTAGCGGCCAGAATCCACGGCCTACGACAGTCACGATAGTTACCGCGATAATCAAATATGGAAATGAAATTCCAATATCAATTACTCGACTTAAGATAATTCGTAGTCGCTTACGGTTCCAAGCAGCACTCACACCAAGTGTTATTCCGATCAAACAACCGAGCAAGGTTCCGACAGTGCCAATACCTAGTGACCATCTAAAGCCAGCAATCACTCGTGAATAAACATCTTGACCAAGCGCGTCAGTTCCTAACACTGCCCCACCAAGACTTGGTGACTGAAGACGCAGACTCAGATCAGATGCTGTGGGATCAACGGTATAAAAGAAAGGTTGGAAGATAGCTACTAGAAATAGAAAGCCCAAAATTGAGCCACTAATTCGTAGAGTCAACAAAGACTTGTTCTTGTTTTTAAACATTCTCCGTCTGGTAATCGGAGTGACTTGATCATTTAGCGCTTTGCTCATAGTTGACTCCTGCGCAATCTAGGGTCAGCTATTCTGAATATTTGATCCATAACTAAATTGACGACAAAAACTAGATAGGCGACGACAAATACCGTTGCTTGAATTGTTGGGAAATCTAAATTAGTAATTGACTGAACCAAAATCAGACCAAGGCCGGGCCAGGCAAAGATGTATTCGGTAATTAGGGCGCCAGATAATAAAAAGGCGAACTGAGCGCCAAGTAGCGATGTAGTTGAGAGCAACGCATTAGGCAGCGAATGCTTAATTAACAAGACATTAGGGGCGGCGCCATTTGCTTTGGCAGTGCGGTAATAATCTTGCCGAGTCGTATCTTCAACACTTGCCGCTACGACTCGAATTAAATTTGGGGCGAGTGCAAATGAAAGTGTGGCAACTGGTAGAACCCAAGCCCAGGTGCCAGTTCCGGCAATAGATGGCAACCAACCAAGCCAGACCGAGAAGATTTGAATCAAAAGCAGACCGATTACATAGGCCGGAGTGCCCTGTGCCACGCTCACAATTGTGCTTAGAATCTTGCGGCGACGTTGGGTTGGCTTTGCACCCAGCCAAACACCTGCTGGGATAGCAATGACTGAGTTAAAGAAAACAGCCAAGAAAGTTAAGTGCAGAGTTGAAGGCAAATACTTAAGTACGAAACCAAGTGCGGGTTGTGAATTAACCAGAGACTTTCCGAAATCTAAACGTGCAATATCCCAAAGGAACATCAAATACTGCTGCAATAGCGATTTATCAAAACCATAATCTGCTCGAATCGCATCAATTGTTTCGGGGCTAGCACCTTCGCCAGCTAACAAAATGGCGGGATCTCCAGAAAGGCGGAGAAGTAAAAACAGGGTGGTCGAAATCGTCCACAGTAGAACAACTAACTGAAGTAGTCGAGAACCGACTGCTTTCAACCTAACCTTCAAAATTTATGCCTTTCAGTTATGTGAACCGGGCTTCCTAAGGAAAGCCCGGTTCACATTCTAAACTGTAAAGAAGTTGGCGATTTGGAAATCGCCCAGCAGTGCCTACTTTACGTAGACGTTTTCGTATGCGATTAGTCGGTTAGCAGCTGAGAATCCCTTTACGTTTCTACCTACTGCGTAAAGATCAATCTGTTCAACGATGTACAACGCTGGAGCACTTGCAGTTACCTTCACTGCAATATCCTTCAGAATTGCTAGGCGCTTTGCCGCATTAAGTTCAGTAGATGCCTTCTTAACTAGCGCATCTTCCTCAGCGTTGCAGTAGAACGCACCTACTGGCTTACATACGAAGATTGCATATGGACGAGAGGCATCTCCACGTGGGGCAGAGTTCCAAGAAAGTCCGAATGCTTCACCCTTCCAGCTGTTTGCGTTGTATTGAGGTAACCACTGAGCGAAAGTAATAGTGGTGTAGTTCAAAGTAACGCCAACTTTGGCAAGGTCTGACTTAACTGATTGATAGATCAAGTTATCTGATGGGAAAGAACCAACAGTGATGTCAGCATTAATTGTTAGGCCCTTTTCGAAACCAGCAGCAGCAAGGAGTTCCTTAGCTTTTGCAGGATCATATGGATAGCCCGCAACTGCCTTGTTGTAACCCAAAACTGAAGGAGTTACACCTTGAGTTGCTGCCTTACCTTTACCAGCAAGCAGACCCTTAGCGATTGCTTCCTTGTCTACTGCGTAGTTAAGAGCTTGGCGAACACGCACATCCTTAACCGCGCCGCCACCTACAACGTTGTATGCCAATGACATAACTTGTGGCGCTGGAATTGAAACTACGGTTACTTTTGAACGCTGAGCAGCAGCGATCTGATCTGGGTTGATACCGGCAACCATGTTTACCTGGCCTGATTGAAGTGCCTGTAAACGAGATGCGGCATCAGCCAATGGAATGATTACTAGCTTGGCTGCCTTTGGTTCGCGCCAAGATCCAGTGAATGCCGACATTTCAATTCGAGTAGTTGTAATTGAATCTACTTTGAAAGGACCGGTACCGATTGGTGCCTTAGCGAATACATCTTGTCCAGCACTCTTCCAAGCTTTTGGTGCAACGATGTAAAGAGCTGCTAACTTAGCAGGCAAGATTGCATCAGGAGTTTTTGTCGTGATGTCAACAACATACTCGCTGACCTTTGTAGCTCCTGTTACATCTGGAAGTTCAGTCGAACCGATGGTTGTTTTGCGACCATCTGCACTCACCAAGAAATCAACTGTGGCATTAACTGCATCAGCGTTGAATTCTTCGCCGTTAGAGAACTTAATTCCTTGACGCAAAGTGAAACGCCATGTTGTGCTGTTAACAGTCTTCCAATATGTAGCAAGACGCGCACGAACAATTCCCTTATCGTCTACGCGAGTTAGCGCATCAAAAATTGCGGCGTAAGTATGAATACCAGGAGTTCCTGGACCTTCCTTAAATGGGTTTCCCTGGCTTGGTGGAAGTCCAGGTACTGCAATTGTAATTGTGCCAACTGCGGCACTTACTGGTGCCTGACTAGCGCCAACCATCAGCGCCGCCATGGCAACTGATAACGCGGCGCTCAAAATCTTCTTGTGACGCATGTGCTCTCCTTAGGTCATACCTACGTACAGGTGCGTGTACTTTGCTATAACACGCTTGCAAAGTCAACGAAATTCCATAGTGCAGAACACATTTTCTCCGCATAAACATCACGGAAATATAACGATTTGAGATTGTTTTAACAGGTCTATTTTTCGCAAGAGTTATAGGGTTCAAGAGTGAAAATAGGCCCGATCGAAACCGTAACAATTTTGACCCATGATCTAGCCACATCAGCAAAAATGTATATCTCAGCATTTGGATGGCAGATAATCGAGCCTGAATACAAACTGAGAATTGAAGAAGCTAACCGTTGGCAGGCTACAAATTTAATTGGCGCTCGGGTTCTTGAAGTTAGTGGAATTAATGGCGGTGTCAGATTTATTGAATCAATAGAACACCAAAAGCCGCATCCGCTTCGAACATTTGGCTGGAGTTCTTTAGAGATATGCGTTGATGATGTTCACAAGTATGTGGCTCAAGCAGTTGCGGCTGGATTTACAGTTCTAAATGAAGCTGTTCCTTTATCAGGATCTTCAAAACCCTTACCGCTAATTGCGGCGCAACTAGCTGGCATAAATGGTGAAGTTGTTTATATAACCCAAATTTTAAGTGAGGTACCAAACTTTGAACTGCCTGATGTCTCAAAAGAGTCTGGCAGTATTTTCATTTGCGTCCTTGGCGCTTCTGACTTAGAGAAATCTCGCGAAGTTTTAGAATCACAATTCGAAGTTCGACGTGCCAGTGATCGCGAGGTAGCAATCAGGGTAATAAATCGAGTTTACGAGAAGCCGCTAGATACCTTGCATCGATTGAGTTCGCTACAACTTGCTGGCCGCAATGCGATTGAAATTGATCAGCTGCCGATTGAAGGTATGCAGCGAGAAGTTGCACCTAATGATTTACCTGCCGGAATTAGCGTTGTAACAGTTCGTGGTTCGGTTACTGAACCCAAGATAATTAAGCTTCCAGATAATGCACTGCTTGAGATTCTGCCGTACTAGAGCAATCGCTTTGTCTTAATGCGTGTAATGCGTTGATTTGTATTGAGCGTATGCCAAGAATCCTTCAAGGCCGAGCTCGGTGTTGATTCCACTATTTTTGCGTCCACCAAAGGGCGCCGAAGTATTAAACCCAAAGCAGTTGATACCGATTGAGCCAGTATCGATTTGATCTGCTACCTCTCGGGCATGGGCTTCATCGGTTGCCCAAACTGAACCAGCTAAACCAAACTCAGAATCATTTGCAATATCAATAGCCGCTTGATCATTCTCGGCCTTAATTACTGAAATGACTGGGCCGAAGATTTCCTCACGGCTAATGCGCATTTGATTTGTGGCATCGGCAAAAATCGTTGGGTTTAGATACCAACCCTGTTCTAGGTGTTCTGGTCGATTGCCACCAAAGGCAACGCGGGCACCTTCGGAAATACCTGATGCAATATAACTTTCAACTTTTTCTCTATGTGTCTGACTAATTAGTGGACCGTTGTGGGTTTGATCGTCAAACGGGTCTCCCACTTTGATTGTGGCCGCAGACTCACAGATAGCTGCTAGAACTTCGGCATATCTATTCTTATTAACAACAATGCGCGAATGAATAAAACAATTCTGACCGGTAAATGTGAAACCTAAGTAGGGCAGATTCTTAGCAAATGCTGATACATCAACGTCTTCTAGTAAGACAGCAGCAGATTTTCCACCGAGCTCAAGAATTGTGGGCGTAAAAGATTCAGCACAAGTTTTTGCAATAGCTTTTCCGGTTGCAGTTGACCCAGTAAATCCAACAATTCCAACTTCTTGGTGGGCAACTAGCGCTTCGCCAGCTTCGCGAGATCCAGGTAGCACATTTATTACACCAGCTGGGAAACCTGCTTCCATCGCGGCTTCGGCAAAAGCATAACCTTCCAGCGGTGATTGCGGGCTCGGCTTTAACACCACAGTGCCACCAAGTGCCAGAGTTGGGCCGATCTTAAACATTCCCATTTCAAGTGTGCCGTTATAAGGAACGATGACGGCGGTAACACCGCGAGATTCCAACTTCACTGAAGAACTTTTTACGCTGCCTGGGTTCTGTAGAGCTGGTATCAAGCGCATTTGATCTAGTTCAATTTGTTCAGCTAAATCTGCGTAGTACCTAAGTAATTCAGCTGGGCGGCTGGGGCGCGAAACTGTTGGTTTATATGGCCGACCGAGTTCGTGCGCGTACAAAATTGAAAGTTCTTGGTGCTTGGCTTCCAAAATATCGGCAAACTTGCGCATAACTTTGGTGCGTTCAGCAACCGGCCAAGAGCTCCAGCTATTTTTCTTCTTAAAGGCCGCACTTGCGGCCTTAACCGCTTGATCAATGTCAGCTGAGTTTGCATCGGGTACTTGGCCGATCAACTTTTCGGTACTAGGACTAATGATTTCAATTACGTTCTTAGAAATAGGAGCAACCCACTGCCCACCGATAAAGAAATTACTGCGGTGATAAGAATCTAGATAAAGGTTCTTTATCTCTTCATTACTCATGACTGCGCCTTGTAGTTCTTGGGCAGGCCTGGTGATTTTGATATCCAAACACTTTTGGTCCAGGTGTAAAGATTCGGAGCATCGGTGCCACCTTCACGGCCATAACCTGAACTACCAACTCCCCCGAACGGCATTAGGTCAGAGAGAACTCGGTAAGTATTGACCCAGATATTTCCAACTCGTAATTCACTGGCAACACGATGAGCTCTGCTTATGTCACTTGTCCATACGCCAGCAGCTAAACCAAAATCGCTATCGTGCGCTTTCGCAATTGCATCGGCTTCATCTTTAAAAGTCGCGATACTGAGCACGGGCCCAAAGATTTCTTCTTGCACAACTGCTGATGAATTTGGTAGATCTACAAATGCGGTAGGAGGGACATAAAAACCATTAGCCAAAGCTGCGCCACTTGGCACTTTTGCCGCCGCGATTACTTTGCCGCCATCTTTCTTGGCGATCTCGATGTAATTCAAAGTTTTCTTAGCTTGAAGTTCTGTTACTTGTGGCCCAACTTGAGTACCTGATTCGCGTGGGTCGCCCACAACTAGGTTTTCAAAACGAACCTTTATTTGTGCAATGAACTCTTCGGCAATGCTCTCTTGAATAAACAACCGAGACCCAGCTATACACATTTGGCCACATGAGCCAGTAATACCTTCGACTACGCCATCTAGCGCTGCCGCTAAATCAGCATCGGCAAAGACTAATTGGGCTGATTTTCCGCCTAGTTCAAGGGCAGCAGGTGCGAAATGTGCAGCTGCTGCTGAACCAACTGCTGCGCCACTCTTATCTGAACCAGTGAATACAACTAACTTAGTGCGTGAATCTGCCACTAATTTTTTACCAATTTCTGGCCCACCAGTTAATACCTGCACTACGCCTCTTGGCACACCTGCTTCAGCCAATATTTCTTGCAGCTTTAGCGCAGTTAGCGGAGTTTCAGCTGCGGGCTTAAGTATAGAAACATTTCCGAAAGCAATTGCTGGCGCTATTTTCTTAGCGGCAAAGAAGTAGGGAACGTTCCAGGGAATGATGCCAACAACAACGCCATATGGTTCGCGTTCTGTGAATGCATGAAATTCACCGGGTACTGGTACAACGGTTCCGACTAATTTATCTGCATAGCCACCGTAGTACTCAAAACATTCGGCAGCTCTAATTGCTTCGCGCTTAGTATCTGCCAAACGCTTACCGGTATTTAGCGTTTCTAACTCGGCAATTTCATCGGCACGCTCTCGCATTAGTTGCCCAGCCTTAGTCAAGATTCGACCACGTTCGCTGGCTGAAGTATTGCGCCAAGCCGCAAAACTCTGAGTAGCTAAATCAAGCGCTGCATCAACTGCAGCTAAAGAGAAATCTGGGACATCAGCAATTTCGGCACCAGTAATCGGTGTGTAAATCTTGCTCATGTTTCCCCCTACTTAACTAACTCAGAAATCATGCTAGCGCGGGCAATTACCTGCTTAACAATCTCTGGCTTACTTGTCTCGACCAGCAACTCGTTTAACCGAGCCGACCTTGCTTCATAGTCGGGATTATCCACGGTTTTATGATTTGCTGTAGTAGTTGGCTGTAAGAAATTGGCGCAGAAATCTTTACGTTCTTTGGCATATTCCGAAATCGGCTGGTCACTATTCTGCGAGATTGCTGCCACTAAAGCTTTTACTAGTGCGGCAGCATCTTGAACGCCGGAGTTAAGGCCCATGCCGCCATTTGTAGTAGTTAGGTGCGCAGCATCTCCGGCCAGGGCAATGCGCTTTACGCTAAATTCACGCGCAATTCTTTGGTGCGAGCGATAAACCTCGTATTGCTTTAGCTCTAGATCAGCCAATGAAACACCTGGCAAAAGCTTTAGCAGCAAGTCAATTGCGTCAATAAAGTCCTGACTTGGTTGCGAAATCGAACCTCTATCGTCACTGGATATATCTACCCCTTCAAGTGGCGTTGTCATAGCAATTCGCCAAATATCTGGAGTTCTAATCATTGATAAGCGACCAGTTGGTCCTGACCAATAGGTAACCGGAGCTAAACCAGGAAAATGATCTTCAAACTTAAATGGGGTTGCAACTACCGTAGTTGGGTATGGATAAGTAAAACCATCTAGTTCAATACCGAGTGCTTTACGAACTGCGCTATGACTGCCATCGGCGCCCACTAGCCAATCTGCACGTAGCGTATTCGTCACTCCAGCTTTGGTGACTTGTACCGAAACTCCAAGATCATCTTGAGATACAGATTGAATTTCTGATTCGTACTGGATCTCAAGATTTGGATTTTGCGCTACCACGTTTCGCAGTAGCTTTAAAACTTTATATTGCTCGAACTGCAATCTAAATGGATACTTAACTAACCCATCTAGGCAGTTGTAATCAAAATTGGCGACCTCAGTTATCTCTAGATCGCGATATTGCAATACCTCTACTTTGATCGCGCCCGCAATAATTTCATCGGCCAGCCCAAGTTCGTCGAAAATTGCGAGCGTTGGCGGATGAATAGTTGATCCGCGCCATTGCGGTGGGACTTCAATTGAATTCTTCTCGAGAACTAAAACTTTGATTCCTTTTTGGGCCAGACCGAGTGCTGTTACGAGGCCAACTGGCCCAGCACCCACCACAATTACTTGAGAATTAATTTGGCTCATGAATTACTACTGTTCAAGATTTGATTATGTAATTTATTCAGGGCAGCACTTCCGCTATTTGGAATTTGATCTAGCTGATTCATCTCGCTAAATAGGTTCCAGATACCGGCGATCTGGCTAGTTACGATTGGAATTTCGACCGAAGAAATCATCTCTTCAATCGGTTCTAGGCTAGGCACCCCGGTTCCGGCCACTAAAAGCACGCGGTTTGAGCCTCTCTTTCCACTGCGACTATTGGCTTCAATAAGCGTCTTGGCCATCTCTGATTTAGTTAAGTCATAAATAGTGCCTGACTTATTGATCTCAACTAATTCAACTATTTTGTATCCGGCGCTAGTCCAGAAATCGGTCATCTCGGTAGTTAGCCAGGCTGGATATGGCGAGATTAAAACTAGCTCTTTCGCTTTTAATTTCTCTAAAACTCTAGCGACGGAACCGGCGGCAGATACCACTGGCTTGCCTAATTTTTCACTTGCCTCATCAGTCCATTTCTTATCGCCGGTTAAACCAATTGGATATGACGAACCCGTGCACGCAACTAGCACGCCATCTAGATCTAAACCTTTTAGGGTTTCGATGGATTCGGAAAGATCAGAACGGTATTTGGTCAACCGTTCTTTCATATTCAAATCTGGATAATTTGGAAATCGGGCAACGTAAGGAAAATAGCTTCTGGGGGCTAATTTATGAACCTCAGGTTCAACAGCGGGATTAGCGCATGGAACAACTACGCCAATTTTTCGCTGCATGTTTAGCAATCTGAGTTATGAATTATTCGGTCACTACTGGGTATCGAGCTTTGCGCCGATATCCTTCAGTGAGCCAAAGATTCTTTCTACAAAAGCGTCGCGTTCGGCGTTATCGAAAGCAAAAGAATCATCACGAATAATTGAATCAGGACTATTGATAACACCATTTGCAACAGCGGCGCCTTCAACTTCGGCTAATCGACGTTTAACTACCCAAAGTTCAGCAGCTAATTCAAAAATGACGTGAAGAATGTGATCATTAATGTTATCGGGAGCAAATTTGCCTAATGGCTCACGCTCGCGTTCGCTCACTTAACGCATTCCCATGTTGAGGTCTTGCCCTGAATTGTGTTCTTTACTGAGCCAAATTCTTGATTTAAGAAAGAATCTAGATCTGAGTGCACGTAGTTATACGCGTAAGGCTCGTTGTTGAAGCGGTGATCGAAATAACGGTCGTAGTCGCTCCAGATATTAAGAGGTTTTGTCGCTTGCACCATGTCATTAATGACCAGAATTCCGCCTGGGCGCAGTACTCGCTTGGCTTCCTTCACTGCGATACGACCTTCAGCTAGCGGCATCTCGTGAAGCAGAGTGCTCATATAAATGAGGTCAAAAGTGTTATCGGCAAAGTCTAACTTTTCGGCAAGTTGCTGCGAGAAGTGAACTTCAGAATTAAGTCTGGTTGCTCTCATGTGCGCATAACGAACTAGTGGGCCAGCAATTTCGATGCCATGAATTTCAGCATTTGGCCAACGTAATTTCGCTGCCACCGTGCCCGAACCGATTGCGCAAGCGACATCAAGGAATTTGTTCATTACTCCGTCAGCTGGCATTGGCAGCATTGAGATTCGTTCAATTTTTGCTTCATCTTTATCGTTTGATCCACCGTGGAAAACTTTAGTTCCGTAGTGGTAAACGTGACCGCTTAATGGGTCAGCGTGGTAACTGCCAGGTTGACGGTGGTAAGGAATCGCAGTGAAGTAATCAGGGTAAACAAAGTTTGGATCCCAGCGAAGTGTTCCGGGACCATCTTTTTCAGCATCAGTTAGCTCTTGTTCTAGTGCTGCCCGATTCTTGCCATAAGAATCTACAACTCCAGCCCAGTTTTGACCTTGAGTACTGTGCAACATGCGATTTCGAATTCCGATTACTGGAATTGGATCGGCAACTGAACGAGTTTCTTCAATTTTTGGATTTTCAGATTTAATCTTGCCGGCATCAATTTCAGATTTAAGGGCACGAGCTGAAGATGGGTTCATTGAGCGCAATGCAAACATGCGTAGACCTTCGATGAAATCTAGGTAGCTCTCATCGTCATAAGTAGACATTGCGGCCATGGTTCCAATAAAGCCACGACCTGTTGGGCCACTTTTGGTTGCATTTGAAGTTTGGTTAGCCATCACTTAACCCCTCATCTCGTTTTCATTGCAAAATAGGTTTTATCCCACTTTGCACTTGGTACAAATTATCACCCGCCTACAGGGCGGGCAAGAGATAAATCGGAGGCCTTTCCACCTAATGAAACTGTGCTTTATTTGAGAGGCGATAGCCGATCCTTTTGTTCGAAGAACATCGGTAATCCGCTAACTTTGCCTAATGCTAAATAGGTATCGTCAAGTTTTTGCAGGTAACTCTGCTTGGCGATTTTCAACAGCCGGATTCATCGCGCGCCTTCCGGTTTCTATGGTTGGAATCGGAATTCTGATGTATGTCGAAGCCGAACGCGGTAGCTACACAATTGCCGGCGCAGTCTCTGGTTCAATCTCAATTGCAGCAGCTATTGGTGGTCCCCTGAGTTCGAGACTGGTCGACAAGCTTGGCCAACATCGAGTTTTGCCAATTCAAATTTCGCTGATTGTTCTTTGCTCCATGGCGTTGGTCGTTCTGATTCCATCTGATGTTCCAGCACCTTACTTGTTTATTTTCTCGATTGGGAGCGGTCTGGCCTACCCATCAATTGGTGCCTTAGTTCGGTCTCGTTGGACAGCGCTCTTAGTCTCAGGACCAGTTTTGCTAACCGCGTTTTCTATCGAAAGCATTATCGATGAACTGATCTTTATAGTTGGGCCAACTATTGCCGCTACAACTTCGGTGAAGTTACATCCAGCAGCACCACAAATCATCGCCATGTGTTTACTGGCAGGTGGCGGACTTTGGCTAGCTTCTATGCGCAATACAGAGCCGCCAATAAATAAGCATCAAGGCAAACACGGTAAGCCAGTTATTCTGCAAAATGGTCTGATCTATATGTGGGGCGTTCATATTGCGATTGGAATGTTCTTTGGCGCAGTTGAAACGTCGATCATTGCTTTCACAAAACTTGCTGGCCAACCTATTTATGGCGGAATCGTGATGGCAGTTTGGGCATTTGGTTCGTTACTCGGCGGCTTTGTCTACGGTGGTTTGCACTTCAAGTCGGCGCTTCACAATCAACTAATCGTGGTTACTTTGCTCTTGGTTCCAGCAACGACTGCGATGATTTTCGTTGACAGTATTCTTATGTTGGCTTTGTTATCAATCGCTGCTGGCATCGGTATCTCTCCTCTTTTGATTGCAAGTGCTGCAATTACACAGCGGCGCTCCCCTGTCGGGCGTACTACCGAGGCGATTGCATCAATGTATGCAGGCATTGGCTTGGGCTTTGCTTTTGCCGCAGCTATGTCGGGCTGGTTGATTGATAATCGCGGAACTAGTTACTCATTTGCGCTGGGTGCTTTTGCAACTCTCTTTACACTCGCCATTACCTTGATCGGACGTAACAAGTTCAGTTCTGAAATTTAAAAGGCTAGTAGCTAGTTGAATAAAGCAAAATTTCGAATTGCTTCTGCGATTAACCAACATCCACTCTAGTAACAATTCCTAACATCACAATAACCGTCACTCGATCAAGCCGGTAGTCCCTAGTCAGTGCAAACATCTCGTTATCGCGCTGCCCAATTCGATAGCTCCAATTAAGCGATTTGACGCATTCTTCAGCTTTAGATTCACTCATTCCAATAAGTGCATTAGCGCGATTACGTTTTATGCCTGTTTGATCTGAATCACTCGGTGATGGACAAACGGGAAATACTGCCGCTGGAGGCAAAATACTTAGGCCAGCATCAGAATATTCCTTCTTGATTTCTTTACCAACCTCGACCAGCCACTGGTCACCATCAACGCCATAGACAACTTCGAATGCTTCTTGCCAATTACTGTGGTTTTTAAGTTCTTGCATAAATGCCAGAATGCCAGAATGTCCCTTCAAGAGAACCATTCTTTCCACTGCGATTGATCCGATTGAGTATCCGCCATCAGAGCCGCAATTATACGGATTGTAACTTTCATCTAACTTTTGCAAAGTTTGCAAAACATCTGTGCGATTTTGGGAATTCCTGTATGCGCCATTTTTCATATTCCAGTCACGAACTTTTAAGTAACCAGTGTAGTCATCACGGTAACCAAGAACGCTTCCGTAAAAAACAGCTTGCCCTTCTTTAAACCAACAAGGCATATTTTGATTTGCTGGATTTGAATTTTGATCAAATCTGTATGAAACCTCATTTTGAACATTGTGAACCCATTCATGTTCAATCGTGGTCTTGAAATTCTCATCTGTTGGCAACTGAGTTGCGCAAGACTTTCCAAACAAACTGTAATTATTGAGTATTCGCTTATCGAGAGTTTTACCATTCGACCCGGCGCTGTAATAAGGTCCACACGGATTACTCAATGAGGGGTTCAAAAAGAAATTAAGCCATTCGGTAAATGAATTCCCATTTAGCTTGGCAAGTTGATCACCAGCCCATTCGATCTCGGCATTTGTTGCAAGCACCAAAGTAACTGGTGTGATTGCAGGTAGCTGTGCGTCAAAGAATGATGCAACGAATGAATATCGGTTTTCAATTTCTGTAACTGAAGCTGCTGTGACATTAGGTGAAACGACGGACTTAATGTCCATTGGCTTAACAGTTATAGATCTGGCGATTGTTGCTATTGCTTCAAATGCTTTGCGAATATCTGTTTCGGCGGGCAATATTGGCGCTGGTTCAGTCGTAGGCTGCTTAGTCACGGGTTCAGCAGTTGGTTTAACAGCAACGCCTTTATTCCAAACCAACTTCTTGCCACTTTTAATGCAAGTAAATTTCTTGCCTTTAACGATGGAGGTGGCTTTTAGCTTTGAGCATGCGGCTCCAGCTTTCGCAGTCGCTGCACTAGCTTGTGGAAATGGCGCGATACAAAGGGCCAAAACCAAAAGATACGAGAGTGCGCGTTTTGCCATGAGTTGAGAATACAAGGTCGGTCTCAATAAACCCAGAGACTAACCTTTTATTTTAGGTAAATTCCAGTTCTGCTTAATTGAAATCAAGCGAATACTTATCACTAGTACGAATCCAATAGCAGTAGCTAGCTCTTGAGTTGCGCCAGCCTCTATGGCAATCACTAGCGCACTGGCTCCGATGAATGAGGCAGTGCCATTTGTTTCACGATGCAACAATACGGGTGGCACCTGTGCGAGCAAGTCGCGAGTTAGTCCACCAAGTACAGCGCTTAGCAGCCCCAGTAAAATCGCTGGGATCGGATCTAAATTCAAATCTAAAGCAAGTGCAGTACCGGCAACAGTTGAAACGCCCAAACCAATGGAGTCTATGAAGAGCACAAAGCTGCCAACTTCTTTAGTCCACTTAAAGATAATGGTTAGGACTACAGCTAGAAGCACTGCGCCTAACAAATAAGGCTTTTCAATCCAAGTTAATGGAATATCCAGAACTAAATTACGAAATGTTCCACCGGTAAGGGCTGCAACTGAGGCCACAAAAAGGATGCCGCCGTAATCCATGAAGCGGCTAGCAGCAAGGCGGGCGCCTACAAGTGCGAACGCGAAAGTCGAAAGAAAGTCTAGAACTACTAGGAAATCATTCACTTGCGAAGTTTAGCGAAAGATATCTACTCATTTGCCCAGATCACTCATAATGCAGAAAATTACTTGGTCTTATAACCTTTGCAAATGCTAGGCGGAATCAATAATGCACTCTTTCTCTCCTCCTTTGGGGGCTTTTTCGCCTTGGCTTTTTTAGCCCTGATTTTGAAATGGGCTTTTGGAAATCGCGGCAATGATAAGAATTTTGTTGTGACGCCGGATCAAGCAGGTAAGAAAGATCAATATGGATTATTGGTAGCTCTGCCAACGCCAAAGAATTACATCGAAGCCGAAATGCAAAAACAGAAACTATTGGCCGCTGATATTCGAGTTAATCTCACGCAAACTTACGATGGTCCTGCGCTAATGGTCTTTGAGCGAGACTTTAAAATCGCTCAGGCAGTGCTAAAAAGTTAATTTACGTAAATAATCACGCACTGCAAAAGTGGCACGCACGTCATCGAGGTTATAGGAATACAGCCAAGCAATTGATTCTTTTTGCTCAGCCTCTGATTTATTTGGATCTACTGCATCTTTATACTTTAGAAGCGAAAGTGCGCCACCTGGATCTTGCACTTGCCAATTAAAGCCAGCCTTAGGGGCTAACTTCTTGATTCCGTAACCTGTAGTGCCGAGTGCAACTTGTTTTGAATAATCGAGCAGATCCACAAAATAGTCGCCAGTAAAGTCATCGACATCTTCAAGATTTGGTACTCCAGCTTTGCCCTCGTGATTTCGAGCGAAGTTGCGCCACCAAGTTTTTTCGTGGCTGCTGTAGTGGAAAATACCAATGGATTTACCGGCAGCTTCAGCTTGTGTCACTTGATCTTTCAAGAAGTTCCACATCTTAAGAAGTAATTGGTATTCGCCATCTTCGGTATTTGAGTAATCAGCAAAAGAATCAAAGTTAGCGCTATGCCAATCCTTGTTCACGGTGCGATCGTGAATTCCGAAACCATAGAGATAAACCCGATCTTTGCCTTCAATCTCGCTTAGCCCGTTATCTTGAAATGCCGAAAGGCTATTTTCTAAGTCGATATCGATTTCAATATCAAATTCGGGAATCAAGAAATCTTTATCTGGATCAAGCAATATCGCCTTATCTAGGACTTTAGCTTGAGCTTGCACCTGGTGCTTTTCAGCAGGTTTTGGCAACCCAGCAACGGCGGCTAAATCACGAATACTTGTTATATCTGGGAAATATTTAGCTTGCACATTCTTGGTAACTCCGGCCAGTAGCGTTACATGGCCCGCGCCACCATCATGGTTTTTAAGTTCGCGCTCGCAAACGATTTGAAAGGTGCAAGCGCCGCAACCAAACTTGGCATCACTTTCAAGAGCTGAAAAAGCAGCAGGTGGCAGAGCTGGATCTTTCTGTCGAGCTTGCGCAGCTGCCACAATTTTCTTAGCAACATCGAATTTAACTAAATAATCAGTGCCGGCATCTCCGGCTTTTCCTCCAAGACCAAGGGCGGTTTCAGAAAGTTTGGCCCACGCAATCGTTTCGATATCTCGCCCGATAACACCGATAAATCCTTGATCGGTTGCGAGTCCTAATGTGCGCAAGTGCTCGTGATAGTGCGCAAGCTGGGCAGCATCTTCTAAATCTAAGCGCGCAACAGTTTCGATGCCGTCACTTGGTAAGAAAGAATCCCAGTTAGCTAAATACAGTTTGCTGGATTTATTCTCATTAATTGGATCATGGCTTTTAACATCAACCGGTGCCCATCGAGGTTTTCCATCAGCACCCTCGCCGACTCGAATGAGTAAATCGGGGCGACTTACGCGATCAGGATCATTTGCAGTTGATCGCCCAGTTAGTTCGGCAATTTTTTCTTCGCAGACTGAACTTATCCAGGCCCCAATAATTATTTGCGCAGTTGAATTGATCAGCGCTTCAGCTGTTGTTAACTCTTTTTCGATCTTGCCTTGCTCTTTGTTAATGACCAAAATATCAAGACCCTTAGTCAGTAAATTCTCAATAGTGCGGGCTTCGTGAATATCACCCTGGCGTTTAAGTTCGCGCATCATTTCGGATTCAGGTGCGCGCTCACTCAAATCAAAGCAGGCAGGTGCGAATGACTTATGCAGATATTCATGACACTGCAAAGCGGCGCGGGCATCTAATCTCATTGGCCAGATCCTATGGGCGGCTTCTGACAAATGGGCTTAATGCCGCAAGACCGTGCGAAAGACGCCTAATGGGTCGGCATTTGTCGCATTAATGACCGCCTCAAGATTGGCGATCGAGTCTCTATGTGAAATCAAATCACCAACCGGAATTGCGCCACTTGCCACAAGTTCAATCGCCTTTTCATAGCGCCTCGCACCACCGCGGATTCCAATCAGCGTCTGATCTTTTAAAACGGCTTGGGCATAAGTTAGCGGCAAGTCGGCAGCACCAACTGCAACTATCACTCCCCCCGTGCCAACCCAATCCATAGCTAATTGCGCGCCATTTTTGGAAGATGAAGTTTCTATCGCAACTGCTCGTTCGCCAGATATCGCATGAGGTTTTAATTCTGTTGGGTCAATTGCAGTGATTCCCCAATTGATCGCCTTCTCTCGCCGGGCTGATAGTGGTTCGATTAATTGCAGATCAAAACCATTTAGTTGCAGAAGTTTAGCGGCGACAATTCCGATTGGCCCGCCGCCAACGACAATTAGTGGCGCGGCCGATGTAACAACTTGCGATAATCGTTCAACTGTATGCAGGCCGACTGTAATTGGTTCAAGCACCGTTCCAGCTTCATCACTTACTGAATCAGGAAGCGGGTGCAGATTCTCTTTTGGCAAAGTTAAATACGAAGCAAAAGTTCCTGGCGCAGTTAATCCAAGGAACTTATAATCAACACAAGCACTTGGTCTACCCGCTAAACAAAGTTCGCATTTGCGACAACTAATTGCTGGGTCAATAGCTACTCGTTGACCAGTTGAAACTATTTCACCAACTGCGTCATGGCCTAACACCACTGGCATGAAACCCCAGTCAGCTTCATAGAGATGTAGATCTGTTCCACAAACTCCAGCAGTTATGATTTTTACTAACTCCTCGCCAGGTTGTGCGGTTGGAACTTCTGCTTGAGTAACGCTGATCTGACCCAACTTGAAAAGCGTTGGGATTGTTCCACCAGCGATAACAGTCATAGCCTTGATTTTATTGGGTAATTGACCCACATGGCTATGAGGTTTACTCTAGAAAATATTCTAATTAAGGGGCAAAGATGATCGAGATCGGCGTTGTTAATGAACCATCGGCAGGATTTACCGCCCCTAATGCCAAACGCTTAGAAGATATGGGATTTGATTACTTATTAACGCCTGATACCCAAAACTTATCGGCAGATCCTTACGGGCAACTTTCACTTGCTGCTGCCGCAACTAAAACAATTAAATTAGGTACTGGCGTTACTAACCCAATTACTCGAGATGTCGCAGTAACTGCAAGCGCGCTAGCTACTTTGCAGATTGAATCTAATGGCCGCGCAGTTTGTGGAATCGGTCGCGGAGATTCTTCTGCTGCCCACATTGGCAAGAAACAAGCAACTGGTGAACAACTAGCTTTCTATGCCAATTCAATTCGCACCTATATTGCGGGCGGCACCGTAGATCGTGACGGAACGCAATCTGCAATGCGTTGGATCAAACCCGGTGATGTGCCACCAGTGCCAATTGATATTGCGTGTACTGGGCCAAAGACCATTGAACTTGCCGCCGATGTTGCTGATCGGGTTTCTTTCGCTGTCGGCAGTGCACCGGAACGTTTGCAATGGGCCATGGATATTTTCAATGCGCGCATGGCAGTTAATGGTCGCGATCGCAGCTCAGTAAATGTTGGTGCATATATAAACTTAGTTTGTGATCCAGATGAACAACGCGCAGTTAATTTAGCGCGCATGGTTACTGGCATGGTTTCGCACTTCGCCGGCATGAAAGCATCTCCAACTGAACATTTACCTGAGCAAATTAAAGGTATCGCAGAGAAAATGAAATCAGATTACGACATGAAGCATCATGCTCAAGATGCTGGTTCACACTTAAACATGATTGATGACGAATTTGTCCGTTGGATGGCAATCTGTGGTCCAGTTGATTTATGCGTTGAAAAGCTCAGTAAGTTAATTGATATGGGCTTAGAGCATGTTTATCTGCTTGGCGGTTCACCTTATGCCGAGCCTCATGGCAAGAGAATTACTGGAGTTGTTGATATGTCAGAACTATTTGCAGCCGAAGCTATGCCTCAAATACGAAAGGCATATGCAAACGTGTAAGTTTTTGAATTAAAAAGTGGGAGTAGCCAATTGGCCACTCCCACTTTTCTATTCTCTAGTTTTTACTTGGCGTTATTTGTGCACCAGTTTGCCCAAGTTAGATCGGCGCCATCAGCGCCCTTCCCCTTGAGCTGACTGTTAAAGAAGGCAGACCATGAAGTCTGGTTCTTCCATAGTGGAATGAAGCGATCTGCTGAAGCACCAGGTGCGACTGGCGCAGTTGCAGGTGCGTTTTGGTACTGAGCATCTTTAGCGATTACCGCATCACGCAACCATGGCTCAACTTTGTTCCAAGTTGAAAGTGTCCATGCGCGCGCGTGGTAGATCGCATGGATTCCGGTAGTTGCTTCACTCATACAAGTGAACGGTGGCATTGGTGATACCCGGGCCCAGGAGTTATAGAACGGAGCAGGACCTGATGGAACGCGTGCTTCGCCAGCTGCATTCTTAGGCAACATTCTCATCTGTCCTGGCTTAGTAATCCAGAAATCAAATGCTTCGATACCTGTGTAACGAGCCGTTGTGCCAGTGAATTTATCTGAAGCGCGTGAGGTGTAACCGGTTGCGAAACCAAATGGATCTTTGATTCCGTAACGGCCGTCATCATCTAATCCATAGTTCAATGGAATATCTGAAATGAATACCTTGGTGCCATCACCCAAAGTTAGTGGAGCTCCAACAGCTCCTTCAACTTGGAAAGCGGTTCCTATTGCGGCTGGAACACCGTATAGAACGCCACTCTTCACTCGGTAAACGCTATTAACGGTGTCATTAAGAATTGGAACTACCGGATAAGTTTTTCCGTCATAAGAATTCTTCCAAGTTGTCAGGACCTTAGTTGCATCCGATGGGTCTGTGTAAAAGAGAATTTCGCGAGTAACTAAATAAATATATTCACCGTTACGTACTAATTTGCGAACGTTATATCCCTCAAGGTTCCAGAGCTTTGCGCCTTGTCGCATTCCTGGCGCTACTGGGCCGCCACCAGGAACTTGAGCAAAGACAGTGCCGCTGATACGGAAATACATCTCCTTGCCATCTGGGCGACCGGCATATTGCAGCGCCAGCTTCTGTTCATCACTCTTAATTGTTAGATACAGCGCGCCGACAGATCCATCGTCAGCACTTGCATGTGTTGGGATTGAGATAAGGCCGGCAACTAGAACCGCACTTAGCCCAATTATCTTGAACTTTTTCATTAAGTCTCCTCCTCAAGAGAACGTTCTGAGAACGTTTTGTCTTAGGAAACTCTTAGAAGTCACTGAATACAACAACCTAGGGAGATAAAATTAGGTCACGCTCAATTTTGTTCCGCAGCGTGAAAAAACTCAGCTAATTAAGGGGTAACCCTCAGGCTTTGGCTGGAACTCCGAAGTGATAACCCGTGGCTTCATTCAAATGAAGTTCGCGAATCTTTAAATCTCCGGCCATTTGAGTGATCGCAGCGTTTGATTTCTTAAGTACAAATGCGCGATTCTCATCAGCGCCCATTTCCATCTCCATTGCAGCAGAATGGTTACGCGCAATAATGCGTTCATTCAGTGGCTTTTGAATTCTATGAAATTCGGCGAGTGCTAATTTCACGGCGTCTGGATTTCCAATATCTTCAGGCGAAGGAATCAATGGAAGAAGCGCCTTTAAGCTAGCAATACCCATGTTTAAGCCTTGACCACGTGCTGGGTGAATTGCATGTGCTGCATCGCCAATTAAAACTGTATTTCCGATTGCATATTCGATTGCATGAATCATGCGCACTGGATAAAAACCAGCAAGTTCTAATTCGCTATCGGCTAGTTCGGGTGCGATGCTGCCGATAATCTTTTGGCGATCTTCATTAGTAGATTTCTTCCACCAAGGAATACCTTCATCGGCAACTGGCATAGTCACTTTGATTCGGCCATCCATACGTTGCTGGATAACCAACTGGCCATTATCACCGGCATATCTAAAGAAGTAATTATCAGGTGAAAGAGACGCAGGTCGATCGGTAAAGAAGGCCACCATCGGATGTGTGTAAGGGTGCTCAAAACATGGCACGCGTAGTTTCTCGCGAACGGTTGATGATGCACCATCGCAAGCAATAATCATATGTGCGCTAATTTGCACTTCATCGCCTTCGCGATTTGTGGCTAAAACGTTTGTGACGCTTCCATTGGTAACTTCAAGATCTTTAACTGAGTATGGTTGCAATAGAACAAAGCCAGGGTCAGTTTTAGCAAAGTTCATAAAGGTTGGCGTAATTAGCTCGTGGTTAATCACTAAGAAGTATGGGTACGGAATTCCCATCTCGGTGTATTCAGCCGAAAGTAAAGTTTCGCCATCGGAAGATCTAAATTGATGACCGATGCGCTTTGTGGCACCGGCAGCAAAGAAATGTTCGAGAACGCCCCATTCGGCAATAGTTTCAACGTTAACTGGTGAAATGTGATCACCGCGCGAAGTATCTAACGGGCCACCAGTACCTTGATCAATGCAGATAACACGGTGGCCAGAGTTAACCAGGGCTGCACCCATCGCGGAACCAGAAACGCCACCACCGATAATTAAGATATCTGCAAACATTTTCATGTATTTATTTAAGCGGATTATTTAGAAACGGCAACATTTAAGAGACGGGATAACACTCACGCCAGCGTTAGAAATGGAACGCTATCTCTCATTCTTGCCATCTTCGAATCCACGAAGATACCCACGCCTTTCTGCCATTTCGGCTCCGAGCCCGAACATATCTTCTTCAGGTGGTCGCACGATAGCCCTAGCGCCATCTCCATCTGCCAGCGTTACATATTGCGGTAAACCGCGTACCAGAACTACCGGAATCTGAGCTAACTTTCCTTTTACTAATTCAGCAGCACTAGCAATTTCATCGGCAACAGCTGCTACTGATTGCTCAAGGGTGCGACCGGCAGCATCTTTCTGTCCGCGGTAATCGAGCAGTGTTGTTACGCCGGCCACGCCGATTGCGTTATCAGTTAACCCAAGACGCCAAGCGCGACCCATCGTGTCAGTAACAATCACACCAATTGGTTGCGCAACTTTATGAAATTCAGCCCGCAACTTTCGAGCACTTAAATCACTATCAACTGGAAGTTTAAGAATCATTCCTTTTGGTGCATTAGATGCATCAACACCAGCTGCGGCCATGATCAAACCGTGTTTAGTTTCGACAATTTTAGTAGTTCCACGTTGTGCAATTACGCGCACTGTTTCTTCATCAATAATTGCTTCGCGAGTTTGGCTCGGAACCATCTGGCCTTCAGCCTTGCTTACCACTTTGCTGGTAACAACCAAGATGTCATTTGCTTGCAATCCGGGGCCAGCTAACACTGCTTTGAGAATTAGCGCAGCTAAATCATCGCCTGGATTAATCTCGGGAATGCCAGCAATCGGATGAACGCTAAAGTCATTTGTCATCGAAGCATCCCAATCGCTTTAGCTGCAATTTCTTTCGCAGCTTGGTCATCAGTCATCAATAATGGTGCACTCTCGCACTTTATTCCCATATTTGTAATAGCTAAAACTTGATCATCATCACTATCAGCAATCAACCAAGCATCTAATAAATCTCCGTACTGGGCAGCAACACTGGTTGCGCTAGTTTCTAAACCAAGCGCACTTAGGCACTTATCAGCCATTCCAAGTACTGGGTTGCCACCAATGATTGGTGAAACGCCAACGACTGGTGCCTTAGCAGCCATGATGGCTGCGCGGATTCCCGGAATTCTTAGAATCATTCCGATTGAAACAATTGGATTACTGGGCGGCAGAATAATCAGGTCAGCTTGTGCAATTGCATCCAATACCCCTGGTGCTGGCTTAGCTGAGTCTGCGCCAATTAGTTCAAATCCAGTAGCCGGCAGCGCAGCCCGATGCTTAACCCACCACTCTTGAAAATGAATTGGTTCGCCTTCAACTAATTGCACTTGGGTCTGCACAAAATCATTTGTCGCTGGCATTAAATTCAGCCCGATCCCCCACTTGGCGCATTGCAATTTAACTATTTCACTCAACGCAACTCCAGCATTTAACAAATTAGTGCGATAGATATGAGTTGCATAATCTTTATCGCCCAAGTTAAACCATTGCTCTTCACCTAAATAGTGCGCCAACTGTTGCTGCACCACCCAAGTCTCATCTTTACGACCCCAGCCTCGAACCAAATCTGATTCGCCAGCTAAATTGTAAATAACTGAATCTAAATCAGGACAGATTCGTAAGCCATGCATATTGATATCGTCGCCATTATTAATGATTACCGAAATTTCTAGGTTATCAATTAACCGTAAACCCTTTAGAAAACGGGCGCCGCCAATTCCGCCTGCTAAGGCAACTACTTTTAACGGTGTGCTCACGGGTACGATAATACGGTGACTAGTGCCAGCAAACCCAATGAGCAATGGTCTGTATTCCTGCCCCTGAAACAATTTGATATGGGCAAGTCACGATTGGGCAATATTCCGGCAGATTTTAGAGTTTCACTGATTAAAGCGATGGCAGTTGACTTGATTGATGTATTGCTTCAAGTCCCCCAAATTTCGAGCATCACGATTGTTGGCGTCGATCACGAGCAATTAACTGATGCTGCTAACCCGCGCTTGAGATCATTTCCAATATCGCAACCAATTGATATCAACTCTGATTTGCAAATGGCAATCGGTGATTCAAAAAGAATTGCAATTTTCTTGCCAGACCTTCCAAGCGTTAAAACAACTGAAATATCAAAAGCACTTGAACTTGCAAGTGGCCATCGCGCCTCATTTATTGCCGATCAGAATTCAATCGGAAGCACGGCCTTTTTTAGTACCATCGGGAAAGTTGCTACACATTTCGGCGCTAACTCAGCAGCAGCCCATAGCGCTACCCATGCCATCGAGTTAGTTGACCCACAGTTCAAGGGAATTAGAGCCGACTGTGACGATTGGTCCGATCTATTAGCAATAGATACCAGCGATTTAGGTCACGCGACGCGAGCGTTAATGGAACATCATCTGCAAAATTAGCAATCGCCCTTTAGAATTCACTACATGACTGAAACAACTGAACTGTATCCGGGCAAAGAACTTAAAGCTTTAACCGTTGGCATCATTGGTGGCACTGGTGCCCAAGGAACTGGCCTGGGTTACCGATTAGCAAAAGCTGGCTTCAAGGTTATTTTAGGTTCCCGTGACGGCGCAAAAGCAGTTGCAACTGCAGCCGAAGTTGGCCACGGAATTACAGGTGCTGGCAATGTTGAATGTGCTGCGCAATCTGATTTAGTAATCGTCGCTGTGCCATGGGATAGTCATAAAGAAACACTAACTTCTCTTAAGAGTGAGTTAGCGGGCAAAGTAGTTATTGATTGTGTTAACCCAATGGGTTTTGATGCCGGTGGTGCATTTCCATTAGCAGTTGAAGAAGGCAGCGCATGTGCGCAAGCGCAAGGAGTTTTGAGTGAAAGTCATGTAGTTACCGCTTTTAACCATGTATCTGCAGTTCTACTTTCAGATCAATCGCTAGCTGAAATAGATATCGACATCATGGTTGTTGGTGACCACAAGCCAGCTACAGATTTGGTTCAGCAAATGGTTGATCAAATTGCTGGAATGCGCGGAATCTATGCAGGAAAGATGCGAAATGCTGGCCAAGTTGAAGCACTGACTGCAAACCTAATTTCCATTAACCGCCGCTACAAAACTCATGCCGGCGTTCGCGTAATTGGCGTTAACTAAGCAGTTATCTCGCCGCTTTTTGCTTGGGGAAAGTAGTTCTGACCAATACCTGATGAACGCTTTGCGATCATTACGGTGCGCTTGTAAGACATGATCTCTTCGCCATCTTGATTTAAGCCACGAGTTTTCATGCTGATGATTCCGACATTTGGGCGTGATGCTGATTCACGCGCATCTGTACAGATTGATTCAGCGTAAAGAGTGTCGCCTTCATAAAGTGGATGAGTTAACTTGATATCAGTCCAACCTAAATTCGAAACCGCGTTCTGGCTCATATCGATCACTGAAATACCAAGCACCATCGCAACAGTTAAACCTGAATTAACGATTACGCGGCCGGCAGTAATTGGGTTTGACTTAGCGAATTCAGCATTGAAGTGATTCTGGTTGGTGTTGCAAGTAAGCAGCGTGAACCAAGTGTTATCGGCTTGGCTAATTGTGCGGCCGAATGGATGTTGGTAGATATCGCCAACAACGTAGTCTTCGAAGAATCGACCTAAGACTGCCTCATGCTTTGTCATCGCTAATCCTCTTTTAATTCAATCGAAATGAACTGTTCCACTCTTAGGAACTGCATCTAATATGGTCAAATCATACTAGATGCCCTCACGCCTAGAAAGTTCGCAGACAGTTGCGCTCGACCACAGTAAGGTGAAAACTAGGCGCATGGCAATCAATCTTGGCGGCGCCCCGTTAAACATAGCTAACGGCATTCGCGAATTCGCAATCGCATCGCCTAACCAAATTGCCATCATTGATGGTGCTAGATCAATTACCTACCGCGAGCTTTTCGAACGAGCATGTCGGTTAGCAAATGCGCTGCTTGCAGCTAATTTAAAACGCGGTGTTGCAGTTGGTGTTTTGATGGGAAATCGTTTGGAGTATTCCGAAGTTGCCGCCGGCTGCGCGATGGCGGGCTTTCCAATCGTGCCAATTAATCCACGTCAGACTGCGGATGAAAATTCATATGTGCTGGAACATTCTGAAGCGCAAGCTTTGATCTATGACGCAGCTCTTTCCACTGTCTTACCCACAAAGTTACCGCCAACCGTTTGGGCAATTGATGGTGGCGAACCACACTCAAACTACGAAACCTTAATTGCCAAATATCCAGCTACCGACCCTGGTGTTGTGGTCGATGAGAACGAACCTTTCTGTATTGCATATACCTCAGGAACCACTGGTAAACCTAAAGGTGTTTTAATCTCACATCGATCACGCTGTTTAACTTTCTTTGCAACGGCAATTGAATGGGGCCTAGGTCCCGGACGTCGCACAATTGCAGTTGCTCCGATGTATCACGGTGCTGGCTTTGCTTTTGGCTACGGCGCAGTTTTCACTGGTGGCACTTTAGTTATGCAACGTAAATTTGATCCTGAAGAAACTTTAAACATGATCGGCAAGTACAAGTTGCAAACTATTTTCTTGGTGCCAACTCACGCCCAGATGATGCGAGCACTGGGCGACGATGTTGTGGCTTCGAAAGATATCTCGACGCTAGAAACGATCTATTTCAATGCTGCCGCCCTTCCAGTTCCGCTAAAGGAATGGGTAGTAAAGCTTTTCCCTAAGGTCGATGTGCACGAGTTATACGGTTCAACCGAAGCCGGCATCGTGACGAATTTGCGCCCAGTCGATGCAATGCGCAAAGCAGGTTCTGTTGGTCATGCCTGGTTTATGACTGAAGTTATTGTGCTTAACGATGACGGCACACCAACGCCGATAGGTGAACCCGGTGAGCTTTATTCACGTTCGCCATACCTAATGAATGGCTACTTTAAAGATGATGCCGCAACCGAAGCTTGCACTACTGCCGATGGTTTCTTAACTTGCAATGACATAGTGGTTCGCGATGCTGAGGGTTATATTTCAATTGTCGATCGCAAGAAAGACTTGATCATCTCTGGTGGAACTAATGTTTATCCTCGTGAAATTGAGGAAGTTCTGGCCAAACATTCAGATATCGCTGAGGTTGCAGTTATCGGAATTAAAGATGAAACTTGGGGTGAGCGTGCAATTGCGATTATTGTTTCGCGAAGTGGAACAGAAATAGCTGCAGAAGAACTTGATGCTTTTTCACGCAAATCACTTGCAGGTTACAAGATTCCTGGCGAGTTTCATTTCTTAAAAGTGTTGCCAAGGAATGCTTCTGGCAAGGTTTTAAAGACAGAATTACGCGTTCAATTCTCTAAATAAGGCTAGGTAGTTTGTAAATAGTCAGCAAAAACGAAAGTGTTTTTCTATTGCTAACTTAGTTACACATCGCTAATCTCAACTCTGTAACTGGAACTACTTTCCGCCTGGTGGAACGTGGTAAAAGTTCACCAACAATTTCTATCTTCAGAGGGAGATGCAAATGCGTCCACACGTGGAGCTCATTGATCAGGCAGATTATGTCTGGCATGGCGCCGAATTAATTAACGGAAATGGTCGAGCAAGCGAACGACGCATGAGCGTCGATGAAGAAGATGGTTCTTCTTCCCTTCGCATCGATTTCCATACTGATTGGAACCGTGGTCCTGGAATTCACCACGCAAATACTGAGTACTACGTACTCGAAGGTGAAATGCGTATCGGTGGTCAGACAATTGGTAAAGGTGGATATGTACAAGCACCACGCGGCGTCCCGATGGATGCCATCTTCTTTAAAGAAGGAACGCAAATTTTGCACTTCCGCGAATATGGCGATGCCGGTTTCGATGAAGTAGATAGCGTTAATGCGCCTCGCTGGAAAGATGCAGCACATGGCGATATCACTATTGAAGATACTGAAGCTCGTCAGTGGGATGAAGTTCCCAACCCAGGTCCGATGCCTGGTTTGTTGATTAAATATTTAAAGGTAGATCCAGTTACAGGTTTCTATACTCGTCTTGTTCACGCCCGCGAAGGCTGGACAGATCACCGTCTAGCTCACCACCCATGTTTCGAAGAGGCATATACAGTTCAAGGAAATATGTCTTACAACTTTGGTGATCTAACAAAGGGCACCTACTTCTTCCGCCCAGCACGCGTTAAGCATGGTCACTTCGTATCACTTGAGGGCGGTGCAACATGGTTGCTGCGCTCTGATGGCGAGCTGCAGAACTGGTACAGCCAGAATGAATTCGTACGCTGGGGCGCCGATGCCGTTAACTATGGTCCAGAAGGTGGCCGCATGAAATGGTCACAATCAACACATGACCTTGGCACTGTACCTACCTGGCGTTCTGAGCATGATTTAACTAATTTGAAGGCATCTGTTGAATACCAGCGTTCGATGAATCAACCAGATGTTGATTATGTCCAGCACGGTACTGGCCCAGATAAGTCGCTTGTGGCACTTGGTATTGTCGATGATCATGGTCATTCACATGAAGGTGATCATGGTCACTCACATGAAGCTTGGCCAGATCCAAAGACGCTAGAACATAAAGATGAGCGCACTGATGAAGGTGCGTACAACTGGGGTTATGGCCGCAACTGGGAACCAGGAATGCCAATTCCAGCGCCGATCATTTCATCACTTCCAGTGCGTTCGCGTTCACGCGGTCGCTGGGATGGCGATGGTATGTAAATGGGAATTACACTGCTTGAAGTTTTTCTCTTTATCCATGTAGTTCTATTTGTGTATTGGTTAGGCGCCGATCTTGGCGTCTACTACACATCACGCTTTGTGGTTGATCGCAAACTTTCTACTGAAACTCGCGCGATCACTGGCAAGATCATGGAATTCGTAGATTTGAGCCCACGCATTTGTCTAGTTCTCTTTTTGCCGAGCGGAATATCTTTGATTTCGCTCTACGAAAAATCTCCAACTTTTGTTTTAGATAATAAATATCTGATCATTATTGGATCCTGGCTAGCTGGCTTGGCTTGGCTTTACTTGGTAATTCGTAATTACCATTCGCACGGCGATCCTAAGGCGGCGTTAATCAAGCGCACTGATTTAACTATTCGGTACCTAATCGTTGGTTCAATCTTTGCTGGCGGAATTTATACCCTGCTAGTTGATGAACCTTTTAGCGTTACTACTAATCCTAAGTGGCTGGCGATCAAAGTGATGTTCTATGCAACGGCTATTGCTGGTGGCGTTGGAATTCGTAAGGCGCTAGTGCCTTTCGGTCCAGCTTTCGGAAAAGTTTTAGCGGGCACGCAGACCGAATCTGATAACGATTCACTTTCGCTCTCACTTAAAAAAGCCCTGCCTTGGGTGCACTTAATCTGGTTCTGTGTATTGGCCGCGGCATTCTTAGGAATCGCAAAGCCAGGAGCAGTACTTTAATTAAATAAAAATTAAAAAGCCCCTCGCATCAATGTGAGGGGCTTTTTATATATCAATTACCAGATGGCTACATTGCCGCCAGGTACTCGATGTTCTTCGATGAGCGTAGTTTTAACAAGCTTTTCATGTTCAAATGATTGCCAAGTGCGGGTGCGATAGTTGTCATTAACAATATAAATAAGCTCAAGCACCTTTAGGTGTGGCTTATCTTTCCACGTATACGGAAACACCAGCATCTGCGAATTCACGACAGTAGTTTGACCGAGGAAATTCTCATCATCAAAAAGAAGTTCATCACCAATGACGCGCGCACGGAAATCAATGGTCTCGGGTTCCTGATTAGCGCGCTTATAGACAATGCGCTCATACCAATCTTCACCAACCAGCCGAGTCTCTTGATGTGAATCATATTTTTCAATTAGCGTGCCATCGGTTTTAAAGTGGGAATAAGTTCCTTCCCAAACTCCGGTGAGGCCATTTAAGATATCTCGTAGATTGCTCATTGTGGGGTTCCATTCAGCTCGGCTAGCACGTAGGTGGTTTTTAAAACATCCCAGCGGATCTTTACTAACTGACGAGAGCCTGGCATTACCCAAACATCCTCAGGTGGCCAACCGTAATTATCTAAGTGATAGCGATACTTCAAGGTATCAAAAGTTCCAGCTGGCACGGTGACACTTTCTTCGCCCATGAATTCAATACCAAATTCCCACTGCCCCATCATTGGGCCAGAAGAGCCATCTGGTTCAGGGGAAGAATGCAAGATGCCGGAAAAGCGCTGAATCTTCTCGGGATTATTGTGGTCATACATCGCGGTATGGAAACAATCGCAGAGCACTGGATGCGGACCAAAAGATTTAACCCCGCCAGGTACTTTAATTTTCTGAGTTACGTGGCCATGTTCGGTCATCCAAGAATGGCAAGTCGCATCTTCGCCTTCAAAGTTAAACCAACCACTGCCCCGATGCTGGCCCTTAACTTCCAGGCGGACATAGGTTTCAACTGGTTTAAATTCATGAGTCATTGTGTGCGTTACATCGCGCAGAATTTCGGTGTCATCCATTTCGCAATGTGCGCGAATAACGCGGTATCCCTCGTCGTGCTTAGTTACGTTAAACCATTCGCGACCGCGTTCGCGACCATCGTCATGAACATAATCAATTCGGCCAGTCCACCCGGTGTGCTTCATTTTTAGGCTCTTTCCCAAAGCTCGATAAAGGCACCTTCTGGGGTGTGCGCTGCAACTACGCGCGCATTTCCATGCAGTGGGTCGTTAGTGGTTACAACATCTGAAATTAGGGCGCCCTTCTTTTCGACAATGCGTTTCATGGCACCATTTAAATCTGGGGTTACAAATGACCAACCCATATGTCCAAGTACTTGACCTGGGCGCTGTTGTGCACGTGTATCGGCGCGCGGTGGCAGATCGTGCACGTGAATTAATTCAATGCGCGCGGTCTTGCTACCAGCCACAAATGCCAAACGAACATTTGAACCTTGTGGTAATTCGGCAATTAAATTAACGCCATCTTGCACGAAAGAAACGTCATACCAAATACTTAATCCAAGGCCTTCAGGGCCAAAGAAATCTTTTGCCAGCTCAACATCTTTAACGCCACAAACAACTGAAGTTAATTCAGTGTATGGAAGTTTCGGATTAGTGCCCCATGCGTGTGTTGGGCGCTCATTAGTTGCTTCGACAAAAACAATGTCGGTGCCTTCAGGGCCCCAACAGAAACCTTCGGTAATTTCAATTACTTTATCGCCAAATGGCACACCGTAAGCCTGCGGTAGCGCTGGCCACTGCCAACCTTTAGGAAATAGTTGTGAGTGCGTAGCCATTACATCGCGGGTGTAGAGATCTAGCGCGTGATAGCCCCACTCGCTGGTGTGGGGATACTTTGGAGTTAGCGCTGAAGAATTAGGCGTTTTCACAAACCATACTTGACCGGTATCAGAACCTGCTGGCGCCATCTGCCAAGCTTGAATTTCACCATCTACTTTATAAAGTGCTTTGGCAGTGGCGGCATTAATAACACCACTATCAATTACTTCATAACCTAATTCGTCACGCCAGAAACCCAGATGGATATCTACATCGTGAACTCCGACTAGCGCTGCTGTTACCCCATCAACAAATGGTGCGCTAGTCATATTTAACTCGCTGTTCCTAGGTAGGCCTCGGCAACGCGAGGGTCATTGATCAAGTCTTTTGACTTGCCTTCGATTTTCACTGAACCACGTTCGAGAATGTAGGCACGTTGAGCTAACTGAAGCGCCAAGCGAGCTTGTTGTTCAACGAGCAAGATGGTTAGACCTTGTTCGGCGTGCAAGCGCTTTAGGTACTTAAACATTTCAAGTACTAATTGCGGCGCTAAGCCAAGACTTGGTTCATCTAGCATCAAAATATTCGGGCGTGACATCAATGCGCGAGCAACTGCGAGCATCTGCGCCTCGCCACCAGATAGCGTGCCTGCTGCTTGCTTGTGACGTTCTTTCAAACGCGGGAACAAGCCATACATATCTTCAAGTGATTGCGATGTCTCTGCGCGATGCTTACGTCGCACGAAAGTTCCGAGTTGTAGATTTTCCTCAACTGTGTGATCAGGGAAAATCTGACGACCTTCTGGAACATGGCCGATACCAAGAGCTGTGCGCTTATGGCCCGGCACTTTTGTAATTTCGACGTCATCAAAGAAAATCTTGCCGGCGGCCGGGCGCATCAAGCCAGAGGTGGCACGTAGCGTTGTGGTTTTACCGGCACCATTGGCACCTAGTAGAGCTACAAACTCGCCAGTCTTAACTTCGATCGAAAGATTATCGAGAGCCTTTGCGCCACCATAAGTGATGGTTAGGCCTTCAATGCGTAAGTCGCTCATGCTAACTCCTTCGAGAAATCAGTATTTCCGAGGTAGGCCTCGAGGACTCGTTCGTTCTTCTGAACTTCCTGTGGGGTGCCTTCGGCGATAACTTTGCCGCTTTGAATAACTGTCACGATGTCAGCTAGATCCATGAGGAATGCCACGTTATGTTCAATTAGAACAACGCACATTCCGCCCGCTGCAAGGGTGCGAATCAAACTGGTCAACGAATGCATTTCTTCTTGAGTTAAACCAGTTGCTGGTTCGTCGAGGATCAAAATCTTTGGTTCAGTTGCAACTGCGCGAATTACTTCGAGCAAGCGCTTTTGACCATGTGAAATTGAACCTGCTGCCAGTTCTTCCATGCCTAACATGCCAGCTAGGGATAACAAGGCCTTTGCTTCAGCAACGCTACGTGAATTAGCTTTTAGGTAACGTGGAGTGCGGAAGATTGCATCGAAAATACTGTACTTATCTCGGCGATACATTCCGGTTAAAACGTTATCCAGAACGCTGACTCGCTCAAACAAGTGGGGAATCTGGAAGACTCGGGTTACACCATTGCGGGCAACCTTAAACGGCTTCTTATCAGCCTCAGCACCAAGTAATACAACTGAGCCCGAAGTTAGTTCGTGATAACGAGTTAGTGCAGAGATCAAAGTTGATTTACCTGAACCATTTGGTCCAATGATTCCGTGAACTTCACCGGCCTTGAATTGAACTGAAATTCCATCGACTGCATGAACGCCACCAAAGTGCTTAACGACATCTTTTGCTTCTAGCAAGATTTCGCCTTTAGTTACATTCTTAACCGCAATATCTAAATGGTAGTTATCTGCTTCACCTGGCAGAACCTCTCGTGAACGAGGTGAACCGTAGCGAGATGCTCTATAGGTGCCCACAATTCCGCGCGGCAAAACAATCATGGTTAAGAGAAGAATTGATCCCAGAACAAGGGTTCGATATTGACCGGTACCGCGAATCATAAAGTCGATAACGGCTACTAAAGCTACGCCGAGTACTGGTCCAGCTAAAGTGCCAACTCCGCCAAGGAATAATCCCACGAAGAAGATCAAACCATTATTTAAGTCACCGATATCTGCGACTGCATAACCGATTTGAATCGAAAGTAGCCCGCCAGCTAAGCCAGCAAGTGCGCCAGATACGCCGAATACCTTTACGCGGTGCATATTTGGTGAGATACCAAGGGCAGTTGCAGTTTCAGAAGATTCGCGTAGCGCCATGGTGTTTCGACCAAAACCACTGAAAATTAAGTTACGTTGAACAATGTAGGCCAGAATCAGAATTGTAATCATGACTCGGTAGAAACCTTCAGCTGACATCATGCCGCTCGGAATTCCTGGGGCGAAAACGCCAAAGAGACCGTTATATCCACCGGTTAACTCGCCACCATGGCGAACAGCTTCCATTGCAATTAAGTTAACTGCCAAAGTGATCATGCCGAAATAGAGATAGGTGGCACGGAGTGAAATCAGAATTACCAAAATCGCAAAGATCGCACCGATTACAGCTGCTGCAACTAGCGCCAGCCAACCATTCCAGCCTTGTTTAACTGCAAGGATTGCAATGGCATAGCCACCCACCATCTGCATTCCAGTGTGCATCAGCGATAACAAGCCACCGTAGCCCATACAGATATTTAGTGAGATAGTTAAAATCGCTGAACAAACTGCTACTGAAACTACTTGCAAATAGAAACTTGGGTTACTACTCGACTTGATTAAAACTGGGAAGTAATAGAGAAGTGCGATCGAAAGAAGCGATCCGCCAATTAGGATTCGGTTTAAACCTTTAAATGTTGAAATCATTTATCTTCCCTCAACTCTCTTGCCGAAGAATCCATTTGGTTTGAGAATCAAAATTACCGCTAGTACGAAGAAGGTGCTAAATAATCCCCAAGTTCCGCCCAACCAAGATCTAACGACGCTATCTAAAATTCCGATCATCAAACCACCGACGACTGCGCCCTTAGGGCTGCCGACGCCGCCGATAATTGCCGCGGTAAATCCTTGAATTGTGAAGAAGAGACCAGCAGCTGGCGCCACGATGATTACCGGCGTTGCTAAGAATCCGACCAGTGCGATCACGATTGTGCCGGTGATGAAAGCTAACTTAATTATCGGTCTAGTTGGAATTCCGAGGATGGTTGAAGTATCTGGATTATGCGCAACCGCACGAATCGAGCGACCCCATAAGGTGCGCTTTAAGAATTGATCGTTGATGATAAAGACGGCAATCATCATCAAGATAACGATGAGCTTTTGAGTCGATAACTTTGCACCGAAAATCGAAATATCTTTTTCAATAATGTCGAAGTAACTAAATGTGACGTTTACATACTTGATGTTAAAGGCCGACTGGAAGATCATCGCAGCGGCAAGAGTGGCAATAATCCAAGCGAACTTACTGCCCGATAATTGCACGGGCAACATAACCATACGCTCCATAATGAAGCCCATCAGGGCGGCGGCAATAATCAGTACCACTAGGGATTGGATTAGCGGCCATTTCCAAACGCCGACCATCTGATAACCGAGGGCAGCGCCAAGAATGAAACCTTCGCCTTGGGCAAAGTTCATGATTCGGGTTGGTTGATAAACAATGGTCATACTCAGCGCGATGATCGCAAAAACCGATCCGGCGAATAAACCATCGATCCAAATTTGAAGGCTCATCATGTTCCAATTCTTGAGAAGATGGAATTTCTAAAAATTTATCTAACTGTAAATCTGTTTCTTAACTTTTAATAGTGAAGTGAGAGTGAGCCTTATTGTTAAAGGCTCACTCTCACTCTATTCAACTATTTCTTACTTTTACTTGCCAGCCTTGTAGACGAGCTTTCCACTGATCTTGGTACAGACAAGTGGTGAACCAGTTGATGTCTTAGCGATCCAACCGGCTTCTGGGCAAGCAGCAGCTTGACGTGAAACTGCGTTCACTTCAATTGTGTACCAACCCTTTGCATCTTTACGCCATTCATAAACGTTGATGCCATCTGACTGATACAAGTTGTGCTCTGGTCCTGGGTGAATACGAACACCTGATGGTGTCATCTTTGCAGGAATGTCGAGCTTCTCAATTGCATCGCGAACCTTAGCTCCGTCCAACGAACGGACCTTGTTGGCAGCAACTGCATATGCATATAGGCAGTCAGCAGCAATTGCAGTTCCGTTAGGTGATGTTGCACCTGACTTCACACCAGTTGCTGAACCGTAAGCCTTAACAATTGCATCTGTGTGTGCCTTGTAACCTGGTTGCCATGCCGTACGCAATGGCCACTGGTAGTTAGGTGCAGCCATAAGTGTTCCAGCAAAGTCATCGCCGCCAGTTTCGTGGAATGCGATGTTCTGTGCTCCAGAACCACCCATCAAGATGCCCTTGAACTTAAGTTCTTTAGCAGCCTTAGCTGTGTAAGCACCGTAGGCGTTATTTGAGATAATTACTGCATCTGCACCCTTATCCATCAACTTTGTAAGTTCAGCGTTGTGTGATGTGGCAGTTGAAGTAATTTTTTCCCAACCTAAGTAAGTAATTCCATACTTAGAAGCCTGTGCTGTGATGTAAGCATCGAAATCTGTACCAGTTGGGCCAGACTCATAAATCATGCCGATCTTCTTGATGCTCTTCTTCTGAGAAACTGTCATAAGTGCAGTCAAGGTGTCCTTGAAGTAATCCTGGGAACGGAAACCAAACTTATAGTCAGTGAAGTCAAGTGCTGCTACTGCTGGTTGGCAGTTCAACTTCTTAGCTGCTTCGTAATATGTTGCAGCACCTTGGTAGAAGGATGAAATTGATGGTCCAACAACTAAGTTAATTGATGAATCACCAGCAAGTTCTTTTGCATGGTTTGCTGAAGCAACTGGATCTAATCCACCGTCACGAACAACGAGTTCGATCTTTGCGCCACCAACACCACCGGCTGCGTTAATTTGATCTGCAACAACTTGTAGTGAGTTGCGCTGTGAAATTCCAAGAACTGCGAAAATGCCAGTCATTGGAGCAACTAAGCCAACTTTAATCTTATCTACTTTTGAATCCCAAACTTTCTTTGGAACGAGACCTGGATTATCTGCAGCAGTTGCTGTTACAGCTGTGCCAAATAATGCAGTTGCTGCAACTGCAGCAATGATTACTTTCTTTTTAAACACATTTCCTCCATCACTAACTGTGGATGTGTATCGCTCACCGAAACACCGTTCCATTACAGTAAGCAATCGCACCTGCTAGGTCAAGGGTTTAGCCAATAAAACGCGATAAATAACCGTTATATATAAGCGTTATGAATTCGTAATCATGTTCCGCTATTTGGAACTATTTAAAAAACCACTGCTAAATAATGGTTTTAGATCTCTTTTAGCTTCGGCAATAGTTCGAAAAGCCCGTCGTAAGAACTTCGCAGTACATCGCCACTTGTTGCCCCTGGTGGAATTAGCTCTAGCCAATCTGCCCATCCGCCATAGCGCTGGCCGATTATTTCGGTTACCTGTTCGATCGAGCCATGAACGGTCATGGCATCGACTAACTCGTCAGGTAAATCTGAAGTTGGCGTGGTCGTGAAGCCAGCACTTGCAGTAATTTCATGAAAGTACGGAACGTTGCGATACATATCAAAGGATGGTCTAAGCACATCTCGTGCCTTTTTCGCATCTGGTTCAATCAGAACGCGCACCATCGCACTTCGCTGACAGCTATTTCCAGAAATCTGTGAACCTGTTGCAAGTGCCGGTTCTAAACTCTGATGTAACCACTCATAAGTGTGTAGCCAATTTACTATTACACCATCGGCAATTTCGCCAGCTAATTTGGCCATGCCTGGTCGGGTTGCCGCTAAATGAATCGGGATCGAATCACGTAATGGTTTAGCTAATCGCTGATAGCCATTGATCTGATAAAACTCACCAGCGAAATTCGCTTTAGCGCCACTGTGGGCTAGCCAGCTTTCACGAATTGCTGCCACGTATTCGCGCATGCGCACTGTAGGTCGGGCTGGGTCGATTTGATAATGCTCACGGTTCCAGTGATCAGGCATTGTTCCGAGCCCTAATTCAAATCGACCATCGGTAATTGAATCAATTGTGGTCGAACCAAGTGCGGTATTTACTGGTGGTCTAACCCAAGTAGTAATCGCGGTAATTATTTTTGGCTTACAAGTGATAGTGCCAAAGTATGTAGCTGAAGCAATACTTTCATTGGCGGCTTCACCAACACAAAGCGCATATGCGCCAGCTGCTTCAGCACTTTGAGCAATATCGCGGTAGTCCGGAAGTGGGATACCTACAACGCCCATAGCTAATCCGATTTTCATTGGTCTTAAATTTTCTTCTTCGGGATATAGCCCATGCGCTTTGACAAGCGAGCAGCTGAATCAAGTAATAACGGTACGCATTGGGAAAGCTCAGATTTAAAGCGATCTGCTGGGCCGCAGACGCTAATTACTGCAATTGGCGTGCCTGAGCGATCAAAGATTGGAGCAGCAACTGAAGCCGAGCCGGCCTGTCTTTCACCAACTGATTGTGAATATCCACGAGTTCTAATCTGGCGTAGCTCATAAATTATTTTTGCCGGATCGGTCGGCGTTACAGCAGTAATCGGCTTTAACTTGCGCTTTAGATATTGCAAAATTTCGGTCTCTGGCATCCAGGCTAAAAATGCCTTTGATGAACTTCCAGCATGTAATGGATGGGTAATGCCCATAGCAACCGTCATTACAATTTCGCGATTTGGAATTACTTGATCAACATAAAGTCGCTCAAATCCTGATCTGATTGAAAGTGTGGCAGTTTCATGGGTAGCTCGTGACAGCGCTGCAAGTTCAGGCGCGGCAAGGGAACGAATATCTAATTGAGCGAGACAAGTTAAGCCAAGAGCAAGGGATGAAGTTCCTAGTGTGTAGCGACGAGATTCTTCAATTAAATCAATGAAGCCACGACTTCGTAGGGATGCCAGAATACGGTGCACGGCGGCTTTAGATAAACCTAAGTTACGAGCAATTTCAGTGATGCCTAGATCAGGCTCACCACATTGTGAAAATAGAAGTAGTACATCTGCGGCACGTTCAACAGTGGCGATGCGCTGTGATTTGCTTTCAACGGCCATTACTCAAACCTCTTTCAAATCCTATTTCTACAGGTGGATCTGTAACTAAACGAGTTGAAATGAACTCCCACCAATCATCTTGAGAAACGCGTTCAGTTTCCCATTCGTCATCTTTTTTCAATGTTCCTAGCGCTTTGCGATATGCGCCAAAGCCGGCTTCGTCCTCAAAAGCTGACCAAGATTCAATGGTGTAGCTGTCTCCGATAACGCTGTAATACCAGCGAACGCCTTTGACCATTGGTAATTCTTGGTAAAACCACTTCTCGCGATCTTCTAACCAATTCCAAAACTCTTTCATATTTCGACGTGACTTTTCCGAGAGATGCATTTTGTAAACTAGATAAATCATTATTAACACCTCTCCTTTTTCGAAAATGGAATCGCGTTCCGCAGAACGTAACACCATAAAATGGAATTGGGAAGAGGAAACTCTTGTTTAACGCCCCACATTTCAGGTATTGTGGCGGAACAAGGTTTCACTAGGTGGAACGATCGAATTTGGCGAAAGGTGCGGCGATGGCGACATATGACCTACTAATTAAGAATGTAAAAGTAGTCAATCACGATGGCGAATCAGCAACACCACTAGACATCGCAGTGACCAACGGCATCGTTACCGAGATTGCCGCTGGGCTCGACGAAAGTAACGCGAAAAAAATTGTTGATGGCACGGGCCGCGTTGCATATCCCGGCGCAGTTGATGCACACCAACATTGGGGTATCTATAACACCCTTGATCAAGACACCGTTTCCGAAAGTAAGGCCTCGGCTCAAGGCGGCGTGACCACTGCGATTACTTACATGCGCACCGGTCAGTACTATTTAAATAAGGGCGGCAGTTATCTAGATTTCTTCCCCGAAGTTCTTGCACTCAGCGAGAACCGTGCTCACATTGATTACGGATTCCACTTAGCGCCAATGACTAAGCAACACATCACAGAAATTCCAGAAATCATTTCGCAGTTTGGTGTGAGCTCGTTCAAGATCTTTATGTTCTACGGTAGCCATGGCTTACATGGTCGCTCTAATGACCAGTCATCATTCTTGATGACTCCCCCAGATGAGCGATACGACATCGCACACTTTGAGTTTGTAATGCGTGGAGTGCAAGCAGCCCGCAAAAAGTTTGGTGATAAAGCTGACGCCATCTCACTTGGTTTACATTGCGAGACTGCTGAAATCATGAGCGCGTACACCAAGATTGTTGAAGAAGAAGGTAAGTACAGCGGGCTTGAGGCTTACCACCAATCTCGCCCACCACACTCTGAAGGTTTGGCAATCACGATTGCTTCATACCTGGCGTATGAGACTGAACTGCCAAATATCAACTTGTTGCATTTAACTTCTCGAAAGGCAGTTGAAGCTGCCATGATGATGCAGAACACTTTCCCACATATCAATTTCCGTCGCGAAGTCACTGTGGGGCACTTACTTGCTGACATTGAGAACTCAAAAGGCGTTGGCGGCAAGGTAAATCCACCACTTCGCCCACGTGCAGATGTTGAGTCACTCTGGACTCATCTAAAGGCCGGTCATCTTGACTGGGTTGTAAGTGATCATGCTTGCTGCAAAGAAGAACTTAAATTTGGAAATCCAAAGGAAGATGTTTTCTTAGCTAAGTCCGGTTTTGGTGGCGCTGAGTATCTGCTACCTGGCATGGTTACCGAAGGTTTGCAACGCGGTCTAACTCGCCCAGAAATTGCCAAGTTAACTTCATACACACCAGCACAACGTTATGGACTTAAGAAAAAAGGTTCACTCGCTGTTGGTTTTGAAGCTGATATCGCACTTGTCGACGAAAACGTTAACTACACAGTGCGCGCGGCAGATTCAGAATCAACTCAGGGCCACACTCCATTTGAAGGTTTCACATTAACTGCCAAAGTCACTGACACTTTTGTGCGCGGTAATCATGTTCTAGAAAATGGCAAGATTGTCGGTAGTGCAATCGGAAAGTATCAGTTCCGAGCTTGAGCGCATTAAAAGGAATTCGCGTACTTGATGCCGCAACTTTGTTTGCGGGGCCGATGGCTGCCACGATGTTGGCAGATTTTGGTGCCGAAGTAATCAAGATTGAACATCCAACTAAAGGTGATCCAGTTCGTCTACATGGTCATTCCAAAAATGGGGTTCCGCTCTGGTGGACCATGCTGGCTCGCAATAAGAAAACTTTGGCACTTGATTTAGGCAAGCCAGCCGGAAGTGAAATTCTAAAAGAATTAATTAAGCAGTCTGATGTTTTCATTGAAAACTTTCGCCCAGGCACGTTAGAACGTTGGGGTATCGGCCCTGATATTTTATTAGCGATAAATCCTAAGTTGATAATTGCTCGCGTTACTGGGTTCGGACAATTTGGTCCTTACTCGCACCGTGCGGGCTTTGGCACCTTGGCCGAATCAATGAGTGGTTTTGCCGCCATGACCGGCGAAGTAGATGGCCCACCAACTTTGCCGCCATTTGGATTAGCCGATGGCATCGCAGCTTTGGCAACTTCGCAAGCGGTTTTAACGGCTTTGGCAGCTCAGAAGAATCCGGAAAGTGAAGCTTTTGGTAAGGGACAAGTAATTGATTTAGCAATTATCGAACCGATCTTGGCGATCTTAGGTCCGCAGCCAACTGTTTATGATCAACTCGGCATCGTGCAACCTCGTTCCGGAAATCGTTCAGTTAATAACGCGCCTCGTAATACCTACAAAACTAAAGATGGCAAGTGGGTGGCAATTTCGACTTCGGCGCAATCAATTGCAGAGCGCGTAATGCATTTAGTTGGTCATCCTGAAGTTATCGCCGAACCTTGGTTTGCCTCAGGTGGTGAGCGCGCTAAGCACGCCGATCTACTTGATGGGTATGTCTCAACCTGGATTGCCGAGCGAGATACTGCCGAAGTTGTGCGAGCCTTTGAAGACGCTGAAGCTGCAGTTGCTCAGATCTACGACATTCGAGACATCATGGCAGACAAGCAGTTCCAGGCTTTAGACACGATCACAACTGTCGAAGACCCTAAATTAGGGCCAGTCCGAATGCAGAATGTTCTTTATCGGTTAAGCGAAACGCCAGGAGAAATTAACTGGACTGGACGCGCAAAGGGGCAAGATACTCACGAAATATTGGCGCAAACGCTAGGTTTGTCGGAAAGTAAAATTGCCGAACTTGAAACTGCGGGAATCATCTCGCAGGGCGTACCAACTGAGGGAAAGTGACGACATGACCATGATCTGGGATCAACTAGCGAGTGCAAAAGTCATCGATCTTTCACAGCCTATGTTTCGCGGAATGCCGCAATCACCAAATCACACTCCCTATCGAATGGTGCTTGATCGTCGACATGGCGATGTAATTTCAGCAGCAGGTGGCTCGGCAGCTAACGACATAATCGTTACAGGTACTCACGCAGGTACACATATTGATGCACTAGCCCACGTTTCTTTCCAAGGAAAAATCTTTGGTGGTATCGATGCTCAATCTGTAATGAGCCATATGGGATTTAGTAAGCATGGCATTGAAACGGTAAAACCTTTTCTATGTCGCGGTGTTTTCCTAAACGTAGCCAAAGCCCTTAATCAAGAGGTTTTGGGGCCTGATTATGAAGTTACGGTTGCCGATCTCGAAGCTGCCCAGAAATTAGCTGGGGTTGAAATAGCCGAAGGCGATGTAGTTCTAATCGGAACCGGCTGGTCAAAGAATTGGGAAAATAAAGATTTATTCCAAGGTCAATCACTTGGTACACCAGGTATTGGCGAAGCCGCAGCTAAGTGGCTCGCTGCTAAAAAGCCAAGAGCATGCGGTGGCGAAACAATTGCATTCGAACATATTCCAGCTGGTGCCGGTCACCGCGAACTTCCAGTGCACCGAGTCTTCTTAGTTGAAACCGGAATTCACATCATTGAAACCATGAAGCTAGATGAATTAGCTGAAACTGGTGTCAGCGAATTCTTATTTGTATTAACACCGCTAAATCTACAAGGTGCTACAGGTTCACCAACGCGCCCACTGGCTGTATTGGTTTAATTCAACTCATGAGCAGCGAGAAAACCCACGTTCAGCTATTAGCTGAGTTCGCTGCCAATACCAAAGTTCTTGCGCCAAATATCGCAGCAGATGCTCGAGAGCGAATTCTGGATGTTCTCGGAAACAGTTTGGCCGGGCGCGCTGAATCTCTGCACGAATCAGACCCCGATCGCGCGGTAGAGCGAGTTGTTGCAGCGTGGGGCGGTACGCCAACTTCAAGTGTGATTGGTTCGCAACTTAAATTACCTTCAGCAAGCGCGGCCCTTATTAACGGCACTTTGGCGCATATTTTAGATTTTGACGATACCCATTTGCCTTCAGTTCTTCATCCTTCGGCCTCAATTGTTCCTACCGCACTCGCTGTTGCTGAAGAAGTTAACGCATCACCTGATCAAATTCTGCGTTCCGTTGCCATCGGTATTGAAATCACTAATCGACTTGGCATGGCTTCATACATTCCAAGTGCTGGCAATTCAATCTTCTTTGAAAAAGGATTCCATGCAACGTCGATCTGCGGAACTATCGGTGCATCAGTTACCGCCGCGATTTTGTATGGCTTAGATGCAGCGAAAATAGCTGATGCCATGGGTATTGCAGCCAGTATGGGCGCCGGAATCATTGAGGCTAACCGCACTGGGGGCACAGTTAAAAGGATCCATTGTGGTTGGGCAGCACATGGTGGCGTAGTTGCGGCGAGCATGGCGCGCGAAGGAATCACTGGTCCCCCAACAGTTCTCGAAGGTCGCTTCGGTTTCTTTAACGCATATCTCGATGGTCAATACGATGCGGGCGCACTTCTAGATGGTCTAGGCGATCGTTGGGAATTGTTAAAGACGGCATATAAGCCATATCCAACAAACCATTTCACTCATCCTGGTATTGATTGTGCTCTGGCAATTCGCGCTGCCGGAATAAAGGCCGCCGATGTTGAAAGTGTTGAGTTAGGTGTCGCAGCGCCAGTTATTCGAACTATTGGCGAACCACGTGAAGAGAAGATTCATCCAAAATCTGGTTACCACGGAAAATTTTCAGCTCCTTACACGTTAGCAACTGCGTTTCTGGGTGGTGGTGGCTTAGGTGTTTACCTAGATGATTTCTCGGAAAGTAATTGGGATCAGCCAGAGCGCTTGGCGCTAGCAGCCAAAGTAAATGTCGTTGCCGATGATCAAGCCACAAAGATTTTCCCAAATGCTTTCGCGGCTGTTCTAACTGTTAAAACTAAAGATGGCCAAACACATACACATAGAGTTGATGCAAGTTTAGGAAGCAAAGAAGCTCCACTTACCAGAGCTCAAATAATGCAGAAATTTACTTTAAATGCTTCTCGCTACTTGGCAGCTGACGCAGTCGAGAAAGTTTCTAATTTCGTTAACTTTGAAAATCAGGGCGATCTAAGCGCTTTAATGAAACTCTTATCAGCTAAGAGCGCATGAACCGCCGCGTTTATCAAGATCCGCGGGTAGTTGCACTAATTGCCGCAATGGGTCTCGGTGCCGTGATGTTTGATAACACGGCAGTTACAACCGCAATTCCTTCGATCCAAGCTGACTTCAACGCCGAAACTAGCGCTTTGCAATGGATTCTAAGTGCGCTCAGCATTACGACCGGAACGATCTTGCCTTTCGCTGGTGCATTTGGCGATAAATGGGGCGCGCTAAAGGCATTTCGCATCGGAATGATTATTTTTGGAACTGGCGCCTTGCTTGCATCTTTTGCTACTTCTTTTCCGATGTTGTTAGCTTGTCGAATTTTTCAAGGATTTGGTTTGGCATTTATGTTGCCAAATGGCGCTGCTATTTTAAATGCCAATGTTGATCCAAATGCGCGCAATAAGGCGGTTGGTCTTTGGATTAGTTTTAGCTCAGCTGGATTAGTACTTGGCCCTTTATTTGGTGGGTTTCTAACTCAAGCATATGGCTGGCATGCCCTCTTCTATTGCCAGCCCGTGATTTCGTTAATCGGTTTATCCCTAACCTTCCTTTTGCACGAAAGTGAAACACACAAAAATATAAATCCAATCGACGTTCGAGGTATTCTCACGATTAGTGCCGCAACGTTATTTTTCTCAGCTGGGGTAATCGATTTGGGCCGAGCGCGGCCGCATCCAGTCTTAGACGCTGTGCTTATCTCCTTTGGTGCATTCTTGTACTGGGCTTTCTATCGAATTGAGAGTCGAGTCGCACATCCACTTATTGATCCGGCCTGGTTTAAGTCACGTCGAGTTCGGGGCGTACTAATAGCTTGCTTTATCTATAACGCAACTATCCCGGCAGCCACTTTGCTAGTTGCACTCTTTAGCCAGAAAACTTTGGAATTTTCGCCTCGCATGGGTGGCTTAGTAATTCTTCTAATGTGTGTTTGTATGCCACTTGGTTCGACCATCTTGGGCAAAGTTAAGAGTTCGAGCGAACTGCGCAAGGTAATGCTCTTGGCCTCATTCTTACTTGGCGTTGATTACATTGTTATCGCGCTCTTTGCGCAAAGCCCAATGCCAATTTTCCTATTCACTTTAATTTTCTCTGGTTTCTTTGCCGGAATCCTCTTTGCTGGTGACACTGTGGCAATTATGGAATCTCTCGAACCTGCTAAAGCCGCCTCGGGCATGGCCGCACTCTCTATGGTTCGTCAGATTTCGGCAGTCATTGGAATTGCCATGATCGGAACCATTAGCGAAGTCATTGGAAATATGGCAGATAACGCTGTTACGGGCCGACTTTGGGGCATTGCAATAAGCGGAATTATTACCTTTAGCGCATGGTTAATGCTTAAAGACGGATTAAAGAAAGATCAGTTAGCTTAATTTCGCTACCCGCTTCATAAAGTGTCCAGCTGCGATTAGCAATATCAAGAATTTCACATTGACTTGGTGCCACATAGGCACTTGCTGGCAACTTAATTGTTTCGCCGCCAATTCCGTTTGCACCTAGTGGTCGAATCTCCCCGAAAGCATTTGCATCAATTGGGGTTTTGACCTGTGAAACAAACCCTTCATCACCTTCGCGACGATTCCATTTTGGTGCGCCATAGAACCAAGCAATGGCAACTGCGCCATTTGGTGTGTAGGCCCCGAGGCGAAGTGATTGCGGCGGCACCCAAGTGTGATCGCCGGCCACAATTACATCGCCAGACATATGCAGCTCGCCTTCGAAAACAAAAAATTCTTCGGCGCATTCATAGCTGCCATCAATTGGACGCGACCAGCCGACGGGAAAATTAACGATCATTACGCTGTTGCCGTTTTCCCAAGTGTGTAAGCGATGCATTTTCACGACATCAGTTGAATCTGGAATCGGTACTTCAACTGCGCCAGACATGTCACGCAGATCTTGCTGCTTGATAACGGCCATTTTGCCTACTTTCCGGTTGCTAAAGTGCGACGAGCAATCTTGGCAATTGCTTCATCGATCATTCTTCCTTTGGCATCGAGTGCAACACCGCCGCCAGCTGCCACTAAACGATCGAGAATATCTTGCGCTGCAGCTAGTTCCTCAGCATCTGGCGTAAAGATTTCATTTACAATTTCAATTTGAGCTGGGTGGATACAAGCGCGGCCAAAGTAGCCCCACTCTTTGAAGTCTTGTGAACTCTTGCGATAAGCATCGAGGTCTTTAAAGTTAGTTGATACGGCAGCCAGTGGTGGATTGATGCCGGCAGCAGCACTTGCTAAGACCGCCATGCTGCGAGCAAATTGAGTTGTGGCATCGCCAGCAGTTCCGGAAGTGCCTAAATCTGCCCGTAAATCAGCTTCGCCAAGCTGCAAACGAGTTACTCGAGGTCCGGTTGCGATCGCTTGCGCGTTGAAAACTCCCGCTGCAGATTCAATCAAAGCCGAAACTTCGAGTGGCTTGGCAATCCCTCGAGACTTTTCTAGTTCGGTAATTAAAGAATCTAGGTTTTGAATCTCAGCCAAAGTCGTAGCTTTTGCTAAAACTATGCCGCGACAATTCTTATGAACTGCAGCTACTAAATCAGCTTCGAGGGCACCTTTTTCAGGATTAACTCGCACCCAAATTTCAACTGTTGAATCAAAGTTTTCTAAAAAAGTAGTTAAGTTCTGGCGAGCTAAATCTTTATCAGTTGGTGAAACCCCATCTTCGAGATCAACAATCAACGCATCTGCGCCACGTCCAAGTGCCTTAGTCAAACGTTCTAAATCATTGGCGGGTACGTAGAGATGGCTGCGAGCGCTCATTATCCGATTTGGGTCTTTCCGCTTAGTAGAGATTTAGCAATAACCATCTTCATAATGTCATTGGTGCCTTCGCCAATCGACATAAGTGGTGCATCGCGATAAAGACGTTCAACCACATATTCGGTTGAGTAACCATAGCCGCCATGAACACGCATTGCTTCAAGTGAGGCCATGATCGCTACTTCGCTTGCGAAGTACTTAGCCATGCCCGCTTCCATATCAACACGCTCACCCGCATCAGCCTTTGACGCTGCCCAGTAAGTCATTAAGCGAGCTGCTTGTAAATTCGTTGCAATCTCAGCTAACTTCAATTGAATTGCCTGGAACTCACTAATTGGCTGACCAAATGCTTTTCGTTCTTTGGAATAGTTAATTGCAGCTTCATACGATGCTTGTGCAATACCAACAGAACGTGCCGCGATATTAACTCGGCCAGTTTCTAAACCACTTAATACTTGCTGCATTCCGCGACCTTCAACGCCGCCAAGCAGGTTTGCTTTAGGTACTCGAACATTGTTTAGAACAACTTCGCAAGACTCAGTGCCCTTATAGCCAAGTTTTCCAATGTCTTTCAAGACTTCAAAACCTGGTGTGCCAGCCTCAACTAAAATTACGCTCATACCTTTATGTGCTGGCGAAGCGTTTGGATCAGTCTTAACTAATACTGGTAGCGGGTCGGCATAGCGAGCATTTGTGATCCAGGTTTTCGAACCATTGATTACATACTCATCGCCTTCGAGGCGAGCAGTTGTGCGAATACCTTGTAAATCGGTTCCGGCATCTGGCTCAGTTAGTCCGATACCAGTGCGGCGCTTTCCTGTAGCAAGATCAGGTAGGTACTTATCTTTTTGTTCTTGAGTTCCGTGATGCGCAATCATCCAACAGGAAAGTGAATGGCTACCAAGAATTCCGGCAACGCCCATCCAGCCGCGTGCGATTTCTTCAAAAACTAAAGCGAATGAAACCATGTCAACATTAAGTCCGCCGTACTCTTCTGGAATTGTCATTCCAAAGAGACCCATCTCGGCCATGGTCGCAACTATCTCGGTTGGATAGATACCTTCTTTTTCATATTGGTTAGCAACGGGCTTGATTTCTTTCTCGACAAACTCGCGTAGCACCTTTTTAAATGCTAACTGCTCAGCGTTTAAGTTGAAATCCATTTTTAGCTCCTAGTTCTATCTTTAACCAAATACCGGAAGTGCGCGACCATCTGATAACTCTTGCCAAGAAAGCTCAACCACTTGATCACAAGCGGGGCTCTCGATACCGACAAGTCTAGTTAGCATGATTACCTTTTCGCTCAGCAGAACGCGAGCAATTACATATGGTGGAACAAAGCCTTCGGCGGGTGCGCGATGCACGGTCGTCCAGGAATCCACGGTGCCTTTGCCACTCACTTCGCGCCATGTGAGATTCTCAGTGGCACACGAGATGCAGATTGCACGCGGGTACCACTGGTATTGATTGCAAGATGAGCAGTATTGAATTACTAATTTTCGTTCTCTGGTGGCTGCCCAAAATGGCGCACTGATTGCATCTTCCTGAGGCAAATATGGAAACATTAATTTGCCCCCAGAATCACAGTGGCATTTGTCGAAAGAATTCCGCCAGTGCCGTGGGCTACTGCTAACTTCGCATTAGCTACTTGGCGATCCCCGCATTCGCCACGTAACTGACGTACTGCTTCGATCAATAACAGAATTCCGTATTGGCCAGGGTGGCAATAGGAAAGGCCCCCACCATTGGTATTTAATGGAAATGAGCCACCCGGTCTGGTTTTTCCATCAAGCACAAAATCTGCACCTTCTCCTTTACCGGCAAAACCCAAACCTTCAAGTGATAGCAATGTGGTGATGGTGAACGAATCATAAAGTTCGACTACATCAATATCTGAACGTGATACCCCGGCCATTGCAAATGCCAGATCACCGCTTTGCTTGGCACCAGTTACACGCAAATCACAGTGTGTGGTCATAGAAGTATTAGTCGTAGATTCCCCAAAACCTAGAATTGAAACTGGTTTGCTCTTTAAGTTCTTAGCAATCTCAGAGTTAGTAATGATGACTGCGCCACCGCCATCGGTAACTAAGCAGCAATCACTTGCTCGCAATGGTGACGAAATCATGTCGGCGCTATCTAATTCAGAGACAGTTAGCGATGCGCTGCCATAGCGATATGCCTTTGGGTTCAACAACGCCCATTCGCGAGCACTGATTGCGATTTCCGAAAGTGCTGCACGGCCATTTGGGACATCATGAATATAGCGTTGAGCTGCCATGGCGTAATAACTAAGTGGGAACAATGGACCGTATGCAGTTTCAAATTGAGCTTCAGGAGTGTGATGTTCTACCACTCCGCCAAGGGAGCGAGATTTAGCTGAACGTTGATTTGAAGCAAACGAGATAACGACTACATTGCACTGACCGCTAGCAACTGCGTGATATGCCCGCGCCACATACATTTCAAATGAACTACCGCCGGCGAAAGTTGAATCAGTAAATTTCGGTTCGATTCCTAAGTAATCTGCCAGCGAGCTCGCTGAAAAACGTGAAATTGCATTTGTTGCGATACCGTCAACATCGCTGATCTTTAGGCCAGCATCTGCCAGCGCTCGAGTAACTGCTTGTGCTTGTAGTTCCAGAATTGATTTATTTGTTACGCCTAAATCGCACTCTGCAGCACCAACAATTACCGGGGTATTCATCCTTAACGCCAAAGAACCTTTGCCGTAATTGGCGTAACAGCTGGGCGTAGCACCGAGCCGTTAGCGTCAATTACATCAATCTTTAACGTAAGCGATACCTCTGAACTACTTACTGCGGTGACCTCGCCGTTTACCTGCACATGTTCTTCAGCAAAAACTAGGCCCGCGTAACGAAAATCTAACTCGGCGATGAAAGCGCTCTCGCCCAGCCAATCTTGAATAGCCTGCACAACGTAGGCTCCAAATACTTGGCCATCTACGACGGGAGCACTCAAGCCTTTCGACTTTAGATAATCATGGTCGTAATGCAAGCGGTGCCAATCCCAGGTAGCACCAGCGTAAGCAATCATCGAAGTTAGAGTGCAATGTTTAGTCAGTACTGGAACTTGATCGCCAACTTTGACATTTTTCATTAGTTAGCCTCCAATGCAATCCAAATTAAGGATTCAGTATTGGTTGCTAAAAGCTCATTACGTTGATTGCGATAAGTCGCAGTACTAAACATGGTCGCCATTGCAACGCCTTTAGAATTAACTCGCTCGGTGATCTCATCGATTTTCCAAGTAACGTGCAGAACATCTGTGGCGTGCACATACTGATGAAATTTATAACTGTTACCACCGCGCAATAATTTAGTGTTTGGTATTTCGATATCCCAGAAGTGGCCGGCATAACCATCTTCATTCATAGGTAAGTTCGCATATTGATTGGTATCGCAAATCAAAGTAAGTGGTGCGATTTCGCGAGCGGCATACATTGGGTTGTGATCTTCAACGGCAAGGGCAAAATATCGCCCCGATGCGGTATCGAATGGTTCTGGCGCTATATAAGTACGCTCGGTACCAACCATTGCTTTAATCGCATCAGTCAACAAGGTCATGGCAGAACTGCTAACGGAAACACTTCAAGCAAGAATTCTGGACGCAACAATGAATGACAGAGCGCTCCAGTAGATGATGGCCAAGGCTTAGTAAGTAAGTTCTCGCGCACCTTTGCAACACCGCGATACTCCTTTAAGCCTTCAGGAACCACGTATTCAATGGTATTTACTAGGGCTTCTGGGCCTACGCCAGCTTCATTTAGCACGAGCAAAATTGCCTCATAGGTTGATTGAGCTTGAGCGACGATATCGCCAGCATGTGTTGCCTCTTGGGTTTCCATATCAAGGGAGGCAAAACCTGACATATAAAGAGTCTTGCCTGCAATTACGCCAGGGGTATATGACAACGTGTCATAACGTTTCCAACCTGGATTAACGCCTTTAAGTGGATGGTGCGAGGCAACTAAGTCGATTGCAACTAAAACACCTGGTTGGTGAAGTTGTGACATCAAAATTCCACCAGCACCTGGAAATACGCCAGCACCGCCCAGTAACTCTTTACGTACGCGAGATGTTTTGCCATAAATAGTACGTGTCTCGGGCATTGAGTAGTCATAAGTTGTAACTGCGTTATCAAGTGATAAACCAACTTGGGAAAGTAATTCGCCGCCGCGTTCTAGGCAATAACGATATTGCGCTACGAAATCACCTTCATGCACAACGTTGCCATCTTTATCAATTGGCAAAAGAGTTGGCAAAAATACCGAACCATCATGACCTTCGGTTACTGTGTTGCGAGCCCAAGCTAAATCATCACCACTATTTAACTTTTTACCGCCACCCTTAGTTGTATAAACTTCAATTTCAATAAATGCCTCAGGGCGTAAAAGGGCATCGACCATAACGGTGGTAATCGTTGGGGTATGTCCATTAAAACGAGCGATGCGCACTGCCTGAGCTTCGGCATAGTGAGGCAAACCGCTAACAGTTACATTTTCAACCACCCGAGTAATGTCAGCGAAAGTCATGCCCGCCGCTTCAAGAATGCATTCGATCTTGTCGTAGGCAGTATTTACTTGATCGGTCATTCCGCCAACAACGATCATGCGGCCGGTCTCAGCGTTAAATGTGCTTGCAGTGTGGCCCGAAATAAAAGCATCGGTTTCTGTTGCTAGCCCCAAGCTAAATGTGTAATCGGAATACTTGTACCAAGGGTAAACACTTGGTTCGATAGCCTTAAATTTACTCATATAGCCCTCCTTATTTGCCTAACGTAGCAATCTTCGCCGCGATTGTGGCAATCTGCGCCACGCTTTCAATGTGCAATATCTCATCGGCTACCGATTGAGCGGCTTGGCGATTTGAACATTGCAGAACAAACTTCTCGGTTAGTGCAGCCAAGGTCAGGCGGTTATTAGGGCCACCAGCACTTGAAGCTACTTTGCCCGAAAAAGAACGGCCATCAGTTGTAGTTAACTCAACTGAGCCCGAAGCTGCAGCAGCTGCTGCTACCTCGCTCTTTTCAGAAAATTCGAATCTGCTGGCTAAGGCAATAACTGCTGGTCGCTTAATTGATTCGGGTTCAAAAGTTTCAACAACAAGTCCGCCATCAATAATCAGTGCAGCAACTGACCAAGGTAATGAAAACTTTGCGTCATATGGCGTCTTTGGTTCATTCTTTTCACTACGTGGATGACAGACAATCTTTGCCGAATCCGGATGCACGATCGCTGAAATCTTGGCAATATCTGCAATTGAAACGCCGGCTGCTTTCGCACTTGCCCAGGCAATCTTTACAGCGTCAAGAGTTACGTGTGATAGCTGGCAAGCAGGGTATGGCTTAATTGTTATTTGTGCGCATTGCCAATCTTGTCCTAAGTTTTTTACAACGCTAGCGAAATCCGCAGGTCGATCACTGAGTGCATTAAAGATTCCGTACTGTCCTTCGATTACTGACTCTGGGCCACTTGCGCCATTAGCAGCCAGATTTGCCGCTGTTATGCCACCTTGCGCTGCAATACCTGGGTGAATCTGCTTAGTTGATGAACCAGTGTTTAAGAATTCCAGCAGACCACCAGAGAAACTGCCCGCGATACCCATTGCATTTACAGTTTGCGCAACAGATAACTTCATTAACTTGGCTGCTACAACTGAGGCTGCGATAGTTCCGCAAACTTGTGTTGCATGAAGGCCACGCGCATGAAAACCATGCGGAGTGGCAGCACCAAGTCGGCAAATAATTTCCAGACCAGCGGCATAAGCTGTTATTACTTCTTCGCCGGTTGCGCCAAGTGATTCACCAAGTGCCATCGCAACTGGCAGTGTTGGCGCGGTTGCATGCACTAATCCACCAGCATGAGTGTCATCGAAATCCAGAGCATGGATCAAGATGGCGTTTACAAAGGCGGCAGCTGGTACCGAACTCTTATTGCCAGTTCCCCAGATAGTTGCAGCGGTTGATTCGCCATAATGCGCAACTGTTGTTGCGGCAGCGCCTGCAACTGCAGTTGAACGTCCGCCAACTGCATCACCAGAACCATCAAGTGCGTGCTCTTTTACAATTTGTTGTACATCTTTAGGCAGGTCAGGCCAAGTGAGTTTTAGCGCCCACTCTGCTAATTCCTGCGCAGTAGTCATTTGACAGTAAAAGCCTGATCTGCTGAAAGCTGAGACACCTTGGCTTCGTCATATTTAAGTAATTCGTTTAGTACATAACTAGCATCTTCATTGCGCTGTGGTGCACGACGATTATCAGTACGCGCTGGCCCTGCTTTTACAGGGGTCGCAACTTGCTTAACTTTTCCATAACGAGGGTGATCTGTTTCAATAATCATTTCACGAGCAATGGTGTGTGGCTCAACTAAACTTTGCGCCACGGTATTAATTGGTCCGCATGGAATTGATTCGGCATAAAGTTTTGGCAACCAATAGTTAACGCTTTGTTTCGCCAAAATTTCTTCCAGCATTGGAATCAAGATTGCTTTGTTCTTAAGACGTGCCGCAAAACTAGCAAAGCGCTCATCTGTGGCTAGTTCGGGACGCTCAATTACAACCGTTAGGCGTTGCCAGAACTTCTCTTTGGCGCAACCAACGATTAACCAACCATCTGAAGCTTCGAATGCTTGGAAAGGTACTAGCGAAGGGTGAGCTGAATGATGTGTACGTACTGGTTCGAAACCTGCATTTAAATGCCATGCAGCTGGGTAAGTAAGCATTCCGATTGCGGTGTCATACAAACTCACGTCGCAATCCATTCCAACCCCATCGCGACGAGCAGCATGCAGTGCCACCAATAATGAAATTGTTGAAATTAAACCACCTGAATAATCGACCATCGATAAACCAGATTTTGTTGGTGGGCCATCAGGCTCGCCAGTTAGATCCATCCAACCCGCTAAACCTTGCAAAATATAGTCATAGCCAGGTTCTTGAGAGCGCGGCCCAGTCATACCAAAACCAGTTAAGGAACAACAAACAATTTTTGGATTCAGATGTTTCAAGTCGTCGTAAGTTATGCGCATCTTCTTTGGCACATCGCCGCGAAGATTGCTGTAAACAACATCAGAGACTTTCACTAAATCTTCAAAAACCGCGCGACCAGCTGGAGTATTTAAATTAATTGAGATTGACTTCTTGTTGCGGTTAAAGGATTCAAAGAATAAAGAATCTTCACCTTCGGCATATGGCGGCACATATCGGCCTACATCGCCACCAACCGATGGATCTTCAACTTTAATTACTTCGGCACCCATGTCAGCTAAATGAACAGTTGCGAAAGGCCCAGCACCGTACTGTTCAACTGAAAGGATTCGCACATCAGCTAATGGCAACATCGAATTAGCCTCTGACCAAACTTGGAATCATTTCGATAATTTGATTTTGAGCTTGACGCACTGTTGCATTAGCCAGTCCATGAGTAGGTGGGCTCAACTTAACGGTGTTAGCCAAACCTTCGTAGCGAGCAATCTTTTCAATGACTTCATCGGTATCGCCGGCCAAAGTTAAGGCATCGACCATCTCATCGGGCACGACATCGCCTAAGTCATCGCTAGAAACGCCAGTACGGAACTTCTCAATTACCGCATTTTGTTGATCGAGCATTCCGTGGAATTCAAAGAAATCTGCATAGGTTTTAACGGTTGCATAAAAACCAATTAAGCCAGCTGCCCAACGCTTTGCTTGCTTGGCATCTTTATCAATCGCGCACGCTGCTGAAACGACAATATCTAGCTTGTCGCTATCGCGGCCAGATTTCTCGCGGCCTTCAGTAAGCCAAGGTCCCAGCATTTCGCCAAGATACTTTGGTGAACAAAGTTCATGCGAAATCCAACCATCGCCAATTTCGCCAGCGAGTTTGGTCATAACTGGACCCATACCGCCTAAGTAAATTGGAATATTTGTGCGGGCTGGTATGAATGGGCGAGTAAAGCCACGAATATCAATACGTTCGAATTCGCCTTCAAATGTCATGCGCTCACCTAAATGTGATTGCGCAATGATCTGTCGCACAATCGCTACTGTCTCGCGAATATGTGCGACTGGCTTTCCCCAGCGAGCATTGTGCCAATCCTGATTCAAGCGTTCAACACCACTACCCAAACCTAAAATAAATCTGCCGTTACTCATCTCATCGATATCAAGTGCTTCGAGTGCAGTGATCAGCGGGCTGCGAGTAAATGCCAATGCAATTGCGGTTCCAATTCCAATTGTTGAAGTACCAGCCGCCATTGCAGCTGCAGAAACAGTTGCGCTGCGATGTAACTCTGGAACCCAAACAACTTCAGCGCCAGCTTTCTCGGCACGTTGCGCGGCATCAACTAACTCGGCAAGGGATTCACCCCATGGTGCATAAGTAATTTTCAAACCCATGATTAAACTCCTCACTTGGCAGCGGTTTCGAAGCCAGATAGTCTTTTCCACCTATTGAGACGCTGTTCCAATAATGTAATTCTCTCTCATACGTGAAGGCAGGGCAACCTTTTGAGTACTAATTCGGCAGTAATAACTCGAGATCGTTCCGCCCTGTGGATCACAATCAATCGACCTGATGATTTGAATGCTCTCACTCCTGACGTTATTGCTGGCTTGAATTCTGCTTGCGATGAAGTTGAAAGGGATCAAAGCATTAGAGCCCTAGTGATTACCGGTTCATCCGGTGGAACAACCGAAAATTTCTCGGTTGGCATGGACATTGAATTCTTAGGAAAATGTTTTGCCGATGTTGATGGAGTTTTTATCCCATTCGTAACTTCAGTTCATAAAGTTTTATTACGACTCGAATCACTAGATGTGCCAGTGATCGCTGCGGTTAATGGGTTTGCCCGTGCTGGCGGTTTTGAAATTTTGGTTGCAGCAGACTTAGTTGTTATGGCTGATGAAGCTCGCATCGGTGATCTACATGTGGCAAGTGGTTTGCCACCTGGCGCAGGTGCGACTTTTCGTAGCCGCAACAAGTTAGGCGAACAGCGAGCAAAGGCCCTGTTATTTAGCGCAGGCACCTTAACTGGCCCAGAAGCAGTAACTGCAGGGCTGGCACTTACCTCAGTCCCCCGCAGCGAATTAACCGATGCCGTTAACAAGTTGGTTTCAACATTTAATAAATCGCCACGAAACGCACTTGCAAAAACCAAAGCTGGTTTTACCCAAACTCAGGGTTTAACAAATCAGCAAAGTTGGGAAGTTGAGATTGGGTTATTCCGAGAATTCTTGCTGAACGACCCGATGGCTGCTGAAGGATTTAACTCATATAAAGAGGGACGTAAACCAAATTGGCTATGACAACTGCGATTGAGATCACCGAAGAGCTCCGCTCAACTTTAGTTCGAGTCGGAAATTACACCCACCCGCTTTTTAGTGACCTAGATGTAGCTAAGAACTCTGGCATGCCAGCGCTACCGCTACCTGGCCAAGCCCTGCTTTTGCTTGCTGGTGGAGCTGCAGAGAATAGTGGACTTATTGATGACGCAATTGCTTTGGTTGGATTAAGCGAAACTCTCTTCTTAAAACCAGCATTTGCGGGCGACTTCGTAACCCTAGAGCTAACCGAACTTGATCGAACCCCAACTTCCAAAGGCGATAAAGCGATTGCAAATTTTGCGTGGGAAATTACGAACCAACGTGGTGAAATCTTGGCAACTACGACTGCCGCAATGTTAATGCGTGCTTAAGCGTTGGCCTAATAACTTTCCAAAAGTAATTGAAGGCATCACCAGCATGCCGCCCACAAATGATTGCCCCATAGTTGCAGCCGAACCAAGAACTTCGCCAGCCGCGTAAAGATTAGGAATTACTTCGCCACTGCTCTTGCGCACTCGTAAATCAGCATCAACATCAATTCCCGAGAACGTAATTAACGTAACTGCATGATTTTGCAGCGAATAGAACGGTCCCTTTTCAATTGGCGCTGGGCGAAACTTTCTTCCAAACTGATCTGGATTGCCAGCTGCTAAATCTGCGTTGTACTTTGCAACCGAAGCCGCTAGACCTGAAGCACTAATGCCAGCGTTCTTGGCTAATTCTTCAAGCGTCTCGCCGGCAAAAACGCCTGGCAGCACGTTGGCTTGCTCTTTAAACTTTTCAATCGACCAATCGACCACCATTGGCTGACTATTTTGCATTCCAACAGAATCGAAGATGGTCCAGAAAGTCATAGCTTCGATGCCTGTTAGCGCGTGCTCTTTAACATCAATACTTTCTTCATCTTCGGCCACCCAACGGTTGCCAGATTTATCTACGTAGATTTCATAAGGTGGTCGCTCTGCAGCAACTAACAGTGGGCGATCTGTCCATCGCACGCGACCGGTGCCATCGGGTGATGGCAGGCCACCAAAGGTAGGCAGATAAGTACCCGCACCAGCAATTGCTGCGCCGATTTCGCGCGCCATTAAAATTCCATCTCCAGTTGAAGTTGGCCAAGATGCACTAACTAAAGTTGCTTTCTCTAGTTCTTCAAATAATTCAGCATTAGCACCAAACCCACCTGAGGCAAGAACAGTATTTTTGGCAGTTACTTTGCTGCCATCGGAAAGTTCTACTCCAACAACTGCACCATCTTTTGTTGTTAAGGACTTAACTGCCGTGTTTAAACGCAGTTCAACGTTTCCGCTAGCAATTGCCTTTTCCAAAAGTGAACGGAGAACTTTGAGAATACTTCGGCCTGCCTCGGGTCCGTAATAAGTTCGAGCTACTGAGTAAGGCTCATGGCCATAAACAATTCTTGGTGCTTCAGGAGCGAACTCAAAACCATTATCTTCTAACCAGTCCAAGCCTGGCGCAGCTAAATCTGTTGCTAAATTAACTAAATCTTTGCGAGCTCCGCCATTTGAAATGCGATCAATGTCTGCGCGATGCGATTCAACGCTGTCGACGATGCCCTTTTCTTTTTGGCGCCGAGTTCCGGCTGCTGACATGTGACCACCAGAAGTATGTAGTGAGCCACCAATGTCATCGGCCTTATCTAGCAATAAAACCTTGGCACCATTTTCAGCTGCCGCTATCGCACATGGAATGCCAGCAGTTCCGGCACCCACAATGATTAAGTCATAATCGTTGGCAGACATAGCGATACCTTTCTAGATCTCTTGCATAACAATCAAGGTGCGACCTTGCTTGCTAGCGGCAGTTTTAAATGCTTCTGGCGCACTAGCAAATGGTAGTTCTTGGGCAATAACCGGAATACATTTGCCAGCTTTTAAGAATTCCATTGCTTCTCCCATTAGCTCTGCAATCAGCGGCCAAGGTCGACGCAATAAGTTATATCCGATTAATTGGTGCTCAGTACCCAAGAATCTAGGTGCGATAAGAGGCAATTGCACGCCAGCGCTAAAGCCCAGCAAAACATGTTTGCAATCAGCGCCACCGCACATAAGTGCTTTGTTGGTGATCTCGCCACCTAGGCCATCAATAATGCCGCTCACGCCTTTACCGCCAGTTAGTTCCATAACTTTTGCTGGCATCTCGTCGTAGGAAACATAATCAACACCTGGAATGTTAATTGGTTCGCGCGCCGCAGCAATTACATGCGCTCCGCGAGCGAGTGCGACTTCAACGGCTGCGCCACCAACGCCACGATTAGCACCAAGAATCAAAACACTCTGACCTTTTTGAATCTTAATTGTGTGATCCAAAATAGCTAATGCGGTAACGATTCCAGTAAAACCTGCCGCTACATCTTTGTGGTTAACTCCGGCAGGAATTTCAAAAAGCACATCGCGTGGAACTGATGCAACTGTGCGATGAATTCCGGGTGAGAATAATCCGCCACCACGCATTTCAACGAATGCAAAATAAAGTTTGCCGGCTGCATCACGAACTACACCGGTAGTACCTGGGATAACTGGCATTGGTGGCCCTGGCGGAAAACGACCTTCGGCAACTTGTCGATCAAGAGGTGAAACATCGCAGATGATCACATCGACTAATTCTTCGCCGGGATTTGCAGTAACTGGAGTTGGGCGAATCTCACTCTCGCCAATAGCGGTGCACCAGAGTGCTTGGGCAGTTTCACCAGAAATAGTCATGTGGCTATCAAACAAGCATTTGGGCTAACTTTCTACTACCCGTTCCATTCCTTAGGCTGGAATTTTGCTTTAACCATGCTGCGATCTGCGCTACATTTCTTCGCATGTCAGAGACACTTACCCCCGGTCATCAGATCGTCCAGAACATGCTCACTGCGATTAAAGATCGTGATTTAGCGGGCATTCTCAATACCTATGAAGAAAGTGATGACCTCTACGTCTTTCTCGAGGGGCCGCGTTGGTCATCGCGTACCTATACCAATGTGAGCGCTGGCTGGACTGCTTGGTACGGAGCTGATCTTGAAATTTATGACCATGAGTGGGTTGAAGGACCGGTAGAAATTACCGAAGGAAATATTTCTTCGCTGCAAGGAATCATAAATCTTCACACCAAGTCGCCAGCTCAAGAAAAGATTCTTAAGTTTCGTGGCACTTGGGTATTTCGATTAGGTGCTGATGGACAATGGCGCATTATGCATGAACACGTATCGGCTCCACTTGAGAATCCATACGGCACTGGAGATTGGAAAAAATCATGACTATTTTAATTGGCACCAAGAAGAGTGCTCCGGTTGCAAAAGTTAAAGCTGGTCGCGCCATGGCTTTGCAGATTAAAGGCAAAGGTGTGGCCAAAATGGATGTCGCATCAGCTCGTGCATCAATCATGGCATCCGTCGAACGAGTCGATGCCACAGTTCAAGCTGCTGCTGGTTGGTTAGGTGGTGATCTAAACATTGTCGTGCTTCCTGAATATTTCTTATCTGGTTATCCAATTGGCGACACCATCGCGGCATGGGCTGAAAAAGGTGCGATTGCACATGACGGTCCAGAATATGACGCGCTTTGCGCTTCAGCCCAGAAAAATAAGGTTTACCTTTCTGGAAATACTTATGAGCTAGACCCAAATTTTCCAGGCATCTATTTCCAAGCTTGTTTCATCATCGATCCATCAGGTGAGTTAATCCATCGCTATCGCCGTATGCATTCAATGTTCTCGCCTTCACCTTGGGATTACTGGGATAAATACACTGATATTTATGGTGCTGAAAATGTTTTCCCAGTTACACACACAGAGTTCGGAAATTTAGCAACGATTGCAAGTGAGGAAATTCAATATCCTGAAGTAGCTCGCGCCCTTGCTTTTAAAGGTGCTGAGATCTTCTTGCATTCAACTAGCGAAGTTGGCTCCCCTGCCTTGACTTCAAAGGATGTCGCAAAGCGTGCTCGTGCCTTCGAAAACCATGCCTACGTAGTTTCAGCGAATTCAGCTGGCCTTGATGGCTCTGCGGTGCCCATGAATTCAACTGATGGCATGAGCAAAGTTGTTGATTACAACGGTCTGGTTCTCTGCGAAGCAGGCTATGGCGAAACCATGAACGCACATGCTGCTATCGATGTAATGGCGCTTCGTCGTACTCGCAACAAGCCAGGCATGAGCAACACTCTCTCACGCAATAAGTCACAACTTTGGGCTTCCGTTTATGGCGCTGTTGATGTGGTTTCTTCTAACGCTTTGCTAACTAACGAACCACAACGCTCTTTCTTTGTAGAGCGCCAAACTAGCGTCATTAAGAAGATGCAAGAACTAGGTATCTACGACGGCAATGAGGGCTACTAAGTAATGTCACGATTAGATTCAGATGTAAAAGTTCGTAACCCGCGAACTAGCGAAGTAGATCGTGATTTAGCTGCACCGACTTCTGAAGAGTTAAGTGCGTTGGTTGCCAAGTTGCGTGGCGCTCAGAAAAATTGGGAAGCAATCGGTGCGGTAAAGCGCGGCGAAATTTTGATGCAATGGCATGCCGAACTTCAAAAAGAGGGCGATGCAATTGTCCAAGCACTTTATGAAGATACTGGTCGCATCACCGAGAGCAAGTTAGAACTTCAAGTAACTCTGGCTGGCATCGAACGTTGGGCCAAGATGGCGCCATCGCTAATGGATGAATCAGATAGCCAGAAGGCACAACTGCCTGGTGTAACTATTCATCCCTCTTATCGCCCTTATCAACTAGTTGGCGTGATCAGCCCCTGGAATTTCCCACTGCTACTTGGCTGCATCGATGCAATTCCCGCACTTGCTGCAGGTTGCGCAGTAATAATTAAGCCAAGTGAAGTCACGCCACGATTCTTAGCGCCATTAGCGCGCTCAATTGAACGTGTTCCAGTACTTCGCGATCTCTTCGGAACCGTTGAAGGTGCTGCCGAAGTTGGCCAAGCGTTAATTCCACAAGTTGATTTTGTTTGCTTTACCGGAAGTACCGAAGTTGGCGAGTTGATTGCAGCGGCCGGTGCCAAAGCTTTCACACCTGTTTCATTAGAACTTGGTGGCAAAGACCCAGCGATTGTTCTACCTGGCGCTGATATTGATCGTGCTGCTGCTGGAATTCTCTGGGGCGGAACTGGTAACGCCGGTCAATCATGTCTATCAATCGAACGCGTTTACGCCCATGCCGATATCTACGATGATTTCATCGGCAAGATTGCTGCGCTAGCAAATAATATTGGAATCAATTATCCAAACTTAGATAGCGGAGCCCTTGGCCCCATTATTGCAATTGATCAAGTTGAAACAATTAAAGATCATTTAGCTGATGCTTATGCAAAAGGTGCAATAGCGCTAAGCGGTGGTCAAGTTAAACAACTTGGTGGTGGGTATTTCCTAGAAGCCACAATCTTGATAAATGTTGACCACACCATGAAGATTATGACTGCCGAAACTTTCGCACCGATCTTGCCAATCATGAAAGTTGATTCTGAAGCGCAAGCAATTGAACTAGCTAATGCGACAATTTATGGACTATCGGGTTCAGTTTTCGCTGAAACTCTTGAAGATGGAATGCGCATCGGTCGCCAAATCGATGCTGGCGCAATCAGCATCAATGATGCTTCACTAACTGCGATTATGCATGAAGGCGAAAAACAAGCGTTTAAGCATTCAGGTATTGGTGGCTCGCGTATGGGGCCGGCTTCAATTCGCCGATTCTTTAGACGTCAATCATTGTTGGTAAACTCATCGACCGGAAATGATCCTTGGTGGTGGAATAACTAGTTTGCGGTGGAATAACTAGTTCGCGGTGAATAGCTAACTAGTACAGGCTTGACCGTCACCATCACCATCGAGGCGATGTGGATCTTTCCCAATTACCGTAACTGGCGCTAATCCCAGTGTCTTTATATCGCTGCAATCTAAGTCCGGTGGATAAAGCGGAATACAGCCGCCGTAGTTCGGATCGCACCCTGTTGTAGCACTTGGCACTGCAGCCGGAGTATTAACTGGCGTAGCAACCGGAGTTCCAACAGCCTTATAAGTTGATATTGCTTTGGTTGGAACCAATTGTGTGGCTGGGCACGCTTTCCATAAACCTACTTTGTATAACTTGGCATCTTGTGCGGCCTTTAACATGGCAGCTGAATAGATTCCTTTTTCGCCTTGATAGAAATATGGGGCCGCTGCGCCAAGTTTTACCATCTCGAGATTTACATTTACTTTTCCAACAAAAATGTAACGCAGCGCTCGCCCGTAACGATCATAAGATGCTGAAGCTGGATCCGCTTTCAAAGCAACAGTTCCTTTTTTCGCTAACAGATTTACCAGCGCGGCTTTAGATTCTTTGGCAAAGCATTCACCTTCGGCAAGTTCCGGGGCATCAATCTGCAAAAGTCTAATCTTCATACCATCAGCCATAGTTACAGTGTCGCCATCATAAATCTTTGCAACTTTAAGTGCGCCTTGTGCTGGAACTAGTCCAAAAGCAAGCAGAGCAGCAATAGCCAGTACGTACCTAGATTTTTGCATGCAGTTTATTTGCGAACTAAACGCCAGTGATAGACATATAGCGGCCCGGCAATAATCAGAGTCGTAACCGCGTCAATCATGCTCTTTACGGCTTGACGTTGATTCTGATCTTTAACTTGTGCCGCAATTAGTGCCGAATTAGCTTGTGGTTTTGTTGCATATGGATCGACATAAGCTGGATCTGGGTAGGCGACATTCACGCCACTTCTAATTAATGAAACTAGCGAGAAAAGGCAGACCATAAGAGTGATCAAGCAGACGGCGTAAAGATAAAGCGAACGCCAATCAATTCTTGATTGCTGATATATCGGTTGAATTACTTGAGCTTTAGCTGGGACCTTAGCTGCTGCTTTCTTTACGGGAGCCTTCTTGGTAGTTGCCATATCCAAATTATGCTCCTTATTTCAGTGAAATGGCCATGAATACCTCTCCCTCGCCTCTATTATTTTCACATGAGCACTGTTAAAACCATTTTTCTAGTTATCCATATTCTTTCGGTATTGGGCGGCCTGGTTCTGCTTCTGATGCAACTGCCTAAGCCAAAGAAGTCCATTCACGTCGGATTTCTTCATTCAATGCTGACCGCACTTGTTGCCGGAATCGCATTGGTCGGAATCAATTCATCGCTACACGCGACAGACCCAGTTAAATATGATGCACCTGATCACGCAGTAGTCGGTGTTAAGTTTTTGATTCTGCTCGTCATCTTGGGGCTAACAATTAAGAATAAGAAGAAGTCAGAAGTTTCAACTGGCGTGTGGGCTGGGCTAATCGCTCTGACGCTGGCAAATGTATTTATTGCCACATCACTTTAATTAAAAGAAAAGACCGTTACTGAGAAATTCTCGGTAACGGTCTTATCCTTTGTAGCCCCGAAGGGATTCGAACCCTCGTAGCTGGCTTGAGAAGCCAGAGTCCTAGGCCGCTAGACGACGGGGCCCTAGATTTTCCAAAAATGATCGCCTACGGCTTTCATTTTCTTCGTGCTTTGTCTTGCGCTGGGGTACCAGGACTCGAACCTAGACTTACTGAACCAGAATCAGCAGGGCTGCCAATTACCCCATACCCCATTAAGGCTTTCGCCCAAATTCGCTGACCGGCATTGGTCAACGAGGGCTAAGAATACCTTAGGAATTACCGCGCTTCTAACGCTGGTTTTTCGCTTGTTTTTAAGGCTTTGCGAGCAGATCGGTGAAATCGGTTACCGACATTTGCTCGAGCTTCGCGCGATCAAGAGTGGCATCTTCAATTCGCTTCTGATGCTCTGTTGAATAAATTCGCGCCAAGTTAGTGCGGAATTTTTCGATCAGAAGCGGAATACCTTCGGTACGTCGACGAGCATGACCAATTGGATATTCAACTGCAATCTCACCAAGCTTGCTGCCGTCATTGAATTCAATGGTTAGTGCGTTAGCGATCGAACGTTTAGCTGGATCATGGTAATCAGCGGTGTAAGAAGTATCTTCAACGCAAAGAATTTTCTCGCGCAAAGCTTCGATGCGTGGATCTGCGGCAATATCTTCTTCGTAGTCACGAGCTGTTAAGCGACCGAAAATTAGTGGCACTGCAACCATGTATTGAATACAGTGATCGCGGTCGGCTGGGTTATTCAGTGGACCCTTCTTATCGATAATGCGGATACACGCTTCGTGAGTACGAATTGTCACCGACTTAATATCATCTGAAGTTTTTCCAGCTGCAGCCATCTGTCCTTGCAGAGTCATCGCCGCTTCTACTGCAGTTTGGCTATGGAACTCTGCTGGGAAAGAAATCTTAAAGAGTACGTTCTCCATTACATAAGTTCCGTAAGGACGTTGGAACTTGAAGTGATTGCCTTTAAATAGTGAGTCGTAGAAACCCCAAACTTTGGCAGTTAATACAGATGGATAACCCATCTCGCCAGTCTTTGCGATTAACGCTAAACGAACTGCGCGTGAAGTGGCATCTCCTGCAGCCCAAGATTTACGAGAACCAGCATTTGGGAAATGGCGGTAAGTACGAAGAGCTTGGCCATCGACCCAAGCAAGTGAAACGGCATTTAAAGTCTGTTCGCGAGTTAAACCGAGCATCTGTGAAACAACTGCAGTTGATGCGACTTTAACTAAAATTACGTGATCTAGACCCACCTTATTAAATGAGTTCTCAAGAGCAATACAACCTTGAATTTCATGGGCTTTAATCATTGCAGTCAGAATGTCTTTGACAACTAACTTCTTGCCAGTTGCATACTCTGGATTACGTGAAATCCAGTCAGCCGTAGCCAAAATTCCGCCTAAGTTATCTGATGGGTGGCCCCATTCAGCAGCAAGCCAAGTGTCATTGAAATCTAACCAGCGAATCATTGCGCCGATATTGAAGGCACCCTGCACTGGATCTAATTTGTAGGCAGTACCTGGAACACGAACACCGGTTTCGATTTCGCCTTGTGCCACAAGTGGCCCAAGCAATTTGCGGCAAGCTTCATACTCGAGCGCTTCAAGCCCGCAACCAATAGTGTCGAGTAGACAGTTGTAAGCAGTTTCGTAGGCAACATCTGAAGTAACTTGAAAATTCAGTGCGTAATCAACGATATCGACAATCTCTTTATCGAATTCTTGGACTGGGCGTGAGATATGTGATGACACGTTATTTCCTTTTCAGTTGGTTTAGTTTGAACTAAGAATTATGAGCGCTGAGCCAGTGGGACAAAAACTAGATCTTCGGGGCCGGTGTAATTAGCACTTGGGCGAATAATCTTGTTATCAATGCGCTGTTCAATAACGTGTGCTGCCCAGCCAGTAGTGCGAGAAATAATGAAGATTGGCGTGAAGAAAGAGGTAGGAATATTCATCTTGTTATATGAAACCGCTGAGAACCAATCAAGATTCGGAAACATATTCTTGGCATCCCACATGACAGATTCAATGCGTTCGGCGATGTTATAAAGCGTCATATCCCCTTGGGTTTGTGACAACTCTTGCGCGACAGTCTTGATGACCACGTTGCGTGGATCAGAGATTGTGTAGACCGGGTGACCGAATCCGATAACAACCTCTTTATTTGCAACGCGAGCACGAATATCTGCTTCGGCCTCATCAACGCTTGAATAACGTTCTTGAATTTCTAGCGCGACTTCATTGGCACCACCATGCTTTGGTCCGCGAAGTGCTCCAATGGCGCCGGTAATTGCTGAATACATATCTGAACCGGTACCTGCGATAACGCGGGCAGCAAATGTTGAGGCATTGAACTCGTGCTCTGCGTAGAGAATCAATGAGATCTGCATCGACTTTTCCCATTGCGCATTAGGAGCTTCGCCATGCAACATATGCAGAAGATGTGCCGCCACTGAATCATCAGCGGTTTCTACTTCAATCTTCTTGCCGTTATGACTGAAGTGATACCAATAAACCAAAATTGAAGGTGTGCAAGCAATTAAGCGATCTGCTAGCTCGCGAGCTGCAGTGATTTCGTGCGCATCTGCCTCAGGTTCCATGGTGCCAAGCGCTGAAACACCAGTACGAACTACATCCATTGGGTGAGCCGAAGCCGGAATCTGCTCAAGAACACGCTTCAGTGCATCAGGCAAACCGCGCAGTTTCTTTAACTTTGCTTTGTAAGCAGTTAGTTCAGCTAAATTCGGTAGCTTCTCATGAATTAGCAAGTATGAAACTTCTTCGAATTCACAATACTTCGCTAAATCTAAGATGTCATAGCCACGGTAATGTAAATCGTTACCACTCTTACCTACTGAGCAGAGTGCGGTATTTCCTGCTGCTACGCCAGATAAAGCAACTGATTTCTTAGGCTTGAATTCGACCACTTATTCTTGCTCCTTTAGGAATTTATCAAGGGCTTGTTCGTAACGGTGGTAATCAATGCGATCGTAAAGTTCTTCGCGAGTTTGCATTGTGTCAATTACATTGGCCTGAGTGCCTTCGGTACGAATCGCGTTATAAACATTCTCGGCTGCTTTATTCATGGCTCGGAAAGCTGATAGCGGATAAAGGATCATCGAAACATCTGCGCCAGCTAGTTCATCTCGAGTAAATAGCGGAGTTAATCCGAACTCAGTGATATTTGCCAAGATCGGAACATTCACGGCAGCTCTGAACTTTTTGAAATCCTCAAGAGTGCGAATTGCTTCAGGGAAGATGTAATCAGCTCCTGCTTCAATGTAGGCAAGTGAGCGTTCAATTGCTGAGTCAATTCCTTCGACTGCAATTGCATCTGTGCGTGCCATAATTACAAAACTGTCATCACCGCGAGCATCTGCCGAAGCTTTAATGCGATCTACCATTTCGCCTTTTGAAACAACTTCTTTATTTGGGCGATGACCACAACGCTTTGCAGCTACTTGATCTTCCATATGCATTGCAGCAGCGCCAGCCTTGATCAAAGACTTAACAGTTCTGCCAATATTAAATGCTGATGCTCCGAAGCCAGTATCAGCATCAACTAACAGAGGCAGATTGCAAACATCAGTAATGCGACGAACATCGACAAGGACATCGTCAAGATTGCTAATTCCTAAATCAGGCACACCCAATGAACCAGCAGCTACTCCGCCGCCCGATAGGTAGATTGCGTTATATCCAGCGCGCTTAGCTAGCAGAGCGTGATTAGCGTTGATCGTGCCCACGATTTGAAGTGGCTTTTCTTGGGCAAGGGCTTTTCTAAACTTTTCACCTGCAGAAATCTGCGTCATGCTTGAACTATAACACTTGGCTTTTTTCACCCCAAAAGGGTTCCAGTTAGTGAAACTGATAACAGTTAAAGGGAAAGTGCCAATTTGATGCGTTGCAAACTGACTTCTTGGCCAAGTAGCTCCATAGATTCAAAGAGCGGTGGTGAAATATTGCTGCCGGTTGTTGCTATTCGAACTGCGCCAAAAGCGATACGAGGCTTAAGCCCCAACTCTTCAATAAGTGAAGAACGTAGCGCTGCCTCAATTGAATCATGTGTCCAGGTAGTTAGCTTTTCGAGTTCACTTAAACTGCGAGTTAGAACTGCTTTAGCCGCTTCATCGTTTACTTTGCTAACGCAATCCTGCGCAACTGCAAAGTTTTTAACAAATAAGAAGTTAAGCATCGCTGGAACTTCAGCCAAAGTGATAATACGCTCTTGAATGATTGGCAGCGCAGCTTTAACAACTGCGATCTCAGCATCAGTTCCAGAAATTACAGCTGCCTTGGTTAGAAATGGCAGTGACCATTTCAGGAACTCCTCAGGAGTCAAAGCACGGATCTTGTCACCGTTGATTGCCTCTAGCTTCTTCATGTCGAATCGAGCTGGAGATGAGTGCACTTTGTCGACGGTGAAAAGTTCAGTTAGCTCTTTCATCGTTACATTTTCACGATCATCGCCGGGTGACCAACCAAGTAGTGCTAAGTAATTACAAATCGCCTCAGGCAAGAAACCGCGCTCGCGATACCAAGCGATCGAAACTTCGCCGTTTCGCTTTGAGAGCTTGGCGTTGTCTTGTCCCATCACAAATGGCAAGTGCGCGAAAGTTGGATAGTCCTCTGGCTTAACGCCCATCGCTTGATAAACCCGAATCTGGCGTGGTGTCGATGAAAGTAAATCTTCACCGCGTAGAACATGGCTGACTTTCATCATTACGTCATCAACAGCAACTGCCAAGGTGTAAAGCGGTGAACCATCGCCGCGAACCAACACAAAATCAGGGACAAATTTGTGATCGAAAGTTACATCGCCGCGAATTTCATCGGTGAAAGTAGTGCTGCCATCAGGCATGCGCATACGCACAACAGCTTCGCGATCTTGCGCTTTGTAATCTGAAATTTGGGCTTCTGTTAAGTCGCGGCATTGACCGTCGTAGCCTGGCGCAACATTTGCAGCACGCTGTGCTTCGCGTCGAGCTTCTAATTCAACTGGTGTGCAATAGCAGTAATAAGCATCTTTTTGATCTAGAAACTTTTGTGCCCACTCTGCATAAATATCTAACCGTTGCGATTGTAGGTAAGGACCATTTGGGCCACCAACTTCGGGGCCCTCATCCCAATCAAGGCCTAGCCATTTGAGCGTATCGATTGCCGCTTGAATGTATTCATCGGTAACGCGAGTGGTATCAGTATCTTCGATTCGGAAAATAAATGTGCCGCCGGTGTGACGGGCATATGCCCAGTCAAATAGCGCAGTGCGAATATTTCCAACATGTAGATCACCAGTTGGTGATGGTGCAAAACGTACGCGAACTTCTTTACCCACGAGAACTCACCTTATTTGTTAATTCGCCTAAACCATCGATTGCGATAGTAATAGTTGATTTCTCTGGCATTGGCCCAATGCCAGCTGGAGTTCCGGTAATAATTACATCGCCCGGAAGTAAAGTCATTACTTGAGAAACAAATTCAACGATCGTTGGTACATCGAAGATCATCTGACTTAGCTTGCCATCTTGTTTTACTTGATCATCTAAAGTCGCCGTAATTCGCTGAGTTCCAGGAATGAAATCAGTATCGATCCAGGGGCCAAGTGGGCAGAAAGTATCGAAACCTTTTGCGCGAGTCCACTGACCATCTTTTTTCTGTAAATCGCGTGCAGTTACATCGTTAGCAATCGTGTAACCAAAAATCACATCGCTAACGCGCTCTTTAGGAACATCTTTGCAAATACGGCCAATCACAATCGCGAGCTCTGCTTCGTGATCAAGTTGGCCAGCCATGCCAGGCCAAACGATGGTGTCATTTGGGCCGATTACTGAAGTATTAGGTTTGATAAAAATAATTGGTTCATCAGGTACAGCGCTATTCATCTCGGCCGCATGATCGGCGTAGTTCTTGCCGATGCAGACGACTTTGCTCCGTGGAATAACTGGTGCCAGTAAGCGCACTTTGCTCAGTTCGGTAGTTGCAGCGGTCTTGGTTACGCCGTGATAGATCGGGTCTCCCGCGATAACGCTGATGGTGTTGTCATCTTCGAGTAAACCAAATAGCGGGTCGGTACCTAGCCCGGTATCTGGGCCTGGACTAAATCGAATGATGCGCATTAAGCAATCTTATCGGGCTCTGCCCCATCATTAGCAAAGAAGATCGCAGCCATTGGCGCAAACTCGCTAATTACTGCAGTTTTTGCACTGCGATCGCCAGTAAAAACCACGGCTTCAATACCGCTAATTTGCGATGCCATCGCCACAGTAAATACAGCTTCAACTGCATCTAGTGAAAGTGAAGGTGAATTTACTGGCACTGCCACATAGGTACGACCAGTGTTATCCCGTAGTGCAGCTGCTTGCTTTGCCCCACTTCGCTTTAAAGTTGCTTGCGCCAGTGTGACTAACTTTTGATCTTCTGGATTATTCAGCATCAGTAACTGGCTCCACTAACTTTTCAATCAGAACGCTACTAATTCTACGACGGCGACCAATTGGACGCTCTGAAGTAATCGACCAGCCACCCAGATCTACGGTGCTTCCGGTAATTGGCACGCGACCAAGCTTCTGCGCCATTAGCCCGCCGATAGTGTCAACATCTTCAAAGTCTTGAGCTTCGATTTCAATCTCAAGTTCTTCAGCTAAATCTTCGATATGCAAAACAGCCTTAGCGCGGGCTTTAGTTTTCTCATCATTTAACCAAGTAAACGACTCGACGCCATCGTCGAATTCATCGGCAATCTCGCCAACGATTTCTTCGATAATGTCTTCAATCGTAATTAGGCCAGCGGTTCCGCCATATTCATCAACCACAATGGCCAAGTGAATTTGATCGCGCTGCATTTCTTTCAGCAACTCTGCTGCGATCTTTATTTCAGGAACAAAGGTGGCAGGGCGTAAGTGTTGTTCTACGCGCTCAGTTGTCTCGGCCTCATGGTGATCAAGCGCGCGACGGGCTAGATCTTTTACGTAAGTAATGCCAATAATGTTGTCGATGTTCTCGCCTACTACCGGAATTCGAGAGAAGCCAGAACGAAGTGCGAGTGAGAGGCCCTGTCGCAAAGTTTTGTCTTTTTCGACCCAAACCATGTCAGTACGGGGCACCATTAACTCGCGTACCAACGTATCGCCAAGTTCAAATACTGAGTGAATCATTTCGTGTTCGTCAGATTCAACCAGGCCACGCTCGTGTGCTTGATCTACTAAGTCGCGAAGTTCAGCTTCATTGGCAAATGGGCCACTTCGGAAACCTTTTCCTGGCGTGATGGCATTGCCGATTGCAATAAGCAATTTAGTAACTGGAGCCAAAATAAATGCCAAGAAATAAGCAACAGTTGCCCCAGCCAGAGCCCAATTATTCGGCTTCTGTTTGCCTAGTGTGCGAGGTCCAACGCCAACCATCACATAAGAAACAATCACCATGATTGCAACAGTTAGCGCCATCGCTTGAGCCGAAGAATATTCGCGCAGAAGAATTACAGCTAATAAAACAGTTGCGGTTAATTCGCAAGTTTTTCTGACTAATAGCACAACGTTTAAATATCTGGCTTGATCGAAGAAAACTTTCTTCAGTAAAGCTCCGCCACGCTTGCGCTCGAGTTCTTCAATCACAACACGTGAGATCGAAGCCATTGCTGATTCAGTGCCAGCTAGGAAACCCGCAAAAGCTAAAAGTGCAATGATGGAAATTATGGGCAGGGGGTTCATTTACTTTCAGCACTCCATTGTTTTACTAGGGATTCTTGCAACTCGAACATTACTTTTTCATCATCTGGCTCGGCATGGTCATACCCAAGAATATGTAACAAGCCATGGGTAGCCAAAATAAACATTTCATGTTCTGGCGAGTGGCCAGCTAAGTTCGCTTGCGCAGTTGCAAAGTCTGGTGAGATAACAATGTCGCCCAAAGTTACAACTTCGCCTTGAGTTTCAGGCAAGTCCATCGGAAATGAGAGCACATCAGTTGAACCGGGCTCATCCATCCACTTAATGTGTAGTTCAGTCATTTCAGCATCATCGACAAAAGTCACGTTCAAGTCACAGTCAGGATGCAGATCTAATTTAGACATCGCAAAAGCTAAGAGCGATTGAATTTGATCTCCTGGTGCCAGCGCCCCTGATTTATTAGTTATTTCAATGGTCATTGATTGCGAATCGAGCGCGGGGTTTGGCGCGCTTCATTGAACTTGTCGTAAGCCTTAACAATGTCGCCAATCAGGCGATGGCGCACAACATCTTCAGCTGTTAGCTCCTGGAAAGAGATGTCATCGATATCTTTCAAAATATCGCGAATGATTGCTAAGCCTGACTTGGCACCATTAGGTAAATCAATTTGTGTGACGTCGCCAGTAACCACCATTTTTGAGCCAAAGCCCAAGCGAGTTAAGAACATCTTCATCTGTTCAGGCGTGGTGTTCTGAGCTTCATCAAGAATAATAAAAGCGTCATTTAGCGTGCGACCACGCATATATGCAAGCGGGGCAACTTCGATAACGCCAGATTGCATTAAGCGAGGAATTGAATCGATATCAATCATGTCGTGTAGCGCATCGAAAAGTGGTCGTAAATATGGATCAATCTTTTCCGAAAGAGAACCCGGCAAGAAACCTAAATGCTCGCCGGCTTCAACAGCTGGGCGAGTTAGGACAATGCGATTTACTTTCTTAGCTTGTAGCGCTGCAACTGCCTTAGCCATAGCTAAGTAAGTTTTGCCGGTACCAGCAGGGCCGATTCCGAAAGTAATTGTGTTCTCATCAATTGCATCGACATAACGCTTTTGGTTTGCTGTCTTAGGCCTAATTGTGCGACCACGATTTGAAACAATGTTTAGCGATAGAACTTCGCCCGGATTATCTTGCGGGGTTTGAGCCAGCATTCCAATTGAGCGAATCACGGCATCAACATTTACCGCTTGGCCAGATCGAATTACCACCATAAGTTCAGTGAAAAGTTTCTCTAATTGTTGGCAATCGATATGCGGGCCGCGCAAAGTTATTTCGTTACCGCGTACCGTGATGTTTACCGATGGGAATGCCGCTTCGACTGCCAGCATATTTGCATCATTTGCTCCGACCAAGGCAACCATTGGAATTGCGGGCGGAATCGTAATTAAGGTTCTCTCCATGTGTGCAGTAAGGCTACCTTTAACCGGGCGGCCAAGCCAGACCACGCCCACCCAAGAGGTGTAAGTGAGCGTGAAAAACGCTTTGGCCAGCGTCGGCGCCGGTGTTAAACACGGTGCGATAGCCAGTTAAGCCTTCAGACTTTGCCAAGTGATCGGCAGCTGCAAAGAGTGCACTCAACGCAGCAGGTGACTGAGCTGCTAACTCAGCGGCATTTTCAACGTGTGATTTTGGAATAATCAAAAGGTGAACTGGTGCCTGCGGATTAATGTCAGCAAAGGCAATCACTTGTTCATCTTGAAACTTAATCTCGGCCGGAATTTCACCAGCAATTATTTTGCAAAATAGGCAGCTCATAGTTATTAGTTTAGAAGACTTTCAGCAATGAATTAACGGCGCTAAGTGCTGCTAGCCCAGCGTGTGCTGAGCGCAAAATAGGTCTGCCTAGGCCAGCGACGTGCGCGCCAGCTGCTGCGAAAGCAGCCAACTCTTCATCAGTTATGCCGCCTTCGGGGCCAATAACAACAAGCACATTTTTTGCCTTTATCTGAGGCGTAATAATTTCACTCAACTTTCCTTGCGCACTTTCATGAAAGACCAAAGCCAAATCAGCGCCTTTGATTAACTCAAAAACGCCTCTCTCTTTTACAGTTTCATGCAGCTGCGGAATAAAAAGGCGACGCGATTGCTTACTTGCTTCACGCGCAGTTGTAGCAAATTTACTGATCACTTCGGTACGACTAATCGATCTATTTGCGAGCCAAGGCACGATCACATCAGCGCCGGCCTCGGTCAATAGCTCAACTGCTTCTTTTGCGCGATCGCTTTTAGGAAGCGCTTGTACAACTGTAAATCTAATTTCGAGCGGCTCTTGGCGACCAACTTCTAGAACAGTTGTTTCAAGTGAGCGCTTGGTGACTTCTTCAACTTGAACATTAGCCCAACCGCCATTGCCATCGGATACTCGAAAAATCTCGCCAACTTCGATGCGCAAGACCTTGATCGCATGGTTAGCATCTTCAGAGTTAAATGAATATTTCGCACCAACTTGGGTTGGCAAATCTGGCACAAAAAATAGCGTTAACATTTAACGGCCGAAAGCGTCGCGAAGTTTATGGAAGAAACCCTGGTCGTGATCTTTGATCTCAACTTCGCCAGCTTTTTCACCACGAGATTCAGCAAACTTTCGCATTAACTCTTCTTCGGCCTTACTCAATTTCGTTGGGGTTTTTACTTCGACATGGACTATCAGATCACCACGAGTGCCACGACGTAGATGCGTCATGCCTTTGCCCTTAACCATAATGGTGGCGCCACTTTGAGTGCCGGCTTTAACTTCGACTTCAACCGGGCCATCTAGAGTTTCGATCTTCACTTTGGTTCCTAGCGTTGCTGCTGCCATTGAAACGGCCAGCGCCAAGTGCAAGTTATCGCCTTCGCGCATCAAAGTTTCGTGCGCAGTTTCGACGATTTCTACATATAGATCTCCGGCTGGACCGCCGCCTGCGCCAACTTCACCTCGGCCCGACATCTGAATCCGATTACCAGTTTCAACACCAGCTGGAACTTTAATATCAATTGTTTGACGAGCGCGAACTCGACCATCGCCAGAACATTCGCGACACGGATTCGGAATTGTTGAACCGTATCCCCCGCAATTATTACAAGGACGCGAAGTCATAACTTGACCAATAAAAGATCTAGTTACTTGCTGAGTTTCGCCGCGACCCTTACAGATCGGACAAGTTTGCGGAGTCGTGTTATCAGCACAGCCGCTACCGGTGCACTTCGGACAAACTACTGCGCTTTCCAAAGTAATTGTTCGCTCAGTGCCAAAGCAAGCTTCGTTTAAGTCAACCTCAATGCGAATCAGTGCATCTTGCCCTGCGCGCATTCTTGGTCGCGGACCACGATTGGCTGTTCCGCCGCCAAAGAATGCATCCATGATGTCGCTGAATCCACCTGCATTACCAAACCCACCAAAGCCGCCCATGTTGCTTCCGCCCATGTCGTATTGCTGGCGTTTTTGTGGATCACTCAAAGTGTCATAGGCAGCTGTAACTTCTTTGAACTTTTCCTGAATAGCAGGATCTGGATTTACATCTGGATGCAATTCACGAGCAAGTTTGCGATAAGCCTTCTTTATTTCATCGCCAGATGCATCGCGCGATACACCCAACGCTTCGTAATGATCTGCCACTTATGCACCCTCTGTTAAATATCGACTGATGTAACGAGCAACTGCGCCAACTGTTGCCATAGAACTTGCGTAATCCATTCGGGTTGGACCCAAAATACCAAGTGCTCCCAAAGCATTTACAGAACCTTGGGGCGAATTATCTATGCCGTAGCCAACTGTTACCAAACTGGTTTCCTGCAGATTAGCTACTTGTTGCTCATGTCCAATGCGCACTTTTACGCTCTCGTTGGCATCGCCAAGTAGGCGTAACAGAACCACTTGCTCTTCAAGTGCCTCAAGTACTGGGTGGATCTGAGTTGAAAAGTCCTCGCTAAAGCGGGCTAGATTCGCAGTTCCGGCTAAGACGATCTTCTCTTCGGGACGTTCCATGGACATTTCTAGAAGAGCCGAGATCAGAAGCGCTACATCTTTACGTTCATGTGCCGAGTAAATATCCATGATGCCGGTAATTCGATCGGCAACTTCTGGCAATCGATAGCCGGCAAGTGCGTTGTTGATCTGATTGCGCAAGCTGGCAATGAAAATATCATTCACATCGCTACTTAGTTCAATCACTCGTTGCTCAACGCGACCAGAGTCGGTAATCAAAATCATCATCATGCGCGAAGTAGTCAGCGAAACCAACTCAACGTGACGCACTTTTGATTTGATCATCGATGGGTACTGAACTACGGCCACCTGCTTAGTGACATCTGCCAGTAATCGCACCGTGCGCATAACTACATCATCAAGATCTAGGGCACCTTCGAGGAAAGTTTCAATTGCGCGACGCTCAGCACCTGATAGTGGCTTTACCGTTTCAATGCGATCCACGAATAAACGGTAACCAGCATCGGTTGGAATTCGACCAGCACTTGTGTGAGGTTGTGCGATCAAACCCTCTTCTTCAAGAACTGCCATCTCGTTACGAATTGTCGCTGGTGAGATTCCTAAAGCATGGCGATCGGCAATTGCCTTCGAGCCAACTGGTTCTTGCGTTGCGACATATTCATCGACTATTGCTCGCAAGATTTCGAGTCGGCGATTAGACATAAGAAAAATTTCTACTTAGTTAATTGCGAGCGTAATTGAAATCAATGTTAGTAAGAAGAAGGCAGGAAATGCGGTCTTAGCTTTATCGGCGCGGAAGTGGAAGAAGATCGCACCAGCCATGATGCACCAGAGTGAAATCAGCGCAGGATAAGCAAAGGCGCTCCACTTTAAAGCGAGTACTAAGCCCAGGGCTGCAGCTGCCTCAAATACGCCAGTTACGCGCGCCATCCAATCAGGCACGTTCACATCGCGAGTTCCGCTTAAGCCCTTCTCGTTACCACTGGCTTTAGAGAGGCCAGAGATAAGGAAAATCAGGGCTAAGAATGAGAGAAGAACGACTTTTGTGGTTTCCATAGTGGGTAAAAGGTACTACATAACGATTTCGCGCACGATTCGATCAGCAATCAATCGGCCCGTTGGCGTTAACTTGATGCGATCACTCGAGGTATCTAGATAACCCTGTTCGCGGTAGCTAGCTAATCGCTCAAGTTCATGAGGTTGCAGCATTTCAAAACTCAAACCTTCGCGCATTCGAATTGCCAACATGATTTCTTCATCGCGCAATTGCGAAGAGTTCATCGTTTCACGATCTTGTACTGGTGATTCACCATTAAACAACTTTGTCTTATAAGCAGTTGGATGTTTAACGTTCCACCAACGTTCGCCATTTAAATGCGAATGAGCACCTGGCCCAAGTCCCCACCAATTGGCACTCTTCCAATAAGCAATATTATGTAAACATTCTTTGCCGGGCTTCGACCAATTACTTAATTCATACCAACTCAAGCCAGCTTCTTCGCATAACTGATCAACTAACAAATACATATCGGCCATCAAGTCATCATCGGGCATCGTTAAATCACCGCGTTTAATCTGCGCTGCCAATTTTGTGCCAGTTTCCACAATTAGCGCGTATGCACTTATATGGTCAATATCTAAAGCAAGTGCGGCCTCAACTGTTTCGCGCCAATCATCGAGTGATTCACCTGGTGTTCCGTAAATCAAATCAACGCTAATTGATTCAAATCCAGCAGCGCGAGCCATGCTTACAGCCTTTGCAACATTCTCTGGATTATGCGTGCGATCAAGTGCTGCCAATACATGTGGTTTAGCAGATTGCATACCAAAGGAAATTCGATTGAAGCCGACTGCTAGATACTCAGCAAGCTTTTCTGCTGTGACTGAATCAGGGTTTGCCTCAAGTGTTATCTCGGCATCAGAAGCTAAATCAAAGCGATTGCGAATTGCACCTATTACTCGACCTAGATCCTGTGGTGGCAAAAGTGAAGGTGTTCCGCCACCAAAGAAGATGGTGGGAACTGGCGAAGTTGGAGCGCTCTCTAGCTCTCGCAAAACCGCATCGATATAGTCATCTGAAACGATTTCTAAAGTGGCCCCGTCTTGTAGCTCGGAGGGGGTGTAGGTATTGAAGTCACAGTAGCCACAGCGTTTTACGCAATACGGGATATGAACGTAAAACGAGAGGTCGCTCATTTAGTTTCCAGCTTTACGCGCAGCCTTAATCTTCTCGATATCCGCATCTGTCGCAAGGGCAGCAACGAATGCCTCTTGAGGAACTTCAACGCGGCCAACCATCTTCATGCGCTTCTTGCCCTCTTTTTGCTTCTCAAGCAATTTACGTTTACGCGAAATATCGCCGCCGTAGCACTTAGCAAGAACATCTTTACGCATCGCTCTAATTGACTCGCGCGCAATAATTCTTGAACCGATAGCGGCCTGGATAGGAACTTCGAATTGTTGACGTGGGATTAGCTCACGTAACTTGCCGGTCATCATCACGCCGTAGGCGTATGCTTTATCGCGGTGAACGATTGCGCTGAATGCATCTACTGCTTCGCCTTGTAGCAAAATATCAACTTTAACTAGGTTGCCTTCTTCGTCGCCCTTTTCTTCGTAGTCAAGGGAGGCATAACCCTTAGTGCGAGATTTCAATTGATCAAAGAAGTCGAAAACAATTTCGGCTAGTGGCAAGGTATAGCGAATTTCAACACGATCTTCGGAGATGTAATCCATGCCAAGTAGAACGCCGCGACGATCTTGGCATAGTTCCATGATTACACCAATAAATTCAGATGGCGCCAAAATAGTTGACTTAACAATTGGTTCAAATACTGCAGCTACTTTGCCATCTGGGAATTCTGATGGGTTAGTTACACGAACTTCTTTGCCATCTTCCATCTTCACGTTATAAACCACGTTAGGTGCCGTTGAAATAAGATTTAGCTTTGATTCGCGCTCTAGACGCTCGCGCACAATTTCCATATGAAGTAGACCAAGGAACCCGCAACGGAAACCAAAGCCAAGAGCCGCTGAACTCTCTGGTTCATAAACTAAAGCGGCATCGTTTAGTTGTAACTTATCTAGCGCTTCGCGAAGCACTGGGAAATCTGCGCCATCTAACGGGAACAGCCCAGAGAAAACCATTGGCTTTGGGTCTTTGTAGCCAGACAGTGCGGTCTTAGTTGGGTTTGTATAAGTCGTAACTGTGTCACCAACACGTGATTGGCGAACATCTTTTACGCCGGTAATTAAATAACCTACTTCGCCAACGCCTAAACCTTTACTTGGCATTGGTTCGGGCGAGATAACGCCTACTTCAAGCATTTCGTGGCGCACGCCAGTTGAGAACATTTGAATCTGATCGCGCGGTGAAAGGTGGCCATCGACCACGCGAACATAGGTAACTACACCGCGATAGCTGTCATAAACTGAGTCAAAGATCAGTGCGCGAGCTGGTGCGTTTGCATCGCCTTTAGGCGCTGGAATTTGAGCAATGATCTGATCAAGCAGCTCTGCAACGCCATCGCCAGTTTTTCCAGAAACTCGTAAACAATCTTCGGGCTGGCAACCAATTAAGTTAGAAAGTTCTTTGGCAAACTTTTCTGGTTGCGCGTTCGGCAAATCAATTTTATTTAGCACCGGAATAATAGTTAAGTTATTTTCCATCGCTAGATACAAGTTAGCGAGAGTCTGAGCTTCGATTCCTTGGGCACAATCAACTAGAAGTACCGCGCCTTCGCAGGCAGCAAGTGATCGGGAAACTTCGTAAGTGAAGTCAACGTGACCCGGTGTATCGATCATGTTCAAGATATATTCCTGGCCATCGATACCGCTGCGCCATGGCAAACGAACTGCTTGCGACTTAATGGTGATTCCGCGTTCGCGTTCAATATCCATGCGATCTAAATATTGCGCGCGCATATTGCGGGCTTCTACAACTTCGGTGATACCCAACATGCGATCGGCAAGAGTTGATTTGCCGTGATCAATATGGGCAATGATGCAGAAGTTACGAATCTGCGCGGGATTAGTTGCGGCTGGTTGAGGCGCCTTGGCAAGTGAAATTGCAGGCATCGTTAAGCCTTAAAAGTAACTAGTTGCGAATTAACGAACGCCGGCTTTTGTGGCAGCTTTTGCCATTGAAGACTTCTTGTTGGCAGCAGTGTTCTTGTGTAGAACACCCTTAGCAACAGCGATATCTAGAGCCTTTGAAGCAGTGCGAAGTTCGGTTGAGATAACTGCGGCATCGCCAGCGGTTACAGCGTCGCGGAATTTGCGTGCAGCTGTCTTGATTGAAGAACGCACTGACTTGTTACGTAGGCGTGCCTTCTCATTGGTCTTGATCCGCTTGATCTGCGACTTGATATTTGCCACTTAAGGTTTACTCCGAACTAAATTGGTTGAGCGCTAAATACGAACCCGAAGGTTACCAGCGAGGCGCCTTTAGGCTCAAATCGAGGAAATCCGGTTATCGGGCTGCTCGAGCGCTCGCGATCTCGGAAATAGCGTGCTCGAGAGCGTAGATCGGGTCACTTGCTGCCCCTTTTACTTGGGCATCAGCCAGCGCGATTGCCCCAACGGCAGCCACGATTCCGCGCGGAGTCCAGCCAGATAGTTGGCGACGGGCCTTATCAATCTGCCAAGGCGCCATACCCAATTGACCAGCCAGCTCGAATGATTTTGCGTTTCGATTGGCCCCTGAAACTTTAGCCAAGGAACGAAGCGCGGATGCAATTGCGCTTGTGACCATCACAGGGTCAGTGCCAGTTTCAATCGCACTTCGTAATTGCAAAAGTGCAACTGGCAAATTTCCTTCAAGTGTTGCATCGGCAACATCAAAGCCAGTGGTTTCAACGCGACCTTGGTGATACTTATCAACTTCTTTTTCATCAATCGTGCCGGCAGGTGCATCAGCAATAATCTGACTACAAGCTGCAGTTAATTCGCGTAAGTCACCACCAATTGCATTTACTAACGCCGCGATCGCAGCAGGTGAGGCTTTGCGGCCAGCATCGATAAATAGATTCTTTACGAACTCTTGTTTCTCGGCTTCTTTCTTAAGCGGGTCACAAGCAATAATCTCGGGCTTAACTTTCTTAATTGCATCTAATAGCGCTTTACCTTTTACGCCACCTTTGTGTAAAAAGATTACGGTGGTAGATGCATCTGGTTCTGGCAAATAACGAATGATCTCTTCTTTGTTATCTTCAGGTAAATCTTGCAGGTCGCGAATGATTAAAGCGCGTCGTTCTGAAAACAAAGAAGGTGCTAGAGCGTCAGAAATATCGCCCACAATTGAATCGGCGGCATAAATCGAAGTAACTTCAGCATTCTCACTCTTTAACTCAGCCTGTAATTTAGTTAGCGCGCGATCGGCCAGGGCAGCTTCAGAACCGAGAATTAAATAGAAATCATTCATCGTCTACCCCGCCCCCTCAATCCAAATCGACTAGCCCCACTGCCAAAACTTAAACACCTGATGGCTTTTGCGAACTTTAACTTGATGCCTGCGAGCATTAATCGCAAGCGCACCATCTTGATCAGTTCGATAAACCGTGCTGCCGATCCTACTCAAGGCGGCGATTGTTTGGGGCGCTGGATGGCCGTAAGTATTGTCTTTACCCACGCTAATTATCGAAATTCGTGGTGATAGGGCCTTCATGAAGTTCAAATCTTGGTATCGCGAACCGTGATGTGCCACTTTATATAGATCAACTTGGCTTAACGCCTGAACTAATTGTGATTGCGCGATTGGTTCGATATCTCCGGCTGCCAGGAGTGAAAAGTCAGCTGAATTAATCTGCATCACGATGCTGGAATTATTTGGCGAATCTTGAGCACCCAACTTTGGCCAGAGCGCATGAAATCTAATCGGCCCACGATTGCTAAGTATCTGAGCAGTAAACCCAGCTGTAACCGGAATCTGCGGAGTTTGTCTTAACCATCGTTGTACACGTGCACTTTCAAAAGCTGGATCAATCTGCGGACTAACCCAAACTTGCCCAACGGTGCGACCTTTAAGTAAACCAGGTAAACCTTCAACATGGTCGGCATGGAAATGGGTCAACACCAATATCGAAACTTGGGTAATCGAAAATTGTTTTAAACATTTATCTATCAACTGCGGGTCTGGCCCCACATCAATAACAACGCCTCGATGATCACCCAAGTTAATAACCATGGCATCGCCTTGGCCAATATCGCAATTGCCAACTTGCCAATCAATTCCGGGAAATCTCGCAAGCCAGTTGGTGAAGGTGAGTAACAGGACAAGAGCAATCGCAATGGCCTTTAAATGTTTTCGGAAGAAAGTGCGAAATATCCAGATACAGAGCGCCGCAACTGCAATTGCCAAGAAACCACTGGCTCCTTTACCTAGTTCCAAAACCGAAAAACTTGCTGACCATTTCGCGACTAATCCAATGAAGGCAGCTGGAATTCGAATTAACAGAATTAGTAATCCAGCTACGCCCGGCAAGATCGGATTAATCAGGGCGGCGATAAAGCCCAATACAGTTATCGGAGCCACTGCCGGGGCGGCCAAGAGATTTGCAATCACGCTCATTGGCGAGAGAAAACCAGATAGCGCAACTAGTACAGGGGCACAGAAGAGCGTTGCTGCAATTGGCGGGGCTAGCGCTTCGGCAAATTTCCGCGGCACAAATCTGGCGAAAAAAGTAATTATCTTGGGTGCGGCTAGCAATAAACCACCTGTTGCTAAGACCGATAACGCAAAACCAGCATCACGTGACTGCCACGGGTCAGCGATGACAACGGCCGCAATTGCAAAACCCAGTGCAGGTAGTGAATCAGCAGCATGCCGATGACTCATCGCAACTAGCACAACCGCGGCCATCGCGGCAGCTCGCAAAACCGAAGGCGAGGGACGAACAAGTGCGATAAAGAAAATTAGCGAAAGTGCCGTAGCACCGATTCGATAGTTGCGATTACGAAACATAAATTGCATGAGCCATAAAACAAAGCCCGAAACAATTGCGAAGTTCGCACCGCTAACAGCAACTAAGTGAGTTAACCCAGATCGTTTCATCGCTAATTTGAAATCGGCACTCTGTTTTGAAGTATCCCCCAGCACCATTCCTGGAATCAGCGCACCAGCATCGCCATCGCCACTTGCATTACGCAACCCAATTCGAATCGCGCCTAGTGATCGTGCCCAGAGCGAAGCAGTAGTTTCAATCTCAACTTTGCCGTGGAAAAGAACTAGCGCCGCAACACGTGCTTCCTTGCTCTTTACTAATACCGCCCGTCCACTGATCGTTTGCCCTGGCAATAACCCAACTAAGTTTTTACCAGGTGACATAACTCGAATCGGAATCTTTAATCGGTAAGTGCCAGCGCTGCTCTTTAACTCAATTGCGCTAGCCAAGAAAGACCAATTGCTAGCTACAAAATTGCGTCCAGAGACTCTTGGAGTGGTGCGATTTGGATCAGTAATCACTTGCGCAGTTATCTGAACTTCACTTCCCAGATATTGCGTCAAAACTGTTTGCGTTAAGGCTTGGGCTCGAAAAGACATAATCGTTGAACCCAGCAATAAAGCGATGATTACAACTAGTGCACGCTTCTTTTTGCCAATGAGAACGAAGAGAATCAATATGACTACTAACAGCGTTACTCGCCAAGGTGCCACATAACTTTGAACAAGTGCGCCTAGCCAGATGGCCGCGCCAATGGTTATGGCGCGAAAGTCAATTAAACGGTGATTTGGCTTTTGAACTGTGCGAATTTAGCTGGCCCTATCCCGGAAACTTTATCGAGATCTTCCAATGTAATAAATGGCCCATTCGCGGCACGATAAGCAACTATCCGTTTGGCTAGCACCGGCCCAACGCCATCGAGTTTTTCAAACTGTTTTGCAGTCGCTCGATTAATGTTTAGCGGTCCAGTAGGAGTTGCTTTTTTGGTAGCAAATTTACGGCCAGCTGGGATTTTCGTTTTCTCAGTTGGCGAAACATAAATCTGCTCACCATCTCGAATTATGCGCGCCAAATTCAAATCACTTAAATCTGTGCCCGCGAGTGAATTACCGGCAGCTTTGATCGCATCGATAACGCGAGAATCACCTGGAAGCGCATAGACGCCAGGATTAGTTACCGCCCCTGCAACATCGACAGTTACAAGTGGCGCGGCAATTTCAATCGGTGCAGCCATGATTACTGCTTCAGACTTTCCGGTGGTCACCCAGAAACCCGAAAGGAGAATCACTAAGCCGCCCAGAACTAGCAGGCCGCGCTTTTGCAAGGCAGAGAAATTGAGCTCGTACCACCAGTCGGTGATCCGTTGAATCTGATTTTGGAATTCATTCATGCCGACATTCTCGGACTGTAGCTTGGCCTCGAGCGCTATTTAATAATTAATTGGGGATAACGATATTTACGAGCTTAGGTGCGCGAGTAATTATCTTTACCGGTGTAGTTCCGCCTAATTCAGCAACGATTGCTGGAAGGGCTAGAGCTTGCGCTTCAAGTTCAGCATCAGTAATTGTTGGGGAAACTTCTAGACGCTCTTTGATCTTGCCGTTTATCTGAATAACTGCTTCAACTGCATCTGCCACAAGTAGTTTTTCATCCACAACTGGCCAGCCCGCAAGAGCAACTGCTGGCTGATGGCCTAAGCGATCCCACATTTCCTCAGCGGTATATGGCGCAACGAGTGACAACATGATTGCGGTTGCTTCGACTGCTTCGCGAACAGCAGGGTCTGCTGGGCCACAACCGGTATCGACAGCTTTGCGAGTGGCATTTACTAATTCCATAACGCGCGCAATTGCTACGTTAAAGCGGAAAGACTCAACAGCAAAGGCGGCATCGTGAAGAGCTTTATGTGTTGCTTTACGAAGTGAAATTTCGCCCGTACTGAAATCAACACCGGGAGCGCTAGTAACATCGCCTGATAAACGCCAAGCTCGAGTTAAGAATTTAACTGAACCTGCTGGAGAAACATCAGACCAATCAACATCATCTTCAGGCGGGCCGGCGAAAACCATAGATAAACGAATTGCATCGACTCCGTGATTAGCGAGTTCATCAGAGAGACGAACTAGATTTCCACGAGACTTAGACATCGCTGACCCGTCCATCAAAACCATTCCCTGGTTAAGCAAACGAGTAAATGGTTCGTTAAATGAAACCATATCTAGATCGAATAAAACTTTGGTGAAGAAGCGGCTATATAGCAAGTGCAAAATCGCGTGAGTTACGCCGCCAACATATTGATCAACTGGCAACCAGGTATCAACATCGGCGCGACTAAATGGTTCGTCGTGATTTGTTGAACTTGGATAGCGCAAGTAATACCAAGATGAATCTACGAAAGTATCCATAGTGTCGGTATCGCGCGTTGCAGCAGTGCCGCACTTAGGGCAGGCAACATTTACCCAATCAGTTGCAGCAGCAAGTGGTGACTGACCCTTTGGCTTTAGATCAAGGCCAGTTGCATCTGGAAGAGTTAATGGAAGTTGATCAGCAGGAACGCCAACTTCGCCGCACTTGGGGCAGTGAATAATTGGAATCGGTGTGCCCCAATAACGTTGACGAGAAACTAACCAGTCGCGCAAACGATAATTGCGAGCAGCTTTTCCGAGGCCATCTTTTTCAAGTTGGGCGTTGATCTGGGCAATAGCTTCAGCTTTAGAAAGGCCATTTAGCGAGCCTGAATTAACTAGTTTTCCGTCCCCACCGGTTGCAACACCGGTTTCATTTGGGTCTTCTTCGCCAGTTTCGACAACTACGCGAACCGGTAATTTCATGGCGCGAGCGAAATCTAAGTCGCGTTGATCGTGTGCCGGTACGGCCATGATTGCGCCAGTGCCGTAATCAGCTAAAACATAATCACTCGCCCAGATCGGTAACTTCTCGCCATTAACTGGGTTGATGGCATAACGCTGCAAGAAAACACCCGTCTTTGGGCGATCTGTGGCTAAGCGATCAATATCTGAGGCTGCCTTGACGCTATCTAGATATTGTTTGAATTCTTTTTCAACTTCAGTACCGGCAGCCAACTTGGCGGCAAGTTCAGAATCAGCAGCGACTACAAAGAAGGTCGCGCCATACAAAGTATCTGGGCGCGTTGTGTAGATAGTTACCGGGTCAGGCATTCCCTCAATTTGGAAATCAACATTGGCACCAGTTGAGCGACCGATCCAGTTGCGCTGCATCATCAGAACTTTCTCAGGCCACTTGCCTTCGAGTTGTTCCATGTCATCTAGCAAGCGATCGGCATAATCAGTGATCTTGAAATACCACTGGTTTAACTTCTTTTTGGTAACTGCGTTATCGCATCGCTCGCAAAGTCCGGCAACAACTTGTTCGTTAGCTAAAACTGTCTGGCAATCTGGACACCAGTTAACGGCAGAGTCTTTACGGTATGCCAAACCACGTTCGTGAAGTTGTAAGAACAACCACTGATTCCATTTGTAGTACTCGGGGTCGCAAGTATTAAAGACGCGATCCCAATCGAAAGAACAGGCATAGCGGCGCATTGATGCTTTCTGCACTGCAATGTTTTCGTAAGTCCAAATTTTCGGATCTTCATTGCGCTTGATCGCAGCATTTTCAGCTGGCAAACCAAATGCATCCCAACCAATTGGGTGCATGACGTTGAAACCTTTTTGCGCCCAATAACGAGCAATTACATCGCCTAGCGCGTAGGCCTCGGCATGGCCCATATGTAGATCACCCGATGGATACGGGAACATATCGAGAACATACTTCTTTGGGCGAGGATCATCGGCTCGACCAGATTTAAATGGCTCGATTTTGTCCCAGACTGGTAGCCACTTTTCCTGCACGTAGGCGAAGTCATACGCCGCATGCTCGCGTTCAGTGGTCATTAACTTAGTTTATCGGGCTTTAGCCCCAAGTAATGCCAGTGAGTTCTTCGCTTACCGCCCATAAATTGGCGGCTAATTCTTGGTCATATGCGATGCCTGCGGCGCGAGTTAGCTTTGGGAAACCTCGCATTTCCATGAAGCCGTCGGGGCCAATATATGTTGCGCCAACTAATGGTGAATGTGTCGCTGCGCAAAGAGTAGGCAGCGCACCACGGCTAGCACTTTGCGCAATTAGTGCATTGGCCGCAGCAGTTACTCGAGCTTCGGCACTAGCACCACGCATTACAGGGCTGACACTTTGTAGATTGGTATTGCTGTAACCCGGGTGCACGGCGTAAGCACTAAAACGCCAATTGTTTTTCATAATGCGCCGTTGAAGTTCATTTGTGAAAAGTAAATTCGCTAACTTGCTGTCGCCATAAGCACCCCAAGGTTTGTAAGCACCAATGCCTTTAGCCCGTCTTAGGATTTCATCTTTACTGCCATCGCCGAAGTTTCCTAAGCGATGGGCTTGGCTGGCAACAGAAACAATGCGATCAGTTACTTTGGATTGCAATAAACCCGCCAGCGCAAAATGCCCCAAATGATTTGTGCCCAGTTGTAATTCAAATCCATCTTTCGTGTGTGCAAGTGGAGTCGCCATAACGCCAGCATTTAAAATCAAAACATCAAATTCTTCTGTGACTGATTTAGCAAATTCGCTAATTGATTCAAGTGACGTTAAATCTAGTGAGCCAACTGAAATGTTTTTACTACCCAGCTCAAGGGCTGTGGCCTCACCTTTTTTAGCATCGCGGGCCGTAATTGTTACGTGGGCACCCGCGCGAATTAGTTCACGCGCTGCTTCTTTTCCGATGCCAGATGTGCCGCCTGTGATTAAGAATTTTTTACCAGATAAATCACCGATATTTTTGGTGTTCCAGCCTTGTGGAATCATCGGAATAGAACTCACGTGGAGCTGAGGGGATTTGAACCCCTGACCCCCTGCATGCCATGCAGGTGCGCTACCAGCTGCGCCACAGCCCCGAATTTCTTTGAGAAGCAGACCCTACCTTATTTACTCAGGTGCCTCTGCTCCAGATTCTTCACCGCTAGCTATTCGGGCGAGATCGCTCCGCTTTCCTCGCCAAGTATTATTTCCGGAATCGACCCTGCATTATGTTCAACTAAATGCCAGCCCCGCGGATTAGTCTGCAAAATCGACCAAGAAGCATTAGATAAGCCACCTACAGCGCCCCAGTTAGCCATCGGTAAATTCAGCAACGAACCCAGAACGCAACGTGCGGTGCCGCCATGAGTTGTGACAACTAATAACTGATTGTCTAAATCACCCAGTGCTCGTTTGATTGCACTTACTGCGCGACTTGCAACATCGCTACGTTTTTCGCCCGTAGTTCCGGCCGGGTTATCTTCGCCATCAATCCAGCGGACAAAGTTCTGCAGATCTTCAGCACGATTTTCAGCGCCGGTCTTACCTTCCCAGAGTCCACCATTTGTTTCGCGCAGATCAATATCAATTTCAACTTTTAGATTTGTTAGGTCACCAAGTGCTTGCGCTGTGTCACGTGCGCGCGAAAGATCGCTCGAGATAATTTTAGTTGGTTGCATTCCGACCAAAATACTTGCAGCATGTTTTGCTTGATACTGCCCCACGGCATTCAACGGAATATCAGAATGACCTTGAAACCTATTTACGGTATTCCAATCAGTCTGCCCATGCCGCCACAATAAAACTCGATTAGCCATTTGAAACTCTTACTCTTCGACCGGAATTCGCACATCTAACTTAATTGTTGGGCAATCATTCCAGAGGCGATCTAGCATGTAATAACGGCGTAGATCAGCGCTTTGAATGTGCACAACTAAGTCTGAGTAATCAAGCAGAATCCATTCTTCGCCACCTTCGCGACGAACTGGCTTATCTCCAACTTGACGCAACTTCTCTTCGACAAAGTCAGCAATCGCATCTACCTGGCGAACATTTTGACCAGTTATGATCAAGAAGACTTCGCTTAGAACTAATTGGTCAGATAAATCAATGGCGACCATATCGGTGCCGAATTTATCTGCCGCTGCTTGCGCTGCAACTTGGGTTAAGACCTTGACTGAATCACTTGCTGGCATAGAGGCCACGTTCCTTTATATAGGTAACTACTGCAGGTGGCAGCAGATCAAAATCTCTAGCGCGTGCTTGAGTTGCTGAAATATTTAAAGCATCGATATCAAGGGTTGGTGACCCAGGAAAATCAGGCCGATCAATTACTAAAACTTCGACTAACTTTTTAAGCTCATCAGAGCGGTGCCACTTATCGAAAGCTGCATGAGCATCAGTACCAAGAATCAAAACGATTTTGTCATTTGGATAAGTTGCCTTTAGCGCTTCAACGGTGTCAATCGTATAGCTAGGTCCACTTCGACGAATTTCAATACTATTTACAAAGACCTCATCACCTAAATCAAGTTCAGCAACAGCAAGTTGGCACATCTTCAAACGATCTTCACCCGATGCAACAGGTGCGTTCTCGCGCAGCCAAGGATCACCGGCTGGAACCAAAATGATTTGATCAACGACATCACGTTCAAGAAGTTCGGTGATTACATAAAGATGGCCATTATGGATTGGGTCGAAAGTCCCCCCATATAGGCCAATCCGATTACTGCGACTCAAACTCTAGCTTTTCTAAATTACTTGCCGAGGCGAAGTGTTAAATAGAGAAGAAGTGAGAGAACTCCAAAAGCTAGAACTCCAAAGAAAACCGGAGGTGCTGGCAGTTCGCGAACGATTTCAGATGCAAGGTTGATCATGGGCTGAGCCTACTACGAGCCTGCGAGTAGTTTCTTAAAGGCTGCTTCATCGATGATCGTGACGCCTAACTCTTCAGCTTTGGCCAACTTTGAACCAGGCTCAGCGCCCACCAAAAGATAATTGGTTTTCTTAGAAACCGATGAAGAGGCTTTGCCGCCATGAGCCGTAATGGTTTCGGCAATGCCATCGCGCGTGAAGGATTCCAGCCCGCCAGTAACTACAAAGGTAAGTCCGGCCAAAGTTTGTGGCGCAGTGTTGGTATCTACGAAATGCACTGTGACGCCGGCTGCAGTCCATCGCTCAACAATTCGCTTATGCCAATCGACATCAAACCACTCTGAAATTGCCTCAGCCATAGTTGCGCCAACGCCATCGATTGCCGCAATTTCTTCGACCGAAGCAGTTGCCAATTTTTCTAAAGATCCGAATTCGGTAGCAAGAGCCTGGGCAGAAGTTGGCCCAACGTGGCGAATTGATAGAGCCACAATAGTTCGCCACAGTGGGCGAGTTTTTGCAACTTCAAGTGCGTTCATTAACTTATCTACATTGGCAGCTTGCTGGCCATCTTTTTTCGTGAAGAAACTGGACTTAACTAATTTAGCTGGGGTTAAGTCAAATAGTTCAGATTCATCTTCGAGAATTTTCTCAGAGAGTAAGGCTGTGGCTGCTTCATAACCAAGCACATCGATATCTAGCGCTGCACGTGAAGCGATGTAATAAATTCGCTCACGAAGTTGTGCTGGGCAAGATCTGGTATTTGGGCAACGGATATCAATATCGCCCTCAGTGATTGCCCGTAGTTCGCTGCCGCAATCTGGACAATTTGTCGGCATTACAAATGCGCGTTCGCTACCGTCGCGACGCTCTATAACTGGAGCCAGTACTTCAGGAATTACATCGCCAGCTTTGCGAATAATTACGGTGTCGCCAATCAGAATGCCTTTGCGAATAACTTCTTGAGCATTATGTAGCGTCGCATTGGTAACGGTAGAGCCCGCAACTTTGACTGGCTCCATGAAAGCAAATGGAGTTACTCGGCCTGTACGACCAACGCTTACTTTGATATCCAGTAATTTAGTTGTAACTTCTTCGGGTGGGTATTTAAAAGCGATTGCCCACTTCGGTGCGCGCGAAGTAAAACCTAATTTCTCTTGTGCGGCAATGTCATCGACCTTAATTACAACGCCATCAATTTCGTGCTCAACATCGTGGCGATGGGCTTCGTAATAGCCAATAAAATCAGTTACTTCGGCTCGATTTGAGCAAACCTTGAAGCGAGCACTTGTTGGTAGACCTAACTCTTTCAACAATTTGTATGCCTGGCTTTGGGCTGAAAATTCAATTCCGGTTCGAGCACCAATGCCATGCACAACAACATCAAGTGGTCGGCTCGCGGTAACTCGAGGATCTTTCTGGCGTAATGAACCTGCAGCACCGTTGCGAGGATTAGCAAATAAAGGTTTGCCGGCTTCTTCAAGTGCTTCGTTCATCTCGTTGAACTGGGCAATTGGAAAGAAAACTTCACCGCGTACTTCAATCAAATCGGGCACACTTTTGCCACTTAAACTATGTGGCAAAGATTTAATGGTTTTCACATTTAACGTTACATCTTCACCGGTTGCGCCGTTACCGCGAGTCAAGGCACGAGTTAGTTGGCCGTTTTCAAATTTGAGGTTAATTGCCAAGCCATCAACTTTAAGTTCGCACAAATATTTTGGGTTTGGGATTTCTTTCTCAACCCGATCAAACCAAGCGCTTAGCTCATCGAGATCAAAGACGTTATCAAGGCTCATCATCTTTTCAATGTGATCGTGTTGTTCAAATTGAGTTGAGAAGCCGCCACCGACATGCAGAGTTGGTGAATCTGGTTCTTTAAGTTCAGGGTGTTTAGCTTCTAGAGCTTCGAGTTCTTTTAATAACTTATCAAACTCGGCATCGGTTACAGTCGGGTCATCCAAAACGTAATAGCGAAATTGATGATCGCGAATCTGTGCCGTTAACTCAACTATGCGATGGCGCGCAGCGTTACTCATAACAATTACTCGGTCTGACAGATCGTGGCCGAACCAACTACCCGATCGCCATCGTAAATAACCATGGCTTGCCCGGTTGCCAGCCCTAACAAAGGTTCGTCGAGCTCGGCAATTAGATTGCTGCCATCAAAGTAATAGGTGCAATCAAGGGCGCTTCCGTGTGCTCGAATCTGCACAAAACCACGCTTTTTCTCATCAGTTACGTCGGGGCCGCACCAGATTGCGCGCTCGCCCCAAATCTTCGAGATTGCCAACTCTTCGCGAGAACCAACAACCACGGTATTAGTTACTGGTTCGATTTTGAGAACGAAACGCGGTGAACCATCGGCAGTAGGAACGGTTAGCCCTAAACCTTTACGTTGCCCGATTGTGTAGGTGTAAGCGCCTTTATGCTCGCCAATCTTTTTGCCATCTTGATCAACGATTGGACCAACTTCGCTACCTAAGCGATCATGTAACCAACTGGCATTATCGCCTGAAGGCACGAAACAAATGTCGTGGCTATCTGGTTTTTGCGCAACTGCTAAGCCACGTGCTTCGGCTTCCTTGCGAATATCAACTTTCTCGGTATCGCCTAACGGAAATATCGCACCATCGATTTGTTCACGAGTTAAAACTGCCAACACATATGACTGATCTTTCGAAATATCGATTGCTCGATGCAAAG
>Ga0247844_1000315_pt1 | contig 105689 bp, 84 predicted proteins | sample LaCtaG_FD_192421 | JGI IMG/M metagenome (GOLD analysis project Ga0247844, IMG submission 192421) | Freshwater microbial communities from meromictic Lake La Cruz, Castile-La Mancha, Spain - LaCruzMarch201714.5m_1 | ecosystem: Environmental > Aquatic > Freshwater > Lake | place: Spain: Castile-La...
AGAGCACGACCTTGCCCCAATGAATCGACTCGTATCGACCTTGGCAAGTAAACAATTAATCAGCGGATTATTTGAATACCAAAAACAAATTGCGAAAATAGCTCAGTTGGTAGAGCACGACCTTGCCCCAATGAATCGACTCGTATCGACCTTGGCAAGTAAACAATTAATCAGCGGATTATTTGAATACCAAAAACAAATTGCGAAAATAGCTCAGTTGGTAGAGCACGACCTTGCCAAGGTCGGGGTCGCGGGTTCGAGTCCCGTTTTTCGCTCAATTTTTTTAGAGTTTATCTTGCCCGGATGGTGGAATGGTAGACCTGCCTACTGCAGGCAGGCACGAAGGACTTAAAATCCTTTGGCTTCTTTGAAATAATAAATTTTCAACAATTCCGCCCGGATGGTGGAATGGTAGACACGAAGGACTTAAAATCCTTTGGCTTCACGGCTGTGCGGGTTCAAGTCCCGCTTCGGGTACCACGGAATTGTTTAATGTTATATTACCGTAATTGATTAATTTCAATTACGGTTTTTTTTTAATTATTACTATGTATACAGTTTACGCTATTAGAAGTTTGACAAGAAACTACATCTATGTAGGTATGACCTCAAATATTGAAGAAAGACTACATAGACATAATTGCGGCTACGAACGAACAACCAAACCATACAGCCCATTTGAATTGCTATACAAAGAATTGGTTGTAAGTAGGGCAGAGGCTCGTGAACGCGAAAAATACTTCAAGAGTGGAATAGGTAAAGATTTTCTACGTAACTTAATGACTTAAAATCCTTTGGCTTCACGGATGTGCGGGCCTGCCTGCCGCAGGCAGGTTCAAGTCCCGCTTCGGGTACAACGGTTAACTATTTAAGCAAAAACCCAACTGATTTTCAATTAGTTGGGTTTTTTGTGTTTTTTCAACCATACACTTCGTACATAGTTAATGATATTCAACCCCATACGGGGTTCTGGATTTATATATTTCAGTTCCCATTATCATCCATGCGTTTCACACATGGTTAAGCAAATTCAACCCTTTTAAGGTTTTGCATATATTTCAGAGAAGGTTTGTTTAAAGCAGCAAAGGAAAGTGTCTACAAGCATCCCTCTGCAAACAGCGAAGCAGTTAAATATGCATAACCATGTACGAAGTGCATGGATGCGCAAACTTCCTCACACCCTCTGAACCACGAAGTTTCTAAAAAAGGCTAAGTTGCTCAAAGGCTTGTTCGTTTATTTTGCGGGCTTGTAGCATGTGATTGCAAGTAATTGTTTCGCCCGAGCGTAACCATTCGTTTTCGGCTGATGGGTCGATAATTACGGGCATTCGTTTTTTGGTGTTGTGTATTTCGGACATTAACTCGTTGGCGGCTGTAGTGAGAATGCTAAATGTGTAAAGCGATTTGCCCGATGAGCGTTCGGTCCACGAGCTCCATAAACCTGCTAACGAGAATACTGCTTCGTCGGGTAGGTGTAGCAAGTATTTCTGTTTCGATTTTCCTTTCGAGTCAAGCCATTTCCATTCGTAAAAACCGTCGGACGGAATCAAACATCGTTGTTGGGTGTAGTTTCGGAACGACGATTTTTCGTTTATAGTCTCCATACGTGCATTCAATGTGTTTTTCTGATTACTAGCGTCGCTGGCCCAATGTGGTATAAGACCCCATTGGAAAAATTGAAATTTCGCTGGTTCAATATTGGAAATTACTGCCATACTCGGATGCTGAAATCCATTAAAATCGCCTGTTTTTAAAAGTGAAGCGTCATCGAATTTTGCTTGGTAGCGTTTTTCGAGTGTCTGAGCATCTTTTGATTGTTTGGAGTGGAAACACATAGATATAATTAATAATTAAGAATTAATAATTGACAATTAGGATTTTACGGTGATTATTTCGTTCAGATTGGTGGTGTAGCGTGGCGAGAGTTGTTCTTGTTTCATTTTCCATACTCTACCGGTATCTTGCACGGCTAATCTGATTTTTTGTTGACCATACGATAGGTTTATTTTATCAATGGCTGCCATAAGTTTTATGTGTTTGGGGTTTCGGTTTTCGAAAATACTTAGTTGCTGATTTTCCTCTGGACTAAAATCCATAACAATTACTCCAGCCTTTTTGTAAGCATAGCCTTCTTTAAAAATGCGTTCGAGTGCTTGTATTGCAAATTTTGCAAGTTCAATGCTCGAGTTAGTGGCAAAAGGTAATTTTATAACAATATTGCGGCTGTATTGTTCCTGATCTTCTCTAAATCCATTGGTGTGAATAAACACCATTATGCTCCTGCAGCACGATTTCTGCGCTCGCAGCTTTGCGGCGCATGCCACCGCAAATCCGGCAACTCGCTCTTTTATTTGTTCCAGTTTGGTGTAATTGCTGTCGAAAGTGCGTGTTGTAGCAATGTTTTTTTTATCCTTTACATCTTCCATTTGTAAGGTGGGGATGCCTTGCAGGTCGTGTTTCAACCGTAAACCAACCACCGTGAGGTTATTGCGCACCCAGTAGTCCGACATTTCGGTAAATTGAAATGCTGTGTATACTTGTATGGCTTGCAGGCGTTTGGTTTGCTGACGGCCAATGCCCCACACATCTTCAATTTTGAGCCATTTGAGTGCTTTTATTCGTTTATCGTCGGTGTCAATGCTATACACGCCATTGGTACGTTCGGGAAACTTTTTGGCAATTTTATTCGCTGCTTTCGCCAGTGCTTTGGTAGGAGCAAAGCCCACACTTATGGGAATGCCAGTCCATTTAAGTACTTTTTGTTTCATTTCGAGTCCAATCCGATTTAAATCGTGCAATTCGAAACCACTAAAATCCATAAAACATTCATCGATACTGTAAATTTCCATGGCAGGACAAAAATCGGCAAGTACCGTCATAACCCTATGGCTCAAATCGCCGTACAGTGCAAAGTTCGACGAAAAAACATGAACGCCATTTGTCTCGAATAGTTGACGGTATTTAAATGCGGGAGCACCCATTGGCACTCCAACTGCTTTCGCTTCGTTACTGCGCGCAATAACGCAGCCGTCGTTGTTCGAAAGTACAACCACGGGCTTATTGCGCAAGGCGGGGTTAAAAACCCGCTCGCACGAAGCGTAAAAATTATTGCAATCAACTAAAGCAAACATGAAATTGGTAGTGAAAGTTTGTTTATTTTTTCTGTCGTCTGTCGTCAGTCGTCTTGAATCTTTGTTCTGAAAAAATCACACATCTTTAATCACAAAAGTAACAATACCCCATATTACGAGTGTGTTATCTTGTTCAATGCGGATGGGTTTAAAGCGGTCGTTGGCAGGCATAAGCCATATTCCGTTTTGGTCAATTTTTATGCGTTTGAGTGTAAATTCGCCATCGATATAGCATATTGCAATTTTTCCATCGGTAGGGTCAATGCTTTTATCAACAATAAGCAAGTCGCCATCGTTAATGCCGGCGTCGCGCATCGATTCACCTTTTACACGAGCGTAATAGGTAGCCGAAGGATGTTTTATCAGGTGCCGGTTGAGGTCGATGGTTAAATCAATAAAATCGGTGGCAGGCGAAGGAAATCCTGCACTCACGGCCTCCATAAGTGGTAATTGGAGTTCGGTTTCGGTTTCGGCCGAATAAATATCCATGTTTTTGGAACTATATACTTGTAAGGCTGACATGGCAGTGCTAATTTGTAATTTTATTTTTTCTGGCCGCGAGATTTCGGTTTTCCGTATTTCAGACGCATCGATTCAGCACGTCGTATTTTGTTGTTAACCTTTTTGTTTTTGTCCTTTTTTTCGTGAAATGCAGGTCCGGCTTCATCTTTGGTAGGGACTTTTACCAGCGCATTTTTCATCACTACTTTGGGCAATTCATCTTCGGTGAGTATTTTCGAAATCTCCACCTCTTCGGGCATTTTCATTGTTGCAATTTTGCATGCCATAAGGGTTTCGATATTGGTACGTAATTCGGAGTCGGCTTTGGTGATAAATGCAAGCGCAACCCCTTTTTTGTCGGCACGTCCGGTACGACCAATGCGGTGAATGTAACTTTCGGGTATTTCGGGTAAATCGAAATTTATAACATGGGTAATATCGTCGAAATCGAGCCCGCGAGCTACTAAATCGGTAGCAATGAGCACTCTTAAACTGTTGGAATTGAAAGAGCGATATGCTTCAATACGGTAATTTTGCGATTTATTAGAGTGAATAATTCCTATTTGGTTTTCAAAATCAGGAGCTACTTGTTCAAATACATCGTCGGCCATTTTTTTTGTCGACACAAAAACCAATACTTTTGACAATTCGGTGTGTGTAGCGAGCAAAAATTTCAATAAATTGATTTTTGTGTTGAAATTGGGTACTTTTATGCCTGCTTGTTTTATGTTTGCAAGCGGTGTACCTGTGCGTGCTGCCTCAATTTCGAGCGGGTCGGTAAAAAAGTCGGCAATGAAATCCTTTAACTCGTCGGTTATAGTAGCCGAAAACATTAAGTTTTGACGTTTGGTTGGCAACAAATCAATAACACGTATTAATTGCGGTCGAAATCCCAGATTCAACATTTCGTCCACTTCATCAATTACAAAGTTTTTTATTAATCGGAGTTTCAGAGTGCCGTTCAACGCAAAGTCGAGTAACCGACCAGGAGTAGCTACCAAAATATCAATTCCGGCAATAATATGTGGCGTTTGTTGTATCATGTTTATACCGCCAAATACACCAGCAACTCTGATATTCATGTAGTTGGTAAGTTTTTCAATGTCGTCGACAACTTGCAAAACCAACTCGCGCGTGGGTACTACAATTAAAACCGTAGGCGCTTTTTCTTTCGAAAACTTCCATTGTCGCAATATGGGGAGTAAATAAGCTATGGTTTTCCCGGTTCCCGTTTGTGCAATTCCCACCACATCGCGCCCCGACATGATAACCGGAAATGCTTTTTCTTGAATGGTAGTTGGTGTGGTTATCTTTAAGTCGTTCAGCGCGTTAAGTAAAGATGAATTTATATTTAAATCGGAAAATTGCATGATGTGTTGATTGAAAATTGTTTTTGCAAAGATACTCCAAAATTACGAATATGCTGATATGAATTTTTAAAATGCATTCATTACAACCAAGCCATTTGTATCGATTTGCTATTTTGCTAAATTGCTTAAAAACAATATGTGCCGTTAATTTATTGGTTAATTAACGGCACATAGTTACTTTATTTAGTTTTTTATTTGTAAATAACGAAGTTTTTTACTTCCCAAGAGCCGGCTTTTGTGGGTGTTGATATATATTTAAATGCAATTTTGATTGTTTTGCCTAAATATGGAGCAAGATTTATTTCACCAGAGCTAATAAATGTCCATGTATTTCCAGGAGGATATGTTGGTATTGTCAGTTTCGTCCAATTACTTCCATTATCTTCTGATATCCAAAGTGTCATTTCGGTAGTGATATTTCCGGCAATTACAAAATTAATTGCATGCTCAAAACGTAATTTGGCACTTGATTGTCCCACAAGGCTAATATTGGGTGAAATTAGCCAACCTTCAGCTGCATTGTTTGTTGGTGTTTTAAAACCTGTTGCTAACATTCCATAACTAGCTGTTGTGTTCCATATTGATGCGATACCTGCTGGCAAAGTAATATTATTAACAGTGAAATCACCTTGACGTGAAGGAACAAATGATTCAGAAAAAATCGCATCTACTGGCTTAACTCCTCCAGTGCTACCATCAGGTAATATATAATACGATGTGTTTTTGAGTCCAGGAGCACCAAAGTATGCTTCAAGTGAACCATATAGAGTAATTAGTTTTCCAATATTTGTTTTGTTGGAGACTAAATTCAAATTTGTTCGCACTGCTCCATCTGGTAATTGAACAGACAAGCATTTTGTATGGTCTTTTATATGTGCCGAATCAGCAATAAGAATATTTGTTGCTTGAGTACATGAATCAGCACTAAATGTGTAAATAGTCCCACTTGAAGCTGACCAAGCGTAACCTACTACATATCCTTTAACCCAAGCATAAGTGTTTTGATATAGTTTTCCACCAGCTATAGTATATGGATCTACTTCTGTTCCTTTTCCTACGTTTATCACTTTTGCTTCACCCTCTTGAACCCTAATATTTTTTAGCTCCCAAGTTCCAGCATTAAACGTATTCGAAACATACTTAAATGCAATTGTAACTATTTTCCCAGCATAAGGAGTTAAACTAAATTCTCCAGCTGATGGAAGTACTTTTGGCCAACTACCAGGATCAACAAAAGGTAAAGTTGGTAATTGAGTCCAAACTGCAGTTTGTGGTAGACCTTCTTCGTAGTTTTCAGATATCCAAACTGTTGCATCTGTATTGTTTTTAAAATAACGGGCTACATGGTCAAAACTTAGTTTGGCAGTTGAAACTTTAGTCAAATCAATTTGAGGCGATATCAACCAATCTTCGTTAATTAGGTTTGCCGACCCAACACGACCTGTCATTTTTAGATATTTTCCATACGAGTCAAAACCCCAAGATTCTGTACCAGCTACATTTATAATTGTAAATTTACCCTTGTTATCAGTAAATGGATCAAAATAAGGAATATTTACTGGTTTTCTGTCTTTAACAGTTATATTTTTAATCTGTAAAATACCTGCACTATTAATAGTTGAAATATATTTTATGGCAATATAAACTTTTTTGCCTTTGTAAAGTTTCAACGATATGTCGCCCGAATTAACGAGGTTCCAATCTGCCGTATTTTTAAATGGTTCCATGGCTTGAACTTGATTCCAAGTGCCGTTCACTTCTGCCATTTCTGGTTTGTAATCTTCCGAAACCCAAATTGTGAATTCGTCGGAAATACTTGCAAACTCACGAGCAGCAAAATCGAATGATAGTACCGAAGTAACAAGCATTGGCAACTGGATGGCAGGCGAAATTAACCAATCTTCATTTGGCTCATTTGCGTTTTCTGATTTACCATTCATCAATACATATTTATATTTCGAAAGCGCCCATTTGCTTTCGCCGCTCACACTTTTAACAGTGAAATTTCCTAATTCATTATCAAAAGATGCGTTGAACGTGCTTGAAGAGTCCTTAAACAAGGGTTTGTATTCCGGATAAGGAGGCATTTCTAGTTGATTATCGCAACTAATTGCCATTGATGTAATCAAAAGCAAAAGAAGCCATTTTAACTGCTTAATAGTATTCATCTGTTTATAATTGATTTTTTAGTTGTCAGATGGAACTCGCACATAAACATCTCTTTGTGTGTCAAAGTTGTTTTATCGTGCTCGTTTCATATAATTATTATTTTAAACTCGTATGATATTTTTCGTAACCTTTTCCTAAATCGCGTAATGAACGTAATGTAAGTTGATGATAAATTTTTGCTCCATCAAGAACCAAGTCTTTGTCATTGTACCATCCTACAATTGCCGTAATTTCGCCAACAGTAGTGTCGGCAGGTAATTTGAGTCTTGCAAATTTTGAGTACTCACTTGTGGCAATAAATATCGAACCTGAACCGTCAATAATTTCGCGCGACTGAGGAAATCCAATTCCATTTGTTGTTGGCGCAAAAATCTTCAGCGAGTCATGTGTCAATGCTTTTGGCTTGCCAAAGTCGGCACCTTTTCCTGTGAACTTAGCATTTTTAATGCAAACTAGCTTGTTGTGCATTTTAATACCTCCAGCTTTAATTTGTGCTATGGTAAGAGTATCAACCATTTTTGACAATGTTGTAGCGGAAATTTCGCCACCTTGAATGATTTTTACAAAATTAGTATACGGAATACGACCAATTTCGTATCCAACTTTACCCGACTCCGTTTTGTAAAACGATATTCCGATTTGTACCATATCGGCATATCTTCCAATTGCCAGTCCCTTACAATTCATTACCACTTTTTGTCCCAATGGAAATATAGCACTTAAATTGCCTGCATCAACCGAAATTTTAATTCCAGTACCCGTTTTAGGGTCTTGCAAAAATATAGTTTTATAAATATTGCCTTCATTGTCATCCGATGTAACTATACCCGAAATAATGATATCTTTATTTGAAGGTAGGGTATCTACACTAAACAAACCTGGAATACGTGCAGGTAAATCACCAATTGCCGATACATGTGTTTTTAGTAACGAGTCAATGGTGTAATTCGGTACCATTGTTAGATTGTTGTTTTCAACAATTGGATCAAAATTACCGTAACAGGACGTAAATACGAAGGGAATAAATACTAATAGTGTTGAAAATAATTTAGTTAGATTCATTTTAATAGAGTTTTATCAATTAGATTAAAATTTATACGAAACGGTTGCAAAATAATTGGCTCCTAAAGCATAGTAATACTTCGAAGGGAATTTATATACATTACCAGTAACTGCATTGTCATCGTAAGGTATACGGGCTTGTTGGAATCCGCCGGTGATAAGTTTTGAATTTAATAAGTTATTAGCACTAATATTAAAATTCAGCGAACGACGATTCTTTAAATAAAGCACTTTTCCGATCGAAAAATCGAGCATAAAACCTCCTTTGAGCTTTTCTTGACTTGCCAATGACTCTTTCAGAAAATCGTTGGAATACAATGCTATGTATTTTTGAGTAAATCGCAATGGAGCAACATCAATGTAATTGTTATCAAAGTAATTTAATGTAACTCCAACAAACCACATTTTGGGATGAAAATAATCCAGTGCAATACTTCCAGCTGTTTGTGGGCCAGTTGCCAATTTCAAACCTTTGAACATTATTTTATCTTCCACATCGGCAAAAGCTCCATTTTCTGGACTTAAAATTCCTGTTATGGTATCAGTATAAATATACTCGGCTACTGTTCCGGCTAACGATAAGGTAAAACTGCTATTCAATTTAACCGATACGCCTAGCTCAATGCCTTTGTACGATTTATCAATGCCTGTTAAGGAGTGATTTACAAATGTTCTATTACTTTCGTCGTAATACGAAGAAAGATCTACTCCATTATTTATAAGTGTATTGAAGGCGGTTATTCGGCCTTTAATGGATCTGTAGTTAAATTGATACGATATATCGGCTGAAATTACTTCTTCAGGAATTAATCCTTTTACAAATGTATCTTTAATACGCGGCGAAATGTATGCATTGGTTGGTATAGGCGATCTGTTTTCGTACAATCCGTTTATAACCAATTTATTATGGATGTCAATCAAATAACTTCCTCCAAGTTTCACCGAAGGAGTTATATCGCTGTATTTTTTTCCTCTGCCAAACGATTGAACACCTTCAACCACCGCTCTACCATTTTCCATTTTACCAAATCGGCTAAATTCCGAATACGAAATTTTAAGTGCATAATACAATTCAAATGAACTGAATTTCCATTCGTTTTGTGCAAAAATATTGGCATTCACAATGTCAAGCGAATAATTATATCCAAAAATATCCCCTTTGCCAATAATGCGGTTAGGGTCTTGCGTGTTATTCTGAACAATGATTGGATCTTTTCCTAGTAAATTGCCGGTTAAATCGCGTTCGGCAAATTGGTCAATATCAATCCATTGGTTTGCTCCTAGTAGGTCGTCCATTGTTTTGTAATGAATTCCTTTCGAATATTTTGCATCTACTCCAACCGTAATTTTTAAGGATTTATTAAATTGATGCGTATACAATGTATTCAGCATGGTTTCCATTAAATTATTATGTCTGCGTTCAAGAGCATAACGTGCATTTCCTGTTGGGTTCACGGCATTGTTCCGATAGTTCGATTGATATAACCAATTCCAATCAATTTGTGTTGCTTGTGGGTCTCTGCTTTTCCACAAATTTGTTAAATCGGACATTATGCCAGAATTTGGCTGACCGTTTATATATCCATCCAAGCCTACTTGACCATCAAACTGATAACTTGGCATATTGCGGTAATAATCGGGGCGAGGGTCTGGAGCATTGAAAAAAGTAAGAGCAGAATTGCTATACATGCTATAATGAAATGCTAGACCTGAACGTAATCGCTTATTTTGATCAATTTTAAAATCGTGATTTAAAATAATTGTTGGGTCATAGCTGTTTACAACCCGTGAGTTGCGTTTTTTGCCGTTTTGATATCCCCAATATGAATTATAATAGATTGAATTGGTCAAATAATAGGCTTCTTGAGTCGAAGGTGAACTTTGACCACGCTGCGTGGGTGCGCCAAATGTTACTGCCGATAGCGTATGTTTGTCGTTCAGTCTTTTTTCGGCCGATAAAAAATAGGCTGCCGAATTGTAGAATGTGCCTTCGTTAATTCCTTCGTTGGCATATCTTATTACTCCCGATGCTGCGAACGCCCAACCATTATTCATTAATCCTGTGGAATGCATAAACGATGTGCGGTATTTGTACGATCGGTTTGAGTTTGCTACGCCAATTTTTGAACCTATTGGTATAGCACTGGCCAACATGTTGATATTAGTGCTTCCACCAATGCCACCAAACGAATACGAATTTGGTTGTAGTCCATCAAACTCATCTTTGTATTTGGTAGCGTCGCTTAGCCCACCCAACATTGAATAATTAAAACCACCACGTTCGAGTCCGTTGAAACTTATACCGTTTATGTAAGTCGATTCGTAAGCTTGTTCGTATCCACGCACATTAAAACGCATAGGGCTAAACGAATACGATGTTTTATTTGTGTATACATCTTTCGAGTTTAGCATAGTCGACGACCCTCTTCCAGAGCCGTTTTCATCATCTTCCAATTCGTTTTCGTTCAACTGCATCACTATATCCAACTTTGCTTCAGTTTGCGTATCAGCAATCAAAAACAAAACTTCTAAATCAGTTGTTACATCTTTTCGGATTTTTATCAATTTGATTTGCGCAAAATAGCCATCTTTAGCTATGCTAAGCTCCTCGTCGCCAGCCTCGATATAACTCAACGAAAATTCACCTTTTTCGTTGGTTTGGGTCGATAAATTTTGTTGCAATAATGTAACTTTCGCTCCTTGAATTGGCGCTTCGGTACCCGCAACTTTTACAATTCCTTTTAGTTTGGTTTGTGCGTTTATACCAACTACCGTCAGCAAAACCACAATAACTAACATTAAAAGTCTTCTCATACTTGTTTTGTTATATTTATTTTAAAAAATTCAAATCGTAAAAAAATTATTCCCTTTATTTTAAAGGAAAAGGACGATAAAGGTAGTATTTTTTTTGATATTATGAATAAAAATAGAAAAAATAATTTGATTCAATTAATAATTATTTTTTTATGGATTTTAAAATATTGAGTGGGTTATTGTAAGCACATTTTTTTGTACTTTTGCATTCTTAAATTAATGATAGCCTTTTAGCTATCTAGAGGTTGATAAGATATAAAAAACAAAGTATATGTTCGAATCGTTAAGTGAAAGACTTGAAAGGTCATTTAAAATTCTGAAAGGTGAAGGTAAAATCACCGAAATCAATGTAGCAGAAACGCTCAAAGACGTTCGCAAAGCACTTTTAGATGCCGATGTTAACTATAAAATTGCTAAAACATTTACCGATACTGTAAAGGAAAAAGCGCTGGGACAGAATGTGTTAACATCGCTCAAGCCAAGTCAACTCATGGTGAAAATTGTACACGACGAGTTAGCTGAACTTATGGGTGGACAAAGTGTTGACATTAACCTAAAAGGCAATCCTTCGGTTATTTTAATGTCGGGCTTGCAAGGTTCTGGTAAAACTACTTTCTCAGGTAAATTAGCCAATTATCTTAAAACCAAACGAAACAAAATGCCACTTCTTGTGGCTTGCGACGTTTATCGTCCTGCGGCTATTGAGCAGTTAAAAATTCTTGGTGAGCAATTGAGTATTCCTGTTTATGCCGATTTGGAAAGTAAAAGCCCTGTTGCAATTGCCGAGGCTGCGGTAAAATATGCAAAACTACATGGCAATGATGTTATAATTGTGGATACTGCCGGCCGTTTGGCTGTCGACGAAATGATGATGAATGAGATTGCTGCTATTAAAAAAGCATTACAACCGCAAGAAATTCTGTTCGTAGTTGACTCCATGACTGGTCAGGATGCTGTAAATACGGCTAAGGAATTTAATAACCGACTCAATTTTGATGGGGTTATCCTTACTAAACTCGATGGTGATACACGCGGTGGTGCAGCGCTTTCAATCCGCTCGGTTGTTGACAAACCTATTAAATTTGTTGGTACAGGCGAAAAAATGGATGCGCTGGACGTTTTTTATCCCGAACGTATGGCCGACCGAATTTTGGGAATGGGCGATATTGTTTCGCTTGTTGAACGTGCTCAGGAACAATACGATGAAGAAGAAGCGCGCCGATTGACGAAAAAAATTGCTAAAAATCAGTTCGATTTTAATGATTTTCTTTCGCAAATTGCCCAAATTAAAAAAATGGGAAATATCAAAGATTTGGCTAGTATGATACCCGGAATGGGAAAGGCTTTGAAAGATGTTGAAATTGATGATAATGCATTTAAGGGTATCGAAGCCATTATTCATTCAATGACACCTAAAGAACGTGAAAATCCTTCGGTTTTAAATGGTAGTCGTAAAAATCGTATTGCTAAAGGTAGTGGAACCACTATTGTTGAAGTAAATCGATTGTTAAAGCAATTTGAGCAAACTAGCAAAATGATGCGCATGGCAACAATGCAGAATGGAAAACTTAAAATGGGAAATAGAAGATAATGTATAAGATTATAGACGGTAAAGCCATTTCGGAACAAGTAAAAGCTGAAATAGCAGAAGAAGTAAAAGCGATTATTGCAACAGGTAAACGTGCACCACATTTGGCAGTAATCATTGTGGGGCACGATGGTGGTAGCGAAACGTATGTAGCTCATAAAGTAAAATCGTGTGAGCAAGTTGGTTTTAAATCAACTAAAATCACTTTCGAGGATACGGTAACTGAGACAGAACTACTTGCAAAGATAAATGATTTGAATAATGATGCTGATTTAGATGGTTTTATTGTTCAGTTACCATTGCCAAAACATATTTCGGAGCAGAAAGTAATTGAAGCTATTGATTACAAAAAAGATGTCGATGGTTTTCATCCTGTAAATGTAGGACGTATGTCAATAGGTTTACCTTGTTATGTGTCAGCTACACCTTCGGGTATAATTGAATTGCTCAAACGCTACGAAATACCAACATCGGGTAAAAACTGTGTTGTGATTGGCCGTAGTAATATTGTTGGAAAACCTGTTGCCACGCTTATGATGCAAAAAGGTTATCCAGGAGATGCAACAGTTACTGTTTGTCATAGTCGCACCAAAAACCTAAAAGAAGTTTGCCTACAAGCCGACATTATTATTGCTGCACTTGGTATGCCCGAGTTTTTAACAGCTGATATGGTTAAAGAAGGTGCGGCAATTATTGATGTGGGCACAACTCGTGTTCCTTCGGCTACAACAAAGAGCGGTTTCAGATTAAGTGGCGATGTTAAATTTGACGAGGTAGCCCCAAAGTGTTCATACATTACTCCAGTTCCTGGAGGTGTGGGACCAATGACAATTGTGTCGTTGTTGAAAAATACGTTGTTAGCTGCCAAAGGTGAAATCTATTAATTAATGGCTTTATTCTATGTTCCAACTCTATCAGTTGCATGTATTCTTCCTGAGGAGGAATCCTTGCATGCTATAAAAGTTCTCCGACTAAAAACGGGGGATCAAATTGAGGTTATAGATGGAGTGGGAGGGTTTTATAAAGCCAACATAAGCCAACCTCATCACAAACGCTGTGGTTTCGAAATTGTGGAATCAATAGTTGATCCTAGTTGCCGAAATGACAAGCTTCATATAGCTATAGCGCCTACCAAAAATATCGACCGCTTGGAGTGGTTTATTGAAAAAGCTACCGAAATTGGGGTCGACGAAATTACACCCATTATTTGTCATAATTCCGAACGGCGGATAATTAAAGAGGAGCGTTTGCAGAAAGTAATTATTGCTGCCGCTAAACAATCCATTAAATCCAAATTCCCTGTTCTAAATCCTATTTGCACTTTCGATAGTTTTGTTAAGAGTTACAATGCCGAACAAAAATTTATAGCGCATTGTTATCAAGGCGAAAAAGAACTACTAAAAAACGTAGCATCGAAAGATGCTACGACTATTATCCTTATTGGGCCTGAGGGTGATTTTAGCCTCGATGAAGTAAGCGTTTCTACTGAATATAATTACTTGCCAATTTCACTTGGCGAAAGCCGCTTACGTACCGAAACTGCTGGTATTGTGGCATGTTGTAATATAGCAACGATAAATATGTAATTAATTCAATTGTTTATTATTTACCTTAATTATTATATTTAACACAAAAAAACCTGATAGAAATTCTATCAGGTTTTTTTGTGTCTTACTGCTTGAATTTATTCTGCATTAACAATAACCAATTGGTTCATTGCAGCAACTCTGTATGGTTGAACACGAGCACCAAACCAGCTTACTTTCAATCTGTTTAATTCAATACCATATTCTTTTACTAACATGTTAGCTACTACTACCGCACGCTTTTTAGAAATACCATCGTTGTATTCGTCAGTTCCGCTTGAGTTACTTGCATAACCTTTAACCAATACTTTAGCTTGTGGGTTTGCTTTTAAATAAATAACTATTCTGTTCAATGCTTCACGTTGTTTTTCGTTTACTACTTGTGCGTTTTCAGTTGCAAAGTTTATTTCAACTTTGGTAGCTGCTTCGTTTACTATAGCTGAAATTCCATCGCTGAAAGGTTTAAACTCTTTTGCTTGATCACCTTCGGCAGTTTTCAAAATTACTACACGGTTTTTCCAAGTTTCAGTAAATGGTTGAACTTTACTTCCGTACCATTTTACCATTAAGCGGTTAGCATCAACACCATATTTATTTATTAATGTATTTGCTATGTTAACAGCACGTTGTTTCGAAACTTCATTGTTGATAGCTTCAGTTCCACTTGCATTATCAGCATACCCACTAACAACAATTTTTGCAGTTGGGTTTTTCTTTAAGTAGTCGGCCATACGAGCCATATTTTCTTCTTGACTTGCAGTTTCTACTACACGACTATTAAATTTGAAGAATATGTCTTCCTTAGTTGCTGGAACTGTAGCAATTGGCTCTGGTTTAACAACCGGTTTAACAACTGGTTTCGTAACTTCAGGCTTAACTTCAGGTTTAACTTGTTTTGGAGTATCAACAACAGCCACTTGTGGTTTTTCTGGTTGAACAGGTACAATTGGTTTAACTTCAGGAGTAATAGTTTGAGGTTCCACTTTTGGTTCCGGTACAGGAGTGAATTCAGGAACAACCACCTTTGATTTTATTCTTTCAGGTATACGGTAGGTTACACCAGCCGAAATGCCGCCTGCTATGTCAACCGGAAGTGCATCTACACCATTATTCGAATTGTCAGTTAATAAATTACCATCAACAATCAAATTTAAAGCTAGCAGACGAGTTAAGTTGTAATCGCCTTGAATACCAGCTCTTAAAGCACCACCAATTTTTGAAGTATTTGTATTTGCATTGTAATAGCCTAAGCCCAAACCACCAAAAACGGATAAAAACATTCTACGTTCAGGATCGTAGCCTTTATTTAAATTGGTAAGGTTTACTAATAAATCGAGGTTGAGATTTTGTGAATAAATTGGAGGTCTTGATACTATGCCTAGTGTAGATTTTGTTGCGTAGCTATATTTATCAAATTGCAAACCTCCTCTTACAGAATATACAGGAGTAAAATTATAACCAGCATTGATATTTCCTTGCAAACCAATGTTTTTCAGAAAAACTAATTTGTTGGTGCTTTCGAACAAAAAGTCATTGCCTTCGGCCAAATACCAATTTATACCTCCATTAGCCCCAACAAACCAGCCTGGTTTGAATTTATAAGCAGTGTTTTCTGTTTTTTGTGCATTGATAGTAAATAACAATAAACCAATAGCAAACAGCGCTATTAAAAAATATAGTTTCTTCATAAAATGAAAGTTAATTGTGTTTATGACTTTTGTTTTTTACAGCAAATGTTGTAAGTTTTTGAATAGCATATACAACACTGCAAAATTACATTTTTTTTTTGTAATAATGGTATTTAAAAAATTGCATAATTGCCTTGATGCAAAGCTTTTAATAATTTTTGAAATTATAAAAATACTGTCTTCTATGAAACACACATATATGCTTGTATATCAATTATATGTATATAAGTATCTGAATTTACAAGAAAATATTCAATAATATAATATTGTAATAATTATGATATATTAACAAATGTGATTGTTTGTTATTTCTTAAATAACCTTATCTAAACCTTCTGTTTGTACGCATGTGATAAGTTAAACCCACTTTAAATTCGGGAACTAAATCAAATGGAATACCTACTACTTTCTCATTAAAGTCTTCATCTAATACATTTATATTAGCTTGTGCCGATAAATCCAATTTAAAATTAATTCTATAATCTAATTGCAGACCACCTTTTAATACATAACCCAGATACTCGTTGTTAAAGGTAGATTTTTCGCGCGAAATAAATCCGATTCCTGCAAAAATTGAAAAATCTAACGGTCTATTAAGGTTGTAAGTATCAAATGTGTTACTAAAATTATATATAGCCTCTACACTCATTGCCATTGTCGAAAACTTTTTCTCAATTATGTTTTGTGAATGTACTCCAGGCCACGTAAGATTTGAAAATGATGCTAATGCTCGTACTCCAATAATTTCGGATAAATTATATCCCATAAAAACGGATTCGGATAAACCATAACAGCCTTTAAAGCCATATTCGGAATAACCATCAGCAAGAAAAGCATTTGGGCCAAAATTGCCTCCGATGTAAAAATCTGGTATAAAGTTAAATGCTGAAATACCAGACTTTCGTTGTGCATTTACAGTTATTACCGATATAAATAATAGTATTATTATAAAAAACCTTTTCATTTCTTTTTCATTTAAATTTTACAAACGAAAAAAATGACAATTTATTTTTTGTTGTTTTTTTCTTCGTTATTACCATAACCATATCCATAACCATATCCGTAACCATATCCATATCCGTACTTACGACTGTATGAATATCGATGAGCCTCTACATCAACGTCATTTATTACAAAAAACATACGTTTCAATGATTTCTCGGAATTAGCACGATTTGCAAATTCCAAATACCGGCGATCAGTATAACCTGCTCGACATATATACATTGTCAAATCGGCTACGCGGTCAATTAAGAATGTGTCCGAAACCGCACCGGCAGGAGCAGAGTCAATGATAATATAATCGTATTCATTTCTGAAATCATTCATCATGGTATCGAAACGCTTTTTCATAATAAGTTCCGAAGGATTTGGTGGTACTACACCAGCAGGTAGAACATACAATCCAGGGTAATCTTCCGATTCATGAACCATTGATTTGTAATCGTTGTCCTGCCCCGATAAATAAAGGCTGATGCCCGAATTACCTGCAATATTGAATATCTTTGCTAATTGTGGACGACGTAAATCCAAACCAATAAGTAGTACTTTTTTATCGGCCATAGATAGCATCGCTGCTGTGTTTACACTCACAAATGTTTTTCCTTCGCCCGACATGGTTGAAGTTATCAAAACAACTTTATCCGTTGGCTGATCTAGAGTGAATTGTAGTTTAGTACGCAGTAACCTGAAAAGTTCCGAATTCGTACTTGCATTTGCACCCAAATCAATCAATGCACCTTCGGTTTTACTGTGAGCAAGTTCGGTAAGTACTGGAATGTCACTGTATTTTTCAACATCCATTCTGCTACGAATCATGGTGTTAAAAAGTTCAATGATATAGATTAGAATTGCTGGAATAACTAATCCGATTAAAAAGAAAATTGTTAAAATTATATTTTTCTTAGGACTAACATGTGATGCATCGTCAGGAGCATTCAATATGCGGCCCTTTGGTACTGTTACAGCCATATTAAGCGACGCTTCTTCACGTTTTTGGAGTAAAAAAGTATACAATGTGGCTTTAACTTGTTGCTGGCGTTTAATCTCAATAAACTCACGTTCCTGACGTGGTATATTGAGAATTTTATTTTGCATAAGCGCATTTTGATCGCTTAAATCATTTTTATTGATTTGTAATCCTCTGCGTGTGCTAGTTATGCTGTTTTGAATAGCCTTACGAGCTGCATTTATTTGTACATTTAATGTTTTTAGCGACGGGTTTTCGTCGGAACTACCAACCGAAATTCGCTCACGTGTCATTATTAATTCGTTATAAGCCATTATAACAGCCATTAGTCCTGCGTCGGTTAAACCTAAGTTAGGAACTAACGATTTGTTGTTGGAAGGGTCACGCAGAAATTCATCTACGTATTTTATCAAGTTTTGTTGCATTTCAACTTCAATCTGACGTTGATCATACAAATTGTTTTTTCCTTGAAAAATACGTGCATCTTCGTTTATGTCAGTTAATTTATTATCCTGTTTGTAGTTTTCTACTTCACGTTCAACATCATTTAATTCGCTTGCTAACAACCTTAGACGAACGTCGATAAATTTGGCAGTATTATTTGCCGACAGATTATTTTGTTCCGATGCATCTTGATTGTATATGTCAGCCAGCGTATTCAGAATATCTTTGCCTTTTTGTGCATTTGTGGTTTTAAATGATAATTCAATGACATCGAGTAATTTACCAACCTCAGTTTTAAGTGAACCTCTTGAATATGATTTCGCAATTTGATTGGTACTTGAAATTGTAATTTCAATTTTCTTTTCTGGAAATTTTTGTTTAGGACGTAGTTGAATATACAAAACACCTGCTGGTGTTTTAATAACGGTAGGTAATTGGGAAACTTCTGTTTTAAAGTTCTTTTCACCATAATTGCCTTCAATTTTAAGCTTGCCATCATTTGGTTCTACGTGCATTAACAATGTGTTGTTTAAGTTTTGTAACGATGCGCTATCCAAACGGACATAAATAGGTGAAGAGGAATATAAGTCAATTCTTTTCAGGTAACTTAATTCTGTATAAGTAGTATATAACTCAAGTTCTTTAACTACACGTTTCATTAGCGAAGTAGACGTCAAAACTTTTTCTTCGTTATTAATCATCGCTGTTGATCCGCTCGAGCGTAATCCTGCTGCATCTAGCTGCTTCAAAACTGACATTTCGTTCATTTGCCCACTACGCGATTGATCTATTATCAGCATCGACGATTTAACTTCGAAAATATCCTGCTGCATGCGCGTAAATACAAAGCCGGCTAATATAGTTATGATTACTGAAACAACAAACCATTTCCAATGCATGAAAAGTTTTTCAAATACCTCTCTCCAGTTAATAGGTTTTTCGCGTAATTCGTCCTCTAATTGATCAAAATAATTGTCCATTCGTTTATAAGTGTTTCTTTTTATTGTTGTTATCTAAGTATGTTTATAATTAACGATGTTAATGATATTAATGTACCAACAACCGTAATTGAAAGTGATTCCGCTGCACCTAAGGCTGAACTTCTTAAACGCGGATTATTGGGCTGTACATAAATAACATCATTTTGTTCTAAGAAGTAGTAAGGAGAGTTTATTAATCTTTTGTCTCGCAAATCAATTCGATATGAAGTTTTGCAGCCATTTTCGTCTTCTCTGATCAATAATACATTATCTCGTTTACCATAAATTGTCAAATCACCTGAATATGCTATTGCTTCAAAAATTGTAAGCTTTTCGTTGTTCGCATCTATTACTCCTGGACGATTGACTTCTCCGAGTACCGATACATTGTAGTTTGCAAATCGTATTGATATTATTGGAATTTCCTTCATGTAAAATGGATGAATTTTGGATACCAGGTGTTTTGTGAGTTCATTTTTACGAACACCTCCAGCTTTAATTTTTCCTAATACAGGAAACGTTATGTATCCATCAATATCTACTAAATAATTTTGCAGCCCAGCTCCAGAACTTATTGAAGATTTTACCATTCCATAACTATTCGAACCTTCACCACTTGGAATTAGCGGGAGATTAAAAGGCAATGCGGCTTCAGGAGTATTTGAATTTACAGTAATTGTAAGCAAATCACCTGGTTTAATTTTTGTGTCTGGTCTAGTCGATATAATATTTCCATCATACTCAATTTGTTTTCCTGAATCTTGAACATATACTAATTTCTCAGTGGTGTTACATGAAAACCCAAGTAACACTACTAAAATTAATGGAAACAATTTTTTTTTATCAGTTTTCTTCATGCCTTTTATGCTCATTTGTTTACTGGTTTTGAACAATGTTGTAAAATGTTAAATAATTATATGCCTAAACTTTGATCTAATGCAATAGCATATTTCACGCAAATGTACGATTATATTTTTTGTTTACAAAATATCTTTACTTACTAAGTGTTGATTATTTAATAATTAATTTTTCGTTTAATTCTAATTGGCTTCAATATATTAATTTATTACTATGACTTTGATTTTGAAATGTTATTTTTATAAATAAAAAAAATGAGGTTGCTAAAGTATTACAGACAGTCTATTTGACCAAAAAAATCTGAGCGAATATGTTAAAATATTGCGCTCAGATATTTTTTAAGCAACTAATTAAAATTTTTATTGTTCAAAACTTTTGAAATTAATTAAATCATCTCCTTCTGCAGTGTTAAGGATTACTACACGATTTTTCCAAATTTCATTAAATGGTTGATTTTTACATCCATGCCATTTAACCATTATTCTATTAGAATCAATTCCGTAAGTTTTTATTAATTTTTTAGCTATATGAATTGCGCGATATTTAGAAATTTCAGAGTTAATTTCATCTGTTCCGCTTGCATTATCCGCATATCCATTTACCACAACTTTAATATTTGCATATTTTTTCAAATATTCAGCGTAACGATATATATTAGCTTCTTGATTTTCCTGATCAATTTCTATGGTGTTAAACTTAAAGAAAATATTTTCAATCATTTTAGGAATTTCAACAATAGGCTCCGGTTTAACAACAGGTTTAACTTCAGGCACCACAACCTTTGGTGTATCAACTACAACTACTTTTGGTTTTTCAGGCTCTACAATTTTTGGAGTAACAATTTCAGGTTCAATAGTTTTTGGAACAGGTGTTGTTTCGGGAACAATCACTGGAACTATCTTACTTTGCTTTTTATTTTCGACAAAACGATATGAGAGGCCTACAGAGACGCCACCTGTCATATCAAAAGGCAGTTCAAGAACATCATCATTTGAATTGTCGGTTAATATATTTGCATCAGCAATTACATTCAATGCTAACTGAGGAGTGAAATGATAATCGCCCTGAATACCACCTCTTAAAACACCTCCAATTTTTTTAGCAACTTTATTATTGTTATAAAAAGCAGCACCTAAACCCCCAAAAGCCGAAAGAGTTATCTTACGATCTGGATCATAACCCTTTTTTAAATTTGTAAGATTAACTAATAAGTCAAAATTAAGTTTTTGAGATTTAATCGGTGTAGTTATTTCAACTCCAAAAAACTCAGCTGCATAATTGTAATTATCAAATTCAAACCCACTTCTTAAAGCATATACGGGGTTAAAATGGTAACCTACATTTAAAACACCTTGAGTGCCAATATTCTTTAAAAAATACAGTTTATTTGCTTTTTCAAATAAAAAGTCATTCCCTTCAGCCAAATACCAGTTAATACCTGCATTACCACCAATAAAAAACCCTGATTTAAATTTCAAACTCGATTCATTTGTTTGAAGAGTTTTTTGCGCAGAAACAGTTTGAAGCAAAATTATTAATGCAACAAATGTAATTGAAAAATAATTAATTCTCATTTTGTGCCTTTTGTTAAATGTTATGTTGAGTAAATTGAAAAACTTAATGAGTTTTTTACCTATATTTCTGCAAAAATACAATATATTTTTAATAGTTGTCTATTACTACATGTTAAAAGTGATTGTTTTTCATACCCATATAATATTGTTAAAATGTTTTTTCAAATTAAATCTACTGTTTAATACACTCATAATAAGCAATATGTAATTCCTTATCGCTTAATAGGAGTTTTCGAATTATAAATTATTAACTATGTTTTAATATTACAATTTTACTTTAGGTTTGAAATATATACTTAACTACCTATCAATTAAATATACTAACAACATTAAATAAAAACACGTGAGAATTATCGAAATTTCAATCAATTGAATTTAAAAAGCAACTTTTTGAATTCAATTGATAGTCCCCTTTTTTGTGATATTGAACTTATATTTCAAACTTTTTGGTTTAGTTTTAGTATAGATAAATACATACTTTACTTGAAAAACTATTACATTTATATTGAATTATGTAATCAACTTTTCAACATTCAAATTATTTTATATCTTTGTGAAAAATTTGGTAATTTAACTGCTAAAATCAAATATCTCCCATTCAACAACAATATCACTTCTACTCAACCCAAAAAATTAAGATTTTATTAAATTGTGAAATTAAATATAAAATAATAGTCTTGACAAAAATTTAATCAATTACACACTGATGACAATTACAGTAAAATAAATGCAAAAAAATGGGAATATTGGAAGAGTGTATTAGACTACATCGTTTAGAAACAGAGTATAATAAAAGTGAAAATCACATTAAAAATACGGGAGCTTTAGTTTCAGTATTAGTAACGACTTACCAGCAAGTCGATTTCATTAAAGACTGTATTGAAGGAGTTTTAATGCAAATTACAAATTTTCCAATTGAAATTATTATTGGTGAAGATCAATCTACTGATGGTACTCGTGAAATATGCATTGAATATGCAGAGAATTATCCTGATAAGATTCGACTTTTTCTACGCAACAGAGCAACATCATTATTATATAGTGAAAAAGGTAATATACGCAGATATTTTAATGGCATCTGGACTCGTATGTCGGCAACCGGAAAATATATTGCATGGTGTGAAGGAGATGATTATTGGACAGATCCGTATAAATTACAAAAGCAAGTTGATTTTTTAGAAACCAATGACGATTATGGATTGGTTCATACCTGTGCAAACTCTAATGTTCATGGGAAAATCCAAGTTTTGAGCCCGAACAAGAAAGTTTCTAACGGATATGTTTTTGAATCATTACTCAAAAATGACTTTTATATTTCAACGCTTACAGCCATGGCGCGAAGAGACTTGTTAGTGAATATAAATTATATCAATAAAAATTGGAAAATGGGCGATTATCCAATGTGGTTAGAAGTGTCTTTGGTAAGCAAAATTATGTATTTACCTGAGCTGACTGCAACTTACAGGGTATTAAATGAGTCAGCCTCGCACAGCATGAATAAAAAGAAACAATTTGAGTTTTTCAAATCTACTCAAGATATTAAAGATTTTTTTATTGAACGAGAGGCAGTTAACGAGGAGACAGTTCAAAATGTAAGGTCTCAATACTATAATTATTTGCTGACATTTTCGGAGTACTGTATATCTGAATCAATACGAGGTTTTAAGTATTTAATCAAATTAAAACGACTTACAATTACTGATATTTACAATCTCATTCGAGGGGTTTTAAAATTTGTGTATCTTAGATTATTCGTTATTGTAGTATGAATATTTTATTTATATCGTTCGATTCAGATCCACCAAACTGTGGAGGTGTAGCTACAGTAGCAAGCATTTTAGCAAACTATTTTATATCGAAGGGACATACATGTAGCTTGGGATTCCCATTTAATTCAGAATACCCATCGGATATTTTTAAGAACAAAATACTTATAAATAAAAAAAATACGCATCAAATTTCTGAATTTTTTAAAACAAATAGATTTGACATTGCTTTGGTAATGTTACCAATAAACCTTGACTATAAGCTTTTAAAAAAACACATTAATCCCGATTGTAAAATTATCTCTGCTTATCATAGTAAGCCCATGCTGCATTCGTTTTCAATTGAAGTAATAGCAAGAGAATTGGATACGAAGCGAGGGATGTTGTATAAAATATATACATATACAAAATACTTAATGTTACCTTACTATTTTAGTACGTTTAAGATATCGGAATTGTTGAAAATTAATACAATTAATCAAAAGAGTGATATCATTTTATTGTTATCGGAACGATATTTTAAAAACTGGGAAAAATTATCTTTCAATTTTGATAAATCAAAATTATTTGCCATTAACAATCCTAAATTGTATGAGGATTTTATTAGCAATGAAGAGTTTGAAAAAAAAGAAAAAATCCTTTTAGCCGTTTGTAATTTTGAGTCTATTAAAAGAATTCATATTATGGTGGAAATTTGGGAGCAAATTGAAAAGAATGAACTTTTGAAAGATTGGGAATTCCAACTAATTGGCAGTGGCTTTTTGATGAAAAAAATACAGCAATTAATTGAAAAAAAGAATTTAGAAAGGATATTCTTACTTGGAACTAAAAATCCGAGTGAAAATTATAAAAAGTCGAAAATCATAATAAACACATCTAAAACGGAAGGTTGGCCTTTGTCAATAACCGAAGCCCAGCAAATGGGAGTTGTGCCCATCACCTTTGATTCGTTCGAAGCTGTTCATGAAATGATAAAAGATAATTTTTCAGGAATAATTGTAAAAAATAATGATAAAAAAGCATTTGTAAAGCGCCTCGAAAAACTTATGATTGATAATGCTCGTATTGACATACTTGCAAAAAACGCCATAGTTGCATCGAAAAAAATCAATAATCAAGAGATATTTAATACCTATTTGAATTTATTTGAAAAATTATCATTAAACAAGTAATGCAACTAACTCAAATAAATAAAAAGTTTTATATTCCGCTCTTTCTGCTAATGTGTTTTAGTGGAAATCCTTTTTTTATTTCAATGAGCTATTCAAAGATATTATTATCTGCTTATGCCTTTTTGTTGGTGATTTATTTTTTATTGAGCCCATACAGAGAATTTGTATTTAATAATATCAATAAAGTTGTAGCAACAGCAACTATTCTCTTATTACTAACAATAGCTCAATTTATTGTATTTAAACAAATAAGCTTATTTGGAGTATTTGGCATGATTGCAAAACTGCTAATTGCATACTTAACCTATCAATATTATACTGTTAAAAGAATAAAGTTTGAGATAATATATATTCGATTAATGTCGCTTTTAACGTTAGTATCTATTCCCTTTTGGCTAATAAACCAGTTTACAGGGAAAGGATTGATAAAAGTTGACTTATTTGAATTCTATTCTAATGTTTTATATACCGTTTTTCCACTCAAGGAATATTTAGAATATATATTAGTTCGTAATTCAGGTATGTTTTGGGAGCCTGGTGCATTTGCAGGCTATTTACTTGTTGCTATAGTATTTATTATTATGCTTAATCGCAAAATCAGTTTCACGAATTTCAAGTCTGATTTTGCAATCATAAGTTTCGGGATACTTACCACACAATCAACTACAGGTTATATAATTTATGGTATTATTGTAACAATAGCATTTTACATTACAAACAGACATAAATCAAAATTAATATTATTACCAATTTTAATTATATTTATTCTTTTAATATTTCTAAGCAATCGCTTTTTATTTTCAAAAGTTGAAAAGCAGTATAATGAAGCACAAGTATTAGAAAAGAACGAGTTTTCAAATTCCAGATTTGGCACATGGGTAATGGATTCGCAGTATATCACATCGCAGCCAATTATCGGAAATGGATTAGATGACGAATATCGATTCAGGTTTCAGGAGGAAATTGAAGGATATATTGGACATGGTAATGGAATGTCTAATTTTTTGGTATATTGGGGTATACCATTTTTCTTATTTTGGTTGTATAATTTATATAAATATCTGTACAACAGTTCAAAGAGCAAATATTTATCCTTTTTTTTAATTGCAATATTTATGTTGATGTTACAAGGTGAACAATTTCTTTTACATCCACTTTTTCTATTGTTCTTTTTATTACCTTTAAAATACTCAACTACTACAATTCAATTGAAGTAAGTAAAAATTAAGTGCCATTAGATATTATGAGTTATTTAAAAATTTCTATTGTATTGCCAACCTATAATTCTGAAAAGTATGTAGAAGGGGCTTTAAAATCAATAATTAATCAGGAATATCCAAATTTAGAATTAATAGTGGTTGATAATTGTTCGACTGACAATACCATTAATATTTTTAAAAAATATACTGATAAAATCAATATATTGATTGTTGAAAATGATGAGGGACCATATCACGCAGTAAAGTATGGTTTAGAGCTTGCATCGGGCGATATTATTGCCTGGTTAAACTCGGATGACATTTATTTTCAATGGACATTTAGCATGGTAAATCGAATTTTTACGCAACATAGCCATCTGATGTGGATTGGCGGAATACCATCGCAAATGGATGAAAATGGTATTTTGTATGGAATGAATAATACAATACCTTCCAGACCACAAAATGCTATAAAAAATGGTTGGTTTTACGAAAAAATGTATGGATATTTACAGCAAGAAGGAATGTTTTGGCGCAAAGAAGTGTATCAAAACTCTAACGGATTAAATACAAAGTATAAATTAGCTGCCGACTTTGATTTGTGGACTCAATTTGCACAAAAATACGAATTGGTATCGGTAGGCATGCATTTTGCAAGTTTCCGCATTCATGATAATTCGAGATCGAGAGCATTGAGAAACATATACGAACAAGAGATACTTGAAATAATTGCTGACAAGAAAAAGCCAACATTGATTAAACGGTATTTATTCGGAATTAATAAAAATATCAATGGAGTTTTGAGGAAATTTGTTTGGAAAAAAAGCCTTGTTTATTATTTCTCGTTACGTCGTAAAAAATGGCTCTTGAAGTATAAGTATACATCCATTTCGCCAAACCCGTTTTCGCATATTTTGTTGAACTAATTAGTCTGATATGAAAATATTATTGTTTTCACACATGCCTGAGTTTTCCAGCTATAAGTATCACTATCCGGGTGGTAGTTGGATAGCTATGTTAGCAAAAGGCTTAACAGAAGCTGGTCATGAAGTAGGCTTAGTTGGATTTAGCAAAGAATCCTTTTTTGCGTTCGAAAATGGGAATATTAAATTATATTCGCTAATCAGCCAAAGGAATAATCCAGTAAGTAGATTATTTTATAACATTACACATAGTATTACTGAATCAACCAATATAAACGAATATAAAAAAATAATTGAGGATTTTGGACCAGCTATTATTCAAATTTTTGGAACCGAATCAGAGCATGCATTAAATGTGTATGCACTTCAAATACAAATACCTACAATAATTCATATACAAGGGTTGGCCAATCCATGTTTTTTAACATGGTCAAAAGCAAGCGTTTCTAATCCATATATTTTTTTTAAAAGTAAAATATTAAAAACTATCAGAGGGAGTGGATTTTTTCATGATTATTATCGTTTTAAAAAAATTGCCGAAAGAGAAAAAATAATTTTATCAAAAACAAAACATCTGATGGGCAGAACACTTTGGGACAAAAGTGTGGCTGCTGTATTAGCTCCTAATGCAAATTATTATCATTGCGACGAAATAATGCGCGATGAGTTTCAGAATAGTAAATGGGAATTTCAAAGTCGTAGTGAAATAATTATTTCAACTGTAATAAACGAGAATATTTACAAAGGAATAGATACTATTTTCGAAACAGTGAATATACTTGAAGAACTGAATGTGAACTACCGTTGGAATATAATTGGGATAAAAGCTAATAGCCAATTAGTTGACTTGTTTAAGTTTAAACTTAAAAGTAAAAAACACCTTTCCAAATTAAATTTTACGGGCATAAAACAGTCGAATGAGATTGTAGATATTTTGCTCAACTCTTCGGTATTTGTACACACATCGCATATCGACAATAGTTCGAATAGCGTATGCGAAGCAATGCAATTGGGAATACCAGTTATATCGTCGAATGTGGGCGGTATAAATAGCCTGATTGAAGATGGAAAAACAGGATTGTTGTTTAGCGATGGAGATGCTTATCGATTAGTAAGTTTAATTCAATCAATTAACAAACAAGACATTGCATCGCATATTTCAAAAAATGCACGGGAAATTTCATTAATCAGACACAACTCAACGAGAATTGTTGGGGATTTGATGAAAATATTTAAGATAGTAATAAATGAATAAAATGTGTCATTCTATATTCTATTTTTTGAAGTTACAATTTTGAAATATGAATTTACAATAGCAAACACATTCATATAGATTATTTTTTCATATATTTGTATTTTTAAAACTAAAAAGTTTGAAACGATTTTATGTGGTTTTACTTCATACTTTATTTCAGCTAAATAATTGATATAACAATAAAAATCAACAAAATGGTAGAATTTGAAATAATTCAAGAAAGAGAAATTTGTTACGATTTGCCTAATTTTAAGCCAATTCGTATCGATGCAGCATTTTTAAAAAATGCAGGTATTAATTATCAAATTTCAGACAAAACGAATGAAGAGTTAATTGTAGGATCCGAAAGGTTTAAAACACTATTTGGAAACAGACAACTTACACCAGCAAGAAATTACGCTCAAAAAGAAATTGATATAAATGAGGAATTAGAGATTCATAACTATACAGGTATGTGTCCTACAAATGTATTGGAAGTATCTCCGTCAATCGGTGCGTGTTCTGTAGCTTGTCAATACTGTCTGGTTACAGATGGAAAACATGTTCAAGACATTGAAGTATTCGAAAAATACACTGAAAAACTTTCAAATTCGCTAGAAAGGAATAAGGACAACTCAATTTTTTACTATTTCTCGCCCAAAACAGAAGCTTTTTCAGAACCTCATCTTTTTAATGGGTTGGCACATAATATATTACGGACATTTATTGCGCATTTTGAAAAGTATCCCCAATCGAAAGTACGAATTTTTATAGCCACTAAGGCTGGGCCGAAACAACTTGAAATTGAAGATAAAGGAGAAAGTATTTTTGACTTAATGGCTAAAATCCCCTCTAAGATTCAATTAAATGGAAGTATCGGAATAATGCCTAGCTACTTAAGAGATATTTTAGAGCCAAATGCAGCAAGCATTCAAGAAAGGCTTGAAGCAATGGCTCGTTGTAGAGAGTTAGGTATTTTTGCTGAGTCGGTTTTATGCCAACCATTATTTATTCCTTACCTCACTACTGAAACTATAACAGATTATATGCAGCAATTATCAGCTTATGGTGTAAAAAATATTAAACCCGAATTTTTCACAGCCGAGGTAAATAATCTGGTTTTAGTAGCACAATATATTAATCATTTTGATCCAGATAAAGTTCCTGAATTCTTTTATCCATGTTTAATGGAAAGCAATGCAGAACACATTAAACAAAGATCACGATTAGCTCCTGATAGAAATGTAAGTGTTGAAAAATTAAATTTGATAAGAGATATTGCGAGTGCTAATGGAGTTCATATCAGTATTTGTAACTGGGTAAAAAAAGAATTGGGAAGTGTAGCTGATTGGGTTAAGAAAATTGATACAGAATCAGCGGAAAATGGCTATCGATGCTTAGGTTATCAAACAAATTTATTTAAGAATTAATGGATTAAAAAAATGAATGGAGCTGTATCAAAAGAATAAATACTTTTGATACAGCCTTATTTTTATATATCTAGAATTAAACCTATTTGTATTTAATGCAAAACACAGCGTGACATCACTGAAACAAAAATCGATAAACGGAGTTTTATGGAGCTTTTTTGATCAGTTCGCAAATTTAGGTATTACATTTATTGTTGGAGTTTTTCTGGCAAGGATATTATCGCCCAAAGAATATGGACTTATCGGAATGGTAACTGTTTTTATTGCTGTATCAACAGTATTTATTAACAGTGGATTTGCCAATGCTCTAATTCGTAAAAAAGACTGCACCGAAGACGATTACTCTACCGTTTTTATATTTAATTTTATAACCAGCCTTATTTTTTATTTTATTTTGTTTATTACTGCTCCATTTATCAGCACTTTTTTTCACGAAATTCAATTAATTGCTATACTTCGGGTACTTGCTATAGTTCTGATTATCGATTCGTTATCAATTATTCAAAGTACAATTTTAGTAAAACGGGTCGATTTTAAATTACAGGCAAGAATATCAATTGTTTCATCGGCTTTGGGTGGCATATTGGGGCTGGTGCTGGCTTTAAATGACTTTGGAGTATGGGCATTAGTATTTATGCAACTATCGTCGCGGGCTATCAATACAATGCTACTTTGGTGCTGGAATAAATGGAAACCAAATTGGAATTTTAGCAAATCGTCGTTCAACGAATTGTTTGGCTTTGGGAGCAAATTACTTATTAGTGGATTGATTGACACCTTGTTCCGAAACATAAATTTACTCGTAATTGGTAAGTATTTTAATGCTATACAGTTGGGTTATTACACCCGCGCCGAGCAATATAATATGGTGCCAGCTCAGAGCATAACTGGTATTGTATCAAGAGTTACATATCCGGTATTAGCTCAAATGCAGGATGATGAAGCTAAACTCAAACAAAATTACAAACAAATTGTTAAAAGCGTAATGTTTGTCAGTTTTAACATTATGTTGGGTGTGGCTGCCACTGCCGAAGCTATGATACACGCGCTTATTGGCCATAAATGGGAACAAACCATTATCTATTTGCAATTGCTTAGTTTTGTTGGAATGATGTACCCATTGCATGCTTTAAACCTAAATATACTTCAGGTTAAAGGAAAATCAGATCTTTTTCTTCGATTAGAGATTATTAAAAAAGTAATGGCAATTCCAATTTTATTTATAGCTATTTTTTATGGCATCAAGTCCATGATTATTGGGACTTGTATAAGTTCATTAATTGCTTATTACTTAAACAGTTACTGGTCTGGCAAACTAATAAAATACCCAATTCGCGAACAATTAACTGATCTAATTCCTTCGTTAATGTTTGCCGTATTTATGGCTGTGGTTGTCTATTTTTCGGCCAGTATATTTACAGCTTCTGTCTGGATTACTCTATTTTTTCAACTACTAGTAGGAGTAATTGTTGTTGTGCTTACTGGAGAATTATTCAAAAACGAATCCTATATTTTTCTGAAAGATATTTTACTTTCACAATTAAACAAATTGACAAAAAATGGCTGAAAGAAAACCAATATACGTCTGTCAACCGGCTTTGCCACCGCTTAGTGAGTTTACCGAATACTTAAAAGTTATTTGGGGAAACAAGATTTTAACAAACAATGGTGATTTTCATCAGCAATTGGAAGAGGAACTGGCAAAATATCTTGGAGTGAAACACATTTCACTGTTTACAAACGGAACATTAGCACTTATTACGGCTCTTCAAGCATTAAATATTACTGGTGAGGTAATCACTACGCCATTTAGTTTTGTGGCAACAACTCACTCGTTGTGGTGGAACAATATTAAACCTGTATTTGCCGATATTGAACCGGAAACTTACAATTTAGATCCTCAGAAAATTGAAGCATTGATTACACCACATACTACGGCTATTATGCCGGTGCACGTTTATGGTAATCCCTGTAATGTGGAGGCTTTTCAAAAAATAGCTGATACTTACGGGCTAAAACTTATTTACGATGCTGCTCATGCATTTGGAGTAAAAGTAAATGGGGAATCTGTGCTTAATTTTGGCGATTTGTCTATTCTTAGTTTTCATGCCACCAAAGTATTTAATACCATTGAAGGAGGAGCCATTATTTCGCCAAACGAAAACGTTAAAAAACGAATCGATTTTCTTAAGAATTTTGGATTTTCGGGCGAAACCACTGTTGTTGCTCCGGGTATAAATGCAAAAATGAATGAATTACAGGCAGCATACGGCCTTTTGCAGTTGAAATATGTCGATATGCATATTGCTAAACGAAAAGAAATTACACTGAAATATCGTGAACTGTTATCAAGCAGAAAAGGAATTAGGGTGTTGAACGAGATTGAAAGTGTTATGCATAATTACTCCTATTTCCCAATTTTGATTAATACTATGGAGTTTGGCAAATCGCGCGAAGAGGTTTATGATTTGTTAAAACAGCAAAATGTGTTTTGCCGACGGTATTTTTATCCACTAATAAGCAATTTTCCAACTTACAAAAGTCTTTCAAGTTCAACAGTTGAAAACTTAACTGTCGCCAATAAAATTGCTAACGAGGTGTTGTGCTTGCCAATTTATCCGGATTTGAGCTTAGAGATGGTCGAAGAAATATGCGCATTTATTTTAAATTAAGCTATTTGGCTAAGAACTGAAAATTATAACAAAAACTAATATTCAATAATGTTAAAACTAATTGATTCGTACAAAGAGCTTGAAAACGAGCACAAAGATTATTATGGAAAGTGGACTTTCGATAAACCAATCTTTATTACTGAAAAAACAACAGTAGATATGAAGTTTGTTCAGAATGCTCTCAATAGATGTATCAGATATTTTGTTGCCAATATTGATGATTATATTCATATTATGCCAATTTCCAATAATGTAAGAGAAGTTTTGCGTCGTACTGAAATAAAACCTTATGAAACAGGCACATACCGCACCGATTTTATTATAACAGAAGATAATCAAATTAAATTAATTGAAATTACATGTCGGTTCGCACTAAATGGGTTTATTAGATCCGGGTTTGTCGATGTTTGGGGTGATATTTATGCTCAGAATAATGATATTTCGCATACAAATTTGTATTATTCATTTTTCGAAGATTTAGAAAAGTATTTCGAAAATTACGACACCATTTACATGCTAAAAGACGATAGTTACAACGAAGGAAGGTATATTAAGCAATTATTCGATGTAGCAGGCAAAAATTTGATAGTTTTGACTCTTGACGAAATACCGGCAAATGCTGAGAAAATAAGAAATTCGGCCTGCATATCTCAATTAACTCATGAGGAATTGTTGTCGCTACCCATTGATGTAATTGATGCCCTTATCGATAGCCGATTGTTAAACGATTTACGCACTGTTTTTTTGGCACATGACAAACGCTTTTTTGCGGTAATGAACAACGATGAGTTTAGACAAAAAGCACTTGGAGATGTTGATTCGGAACGTTTTAAATCATTTCTGACTCCTACTTATACCCGATTGTATAATCCTGAGCTTTGGAATTCCATTAGAAACGACAAAGATAATTGGATTATTAAACCACGTTCATATGGTAGAAGTGTAGGCATAGCTACAGGTTCAATTATTAGCCAAAAAGAATGGGAGGTTGCTTTGGATGCATTATCAAACGAAGATGCCGTATTTCAACCTTACCTAAAACAACGATTATTAAACGGAAATGTGGGCGAGGAAGTCAGAACAAATAATTATGTAGCTGGTACATTGTTGTTTTTTCAGGATAAATTCTTCGGAATGGGCATGTTTAGAGCATCTAATCATCCTATTACAAATTTTGGAGATGATCGCAAATTAGCTCCTTGCCACCTTACTGGTAACAACACCTTATCAGCTGATATTGCTGGCGAAGATGTTTGGATTCTTTAATCATTTAAACTATACGAATGATGGAACTTGGAATAATGCAGCCTTATTTTTTTCCGTATATAGGATATTTTCAACTAATAAACTCAGTTGATAAATTTATCGTATATGATTTGCTTCAATTTACAAGCAAAAGCTGGATGAGCAGAAACAGGTATATGGTTAAAAATGGAGAACCAGCCTTTTTTAATTTAAGTATGCAAAAAAAAAGCATGTCGATGGAAATAGCTGATATTGAATTGAATCATAGTTTAATATGGCGAAAAAAACTGCTTAAAGAGTTTTCACATAATTATAAAAATGCTCCATTTTTCGACGAAGTATTTCCAATTATAGAATCGGTTCTATTTGCCGATGTAAAAATGTTGACCGACATAAATATTCTGAGCATTCTGGGAATTTGCAAGTACCTGGAAATTAGCACTGAAATAGTGAAATCAGGTGATGTACATCGTCAATTAGAGAATAGCATGAAAGAGAATAAAGGAAATTTAGCTCGCGTTTTTCAGCACATAAACTTAACTGAACATATTGAAAAGTTAATACGAATTATTGAAATATGTAAGATTGAGAATGCTGAAACCTATATTAACCCTATAGGAGGTTTGCTTTTGTATGATAAATCTGAATTTAAACAGAATAATATTGACCTGAAATTTATTCAAACACGGAATATATCATATCAACAATTCTCGAATGATTTTTTTCCACATCTTTCCATTATCGATGTATTGATGCATTGCGGTAAAGAAGGGACACAAAAGCTGATTCAAGAATACGATTTTGTTTGAAAACTCGGTCTAAAAATGTATTTATTTACAATTCAAACCAAAAGCAAGAATTAAAACCTATTTAAATAATTTATTCAATCAAATAAAAAACTATGTCTATTGTAATCAATTTGGTATTCACCTTTTTCTGAATAAAGTTATGAAGTTAGGAATTATGCAACCCTATTTTTTCCCATATATTGGGTATTTTAGCTTAATAAAGAGTTCTGATTTGTTTATTGCTTTCGATTCAATTAAGTACATTCGGCATGGTTGGATTGAGCGAAATCGTGTGTTGAAAGAAAGTGATGGCTGGCTTTATATTCATGTTCCTTTAAAAAACAGGAGAAGTAATTCGTTAATAAACGAAGTTTATATTAATAACGAATTAAAATGGCAAAAAAAAATTTTTGCTCAATTAAAACATTATCAAAAAACAGCTCCTTACTACAATCAGGTAATTGAATTGTTAACAAATTTATTTGCGAACAACTATCAGCGTATTGTCGATATAAATATTGAATCGCTCCGAATTGTATGTAATTACTTGGGAATTAAACATAATATTATTGCTTTTTCTGAAATGAATTTACAGATTGAAAAACCATTGGAAGCTGATGAATGGGCTTTAAACATCTGTAAATCAATTGGAAATGTTGATGAATACTTAAACCTTCCAGGCGGAAAAGAATTTTTTGATAAAACAAAATACGATGAGGCTAGTATTGGACTGCGGTTTTTGGAGTACGAAATTAAACCGTATAATCAGAACAGACCTGTTTTTGAGCATTGTTTGTCAATTATTGATGTTTTGATGTTTAATTCGGTGGAAGAAATAAATGATATGATAGATTCTTTTGTTTATAGTTAAAAAACTTAATTAGTTAATTGTAATTGCCTGTATATGAAGCTTGGCATTATGCAACCATTTTTTTTTCCGTATATAGAATACTTTCAGTTAATTAATGCTGTTGATAAATTTATTTTATACGGCAATATTCACTTTTCGTGTCAAACATGGTTTACACGCAACTTTATTCTATGCAAATCTACCTGTAATCCTTTGTTAATTAACGTCCCTGTTTATGAGAGAAGTTGTCATAAATTGGTTCGAGAAGTAAAAATTGTGGATGATTTGCTTTGGAAAAAAAAGATGTTGTTACGAATAAAATTCAATTATTGTAAAGCTGCATTTTATTCAGAAGTATATCCAGTAATATGTGAGTTGATTGAATATAAAACCGACAGTTTGCATGTATATGTTTGTAATCAAATAACACAGTTGTGTAAACACTTGAACATTGATACAGAGATTGAGTCAGATTATCAAAAATATTACCCAATTGAAGACATGCTTAAAGCGGTAAGTCAACAAGAAATCAACATCAAAACCAGAAGAATGATTGAAATTTGTAAAAAGGAGAACTGCAGCAATTTCATAAATCAAATAGGGGGCGATAAATTATATGATAAGCAGTTATTACGAAGTTTTGATATTGAGATAAACTATTTAAAGATGAATTCAATCTCATACAAGCAAACTCATCACGCCTTTGTACCAAATTTATCAATAATAGATGTTTTAATGCACAATGGCTTTATAGGCACAAAGAAATTGCTGGAGAAATACACTTTGTCGTAATGCGTTTTTAAGAAATATTTTGCAATCACAAAAAAAAGCATTATCTTTGCACTCTCAAAATCGAACGTATAGTTTTGCGAAGCGTGCAATGCTAAGTTTGTATTATAAAAATTTAATTTCTAATAATTTATCATGTATTTAACAGCTGAAAAAAAGCAAGAAATCTTTGGTAAATACGGAAAGTCTAACACTGATACTGGTTCTGCTGAGGGCCAAATAGCATTGTTTTCGTACCGTATCAACCATTTGACTGAACATTTAAAGTCAAACAAAAAAGATTATAGTACAGAACGCGCCCTTGTAATTTTGGTAGGAAAACGTCGTCGTCTGCTCAATTATTTGAAAGACATCGAAATTTCACGTTACCGTAACATTATCAAAGAATTGGGCATCAGAAAGTAATTCTGGCTTTCAAAACTTTAAAAAAGGCGTTTCAAAAGCTATTTTGAAATGCCTTTTTTATATTCAACTAATTTACAAACTTACAAATGGCACAAAAACCATCCATTCCGAAAGGAACACGCGATTTTACACCAGCCGAAATGGCTAACCGCAACTATATATTCGATACAATTAAAGACGTTTTTCGTTTGTATGGATTTCAGCAAATTGAAACACCGGCTATGGAAAACCTGTCGACCTTGATGGGGAAATATGGTGAGGAAGGCGATAAGCTGTTGTTTAAAATCCTAAATTCAGGCGATTTTCTGAATGGTCTTTCCGATAACGAATTACTTGAAAGAAGCAGCCCTAAACTCACTACTAAAATTTCGGAAAAAGGGCTACGTTATGACCTTACAGTCCCTTTTGCACGATTTGTAGTGCAGAATCGCGATAAAATAACATTTCCATTTAAGCGCTACCAAATTCAACCCGTATGGCGTGCCGATCGTCCTCAACGTGGGCGTTATCGCGAGTTTTACCAGTGTGATGTAGATGTGGTAGGTAGCGATTCACTTTTGAATGAACTGGAATTGATTCAGATCGTTGATGAGGTGTATCGTAGGTTGAAAATACGGGTGGTCATTAAAATCAACAATCGTAAAATCCTATCGGGGATTGCCGAAATAATTGGTGAAGCCGAAAAAATTACTGACATAACTGTTGCCATTGATAAAATGGATAAAATTGGCTTGGAAAAAGTGAATGAAGAAATTGCTTCAAAAGGAATTTCGCAACAAGCCATTGATAAATTACAGCCAATTTTGAAATTGAGCGGAACCAATTCTGAAAAACTTAATCAATTGAAAGCGGTGTTGTCGTACTCCGAAATTGGTTTGAAGGGTATTGCTGAGCTCGAAACAATTTTTGGATTGTGCGAAGCGATGAAGGTTGATACTTCCATTGAACTTGATTTGACTTTGGCGCGAGGCTTGAATTATTATACAGGAGCTATTTTTGAAGTTAAAGCATTGGATGTGGAGATTGGAAGTATCACGGGCGGAGGTCGCTACGACAATTTGACGGGCGTTTTTGGCATGGAAGATGTCTCGGGTGTAGGTATTTCGTTTGGAGCCGACCGCATTTACGATGTGCTCAATCAATTGGAATTATATCCTGAAAATTCAGTTGAGAACACACGCGTACTGTTTGTTAGTTTTGGCGAAAAAGAACTGATGTATTGTTTGCCTTGGCTCAACGCATTGCGCGCAAAAGGAATTAACACCGAAATTTACCCTGAGCCAGCTAAAATGAAAAAGCAGATGAGTTATGCCGATAATAAACGCATTCCGTATGTGGCAATTGTAGGCGAAACCGAAATGAATGAAGGAAAAGTAATGTTGAAAGACATGAAAACTGGCGAACAGAAACTATGTAAATTAGATGAAATTCTTGAAATTATTTTGAAATAAGTTTCAAATCAGGTGCAATTTCGCGCAAAGGAATCATTACAAAATCCCGCTCCAACATTTTTGGATGTGGGATTTTTAGTTTTTCGGTATCAATTTCCAACTCATCAAACAATAAAATATCGATATCAATTATTCGATCAGAATACTCTTTGGTGGTTTTTTTCTCACGGCCAAGCATGATTTCTATTTGTTGAGTTTTGGCCAAAATTTGCAATGGCGACAACTCGGTCAAAACTAGTATTGCAGCATTTAAATACTTATGTTCCGATGTATAACCCCACGCTTCTGAAGTATAAAACGTGGATACTTTGCGTACTACACCTATTTTACTGCCAATTTCGGCTATAGCATTAATAATATTTTGATCTTTATCGCCCAGATTGGTTCCAATTGACAGATATACTTTTACCATAATTATTCTTGTTTATACAAAGATATATTTTTTAGTAATATATCTGACACATTCTGCCCTTTTGTCAGTAAAAAATGTTTAATAACATTCAATTCAGACTCAATTTTGTCAAATAATTAGTAATAAATGAAGTTTTATTGCTTGGCATATACTTTGTAAAAACCAAAACCGTATAACAATTAAATAGTAATTCATAATCATATTAAATAAACTCAAAATGGGAAAAATTATTGGAATTGACTTAGGAACCACCAACTCGTGTGTTTCTGTAATGGAAGGTAACGAGCCTATCGTTATCGCAAATAGCGAAGGAAAACGCACTACGCCTTCGGTAGTAGGTTTTATTGATGGTGGCGAACGCAAAGTGGGTGATCCTGCTAAACGTCAAGCCATTACCAATCCAACAAAGACAGTATCGTCAATCAAACGCTTCATGGGTGAAACCTACGATCGTTTGGCAAAAGAAATTGGACGTGTACCTTATAAAGTAGTACGTGGTGACAACAACACTGCACGTGTTGATATTGACGGACGTATGTATTCTCCTCAAGAAATTTCGGCTATCATTCTTCAAAAAATGAAAAAAACGGCTGAGGAATATCTTGGAACAGAAGTGACTGATGCTGTAATTACAGTGCCTGCTTACTTTAACGATGCACAACGTCAGGCTACAAAAGAAGCGGGCGAAATTGCAGGATTAAACGTAAAACGTATTGTGAATGAGCCTACTGCTGCTGCTTTGGCTTATGGTTTGGACAAAACTAACAAGGATATGAAAATTGTGGTGTTCGACTGTGGTGGTGGAACTCATGACGTTTCGGTACTTGAATTGGGAGATGGTGTATTCGAGGTAAAATCGACCGATGGTGATACTCACTTAGGTGGTGATGACTTTGACCACCGCATTATCGACTGGTTGGTAGCTGAATTTAAAGGCGAAAACAGTGGAATTGATTTGAGTAAAGATCCTATGGCTTTACAACGTTTGAAAGAAGCTGCTGAAAAAGCTAAAATTGAACTTTCGAACACAACTTCTTCGGAAATTAATTTACCTTATATAATGCCTGTTGATGGTGTTCCACGTCACTTGGTACGTACATTGACTCGTGCAAAATTCGAACAATTGATTGACGATTTAGTACAAAAAACCATTGAGCCTTGTCGTACAGCTTTGAAAAGTGCCGGTTTGACAATTGGAGATATCGACGAAATAATTTTAGTAGGTGGTTCAACCCGTATTCCTGCAATCCAAACAGCGGTAGAAAAATTCTTTGGAAAAGCGCCTTCGAAAGGTGTTAATCCTGATGAAGTTGTGGCTGTAGGTGCTGCTATTCAAGGTGGCGTTTTGACAGGTGAAGTAACTGATGTATTGTTGCTCGATGTAACTCCACTGTCGTTAGGAATTGAAACAATGGGAAGTGTTATGACCAAATTAATTGAGGCCAACACCACTATTCCAACAAAAAAATCGGAAACATTTACAACTGCTGCCGACAATCAACCTTCTGTAGAAATTCATATTTTGCAGGGTGAGCGTCCAATGGCGAATCAAAATAAATCAATCGGACGTTTCCACTTAGATGGTATTATGCCTTCACGCCGTGGAGAACCTCAAATTGAAGTAACTTTTGATATTGATGCTAACGGTATTTTACATGTTTCGGCTAAAGATAAAGCAACCGGAAAAGAGCAAAGAATTCGTATCGAAGCTTCTTCAGGTTTGAGTGATGCTGAAATCAAACGTATGAAAGACGAAGCAGCTGCCAATGCCGAAAGCGATGCTAAAGAAAAAGAAAAAATTGATAAATTGAACCATGCCGACAGCTTGATTTTCCAAACTGAAAAGCAACTTTCAGAATTTGGTGATAAACTGCCTGCTGATAAAAAAGGCCCGATTGAAGCTGCTTTAGCAAAATTGAAAGAAGCACACAAAGCGCAAGACATTGCCGGAATTGACGCAGCTACCAATGAGTTGAACACTGTATTCCAAGCTGCAAGCCAGGAAATGTATAATGCTCAAAATGCACAAGGTGGCGCACAACAACCTGGTCAGGACTTTGGCGGACAACAAAGTTCAAACGAAGGAAACAAACAAGGCGATGTAACCGATGTGGACTTTGAAGAAGTAAAGTAAGAAGACCCCTAAATCCCCTGAAGGGGACTTAAATATGAACCGCCCCATCTGAAGAAATTTAGATGGGGCGGTTTTATTTGCTGATTTGGGTATAAAAAAACTCCTACCATCTTTCGATAGTAGGAGCTTTTATTTTGTTTTTGTAAAAAACTGAAATTAGTTTTTTGGAAGCGCTTCTTTAACAACCATTGGACGGCCGTCAAATTCAGCTCCGTTTAATTCAGTAATTACTTTTTTTGCTGCTTCGTCATCTGACATTTCAACAAATGCAAAACCTTTAGATCTGCGAGTTTCGCGATCGATGATAAGTTTACACGAAACTACTTGACCGTATTCTGCAATTGCTTCTTTAAGGTCGTTTTCTCTAACATTGTAACTTAAGTTACCTACGTAAATGTTCATATATATAATAATTAATTGTGAAAAAAGAGAAGGCTAATTGCGAAGGGTTAGTAAATCCGAACTAAAAAAGTAGGGGAAAAAATAATCAATCGAAAAAAATACATTTTCTTTTCGGCGCAAAGATACGTATTATAAATGAGTTACACAATTTTTTCATTAATTCAACACTTTTTTATTTGTTATATGCACTGTAAGTGGTTTAATGCTTGTTTTTATTTTAGTGTCTTTCTTGCATCTTTAACGAATTGAACTAAAAATCCATCTTTTTGATTGATTGTTTGTAGTTTCTAACCGTAATTAAGCTTATCTTTGCCCTAATTTTTAAAAATAAAGTGCATTCGTGAAAACAAATAAGGATATTTTTATTGAAAAACTTCAGTTTTTTGTGGAGAATAAAGAACTCATTAAGTTTACTTTATCTTCGCCCAAAATTAAAGACACTGATTTAAAAAAAATTATTGTTACGGCCGTTCAACTCAAACGTGGCTATTGCTTGAATTTTGTGTATAGACATACAACAAAAGATATTACCAAGAATTTCGATATATCTGAAGGTGTAGAGTTAATTAATTTAGCTATTGATTGCGATTTTAATAATGCTGAAATGCTGACTGCTGTTGAGAACTTACAATTATATACTTTGCCTACGGGTAAAATTCAGGTAAAAACGAGTGTTAGTTCCTTAAAATCTCAGGTTTTGCTCACGCACGATAAGCCTAAGGATAAACTAATTGCGTTCGAAAACAATATTTATCTACGCGAATTGGGCGTTACAAACTCCAATTTTGAGTTGCGCCGCGAAATGAGCGACAAATACCGACAAATCAACAAATACATTGAATTGTTAGCACCCAATTTGAAAGAAGTAAATCTCGATGCTGGTTTTCATGTGGCGGATATGGGCTCGGGTAAAGGATATTTGACATTTGCATTGTACGATTACTTGACCAATGTGCTGAAATTGTCACCCACCATGACTGGAGTTGAGTTTAGGCCTGATTTAGTGCAAATTTGCAATGATATAGCCCTTAAAGCAAATTTCAGGGATTTGAAGTTTGTAAAAGGAACAATTGCCGATATACAATTAGCCAACATTGATGTGCTTATTGCCCTACATGCATGCGATACTGCAACCGACGATGCCATTTATAGAGGAATAACTTCGGAAGCAAAACTTATTGTATGTGCTCCTTGTTGCCACAAGCAAATCAGAAAAGCCATGCATGTGACTAGTGAGTTGAACAATATAACCAAATTTGGAATTCTGAAAGAGCGTCAGGCTGAGATTGTTACCGATACCCTTCGTGCTATGATTTTGGAGTATTTTGGTTACAAAACCAATGTGTTCGAATTTATTCCGTTAGAGCATACACCTAAAAATGTAATGATAGTGGGCCGGAAAAATACAAATTCATCGGCCAATAAATCGCAAATTTTACAGGATATTGATGCCATAAAAAGATTATATGGCATAGAAAAACATTATTTAGAAACTTTGTTGGGACTTTAAAACCTGTTCTTTGAATTTTTATTTTAATGTAAAATGTTCAATTAATTGCATTTAGCCCCCATTAAGGAGTTTGAGGCTTGCCTGACGGGAGGCAGAGTCAATATAATTCTAACTAATATAATTTCACATACTAATTTGATGTATACAGTTTTACTTTTTATAATCCTTGGCATTTTTACGGGTTTTCAATTTCGGAATCAGAAAATAACCTTTGTAAATAAAGTTATAACAGTGTTAATATGGCTTTTGTTGTTTTTGCTTGGCACCGAAGTTGGTCTTAACGATCAGGTAGTAACCAATTTCCATGTATTAGGATTCGAAGCGTTTTTAATAGCTTTGTTTGCAACCTTTGGAAGTGTTATTGGCGCTTGGCTATTGTGGAGGAAGGTGAAATGAAGGCGAGTTTAATTATATTGTCGTTTTTTGCCGTAGGTTTATTGCTAGGTATTTGCCGAATTTTTCCAGTTCAATGGCTTGAGTTCGAGTTTAGTTTTTATGTTTTATGTGCTTTGATGTTTTCGGTAGGCTTTAGTATTGGACATCAACCTCAAACTGTAAAGCAATTTAAAAACATACCAATTCGCATCGTTTTTTTGCCTCTAACTACCATTGTTGGCACTTTGGCCGGAGCATTTGTTGTTGTGTTTTTAACTAATCATTCTGCGTCCGATGTGTTAGCTGTAGCTTCAGGGATGGGTTATTATTCACTTTCGAGTATTCTTATTACACAATATAAAGGTATAGAGTTAGGAACAATTGCATTATTAGCAAATATATTTCGGGAGGTGTTGGCTTTGCTTTTAGCTCCATTTTTGGTAAAATACTTTGGTAAATTAGCACCTATAGCAGCTGGAGGCGCCACTACAATGGATACTACTTTTCCGGGAATTGTTCGATATTCGGGTAAAGAATTTTCTATTGTTTCAATTTATCACGGTTTTATAACCGATTTAAGTGTACCTTTTCTGGTAACATTAAGTTGTAGTTTGCTCTAGCAATGTTCAAATCAAAAAAATAATTTTGCTAATTATATTATGCCCATAAATAAAGTCCTATTAAAAGAACAATTACAATTTTTTCCAAAAGCTGAATTGGTCGAAATGTTATTGAAATTATCCAAAAAAGGGCATAATTACGATTTTTTGCTGATTAATTATTTGGATACAGAGAGTGGCGAGCAGCAGTTGTTCGACGAAACAATTGAAAAACTGATTACCATTTCAGAAAAAGAATTTAAAGGTAGAACCCTTCAACATCAACGTGTCAAAATGCTTTCGGCTAGCATTAAATGTATAAACGAATTTATGATTGAAGCCAAAAACAAAAAGTTGGAAGCTGATTTAATTCTTTGGGTTCTTCAGCGCGAATTTGAACAGCCGTCTAAAATGTTTGGAGCTAAGTTTTCGGGCTACGATTTTAAAATAGGTTTGCTTGTTAAACGACTTATTGGGTTGGTTCAACGCAAGTTGCACCCCGATTATTTTATCGATTATCAGGACCAGCTAAATGTGTTTCTTGCCAAATTACATAAAACATCCAATAGAATAAATACGATAAAGGAGTTGCCACAAACAATTTAATTTTTATTGTTTAGATTTTTGTAGTCCGACTTAAATTATTGTATCTTTGAAGTCTCGTTTTTGTGTGTAAATTATATTTTTAATTTTTAAAAATAATACATTATGACCGATAAACTTGTTACCCTAGCAATTCGTACTTACCATCGAGCTCAGATGATTAAAACTGTGCTTATGAGCAAAGGTATTCAGACCGAAATTCACAATTTAAATCTCGAAAACCCCGAACTGGCTGTTGGTGTGCGCGTTCGTATCAAAGAGAGTGATTTGCCTCAAGCGCTTACAATTGTGGAATCGGTTGAAAAGGAATGGGAAAGCGAAAACCCCAAACCTGCTAAAAAGACAATTCTCATACCCATTGATTTTGCCGATATAGTAGAAAAAACGATTGATTACGGTTTCAATTTTGCATATCGTATCAAAGCTACAATTGAATTTTTATATGTATATCATATTCCTGCATTTACCATTACAAGCAACAATGATATAAGTACTTACAGTATTACCGATAATGATCTATTGCGTAGAATAATTACAACTACAAATGCTGATGTTCAAAATCTTAAAAACAAGTTAGCCGTACGTATTAACCAAGGTGAAATTCCAAAAGTTCATTATGAATTTATATTGAAACAAGGAGTGCCCGATGAAGTTATTCCTGATTATTGTAAAAAATCAAAGCCCGACTTAATTGTTATGGGTACACATGGAAGGCGCCCGGGTAATGAATTAATTGGAAGTGTTGCTGCCGAAGTGATTGAAACTACAAATTCACCTGTTTTTGCAATCCCATCGCAGGTTAGTGAAAATTGCGAAATCAATCGCATTGCATTTTTAACCAATTTTGATCAGAATGATTTAATTGCTATTGATAAAACCATTGAACTTTTCAGAACCGAAAGCCCCGAATTGTATTTTGTACATTCGTCCGATAAAAATGATGCTTGGAGTGAGGTGATGCTGGAGGGGATAAAAACTTATTTTTCAAAACATTATCCGAATATTAAAACAAATTATTCCTTTATTGTGTCAAGTACTTCACCCGAACAAATTGACGATTTTTTACATAAAAAAGACATCAATTTGCTGGCATTTAATACCCGTAAACGACGTCTTTTTTCACGCTTATTCAATCCCGGACTTGCTTACAAAATGGTGTTGCATTCTAATACTATGCTTTTTGTAACACATGTGTAGAGATAAAATCAAGAATCAAGAAACAAGAACCAAGAATTAAGAATCAAGAACTAAGATTCCTGTGTTCTTATTTTATCAAGCAATGAGTTTAATTGATTAACCTCTTCAAGAGTCAGGTTTTGAAGCAGTTTGTCACCTTCGAGTTCAACTTGAAGCATATTGTTTAAAAGCACTAAGCCTTTTTCAGTGATTTCGACCGATTTCTTCCGACGGTCATCTTTGTCTTCGTTCCTAAGTACCAATCCATTCTTGAATAGTCTGTCAACCAATCTGCTAACATCCGAATCTCTATCGAGTATACGTTCTTTTATAAAGCCGATTGACAAAGGAGCTTCAGACCGAAAACCACGAAGAATGCGCAGTACATTATACTGTTGTTCGGTAATTTCGTGTTTTTTTAATTCACTCAAAAACTTGTATCCTAAAGTCCGAGTTGTGTACGTTAGGTTTATTAACCCTTTGTGGAATTCGTTTCTGAATCGCCCTTTTATTTCGTCTTCTAAACGCATGGTATGTTATAGTTTTGCGTGTGTTCCATCGCAAAATGGTGCATTCGATGAATGTTTACAACCACACCAAGCTACTTTTTTAATGTCGTCAATTTCTACCTTTTTGGGCGTAAATTCACTGCCTCTGTGCGATCCATCGCAAAATGGTTGTTTAGCACTCTTTCCGCAAGTGCAATAATAATAACTTCCGGGTTGCATTTCTAATACATAAGGACTTTTTTGAGCAATTACTGGCTTTTCCATATTGATAATTTTGTTTTTAAATGTTTATTTATAGGCGTGATACATTGTTTTTATTAAGTTCATTTTATTATACTTGTTTGAACTATATATGTTATAACATGCAATATGAAATATTGTTTAGTTGTGATTGATATTTTTTTAATAATTATTTAATTGAACCATTTTCGTTATTCGTTTTTTTTTCCGAAATTTGCAGACTTAAAATTCAGCAACATAAATAGCAATTTTAAGTAAAAAAATAAAGTGAAAGATACTAAGTACATTTTCGTTACGGGTGGTGTTACCTCCTCGCTTGGCAAAGGCATTATAGCGGCATCGCTCGGTAAATTATTGCAAGCCCGCGGTTTTAAAGTCACCAATCAAAAGTTAGATCCTTACATCAATGTTGATCCGGGAACCTTAAACCCCTACGAACATGGCGAGTGTTATGTAACTGTTGATGGTCATGAGGCTGACTTGGACTTAGGTCATTACGAGCGTTTTTTGGGTGTAGAAACACGTAAGGCAAACAACGTAACAACAGGCCGCATTTACCAAAATGTAATTAACAAAGAACGCAGGGGTGATTTTTTGGGCAAAACTGTACAAATTATACCTCACATTACCGACGAAATTAAACGAAACATAAAACTATTGGGTAGCAAAGGAGAATTCGACTTTGTAATTACCGAAATTGGTGGAACTGTGGGCGATATTGAGTCGTTGCCTTATATCGAGAGTGTTCGTCAGCTCCGTTGGGAACTAGGTAAACATTGCCTTATCGTACACCTTACGTATGTTCCTTATTTGGCTGCAGCCAAAGAACTTAAAACAAAACCTACTCAACACTCAGTAAAAGCATTGCAAGAGCAAGGTGTGCAAGCTGATATTTTAGTTTTGCGTACTGAACATAATATTCCCATCGAAATGCGTAAAAAAGTAGCGCTATTTTGTAATGTGGAACAAAATGCTGTGATGCAATCTATCGATGTTCCTTCAATTTATCGCGTGCCGATGAATATGCAGGAAGAAAAACTCGACGAAGTAGTATTGACCAAAATGGGCTTCGATTTAGCAAAAACTCCCCAAGCCGACATGACAAAATGGACTGCTTTTGTTGAAAAACTTGAAAGTGCTAAAGAAGAGGTACGCATTGGTTTAGTTGGAAAATATGTACAGTTGCCTGATGCTTATAAGTCTATCATCGAATCGCTTATTCATGCAAGCGCATATAATAATCGCAAATTGAAGCTCGAATTGATTCTTTCGGACAAACTGACAGAAGAAAATGTGGATAAAAAACTGTCAAAACTCGATGGCATAGTTGTTGCACCGGGCTTCGGGCAACGCGGAATGGAGGGTAAATTTGTGGCATTGAAATTTGCTCGTGAAAACAATTTACCTTGTTTGGGAATTTGTATGGGAATGCAAACCATGTCCATTGAATTTGCACGAAACGTAATTGGGCTTAAAGATGCTAACAGCACCGAAATTGATCCTAACACTCCTTACAATATTGTGGACATTATGGCGGAGCAAAAAAACATTCTTGACCTTGGCGGCAGTATGCGACTTGGAGCTTACAAATGTAAACTCAAACGAGGCTCAAAAGCTTACAAAATTTATGGAAAAGAAAATATAAGCGAACGCCATCGCCATCGCTACGAGTTTAACAATGCGTTTAAAGAACAATTCGAAGCAGCAGGCATGACATGTAGTGGTATGAATCAGGAGTCGGATTTGGTTGAAATTATTGAACTTAACTCACATAAATGGTATGTTGGAGTTCAATTTCACCCCGAGTACAGCAGCACAGTTGTAAATCCACATCCTTTATTTATTAATTTTATAAAATCGGCAATAGAAGAGTAGTTTGTAAAGTTTATAAAGTTTGTAAGGTTATAAAGTTTGTAAGGCTCGAAAAGTTTATAAAGTAATCAGTTAATTAGCACATTGGCACATTAGCATATTAATCACATTGGCATATTAAATAAAAATGGATAAAAACACAATTCTCGGTTTTGTACTTATTGGTCTTATACTTGTTGGATTTTCGGTTCTAAACAAACCTAACGAACAGGAAATAGCGCAACAAAAACGTTACAATGATTCAATAGCTTTGGTTGAAGAAGCAAATTTAGCTCAACAAGAACAGTCGAAGAAACAACAAGCTATTCAGCCAACCGATTCACTTGTAAATTCTCAAATTGCCGATACAGCTCAATTGGCCGATGCTTTTGGTGCTTTTGATGTAGCTGCTCGTGGCGAATCAAAAACGATTGTACTCGAAAATAAGTTGGTGAAACTTAACGTTTCTACTAAAGGTGGACGCATAGTTTCGGCTCAACTGAAAAACTACCAAACACACGATACTTTGCCGCTGATTTTATTTAACGAAGCCGAAAGTAATCTTGGTTTTACTATTGTTACCAATAATAATCGTGTAGTCAATACAAGCAATTTGTTTTTCGAACAAGCAGGTGCAATTACAAGCGACAATAAAGGGAATCAGACACTTACCATGCGTCTGAAAACTTCAGCCAGCGCTTATTTGGATTTTGTATACGTGCTTCCTGCAAATGATTATATGCTTGACTTTAGTCTTAAAGCAAATCAAATGAATACAGTAATGCCGACAGGTACTAACTCGTTGGAAATGCAGTGGGCTTCCAAAATTCGTCAACAAGAAAAGGGATATAAGTTCGAAGACCGCTATGCGCAGGTGCACTATAAATTTGTAGCCGACGATGTTGAAACCTTGAGCGCAACAAGCGACGACGAGAAAAAACTTCCAAATAAATTAAAATGGGTATCGTATTCGGGTCAGTTTTTTAGCTCTATTTTCATAGCAAAAGATGCTTTTACTTCATCAAATATCAAAAGTGTAAAAGAAACAGAAAACAGTGGTTACCTGAAATCTTATACTGCTGATATGGTTGTTGGCTTTGATCCGAGCGGAAAAACGAGTACCGATTTTCAATTGTTTTTTGGACCAAACCAATACAAGGTACTGAGTGCTTACGATAAAGAATTAGAAGGCGAAAACAAATTATTATTACGTAGTATTATACCACTTGGTTGGGGCATTTTTGGTTGGGTAAACCGCTTTGCCATAATCCCAATGTTTAATTTCTTCAGTACTTTTATTTCCAATTTTGGATTAATAATATTGTTGATGACCTTGGCCATTAAACTTATCCTTTTCCCACTCACATACAAATCGTATATTTCGAGTGCTAAAATGAAAGTATTAAAGCCCGAAATAGATGAAATAAATGCGCGCATTCCGGCTGAGAAAATGGCTGAGCGCCAAAAAGCAACTATGGAATTGTATGGCAAAGTAGGTGTGAGCCCTATGAGTGGCTGTATACCTACACTGCTTCAAATGCCAATACTATTTGCTATGTTTAGCTTTTTCCCTGCAGCAATTGAATTGCGTCAGGAAAGTTTCTTGTGGGCAACTGACCTTTCGTCGTACGATGCAATTTGGAGTTGGAATACCTACATTCCACTTATTACACCCTATTTTGGCAATCACATTAGTTTATTCACATTATTGATGACTGTTACAACCATAGTATACACCAAACTAAATATGGCAAACACACCTACAACCGATCAAATGGGCGGTGCCATGATGAAATGGATGATGTACCTTATGCCAGTAATGTTTATGTTTATGTTCAATAGTTATGCTTCAGGGTTGAGTTATTATTATTTTATATCCACATTAATCTCTATTGGACAAACATATGCCATACGAGCAATGGTTGACGAGGAGAAAATGCTTGCACAACTACATGCCAAACGTAATGCTAAAAAGGATGCCCCTAAAAAAACGAGTAGTTTTATGGAGCGTTTGGAAAAAATGCAACACGAACAACAAAAGCGTTTGAAAGCTAGAAAATAGACGAATTTTGAGTTCTGAATTCAGAGTTTTGACTAAGAAAAATAAAATGGCGTAATAAATCTGATTTTAAGCAAATTAGAGGCGTTACGCCTTTTTTTAATAAGAAATAAACTTCAGAATATGAGTAAAAATATATTTTACATGCTGGTTTTTAGCCTGCTTGTTGGTTTAGGTACTTCATGTACTAAAAGCAACCGCTTTAAAGTGGATAATGCTACAGTTGATAATACTACTCAGATTATTCGGTTCGACTCTTTGCTTATCAATGCAGATACAGCCAATTTGCGTACAGTTGTCAGAAAAATGTATGCAGATTATCCCGATTTTATGCCTTATTATGTAGAGCAAATAATGGGTGTTAATCCTATCGACACACTCGAAGTAGCACGCATGATTGGTGTTTTCTTAACTAATAAAGAATTTTCGGAAGTAAATGCTGATGTTACACAAGAATTCTCCGATATTGATTCTACTCAATTACATATAAACAAAGCATATCGTTATTTACAGCAATATTTTCCTGAAATTAGCACACCTCCTGTATATTTCTTTGTTTCAGGGTTTAATCGCTCCATAATACTCGAAGATAAGTTTGTAGCTATTGGTCTTGACTTGTATTTAGGTGCCGATTATCCAAAGTATGCCGAAATAAGCTATAAGTATATGTTGTATAATATGCGCCCAGCAAGTATTGCACCTGATGTAGTTTCGGGAATTCTATTTAGGCATTTTCAATTTGATGCCCAACTGAATCGATTATTGGAAAACATGCTATACCGTGGAAAAGTTTTATATTTATTGTCGGTTATTATGCCTGACTTAATGCCTAACGAAATTATGGGCTACAGTCGTTTTCAGTGGGAATGGAGTCGTAAGTACGAAGAAAAAATATGGAATAGCATTGTAGGACAAAAAGACCTCTATTCGTCGGATCAATTGCTCATTAATAAATACATGAACGATGCGCCTTTTACAGCTACCATTTCACAAGAATCGCCTGGCCGGCTGGGAACATGGGTAGGTTGGCAAATTATTAAATCATATATGGATAATAATGCCGATATTACATTACAGGAATTAATGAAATCGACTGACTATCAGGTGATATTAAACAAATCAGGTTATCAGCCGTAAGTGTAGACTGAAATGAAATGCCCATGTCAATTGTAAGTTGCCATGTCATAGGTTCTGTTACAGTATTTTGTAAATAGCTTAATTTATGCTACCTTTGTAGTCGAATTAATAAAAACTCAATATGAAGAAGCTATTAATTATTAACGGCCCCAATTTGAACCTTCTTGGAAAACGTGAACCGGATGTGTACGGTTCGTTGACATTCGAATCATATTTCGAAACACTCAAAACTACATTCCCCGAATTTGAATTATTCTACTATCAATCGAATGTAGAAGGGTTGCTTATTGATAAAATTCATGAAGTAGGTTTTAGCTACGATGGTATTATACTTAATGCCGGAGCTTATACGCATACTTCCATTGCTATTGCCGATGCTATTAGAGCTATAAAAACTCCTGTTATTGAGGTACATATTTCGAATGTGCATGCGCGTGAAGAGTTCCGGCATCATTCCTATTTAAGCGCAGCCTGCAAGGCTTGTGTGGTAGGTTTTGGACTTGACTCTTACCGATTGGCTATTGAGTCGTTTAAGTAATTTATTTTTCTGTTAATTGTATTTGTTTAGTAATCATTTTTACTTTGTTTTAGAGGTATTGTCAAAGTAAATTCCCCCAAAAAAAATTTTTTATGCCCAAATCAACCAAAATTGTAGCCACCATTAGTGATAAACGCTGTGATGTGGATTTTATTCGCGAATTGTATATTGAAGGTATGAACGTTGTTCGTATGAACTCGGCCCATCTCGAAAAGGAAGGTTTCCTTAAAATTATTAATAACGTACGTGCTGTAAGTAATCATATTGCCATATTGATGGATACAAAGGGCCCTGAGGTGCGTACAACCATTGCCGAAAACGATGGAATAGAAATTAAAGCTGGTGATGTAATTAAAGTGGTTGGAAACCCTGACTTAACTTCTACTTACGAATGTATAGCTGTGAATTACCCGTTTTTTGTTCGCGATCTACAGGTTGGCGACGATATTCTTTTTGATGACGGTGAAATAGATTTAAAGGTTGAATCGAAAACGGATGATTATTTGCTGTGTAAAGCCATGAACGATGGTAGTTTAGGTAGTCGTAAGAGTGTGAATGTGCCAGGAGTTCGTATTAATTTGCCATCGCTTACTGAGCGTGATAAACGCAATATACTATTTGCTATCGAGCATAATATTGATTTTATAGCTCACTCATTTGTGCGTAACAAGCAGGATTTATTGGATATTCAGAATATATTGGATGAGCATAATAGCCCAATCATGATTATATCAAAAATTGAAAATCAGGAAGGAGTTGATAATATTGATGAAATATTGCAATATACCTACGGAGTAATGATTGCACGTGGCGATTTAGGTATTGAAGTAGCTCAGGAAAAAATTCCGGGTATACAACGCAGACTTATTCGCAAATGTGTAAAAGCCAAAAAACCAGTTATTGTAGCAACTCAAATGCTACATACCATGATAAAAAATCCGCGTCCTACACGTGCTGAGGTAACGGATATTGCCAATGCAATTTATTATCGTACCGATGCTTTGATGTTAAGTGGCGAAACTGCTTATGGTAAATATCCAGTTGAGGCTGTTCGTACCATGGCATCAATAGCTCGCGAAGCTGAAATTACCAAAATGTCGGAAAACGATATTCCAATTGATATCAGTACCAACGATTTAACTTCGTTTCTGTGTCATGCAGCGGTTGAAACTTGCACTAAGTTGGATACCAAAGCCATAATAACCGATACGTATAGCGGTCGTACAGCACGTTATTTGGCAGCATATAGGGGTGCAATTCCGGTTTACGCTATCTGTTATCATGAGCAATCAACTCGTTTGTTAGCATTGTCTTATGGTGTATATCCTATTTTTCAAGAAGGAAAAGGAAATACACAACAATATTTTATTCAAGCATTACAGGATCTTTTGACAAAGGGATTGGTTGAGCGCGAAGATGCCGTTTGTTATTTGAGTGGTAGTTTTGGCGAAGGATTTGGAACTACATTCCTCGAAGTGAATCAGGTTAATAAGATTCTTGAATCCAGAAAACAATATTTATTACCAAACTTTTAATAGTTAGGTTTGTTATACATGGAGGCAAAATAATTTTGCCTCTTTTTTTGCTGTATAATTAAACTTTAACGTAATTATTTAGTCAATACACATTCTCTTAATTTTATATTATTATCAATGAAACGAATTATTATCAGTCTGTTAGTTGTACTAATAGTTTTACCATCTTTTGCATTACTAACTATTAAGGGTAAAATTGTAGATGCAGGGTCACAAGAACCTATCGATTTTGTAAATATTGCACTAATTAAACTCGAAGGTCAAGAGCCTACAACTGGTGTAACTACCGACAGTAAAGGTTTTTTTGTTTTACCTCAAGTACCCAAAGGAAACTATACGTTGCGAGTTAGTTTTGTAGGTTATAATACCATCAATATTCCTTTGAAAGTGACTGATAAAGAGCTTGATATGGGGATAATAAAGTTGCTCGAAGATAGTAAAGCGCTTTCGGAAGTGGAGGTTATGGGGCAGGGCTCGCAAATGTCGTTCGATATTGATAAAAAAGTATTTACAGTAGATAGAAACATTGCTGCTGCTGGCGGTTCGGCTTCGGATGTGTTGCAAAACATACCTTCGGTTGATGTGGATGGCGAAGGAAATGTATCGTTGCGTAACAACTCAAGTGTTGAAGTTTGGATAAATGGTAAACCATCGGGCCTTACTGCCGATAATCGTGCTCAGGTTTTGCAACAAATGCCTGCCGAAAGTATCGAAAAAGTGGAAGTGATGACCAATCCGTCGGCCAAATTTAAACCCGAAGGAACTTCAGGAATAATCAATATTGTATTGAAAAAGAACCGTAAAGCGGGATATTATGGAAGCGCTTCGGCTGGAGCCATGTATGTTGACGGTTCCAAAGTTACAGGAACACTTGGTGCTAGTGTGAATTATAGTAGCTCAAAATTAGATGCTTATGCAAATCTGGGTTATCGTGCAATGGATTTTAAAGGTGGTGGCTATTCCAATAGATATGGATTAAATGGGCTGGATACAGTTTCCTTGTTAAACCAAACTTCAACCATGTACAGAGGCTATAGTGGTTTATTTGGACGTGCCGGAATAGATTATCACTTGAATGCTAAACATACAATCAGTTTATCGGGATTTGGTATGGCTGGAACAGGATATTCAAATTCGGCTACAGACTACGCTTTTACCAATAGATTAAACCCACTGTTAAATAGAACTTACAGCCGCGAGAATATTGGTGATGGAACCCGTCCGAGTTATAGTGTAAGTCTTGATTATAAGTACGATATTGACACGTTAGGGTCAAATCTGTTAGTCGATTTAACATGGTCGCCCCACGGACGAACTGGCAACGAACGCATAAAACAAACCGAAAACGGAGCTTTAATGCAGGACTATTCACAAAACTACGAAGGAAATAACAAAGAGTTAGAATTTAAAGTTGACTACACTAAAAAATTCTCCGAAAATAAACGTTTAGAATTTGGGTGGAATTCGATTGGCGAAACACGTAATAGTCCGGCTGAGGCTACAGATAAACTGACAGGTTTACCTATAAAATCTTATTATAATACATTTATACAATCGGAATATATACATGCAGCTTATGCTACTTATGGTAGTAGGTATGGCAGTTTTAGTTATCAAGCAGGTTTACGTGCCGAATATTATAAGCGCGATTGGACAAATACATATTATAAAAACAATATTGAAAAAACAGATATTGGTGTTCCTATGGATAGCTTGCAATTGTTTCCAAGTGTGTTTATATCGTACTCATTACCAGACAAAAACGAATTACAACTAAATATAACACGTCGTATTCGTCGTCCGCATGGACGCGAAATAAATCCATTCCGCATGTATTCCGACTCAACCAATATCTCTTTTGGTAACCCCGATTTGCTACCTGAAATGTCGTCGGCATTTGAGTTTAATTATATCAAAAATTGGGAAAGTCACACCTTGTCGGCTTCAGCTTATTATCGTTTTACGGATAATGTGATGCAGAATGTACAGTTTTTTAATAATAATACCATGGAAAACACCACAATGAATGTGGCTAAATCGACTAATACAGGCTTGGAATTGGTAGCTAAAAATCGTTTTCTGAAAGTGATTAATCTGACTTCAACTGTCAATTTATTTTATAATAAAATATTCGAAAGTTCATATACCAGTATTTACAATCCTTTGATAGTGACAACTATACCCGAAAAGGAACTGTTTAGTTGGAATGTGCGTTCAATGGCAAATATTATTTTGGGTAAAAACACCTTTCTTCAGGTCACTGGCGATTATTCAGCGCCACGCCTCATTGCACAAGGCAAGGAATCGGCTAGTTATGCTGTTGATTTAGGATTACGCCAAACATTAATGAACAAAAATCTGAGTTTAAGTCTGATGGTTCGTGACCTTTTTAATACTCGCAAACGTACCACCATAACCTATGGAAATGGATTCTATCAGAATTCGCAGATGTTTATGATGGGGCGCATGATTGGCCTTACTGCCACATATAACTTCGGAAACATGAAGCCAAAACAATCGCAAACCAAAAAGAACGGCTCCGAAATGAATATGGATGGAGGAATGGATTGAAAAGTCAACAGACGACGGATTACAGACGACGGATAAAAAGAATAGCCTTTCGAAAGATTGGCTATTTTTGTTTATATTTGCGGTGTCGTATTAGTATAAACCACATCAGGCATACCACACCATATAGCCCGATTATATTTGTTGTTAGTTAATGAAATTGTTGCGTATATTATATCTGCTTTTTGCCGTGATACTATTCACAACCTCCTGCTCACGCACCAACGAGAAGTTGTTGCAAGCTGAGCAACTTATCGAATCATCTCCCGACTCGGCAATGGCTATTCTCCAAAAATACAACTACAATTGCCTGACTGATAAAGATAAAGCCTTTTATGGGTTAGTGTATATGCAGATAAGGGATAAAAACCTTCTACCTTTAGAACCCGACTCTTTACTCGAATTTTCTTTAAAATACTATCTCGATACTCACAATGATCATGAGAAATTGGCAACTTGTTATCTTTATAAAGGAAAGCAATTTAAAAATATACAGGATTATGCTAAAGCAATTGAGTGTTACCTTTATTCCTCTGATTTAATTCAAGACAATGAAAATTATGAACTTATAGGTAAATTGTTTTTTGAACAAGGTTATATAAATGCTGTTCAGGGAGAGTATAAACTAGCAAGATTGAAATTAAATAGGTCTATTCAGTACTTTAAAATTTCGAATTCGGCAAATCCAGCCTTTCACTCTGCAATTTATATAGGATGGTCGTTTCACGAAGAGTGTTTGTATGAAGAAGCAATTAAATACTACAAAAGCTTCAAAAATAATATAAATGATTTATTACAAAAGGGTGTTTTGTGGCAAGAGATAGCTGGTAATTATTATAAATTAAAACAATATGATTCGGCAAAATATTATTTGACTGAAGTTCTTAATTATCCCTATTTACAAAAAAATAAAGCCAAAAGATATTCAATGATGGCTGATTTATGCTTTGATATTCGTCAGGTGGATTCTGCAATCTATTATTCAAATAAAACCTTGCTTTACAAAACTGGAATTACAACCCGTAGAAATATTTACAGGATACTCTCAAACAGTTACTCTTTAAAAGGTAATGCATATTATGCCAGAGAGTTTATGTCAAAATATCAGGATTGCACCGATTCAATACGCAAAATCGACTCTCAAACCAAAGGCAGCTATATCGAGAACATGCATAATACCCAAAAGGATGCCGAAAAATCACGGAGTTGGATTTGGTATTTATCTGTATTGGTAATACTGATTTTCGTTTTGGCAATACTATTTTATATCAGAAAACACCGCAAGGGATTACTAACCATAAAAACGATAGAGGAAAAACAACTGGTACAAAAAAAAGAAACGGTACAGGAAGTTATTGAGCGAACCAAAAACGCGTTGCATCAATCTTTAAAGGAAAAACGAAATGAAATGGCAAAAAAATCAAAACAAAATACACCTGAAGCGAGACATGAAATGATACTTCAGATGTTCGATGAGTTGGTTCATTTCAAAAACAAGCAGCATTTTAAAAATGAAATGGATAATACATTAAACAATTTATATTCGAAATTAGAAACGGGGTATCCAAAATTAAAAACAAAAGAGAAACAATGGGCCTGTTTGAATATGCTTGACATAGCCAACGATGATTGTATGCAACTACTCGATTACAATACAGAAGCATATAAGAAAATGAAACAACGGTTTGCACTAAAAATAGGAGTTGATGCTGTAGCAAATATTGATGCAGTATTAAAAAATATTCTATATGATGCAACCTGAAGTATAAGCAGAACAAAATAAGTCAATAAATATACTAAGAAACAAAACCAATATCAGAACAGATTTGGTTTTGTTTTTTACTAAAAGCGGATAATTCATTATTCGCTTTTTTGCGTTTTACCTAAATCGCATTGTAGAAAATTGCCCCAAAAAGAGTCCTTTTTTCCGGAAATTTCACCCCTAAAATAAATTGTCCACCTCTTTTTTTTTAAGAGCCTGATAATCAATGGTGAAAAAATCAAATTGTCCACCTCTTTTTTTTGAGAAAATTTGGAACGTGCCATTCTAAATATCTAATTTTATCCAAAACAAATTCGATCGAAATTTGAATATCAAAGTGTTTAATATCCGAAAGTGCTTATGCGACGAGTTTAATATTCCGAAATGGTTCTAGAACATGAACGAACCTTAAGCAAATTTCATACGCACGAGTAAGGCATTTATTCAAGTATGAAAACTTCAAATTTTATTAAGCGATCTTTATTTATTGTATTTTCAGTTTTATCAGTATCCAATTTATTTGCAGGTGATATAATTATTGTTTACGACCCCGCTACAGGCACTATCAGTAGCAAAACCGATATAGGTACTTTTAAGTATGGCACCGTAAACAACGAGCAGGGAGCGGTAAACCCCAATCCAGGACCACATGCACTTACTTCGGTAACAGGGCAGCTTACCTCATTACAGTCTCAGGCATTAAACGTTACTTATACCGATTTTAAAAAGATTAAAACCCTGAGCGAAGGCAATAAGTACTACGAACTGACTTACGGGGTAGATGACCAACGCCGCAAATCGGAATACAAAGTAAACAACCAGACGCAATTGACCCGCTATTATCTGGGCGATTACGAAGAAGAGGTAGATGCCCTTGGAAATGTAAAACAAATCCATTATCTTAGCGGCGCGATAATGATAATTACGAACTACGATACACAGCAGTTGTATTATAGTTATACCGATTATCAGGGTTCTTTGATAGCACTGACCGACGAAAGTGGAACTGTAGTGGAACGCTACGCTTACGACCCATGGGGTGCAAGGCGCAATCCAGATAACTGGACAGAAAGCGATACACGCACCTCGTGGATTGTAAACCGCGGTTATACAGGGCACGAACACCTCGACCAATTTGGCATTATCAATATGAACGGGCGTGTTTACGATCCACTTACGGCTATGTTCTTCTCGCCTGATCCGTATGTGCAAGCACCGGATAATTGGCTGAATTATAATAGGTATGGGTATTGTCTGAATAATCCGCTGAAATATACTGATCCGAGTGGATATAAGTTTTGGAATTTCCTTAAACAAGCTGCGCAATTAATCGTACTAACAGCTATTATCACTGTTGTTACAGTAGTTGTAGTTGCTGTTTCTGTTGCTGTTTGTGGGGGTGTAGGCTTTTTAGTTGCAGGTCCTATAGGCTTCGGTGTCGGTGCTTATGTTGGCTTTGCTGCAAGCGCTCCTGTATTGTTTTTTACAATTCCACCAATAATAGATTGGATAAGTAATTGGTAATTTTTTAACATCTTATTATTTATTTGACATATGAAAATTAATAAAATCTCTCCAATGTATCTGATTGTTGCATTACTCTTTTTGCATCTTTCGGGGAAGTGTAATCATGACAATAAAAGTAATATTTATTTTATGAGAGAAAAGAGTATATTTTGTTGTATGGTTGGTATGCATATTTGGATAGATGGACTTTACATATTTAATCTGAAAAATGGTAAAAGATTAATTGTTAGAACAAATTCTAATGATAGTTTGAAAATTCAAATATTTTACCCCCCTATGTATCGTTTTAAAACAGAAGTAATTTATAAAAAAACAGATATAGACAAGAGTATATTTATTGATTTAAAATATAAGAATAAGTCATACGACCCATTTCTTTTTATACAAAACAAATTCCCTACATTTGAAATAGAAATTAAAGAAATGACACCCATAGAAGGTGAGATTAAGTTTAATAATGAAAAAATGTTTAATAAGAAGCTATATGAAATAAAATTATGAAACAGATTAGAGTAACCATTTTATTGATTGCAACTACTTTGTTGCTGTGTGCCTGTCTTGATAAGCCTAGGCAAGACTTTATCTATATAGTTAACAAATCAGATAAGAAAATTGATTTTCAAGTTCTCAAAAACAAACAAGATTCAATATTCTATTGTTCCAACACAGGAAAAACTATTTTTTTTGGTGTGGAAAGCAACTCGACATTTAAACTTGACAATGGTGATGTTTATTCAGGTTGGGATACCGATTTGAAAACATTAACAGTTTTCATATTAGATGGTAAACTGTATAATGAATATTGGCAACAGCCTTGCGACACAATTCGCAAGTATGTTCCCGTTTTGCATACTTATCGGTTAACGCTTGCATACTTACAACGTATGAACTGGACAGTCGTTTATCCCCCGGAAGAATAGTTGGGTTGTGCGAAATTTGATTGTTGTTTTTATTACTTATTTAAGTAAAAGGTATTTCTCAAATTAAGTGATTACAAGTTTAATATTTAAAATCAAACAATAAATTTAGTATGAGATAGAAAATGATAGTTGAAAATCTATCATTTTCTATACTCGTAGGAGGATGAAATACAAAATAAATCAATCCCACTTTTCTCTGTTTTTTAGCAGAGATTACAAGGCATAAATAATTCCTTTTGCTACACATTTCGTGAGGCAAGAATAATTCCCTTTTTTATAATCCTTTTTTTAAGTACGATGATTAAAATCATACGGACAGCACTCGCTACATGTCTATATGTCCAATAAAGAATCAAAATCGTATAAATTTCAAACTTTATTACTAATATTAAATAATAGAATATGAAATCAAAATCTATATTTTCAATTGGCTTTATACTGTTGTCAGTATTCTCAATCCGTGCTCAAGAGCCCAATATCAGTTTCATATTGAATCAGAGCGAGACGGGCTCGACAAAGCAATACTTAGCCAGCGACCGTGTTACCTTGAAATCGGGCTTTGTGTATAATGCTGCTCAGGGCAAAACATTCAATGCCAAAATTGACAAAACATTGCCATTACCGGCAAATTCGAGCACTTATATTAATAATGGAAGTTTCACAACCGACCCTCAAGGCGGTGCTATTGTGGGAGCCGTATCCGGCTCGGCAGCTGTGACACCAACCGGTGCAGCCACTTATCAGATACCTGTTGAAGTACCGACGGGAATTGCAGGTATGCAGCCACAGGTAGCTGTGGTTTACAACAGTCAGGGTGGATTTGGCAATCTGGGTACAGGCTGGGACATAGCAGGAACATCAGCCATTACGCGCGGAGGTAAAAACATTTACTTTGATAATGAGAACAGTACTATTAAATTTGATACCAGCGACCAACTCTATTTAGATGGTCAGCGGTTGATATTGCTTTCGGGTACACATTTTAGCGTAAACGCTGAGTACGGAACGGAAACAGAAAACCATATTCGTGTCAAAATATTGAATGGCACAAACGGCATTTATTTTCAAGCCACATCGGTCGACGGCAAGGTAATGGAGTTTGGAAACTCTACTAACTCTATGCTCAAAAATGCCAGCGATGCCAACGATACGCGTGTAATGGCGTGGAAACTAAGTAAAATTTCGGATTTGTACAGCAATTACATGACCTATACTTATACGCAATACGGACAGTATTTGCAACGTATCGACTATACGGGTAATGGAACAACACAGCCCGTAAAGTCGGTAGTATTTACCTACAACGAAACACTGGATGTGCCTAAAATCAGTTTTTTAACTACCTTCAAAATACTACACAATAAGCTATTGTCGGGTATTTGTACTTACTCAGGTACAACAAAATTGAAAGATTACCGCTTTGGGTATGTTGCGGCCGGTGTTGATAAACATTTGGACAATGTAAGTGAATATGCCAAAGATGGTAGTAAGCTTAATGCTACGAGGGTGAATTGGGGAACAGTAGGAGCAGTGCAACTAAACACCATTAATACCATAATTGGAACAGTGGTTGATCAGCCTACCGAGGCTGCCAGTTTAAATTATGCCGATATAAACGGCGATGGTTATAATGACCGTATTGAAATGTGGGTAGGTGCCCCTGGACAACAAGGGGTCATCTTAGTTTATCTTTTCGACAAAGCATCATTTACTTATAGTTTAACAGCCGTAAGTCAAGGTTTTGATTATTTCGATCATAATATTTATAAACCACGAATTATTATCTGTGATTTTAATAATGATTTGAAACAGGATATTGTATTATTAAACGGAGGTGCAATTAATTTATATGTTTATCAAAGTGGTTCATTTGTTAAAGTTGGGAACAGTGTTTATACTAATATTATATATCATGAAGACAGGAATTATGAGCTTACAACTTCGGATATTAATCACGATGGATATGTCGATTTAGTAGTTATGTTAAACAACTACAGCAAGCTACTAACTCATTTAAATCCAGGCTATAAAGTATACTATGGTGGGCTAAATGGTTTTCAAGGATGGTCGGATGATTTCTATATCAATAATAATTCTTTTTCTAAGTTTGAAATTGGTGATTTTAATGCAGACCAAAAAATTGATTATTTGGGGTTGCCGACAGATGTTTCTGATTCATATAATTTTAGTGATACTCAAATTACATTTAAAGCTAAAGGTATATGGGGTGATAAAGTTGAAGATGCTCTTAAAACTTTCACTATAGATATTAACTCCGATGGTTATTCAGATATGCTATATCAAAAATCTGATAAGAGTTGGTCTGTTTTAAAAAACAATGGAGGATTTGACGTGGCACCAACAGAGCAAACAACCTCTATTCATACCGCAAATAATGTCTATAACGATGAGCGTTATGAGATATATCCATTAGATTACAACGGTGATGGATTAGTTGATTTAATATTGGGAGACGAAACTTTTGTAAACTGCGGATTCTTAGGTTTGGACAAATGTTTTGACCATACCACCTGGTATTGCTATAAAAATACCGGAGGAGCGTTTTCACTCGAAACAACATTTACCACCTACGACCGTATACGCCGTGTAAAAGGAGCAGTAACTGATATCAACAACGATGGAGTTGCCGATTTAGTATTGCCTATAGGAAGCAACTTTAAAGCATTTACCAAATTTAATTCCTCTGAAGCCTCATTGGTTATAGGCATAACAGATGGAATGGGACATAGCTCATATTTCGATTACGATAATTCTACAAACTTTAGTTCTGAATACACTAATCTAAATAACGTATACAACCTAAATAAACCATTTAAAGTTTTAGGTATGCTTACAAACGAGGTTGGAAGCTACTCAATCTATATTTATGAAAAAGCAAAGGTACATACCCGTGGCAAGGGCATGCTTGGATTTGGTGTAGTTACCGTAAAGAATCAGACAGATAATGCTCAGATTAGCACCGAATTCGAGATAAATCCAACGTATTATGGTGTAAGTCAGTATACACAGACTGTAAAAGATTACAGCGGCACAAGCACCTTGTCCACCAGCACGCAAACCAACGAAGTGAAAGTAGTGGATGCAGTGCGTAAACGCTATATACCTACGGTTACAGCACAAACAACGACAGACAATGTGAAAAACCTGACGCAAAGCAGTGCTGTTATTTACGATGATTTTGGAAATGCGACAACGCAAACCACCATTGCCGGCGACGATAATGATAAAATAACCACCATTGTAGAAACGGATTACGATACTCGAACGGATGGCACAGTGGAATATCTGCCGAAAACCGTAACTACTACACGCAAGAAGTCGGGAGAAACAGATGTGGTGCGTACTGTATCGTATGACTATAATGACAATGGAAAACTGACAAAAGAAACGAAAGATCCGAACGACGTCAATCAACTAGTAACTGAATACAAAGACTTCGATACATGGGGACACCCTTGTACGGTAGAAGTATCGATAACAGGTAAGCCCGTTCGTAAATCAACAATGACTTATACCACCACAGGCTACTTTGTGGCAAGTAAAACCAATCATCTGCTCGAAACCACTTCGTATGTGTGGGACGAAGCATTAGGTTTGCTTAAAACCGAAACCGACCACTGGAGTAGAGTTACTACATACGCTTACGATGCATGGAACAAACCGCTTATGGTAACCTATCCCGAAGGTTATCGCAAAGGAACAGCTGTGCAATGGGCTGCAGGAGCAGTGCAGGGGGCAGCATATTACACGTACGAAGAAACCAAAGGCTCATCGCCGGTATGGACATGGTACAATACCCTTGGGCAGGAAGTGCGTAAAGATTACTATGGACTGAACGAAAAAAAAATATGTGTATCGACCGAGTATAATGCCAAAAAGCAAGTATATCGGGTGTCCGATCCGTACTTCGAAACCGAATCGGCTGGTAAAACATGGGCGGCTACTTATACTTACGATAGTTATGGGCGACCACAAACAGTAACAACTTCACAAGATGTAAGTACTATGGCTTACAATGCCCGTGTGGAGAGTGTAAGCCGTACAGTCACCGGAGAAGCGACTCCATTCTTTACTTCGTCTAAAGAACTGAACAGTGCCGGTTTACTAAAAATAAGTACTGAGAATGGTAAATCCGTTAACTTTACTTATTATCCAAGTGGCTTAGCAAAAACAACTACACCACAGGGAGGTCAGGCATTAAGTATGGAGTATAACTTGCAAGGACAACGAAAAAAATTAATTGACCCTGATGCGGGAGAGGTGCTTACTACCTATAATGGTTTTGGAGAATTAACCGAAGAAAAGCAAAAAGTGCATAATAGTCAGTTTATTGTTACCACCAACAATTACAACAACAACGGTACAATCAACAATATTGTGCGCAATGGCGAAACGACAACATATACTTATGGTGACCCAAGCCACAAAAGTCGCCCAACCAGCATTAGTATAGCCAATAAGAATACACAATATTTCAGTTACGATTATTTCGACAGACTAGAGTCTATGTACGAAACGATTGGAGACCGTGTTTACGAAACCTATTATGGCTACGATATGTACGGCAGGGAAACATACAAAACATATCCATCGTACTATGAAGTGTACAATACCTACGACAAATACGGCAACCTTACCGAAGTAAAGGACGGAAGCAACCGACCTATATGGAAAGCTGTAGCCGAGAATGCACGCGGACAGATAATGCAGGAACGTAAAGGCAATTACGATACTTACTATGGTTTCGACGAACGTGGATTGCCTGGCTATATTTCAGATGGCAATGCAGTTGACATGTACTATTCTTTCGACAATAAGGGTAATCTGCAATACAGAGCCGACAATATGTATGGTAATGATGAGTCTTTTGTTTACGATTCGCACGACAGGCTTACAAATTGGAATGTTACTGCTGAATGGGGTAATTATTCCAAAAACAACGCCATTGTTTACGACCCAGCTACAGGTACTATCAGCAGCAAAACCGATATAGGTGCTTTTACATACGGCATAGTGAATAATGAGCAAGGAGCAGTAAACCCCAATCCTGGACCACATGCGCTTACTTCGGTAACAGGGCAGCTTACCTCATTACAGTCTCAGACATTAAATGTTACTTATACCGATTTTAAAAAGATAGCCACTCTTCACGAAGGAAGTAAAGATTATGTGCTTACGTATGGTGTTGACGACCAACGTCGCAAATCGGAGTATTATGCCAATGGTATCCTGCAAGGTGCACCTACACTTACCCGTTATTATCTGGGCGATTACGAAGAAGAGGTAGATGCACTTGGAAATACAAAACAAATCCATTATCTTAGCGGCGCGATAATGATAATTACGAACTACGATACACAGCAGTTGTATTATAGTTATACCGATTATCAGGGTTCTTTGATAGCACTGACCGACGAAAGTGGAACTGTAGTGGAACGCTACGCTTACGACCCATGGGGTGCAAGGCGTAATCCTGATAACTGGACACTAGCGGACACGCGCACTTCGTGGATTGTAAACCGTGGTTACACAGGGCATGAGCATCTCGATGCTTTTGGCATTATCAATATGAACGGGCGCGTTTACGACCCACTAACGGCTATGTTTTTCTCGCCAGACCCGTATGTACAAGCACCTGGTAAATGGTTAAATTATAACAGGTATGGGTATTGCTTTGGAAATCCGTTAAAGTATACTGATCCGAGTGGGGAATGGTTGTTAGCAGCGCTTGCAATTTATGGGGTGTTTTTTACTGAATTTGGCTATGATTTACAAAAATTTGTATCTCCTATAGCAATTCATGTTGAAGTTAATTTTAATTCACATAAACGTGGAATTGGAATTCAAGCATCAGTTGGTATACCTCAAATATTACCATATAGCTATAGGGTTCATGGCGGTATAGCTTACAACTGGAAGAATTATGATGTTACACCTGGTTGGGAAAAGAATTATGGATATGAAAAAGGATTCTTATTATTCCACAAGGGGGAAACTACTTATGATAGTCCAGGCTCAAAATTTGACCAGAAGTTAACTCATTGGTATGCAGGTTTACCTGGTTTAAATGCCAAATATTACAACGATTGGTCTAAAAGCGGCTCGGGAGATGGTGGAGATAGGTATAGGACTGGAGCGGCTCAGATTACAGTAGGCCCATTTAAAGTGGGTTACAATTTGTTTACAGGCGACCCAGGACTTAAAAAAGGAGATAGAAAAACTTATAGGCCAGATGATGATTGGATTCTTAAATTATTTCCAAATATAATGAAAGAAGGTTATTATGTTGAAAACAAAGAAACAGGCGATAATCCAGATGAGTTTCGTCATGGGGTGCTTTACTTTGGCATTGGACCATTCAGAATAGGAAATGATTCGGAAAACATACGATACGTTCTTCAAAACGGGGTACATCAAATTAAGAATCCTCAATCACCATATTTCAGATACAAATGGTATGAAACATTATTTTATATTGGATTATTTGGAGGGGGTGGTTTATGGTAACAAAACTTTATAACAACATTCAAAAAATTATGAAAACATTAATTATTTCTTTAATTTGCATGTTAACAGCTAACTGTGATTACTCTTCAGAAAACGATAAATTTACATTACAAAGAGTGAATTACTTTGGAAATCAATTAAGAATAGAAGGATACTATTATTCGAAGAATGATGGATATTTTTTTTATAGAAATGGGGTGTTTTTTGATCCTGGTGGTGGTTATGGCTATATCGGTAAAGAAAGATGGGAAGCAAAGTCTATTGATAAGAAATATTTGAGTTCGTTGATTTCAGAATTATGGTGGGGGCAATTCGTAGTAAATGATAGTATTATTAAATTTGAGAAATACTATCCTGGCGATGGACCATTATGGTCGTATATCAAAGAGGGCGTAATCATAAACGATACTACGTTTCATATTACTAAAAGCTATCGTAGCAATGGCTCAGAATTAAAGGAAAGAGATGAGATGTATCATTTCCGTAAATTCAGTCCCAAACCCGATAGTACCAATGTGTTTGTGAAGTAGGTTAATAGGGCTGTTGGTAATGTATCTGATTTGGCGTTACCAAAGTAAACAATTGTAAATCAAAGTGTATTTACAATCAATAGATAGAAAATGATAGGTGTATGCCTGTCATTTTTCTGTCTGAATCAGAATTTTCAGAATGTAAGAATTAACAGAATGATATATGGAAAAAGACGAGCTGACATATAAGGGGTAATGCTCCAGAATTGTGGATAGCATATCAATGTATTGAAAATCAATAATAGGAAATAGCGTAGAATAATAAAAGTAGGTGTAAAAGCATCTACTTTTATTATTTTCAGGCTTTAAATCAACTCAAAAATGGATATAGAAAAAGAGAATAAAGGTTCGTGCTTCAGAATTGTGGATAAGTGTATTTGCCCTCATTGTCAATCAGTCGATATAGTAAAGAACGGGAAGTCGGGTAACGGCAAACAACGATTTATTTGCAAATCATGCGCTAAGAGTTTTCTGATAGGTTATACCTATCATGCATGCCACACTAATATAAACCAACAAATTATTCTTTTTACAAAAGAAGGCTTAGGAATACGCAGTACGGCAAGGGTATTAAAAATATCGGTTACTACACTATTAAAACGTATTATTAGTATTGCAAAAAACATAGAACAACCACCTATCGTAAAAGGTAAAACCTACGAAGTGGACGAAATGAGAACATTTATAGGTAAAAAGAGTTTGTTACGCTGGATAGTTTACGCTTTGGACCGTGATACTAAAGCGGTAGTCAGTTTTAATGTGGGCAGGCGTACAAACAAAACCTTAAAATCAGTTATCAGAAGTCTTGAACTGGCCAATGCACGTAGAATATATACCGATAAACTAAAAAATTATCGATACCTGATTGCAAAGAAATTACACATTACAAGTATGTATACTACCAATCATATCGAAAGGCATAACTTGTCGGTAAGAACGCATTTGAAAAGACTGAATCGTAAAACTATCTGTTTTAGCCGGAGTTTGGTGGTGCTGATGGCAGTGCTGAGGATTTATTTCTGGGGATAATATGAATTCGCAAGCTCAAAACCGTTGGTCCCTGCGACGGTGCGCAAATTCCTATATCAGGTGGGACAGAGCCAAGAACCAAGTGCCAAGAATTAAAAACTAGTAGCCGAGAATCAATTATTGATTCTTGGCTCTGTTTTTTCGTGCTACACTGTTTTTAATTCCGTACGTAAAATAAATTACAAAGCCGAGCACCATCCAAATTAATAGCCGAATCCAAGTGTCGAAAGGTAGCGACACCATTTGCAACAAGCATACTGCTGCACCTAAAATTGGAACAAAAGGAACCCACGGAGTTTTAAACGATCTTACGGCATCGGGCTCTGATTTGCGGAGTATGATTATGCCTACACTTACAATTACAAATGCCAGCAGCGTGCCAATTGATACCATTTCGCCTAACAAGCCAATGGGGAAAAAGCCTGCAAATAATGCGGCAAAAATACCTGTAACAATGGTAGTGATGTGTGGGGTTTTGTATTTGCTGTGTGTGCGCGAAAAACTCTTCCAAAGCAAACCATCTGTAGCCATGGTAAAGAAAACGCGGGTTTGTCCTAATAACAAAACAAGGACCACCGAACTTAAACCGGCAATAGCTCCAATTTTTATGATTGGACGGAGCCAAATTAAACTACTGCCAGCACGGTCGATGGCCAAAGCTATTGGAGCCGAAACGTTTAGTTCTTTGTAGTTTACAATACCTGTTAGCACTAAACTAACTGATATATACAAAACTGTGCATATTAGTAGCGAAAAAAGTATACCTTTTGGTACATCTCGTTTAGGATTTATTGCTTCTTGCGAGGTGGTTGATACGGCATCGAAACCTACATAAGCAAAAAACACAACAGCCGCTGCAGTAACTACTCCCCACCAGCCAAAGTGTCCGTCAGCGGTTTGTTCGGGCACAAATGGTGTCCAGTTTTCAACATTTATGTGCGACATTCCAAAGCCAATAAACAGTAAAATGACAGTAACTTTGATTAGTACAATGATATTGTTAAATTTTGCCGACTCCTTAATGCCTATAACCAACAGCGTACTCATAAGCGTTATAATAAATATGGCCGGAAAATTAATAAACGATCCGGATAAGTGCAAACCTGTATTGTCGTAAATAAAAGGACTTTCGCTCAAGGATTTTGGAATGTCAATGCCTAAATCGTGTAATAAACTACTAACATACCCCGACCAGCCTACTGCAACTGTAGCAGCTCCAAAAAGGTATTCAAGAATTAAATCCCACCCTATTATCCAGGCAATAAACTCGCCCATTGTAGCATAACCATACGTATAAGCACTGCCCGAAACGGGAATCATTGAAGCAAACTCGGCATAACACAGCCCGGCAAGTAAACATCCAAAAGCTGAAATTATAAACGAAATAGCAACTCCCGGACCTGCATGTGTAGCAGCCGCTGTACCTGTAAGTACAAAAATACCTGCACCAATAACGCAACCTACACCTAATAAAACGAGGTTTGTAGCAGTTAAATGTCTCTTAAGTGTATTGTTGCTTTCGGCATGTGCATCAAGCTCAGCTAGTGTTTTTTTAATAAATAAGTCCTTAATCATGATAGTTTGTTTGTTTAAGTTGCAAAATTACGAATAATTATTACACTGGCAAGTGTTTTTGTTTGCAACTATAAGCAAAGTTCAATAATTGAACTATTATTTTTCATTCAATAATTTGACAATATAATGAATATGATATAATTTTTTATATTTATTGCTGCCTGTTTTTGGAGGTCATATTCAAAATATATCACGTAATATTATTTGCTATATAAGAAACTCTTTCAGTGCGTTTAAATTCAAAATTTTATATTTATTTTTATCGAAACTAATTATTCTTTCTTCAACCATTTCAGATAAACTACGTGATAATGATGGTCGTGCAACTCCAAAATATTCAGCAATTTCAGTTTGGTTATTCGAAAGTGTAAAAGACAAACCATCGCTTTGATACTTTTCGAGCAATAAATGAGCAATTTTACCTTTAATTGTTTTTATGGTCAGTAATTGCATACGCTGGGTCAGGAACTGTGTGCGATTGGCATTATGCGTCATAAATTGTTGCATAAAATCAGGTCTCAGGGTCATCAACCGCACCACTTCGTTTTTGGGAACACGTAACAATTCCACAGCTGTCAAAGCAGTGACTTCGACCGGGAATTGATTTTTGTCCGAAAAAAGAAATGCCGGAGCCAGCGGACGAGGCGCATGAATGGTTTCAATTGGCAATAGATTGCCGTTTTCGCTAATCATTTCAGTTTTTACCGAACCCGACATCACCACATAAAGCGCATCGCATGTATCGCCTTGATGAAAAATAATATCTTTTTTACGGTATGTTTTTATGGTAAATTGCATGTCATCCGGAAAAAAACCATTTTCCTCCTGTATGTTTTCAAAATTTGTCCAACTCGTTGTGTTGTCAGTCATTTTAATTTTAAATTTATTTCGCAAGTGTAACAACTGTTACACATTAATTGTTGGCTTAGCAGTACTTTTGTATCGCAATAAAACAAGAACTGCAAAATTACAAAAAAATACGTACATTATGAGCGAATTTAAAATGGCTCCCAAAGCCGAGAACAAAGCTTTTCCAACTGCTGAGAAATTCAGCATGACCGAAAAAGTGCAATATGCCGAAGGTTCGGTGGTAAGTAAAATCATTATTCGCAACGAGCATGGCAACGTTACTCTTTTTGCATTTGATAAAGGTGAATTTCTGAGCGAGCACACAGCTCCATTCGATGCCATTGTGCAAGTGCTCGATGGAGTAGGAGAGGTAGTTATTGATGGTAAATCCTATCAATTGAATGTAGGCGAAAGCATTATTATGCCTGCCAATGTGCGCCATGCTGTAAATGCAGTGGAGCAGTTTAAAATGTTACTGACGATGATAAAATAGTTTGCCCTTCGGGCGTTATTAATAACAACATAATAACACGAAGTAAATAACGCACGAAGTGCAAATAACACGAAGTAAATAACGTGCGAAGCACAAATAACACGAAGTAAAAGTATGAAAAGAACAATAATAAAAATAGACGAAGAGCTTTGCAATGGCTGCGAGGCTTGTGTGCAAGGTTGTCACGAAGGCGCTTTGCAAATGATTGATGGTAAGGCACGTATGGTAAGCGAACTTTTTTGCGACGGATTGGGTGCTTGTTTAGGCGAATGTCCGGTTGGTGCTATCGAACTCGAAGAGCGAGAAGCGGAACCTTACGACGAAATTGCTACCATTGAACGCATGATTCCAAAAGGAGAGAAAACAATTCTTGCTCACTTGAAACATCTAAAAGAGCATGGCGAAACTGAATACCTGAAACAAGGCGTAGGTTATTTACGCGCTAAGGGTGTTCAGGTAAATTTTGCCGAAGTGCATAACCATGGAAGTGCCGGTTGCGCTTCGAAACCAGCTGCAGAACCACATAGTCATGGTGGTGGCGGTTGTCCCGGAAGTCGCGAAGTGTCGTTTGGTGCTGCAAAGCCAGTCGCAGCATTTACTATGGCAGCAGCCCCGCAAGCCAATGTATCGCAGTTGCGTCAATGGCCGGTGCAATTACACTTATTGAATCCACAAGCGGGTTATTTTCAATCGGCTGATGTCGTGTTGGCTGCCGATTGTGTACCATTTAGTTTTCCTGATTTTCACAATCGTTTCCTTACCGGAAAAACATTGGCTATTGCTTGTCCCAAGTTAGATTCGAATCAGGAAATCTATATTGAGAAATTGAAAATAATGATTCAAAACTCTAAAATAAATACACTTACGGTAGTAATTATGGAAGTGCCTTGTTGTGGAGGTTTACTTCGATTAGCACAAAAAGCTGTTGCAGTAAGTGGTCGAAAAATTCCATTGAAACTTGCTATAATCGGTATTAAAGGCGAAGTTTTAAAGGAAGAGTGGGTTTAAAGAATTTACCATTTTTTCATTTACCATTTACCATTTTTACTTTGTATATGGAATAAAAATCAATGTATATAATTGGGTATAATCGTTTTGTTCGAAAAGCTTTTTTATTCCATTTCGATAACCGTAATTCCAGCGCCTCCAAACTGTACATGTTCGTCGCGGTAGTTGGCTACTCCATGGATAGTAGCTAAATACTGACGAATCATTTGGCGCAGTGCGCCTGTTCCAGTGCCGTGAAGGATACGAACAGAAGGCATGCCAACCATTATTGCATCGTCGATAAAATACGTAACAGCCTGCAGCGCCTCATCTACCCGCATTCCGCGCACATCAATTTCGGATTTAAAGGTGAGTTTGCGCTGGCGAACTTCATCATTGGTATTTTGTGCAATCGATTCGTATTTATGCTTTTCTTTTTTAAGTTGCGTTTTGCTAACAGCTTCCAATTTCGAAAGTTTCACAGTCGATTTCATTTGTCCAAAAGCAACAAGCGCATTTTTGTCCTGAATTTCGATAATAGTTCCGGTAGCTGTTTGACCTTTTAGGCGGACGTGAGACCCCACATAAAACCACTCCCCAGCCCTCTCCTGAGGAGAGGGAGAATGCGATTTTTCAGAAGTTTTGCTCTTTAAAATTGGATAATTCAAACTTTGGATTGGCTTCTGTGTAAAGCTTTTTCCCTCTCCTTTGGAGAGGGTTAGGGAGAGGCCGAATTCTTTTAACTCCTTCCGCACTTCCTTAGTCTTTTCTTTTTCGGCCTGTACCTCTTTTATTGCCCGAATGGTGTTTTCAATTTTTGCATTTGTATTGCTCAGTAATTCTTGCGCTTCGGTTTTTGCTTTTTGTGTAATTTCTTTGCGTTGCTTGTCTATCGAAGCCATTTCGGTTTCGTATTTAGCCAATGTTTCTTCTAATTTCTTTTCTTTTAGGCGAATATCGCGACGTTTATTTTCCCAGTAACGTTTATCGCGTACAATGTCTTGTAAATGCTTATCGTAGTCCATGCGGTCCGAACCCACTTTTTCGGCAGCATCGGCTATTAAATCCTCTGGTAAGCCAATTTTACGGGCAATTTCTACGGCAAATGAACTTCCGGGATTGCCTATGCTCAATTGAAAAAGCGGTTGTAAGTGCTGACGGTCGTACAGCATGGCGCCATTTACAATGCCTTCGGTGGCATCGGCATAGAGTTTTAAGTTGGTATAGTGCGTGGTAATCACTCCAAAAGCACTGTTTCTGTTAAAACGCTCGAGCGTAGCTTCGGCAATCGCACCACCAATCATTGGTTCGGTTCCTGTTCCGAATTCATCTATCAACAACAAGGTTTTCGAATTACTGTTTTTGATAAAAAACTTCATATTCAGCAAGTGCGAGCTGTATGTAGAAAGATCGTTTTCGATGGATTGCTCATCACCTATATCGATAAAAAGTCGTTCGAAAATCCCTGCGCGACTATTACTATGAATCGGTATAAGCAGTCCGCACTGAAGCATATATTGCAATAAAACAACCGTTTTCAGACAAACCGATTTCCCTCCGGCATTTGGCCCAGAAATAAGTAAAATGCGTTGTTTATCATTCAGTACAATATCTAGCGGAACGATTTCTTTTTTTTGCTTACGCAATGATAAAAACAAAAGTGGATGAATGGCTTTTGCCCATTCCAACTGACAAGTATTATCAATTCGAGGTTTTATGGCATTAATTTCGACAGCAAAAAGTGCTTTCGCTCGTAAAAAATCGATAGTCCCCAGAAATTCTTGCGAAGCTTTTATTTCTTCGAAATACGGACGAAGAAAAGTTGTAAATTCCACCAGAATTCGAATTATTTCGCGTCTCTCCTCAGCTTCCAATTCACGAATGCGGTTATTAGCCTCCACCACTTGTTGTGGTTCAATAAACACGGTTTTACCTGTTGCCGATTCGTCGTGTACAATACCTGTAATTTTACGCTTAAACGATGGTAAAACAGGGATCACCAATCGCCCATCGCGCATGGTTGGAGCCACATCTTTATCAACATAACCATCTGCCTGAGCTTGGCGGAGTATGGCATTGAGTGTACGCGAAACCGAGTTTTCAACCTGATGAATGTCTTTTCGGATACGGGCAAGTTCGGGCGAAGCATTGTCTTTCAGCTTACCAAACTTAGTAAGTAAACCATCTATCCGTTTAATTATCAATGGAAATGTTTCTGTTCCGGGCAATAATTCAGATAGATAAGGATATGGATTTTCTTCATTTTTTGTTAAAAACGAAACTAACTTGCGAACAGCCTCTAATGCTCGCCAAAGACCAAATACCTCTAATTCGTCCAGAAAAAGTCCTTCAACACGTACACGCGACAAGGCTGGACGTACATCAAAAAAATCACCAATTGGCAATTCCTCGCCACCCGATGTCATTACACGAAACATCTCATCGGTTTCGTTCAGCAGTCGGTCAATTGTTTGAAAATCAGCAGAGAACTGAATATCGTCCACCTTCTCCGCTCCTAATGTGCTGATGCATTTGTCTTTCAGCAATTGACGAATTGCGGTAAAATCAATTTTTTGTTCGAAATGGGTAGGGTAAAGCATAAGTTCACAAAATTCCACAAGGGGAACATTTTTATTAAGTTTTGAAATTAAAACTACTTCAATCGAGCGACATTTTCATCAGAAATTCCCGTAGATGAATTTGTTTAATTCCCTCATTATCACTTTGTCGATAAAACTCGTCTAAACTAACAACATACTTTGGATAATTATCTTGAATGGAGCTTAAATTTCCAAATTCCCGCTTTTGAGTATTTTCGTCAGCAAGTAAATAAGTTGCCTGAACATATATCCGTTTGCCTTGTTTTACAGCGACAAAATCAATTTCTAAATTGTCTTTTTTGCCTACAAAAACTTCATATTGTAGACCTTGTAAATGCAAAAAAACAGCATTCTCAATCAGTTTATGGATGTCTCGTTGGAGGCTAAAACCAACATGACAATTGCGCAAACCAATATCTTCAAAAAAATACTTTTCACCTATTTCAAATTTTCTCAAACCGTAGACATCGACACGTCCTACTTTATTGATAATGTATGCATTACTCAACAATCGAAGATAATTTATAACTTGATTTGTATTAATTTCTGTTCGTTGCGACTTTAGATATTTACTGATATTACTGGCTGAAAACAAATTTCCAACATTATCTGCAACATACAGCAACAATGTTTCCAAAAAATCTACATTACGTATATTTTCTCGCTGAACAACATCTCTGAGTAGGATTGTTGAATACACATTTCGCAAATACTCATAAACATATTCATCTGTAAGTGAAAACATTGACAAATATGGTAAACCGCCATAAGTAAGATATAACATCAAACTTTGATTTGTATCAAGCAGTTTATGAAACACCAAAAACTCAGAATAATTTAAACTATGAATATGAAATTCAATATATCGGCCAGCTAAATATGTTGACAATTCGCTTGATAACATTTTGGCATTACTACCCGTTACAAATATATCGCAAGTGTTTTTTGATTGTAAACTACGCAATACATGTTCAAAACCAACTATATCCTGAACCTCATCTATGAACAGATAATTATCTTTATTCGATATGAATTTATCTTTCAAATAATCAAACAAGTCTGTTTCTGTCTTAATTGGTCGAAATTCTTCAAATTCCAAATTAATAAAAACAATATTTGCATCTGGATTTTTTGCTTGAATGTCAGTTATTAATTGTTGGAGAATACAACTTTTGCCAACCCTACGCTGACCTGTAAGTACTTTTATAATACCTTTTCCTACAAAAGGCAATATCCTTTCGGTATAAATTGGACGATTAATTATCTTCATTTTATTCATTATATTTAATAAACGCCACAAATATACAGTTTTTATTCAATACAATGAACAAATAAATAATTAAAATCAATTTTATTCATTATAATGAACAAAATACATTAATCAATTTTAATGCACCAGGAGTGGGGTTAGAGGGCTTCCTTTTTTGCTTCTTCCCAAATCTCATCCATTTCGGCCAATGTCATGGTTTTCAAATCGCGTCCTTGCGATATAGTTTTGGATTCTAAATAATTAAAACGACTAATAAACTTGCGGTTGGTGCGTTCCAAAGCATTTTCAGGATTAATATTGTAAAGTCGTGCGGCATTTATCAAACTAAACATCAAATCGCCAAACTCAGCTTCCATTTTGTCTTTATCCATGGCAGCCACTTCTGCTTTAAACTCATCAATTTCCTCTTGTACTTTGCTCCAAACCTGCTCACGCTCTTCCCAGTCAAACCCTACACTGCGAGCTTTATCCTGTATGCGATGGGCTTTGATTAAGGCTGGTAATGAATTGGGTACGCCAGATAATACAGTTTTGTTACCACCTTTTTCTTTCAGTTTTAAAGCTTCCCAGTTTTGCATTACAACTTCGCTGGTATTGGCTTCCACATCGGCAAAAATATGAGGATGGCGGTAAATCAATTTTTCGCACAAGCCTTTGCAAACATCGTAAATGTCGAAATCGCCTGTTTCGCTACCCATTTCGGAGTAAAAAACAATGTGTAACAAAATATCACCCAACTCTTTACGAATTTCCGGCTTGTCGTTGTTTAAAATAGCATCGGCAAGTTCATACGTTTCTTCGATGGTAAGTGTTCGCAAACTTTCGAAGGTTTGCTTTTTGTCCCAAGGGCATTTCGCGCGCAATTCGGTCATTATTTCGAGCAAGCGCCCAAATTCTTTAAGCTTTGTATCTAATGTATTCATTGTTATAAATCTAAAATTTTTGACGTACTAATTTTGTCTTGATTTAACTGAAAAATAAGTTCGTTGAGCGAATTAAATTTTTGTTCGTTGCGAATTTTGGCTACAAAAATCAATTTAATCTCCTGATTATAAATATCTTTTTCAAAATCAAATATATTAACTTCGATGCTTATATGTTCGTCATTGTCGATGGTAGGTCTGTTGCCAATATTCAACATTCCATTGAAACACAAATTTTCAACAAATACTTTTACAGCATACACTCCCGAAGCAGGAATTTGTTTTTCATTATCCAGCGGGGCAATATTTGCTGTGGGAAAACCCAATTTTCGTCCAATTTTAAAACCATCGGTTACATTTCCCGCAATAGAATAATTATAACCTAATAATTTATTGGCCTTTTCGATATCCGAATTTTTCAGTGCATTCCGAATATCCGAGGAGCTGATATGTGTACAATCAGGTAGTGAGAAACGAGTTGCTTGTATTGCTTGTAACCCAATTTGTTCTCCATACATTTTATATTCGGGGAATGCCTCTGCACGGTTATGTCCAAAACGATGGTCGTGCCCAACCAATAAAGTTCTGACGTTAAATTGCTTGAAAAGAATATTGTTCAAAAAATCGAATGCATTTAGTTCGGACATTTCAACCGAAAAATCGAGCACAATGCACAAATCAATTCCTATGGTCGAAAGTTGCTCCATTTTTTCGACGAAAGTAGTGAGCAAAAGTGGTTGAAAATCGGCATGCAACACTTTGCGAGGATGCGAAATAAACGTAACAACTGCCGAAAGACGTTTTTGATTTTTTGCAATACGCTTCAACTCATTTATCAAAAAGCGATGACCCAGATGCACACCATCGAAAAAACCGACAGTTGCAACCAGTTCTTTTACAGGAATATATTTTTCGTTTGGATAAAGTATTTTCATTTTTTTTAAAAGATAAAAGAACCAAGACAAAAGACAATAGGCAAAAGAGGTTTAGATCTTAAGTAAAAAATCGAGATTTTCGCCCTGCGTTACAGCGTAAGTTTGTATGCCTAAAGCTTTGGCAGCCTCAATATTTTTGGGACCATCGTCCAAAAACAAACATTCAGAAGCCATAACTCCGGCATCGGCTAGCAAAGCTTTAAAAATGGCTGGGTCAGGTTTTGTAAGTCCCATTTCGTACGAGAAATAGCATTTGTCAAAATAATCTCGAATTGTTTTTCCAGTTCCTTCGAGAGCATTTGCAGCACTTACATCCACATGCAAGGGGTTTGTATTGCTTAATAACAATAATTTATATTTCGCATGCAGCTTTTCGAGCAATACCAATCGTTCGGCAGGTATGTCGACTAAAAACGAGCACCAAGCCGTATCAATTTCTGCATCTGTTAAAGTTCTGTTGCTAAGTTTGCGTATTTCGTTTCTGAATTCGGGAATATTAATCTCCCCTTTTTCAAATTGCAGAAAAAATTCTTTTTGTCCAAAATTGCTCAGGTACTTTTCAATAGACTCCACACCTAATTTTTTCAGGTTTTCGATACATTGCGGTAAGTTCAGGTTGATGATAACCCCTCCAAAGTCGAAAATAAGGGTTGAAACAGTATTTTTTTTGATCATTTGTAGTAAAATTGTTATATATATTTTTGCAGATTGCTAAATTTTATTACTTTTGCAGTCGCTTTGCAAAGATACAAAAAATTGCGCAAATGTGGGGCCTATAGCTCAGTTGGTTAGTAGCACCTGACTCATAATCAGGGGGTCACTGGTTCAAGCCCAGTTGGGCCCACAAAAAAACACTTATATGATATTTTGTATAAGTGTTTTTTGTTTTTGTTAAACTACTGTTATCCAGTTGTGTGTGTCAGGTTCGTCGCCATATTGAATGGCTTGTAGCTTGTGATAAAGTTTTGAACTTATCGGGCCGGGTTGGCCGTCTTTGGAAAATTGATATGTAATTTTATTGTCGTAATCGTCTATTCGCTCTATCGGACTAATAACAGCAGCAGTACCACATGCTCCAGCCTCTTCGAAAGTGCTCAATTCTTCAACTGGTACTTGTCTAACTTCTACATTCAATCCAATTTCTTCAGCTAATACCATTAAACTTTTATTGGTTATCGATGGTAAAATTGATGCAGATTTTGGTGTAATATACGTGTTGTTTTTTATTCCGAAAAAGTTGGCAGCACCACATTCATCAATGTATCTTTTCTCTTTAGCATCTAAGTAAAAGATATTGGAATAGCCAAGTTCAGCTGCGCGCTTGCCAGCCACTAAACTAGCCGCATAGTTTCCACCTACTTTGTATTTGCCCATTCCAAGAGGTGCTGAGCGGTCATATTCTCGCATAATTACAAATGGAGTAGTTTGGAAACCGCCTTTGAAATATGGTCCTACTGGAGTTACAAATACAATAAACATGTATTCGGTGGCTGGTTTTACGCCCACTTGAGGTCCACTGCCAAATAAAACGGGGCGGATATAAAGTGATGCGCCCGATTCGTAAGGAGGTACAAATCGTTCGTTCAATCTTACTGCTTTTAAAACTGCTTCTTCGAAAATTTCTACTGGAACTTTGGCCATCAACGTACCTTCGCTTGAATCGAGCATACGTAATGCATTATCGTGCATACGGAAAATACGGACTTTGCCATCTTTCCCTTTAAATGCCTTTAAACCTTCGAAGGATTCCTGTCCATAATGCAGTGCTGTAGCAGCGATATGAAGCGAAATATGCTCATTATCATGAACTTCTAGTTCGCCCCATGAGTTGTTTGAAAAATTACAACGGATATTAAAATCCGTTTTCATGTATCCAAAACCTAAGTTTTTCCAATCAATTTCCATAATGCATTTTTCCCATTTCATTTAATTTTTCCATAACAGCTTCCATGAGCCATCTTGGAGTTGACGTAGCACCACAAATTCCAATTTTCTTTGTTAAATCAATGTTTATGCTTTCCAATTCATCCGGTTCAGAAACATTGAAAGTGTTTTCGTTTACCGACTTGGCATGCTCGTAAAGCACTTTGCCATTCGAACTTTTTTTACCACTAACAAAAATTATAATGTCATTTTGTTGTGCAAAGGTAGTAATATTTGGGATTCTATTTGCAACTTGTCGACAAATTGTATCCGAAAATTGTAAATTTGCGCCATTTCCCATTTTTGCTTGTACGGTCTGAACCAAATCATTGAATCCCGAAAGTGATTTTGTAGTTTGGGAAAACAACAAAATATTTTTATTAAAATCAATTTTATCCAGTTCGGTTTCATCTTCAATCACAATTGCCTCGCCATTTATCTGGCCAACAAGGCCATTTACCTCAGCATGACCATGGTGTCCGTAAATTACAACTTGAGTATCTGCGGTAGGTTTTGTTTCGTGGGCTTTTTTAATACGAGCTTGCAGTTTTAAAACCACGGGGCACGAGGCATCAACCAATGTTATATTGTTTTGTTTTGCAAATTCGTAGGTGCTTGGTGGTTCACCATGAGCTCTGAGTAGCACTTTTACATTGTGTAATTTCTTAAATTCTTCGTGGGTAATGGTTTTCATTCCCATAGCTGTGAGCCGTTCCACTTCTTGACCATTGTGCACAATATCGCCCAAACAGTAAAGCGTTTCGCCTTTTTTGAGTTCTTGTTCTGCTTTTTCGATAGCATTGACTACGCCAAAGCAAAAGCCTGATTTTTTATCTATTTCAATCATGGATTTATTTACTATTTTTTCAGTTACCAGTTACAATTTCAATATTAAATGGTAACTGTATCAATTGTCAATAAAGTAACGTTTTTTCAGCAAATAATGTTCGTAAAATTTGTGACAATCCGATTTTCTCAAAATATTGATTAACTTTTTTATTACTGATTATTTTGATAGATTTTTATAACAAATAAATTTCAATTTATAAATTTATATAGTGAAAGTGAACAACGAAGTTCAAAAAGTATTTGTGCGTTGATTTTTTTAGTTTAATATGATGACATTCAAGTGGGTAAGCTTGAATGTCCTTTTTTTTTAGCAAACGGCTTAGGGTTGAAACCCAAAGCAAGGAAATCACTCTTTTTTGTTAGCATAACGTTAACAAGCTCTTTTTTTGTAATTATAATTTAATTTATTGATGATGAACAATTAATTTACTTCTATGTTGTAGATATTATATATTTGTAATAATTACATTATTTGTGAACATATATAATTACAACAAGGAATATATTAAAATATAAGACTTCAAAATTTACTTATTCCAACTTTTTAGTTTAAAAAATAAAATACAAAAAGATAAAAAATATAAAAAAAACAATCTATTATGACAAAACAACATTACTCACCAATTCCTCTTTTGAGGCAATTTTCTTTTCTGAAAACAGCGCTTGTTTTGCTGCTGTTTCTTTCGACTTTAGTAGCGCAAGCAGAAAACCCCTGGGTTTCCCGCACTTCTGCGGGAGATAATACATGGACTAGTGTAACTTACGGCAATGGTTTATTTGTAGCTGTAGATGGTGTAGCCTTTAACAATCGTGCAATGACCAGCTCTGATGGAATTAACTGGACATTACAGACCACTGCAGTTTATAAATCTTGGCAAAGTGTAACCTACGGCAATGGTTTGTTTGTGGCTGTTACTTATCAAGAAGATTTCAACCAGATTATGACCAGTCCCGATGGTATAGTCTGGACTGCTCGCGCAACTGCGGCATTAAATTATTGGCAAAGTGTAACTTACGGAAATGGATTGTTTGTAGCAGTAGCTAAAACAGGTACAGGCAATAGGGTAATGACAAGTCCGAATGGCATTGATTGGACAGAACGATCTTCTGCATTAGATAATGATTGGTCTTGTGTAACTTATGGTAATGGTTTGTTTGTGGCTGTAGCTTCTGATGGAGCACTTAATCAAAAAGTAATGACAAGCCCAAACGGCATCAATTGGACTTTAAGAACTTCTGCAGCAAATAATGCTTGGCGAAGTGTAACTTACGGCAACGGTTTGTTTGTTGCTGTAGCTTCAAATGCTGTTATGACCAGTCCCGATGGTATCAATTGGACATCTCGTACATCAGCTGCAAATAATGTATGGTTTAGTGTAACCTACGGCAATGGTTTGTTTGTTGCTGTTTCTTATAATGGTACAGGAAACAGGGTAATGACCAGCCCTGATGGCATCACTTGGACAACTATGTCTTCTGCCGCAGATAATCAATGGACTAGTATAACGTATGGTAATGGCATGTTTGTAGCTGTATCGCAGTCTGGTACTGGCAACCGAGTGATGACCTGGACTCCTGCTCCGGTAGCTAAAGCTCCAACAGTAACTACCCAAGCAGTTACAACAATTGCACAAACAACCGCTACCGGAAATGGAAATATCACTGCTTTAGGTTCACCTAATCCAACTGCTTATGGCGTGTGTTGGAATACAGCAGGTTCACCTACAACGGCTGATAGCAAAACGGACAAAGGTGCTATTTCAGCAACTGGCGCATTTACGGCTGATATAACAGGTTTAACAGCTGGTACAACGTACAAAGTGCGTGCTTTTGCTACCAATTCGGTCAATACTGTTTATGGTGCAGAGGTAACGTTTACAACTTTGGCAAATACTCCTGCTTCTGATTGGGTAATAAGAACTTCTGCGGCAGATAATTTATGGACAAGTGTAACCTACGGCAATGGTTTATTTGTAGCCGTATCTAGGACAGGCACAGGCAACAGGGTAATGACAAGTTCCGATGGCATTACATGGACAGCCCGCACTTCTGCGGCAGATAATTCTTGGAGTAGTGTAACCTTTGGCAATGGTCTGTTTGTGGCGGTTGCTTACAGCGGTACTGGAAACAGGGTAATGACCAGCACCGATGGTATCACGTGGATAGCTCGTACTTCTGCGGCAGATAATGCTTGGAAGGGTGTAACCTACGGCAATGGTTTGTTTGTCGCTGTAAATGGCAAATATGTAATGACGAGTATAGATGGTATCAACTGGACAGCTCATACAGCAACTATAGGAGATCCTTATTTGGCAAGTGTTACATACGGCAATGGTTTGTTTGTGGCTGTATCGTTTTCAAACTTTGGTGATCGCGTAATGACCAGCACCAATGGCATAAACTGGACTTCCAATTTTTCTGAGAATTTTATTGAATTTTCAAGTGTAACCTACGGTAATGGCAAATTTGTAGCAGTAGCTTCTAATAACGAAAACGGTAACCAGAGAATATTTACTAGTCCGGATGGTATCAATTGGACATACCAAACTCCTCCGACAGGTTATTCATGGAGTGGAGTAACCTACGGCAATGGATTATTTGTTGCAGTTCCGACTAAAGGTTCGGGTAACAGAGTAGTTACAAGCCCCGATGGCATTACATGGACAGCTATGGCTTCAGCTGCTGATAATCAGTGGAATAGTATAACTTATGGAAATGGTATGTTTGTGGCTGTATCAGGCAGTGGCACAGGCAACAGAGTAATGACTTGGAGTCCTGCACCAGCAGCCACCGCTCCTACCGTAACCACCCAAGCTGTAACTTCAATAGCTCAAACAACCGCTACCGGAAACGGAAACATAACGGCTTTAGGCTCAGCCAATCCAACCGCTTATGGTGTGTGTTGGAATACAGCTGGAACGCCAACAACGGCTGATAGCAAAACAGACAAAGGTGCCATTGCGGCAACGGGAGCATTTACGGCTGATATGACCGGATTAACAGCAGGTACTAAATATTATGTGCGTGCTTTTGCAACTAATTCGGTGAATACTGTTTATGGTGCAGAAGTATCGTTTACTACTTCAGAGGTTGTAACTTCAGCCCCAACCGTAACGACCCAAGCTGTAACAGCAATAGCTCAAACTACCGCCACCGGAAATGGAAACATAACATCTTTAGGTTCAACCAATCCAACCGCTTATGGTGTGTGTTGGAATAAGGCTGGCTCACCAACTACGGCTGATAGCAAAACGGACAAAGGTGCTATTTCAGTAAATGGCGCATTTACGGCTGATATAACAGGTTTAACAGCCGGTACAACTTACAAAGTACGTGCGTTTGCCACTAATTCGGTGAATACTGTTTATGGTGAGGAAGTAACGTTTAAAACATTGGATGCGCCTGAACCTGTTGGCACAGCTAATATCGTAAAATTCAACGAAAGTGACGGTATACAGCCTCTTGAAAACACAAAAATGTTATTTATCTATTTCAAGATACCTTCGTGTTCAAATTATGATTTGTCGGAGTTAGGTGTAAATATTGATCAAACTTCTCCTGCTGGGAAAGTGAAAATGGCAATTTACAATGGCACCACCAAAGCATTACTATATCAAACGGGCGAGATTTCGGTTACTGGTGGAGTAAATGAATATGTTTCGACTTTAATTCCAGCGGGTACACTATCATTACCAAGTGGAAGTTACGCTGTTGCAATTATGGGAAATCCCACGTCGGGAAGTATTAAGATTAAAGCAGCAAGTGCTTTTGTGAATACAGGAGTAGCCACAATTGAATCATTAGGTTCACATGGCAAATACATAGATATAGTTTATCCAAATTTTCTCGAAACATTAGCTCAAGATATTGTTTGGTATCGGGCAATATCGGTAGTTGCAAAAGGAATCAATAAATCACCCGTTGCGCCAACGGTTACTACAACTGCAATTTCGGCAATAACTAAGAATTCGGCTTCGAGCGGTGGAAATGCAACTTCCGATGGTGGTGCAGCCATTACAGATCGTGGGGTTTGTTGGAATACAACCGGCTCACCAACCATTAGTAATTCAAAAACTACAAATGGTACAGGTACGGGCGTATTTAGCAGTGATATAAGTGGATTAAGTGCTTCTACAAAATACTATGTACGGGCGTATGCTACCAACTGTATTGAAACTGTATATGGCGAAGAAGTTTCGTTTACGACAACTTTACCTGCACCAACGGCTTTAAGTTATTCACCAAATCCGGTAATTGCAATTGTCAATACTACCAATGTAAACTCCAATCCAACCGTAACTGGTTTGGTAGCGACTTACACAATTAGTCCGGCATTGCCAACAGGTGTAACGATTAACGAAACTACGGGAGTTATTTCCGGAACGCCAACAGTTGTTGCTGTATTGAAAGAATATACTGTGACTGCAAGCAATACGGCAGGAAATACTACAGCAACATTTACGCTGACAGTTGACCCACTTCCAGTATTGGAAATAAGCACAGGTTCTACTGGTTTAGTAATTGGTAGCGGGCCGATAGTAATTGATCCAGCATTGGATATTACAGGCGTACCTCGCGATAAAGTTTATACACAAGGGTCGGTTTATTTTACCGCAAATTATAAATCTTCCGAAGACAAACTAAATTATCCTGTGGTATTGAATGGCGTTACTGGAACATATCAAGCTGCACGTGGAACTACTCCGCAAGGTGTTTCGGCAGCTTACAATGCAGCTTCTGGCGTGTTAACCCTCACAGGTAATGCAACCGTTGCACTATACGAAGCAATATTCCGTACTATTCAGTATCAGAATACCAATCCATTGGCAGCAGTATCAACTCGTGAAGTTACATTCCAGCTCGGAGTTGCCAAAGGAGCTCGTACTATTCAACTTACTTTGTCAACACCATTAGCTACACCAGCCCAGGCAGTGTGTGGAAGTGGAACAGTGGCCGATTTGCAAGCAACGGCTCCAGCAGGTTCAAGCGTTCGTTGGTACGCAGTTTCCACAGGTGGAACTGCCCTAGCAAGCACTACGGCTTTGGTAGCTGGAAAGTATTATGCCGAAAGTTGGGATGGCACTACTGCAAGCGCTACTCGCAGCGAAATTACGCTGTCAATCAATGTAATTCCAGCAAAACCAAATATTGCAGGGCAATCTACTTCGAACAATACCTTGAAACTTTGTCCGAACGACAATATTGTATGTTCGAATTTCAATAGTTCACTTTCGTACCAATGGAAATTCAACGGAAATGATATTCCGGGCGAAACGTCGAATCAGTACAAAGTGCCGGTTGGTGGAGCAGGAAACTACAGTTTGTATGTGAAAAATACCGTTACAGGTTGCGAAAACATTTCGGAAGCAATTACAGTACAGCTGCATACGGTAACCATTCCGGTGGTGTTCGAAAAGAAAAAATCGGAATATATCTCCATTTTGGTGGTTGATAATACCGCTAATTTGTACACAGCTTACAGTTGGACGTACGCCGATGGCTCAGCACTTCCGGCAGGAATAGTTACTAATCGTCAGTTCTTGGTGTTGCCTCCGTTGAATATGAATGCAAACTACATGGTGAATATCACCGATTTGAATGCGTGTACAACCAATTCGGCAAGTAAATCGGTTGTGCTCAAAACCATTGCCGCCAAAGCAGCACCAACCCTGAATAATGGTAACTTTATGGTAAATATGACCAATGCTTTCGAAGGAAAACTGACTGTTCGTATTTACAGCCAAAGTGGTGTGTTGCAACGCGTATTTACCTTCGATGCTATTTCTTCGCAATTCGACTACCAAGTAAATGCAGCTGGCTTATTCCCAGGCATGTACAACGTAGAAATTGGCTTGGGTGATTTCAAACAAATTCAGAAAATTGTCATAAAATAATAAATTCTAAAAAGCAGCTGTATCATAAGCAAGAAGAACACAAATTGCGCAAATAAACCGCAAATTCATACAAATCATAAATGATTATATTTCAACAAATTAATAAATTGTAAGACAATTAAATTTGTGAAAATTTGCGTAATTTGTGTTCAAAGAAACTCTTCTGAAACAGCCTCTAATTAAAAATTCAACTATATGAACTATAAAAATAAATTCAGTGTGGCAATTTTACTGTTCTTTGCAGCAATCACAATGGTGAATGCACAAGAAAAAGTAGCAACAAGCCCTTTCTCAATACGAGTTTTCGGCACGCCACTTATCACAAACATTACGAGCAACAAGTATGCTGCTGAAGAAAAAACAGCCTTCGGCTACAACTTTGGAGGCGATTTGGTATATACTTTTTACCAAGGTAAAAAAGTGAGTTTAAACGCTTCGTTGGGATTGGGATTGACCAATTACAACGCATTGCGTAAAACGGACTTCAAAAACGAACTGTGGACTTCGGAATACGAATCGACCATAAACGCTAATCAAACTTTTTACTTAACAGAAACAGCGGTAGGCATTAACGAAAAACAGAGCATGATGTTTCTGGATATTCCTGTGAAGTTGGGAATTGATTATGCATTGACCGAAAAGTTAAGTGCCTATGCAACCGTTGGAGTAGCTTATGGCTCACCGATAAATGCAAAATATAGCAGTACAGCCTCCATTACACGTACTGGATTTTATCCAACTTACAATGCCTTGCTATTTGATGTAGATGTGCCCGGTTCACCCTATTTTTACCCTACCAACAAAGCGGTTATAGGAAGTGGAGCAAACTCACAAACAGCAAACTTCAGTGCCGAAGGTGCTATGGGAGCGAAATACAAAATCACACCAACCATTGCGCTCTTTGCAGGTGCTAAACTGATGTATGGTTTGCAAAACGTAAAAACAAGTCCGGCAGAATTTATTATGGCTAAAAGTGCCGATGCACTCAACACCCTTGCCAACCGTGTGGACGAATTGCAAACGCGTGGAATTGGGTTAGAACTTGGTGTGCAGTTTGGATTAAACAAAAAAGTAAAACCAGCTCCGATAAAGGAAATACCAGCTGTAGTTATTCCTGTTAAAAAAGACACCATTATTCCGGTTGTCAAAAAAGACACGGTAGTGAAGCCTGTTGTTAAAAAGGTGGAGATTGAAGGGGTAGAATTGACTTGCAAAGTGGTAGAGGCTGTAACATTAGCTCCTGTAAATGCTACCATGCTCATAAAAAGCGGCGGTCAACTTATCAAAACCGTACAAACTGATAAAAACGGACTGATAAAAGTGGTTATCCCTGAAGGCAAACTTTACAATATTGAAGTGGCTGCTGCCGGATATGTTCCTCAAAGTCAGACAGTAGATTTTACAAACGTACCACGCGGAGTGAAAAAAGAAATTGTGCTCGACCCAATTGTGAAGATTGTCAAGAACTTGGTATTCAAGTTCAAAAACGTGAATTTCAATACCGGAACTGCTGACCTAACTCCTGAATCGTTGACAACACTCGATATGGTTTCCGCCATTTTGGTAGAAAATCCAAAACTCCAAATCGAAGTTTCTGGTCATACTGACAATCAGGGAAATCCTGCTTACAACCTTCGATTATCGACCCATAGAGCAAATGCTGTAATGAAGTATTTAGTGAGCAAAGGTGCCAAACCAGAGCAGTTAAAAGCCCTTGGTTTTGGACAAACAAAATGGATTGCCAGCAACATTACACCCGAAGGAAGAGCCGAAAACCGACGAGTAGAGTTTAAAGTATTGGGAATGTAAGATACTTATTTTAGCCCACCTTTGTCCGAAAAAAAACGGAGGAAGGTGGGTTTTTTTTTATGCTGAATTTAGTCGGTTCTCAACTTATTTTTTTCGGCAAATAAAGTTCGTAAAATAGCTTGTTGCTCAGTGGGTGTGAGATGTGAATTGTCAATTTCAATAGCATCGTCGGCTTTGCGGAGTGGGCTTTCAGCACGGTTCACATCTCTATCGTCGCGTTCCTTTACATTGGCTAATACTTCCTCGTAATTAACAGTTTCGCCTTTTGCTATCATTTCGTCCATGCGGCGTTGGGCACGTATTTCGGGCGAAGCAGTTAAGAATATTTTCAATTCGGCTTGTGGAAAGACTACAGTGCCAATGTCGCGTCCATCCATTACAATTCCTTTTTGTATACCCATAAGTTGTTGCTGACGAACCAATTCGCGCCGAACAAAGCCCAATGTGCTTATTCTGCTTGCCCCATTGGCCACTTCGAGAGTTCGAATCAAGCTTTCAACGTTTTCGCCATTTAAATACATGTCGGCTTTTCCATCGGTATTGAGTTTAAATTCAAGATGCATTTTATTAAGTTGCTCTTCAACTCCCGCCTCATCTATTGCATCGCTTGTAAGTAAATTTTTGCGTATGCAAAACAACGATACAGCACGATACATAGCACCTGTATCGACATAAATATAGCCAGTTTCACGAGCTAACTCTTTTGCCATGGTGCTTTTACCACATGATGAATAGCCATCTACGGCAACGATTATTTTTTTCATTTCGAAATCAATTAGTTTAAAAGTATTGACTGTAAAGATAGAAAAAACCGCAACTGAAATAGAAGCGGTTTTTTGGGTAAGTTTATATTTCAGAATCGGTTACATTTCCCATTGTTCGCACGAATCAATTAGCTCGTCGAATGTTTTGATTTTCGATTTTGATTGTACTTCAGCTATTTGACTTTCTGTTTCGGCATCGTAAGTATCTGCTTCCACGGAGCGAATAACGCCGATAGCTACAGGAAATTCAGGACCTTCCATCAAAGCTAATTTCATTTGCAAAGTAAAATCTTCGCATTTAGCATCATGTACCAATAAGTCGGCTTCTGTAATGCCATTTTCGCCCAATGTAACCACTTTTAGGTTAAATCCATCAGCTACTAATCCCTTATCGCTGTTTTTGCCAAAAATCATTGGTTTACCATGTTCCAAAATAATAATACGATCGTAGCGAGTTTCTTTTTCCGATAACCAACTATGAGCACCATCGTTGAAGATAACACAGTTTACCAAACACTCAATTACCGAAGTTCCTTTGTGTGCTGCAGCAGCCATCATGGTTGCATGCGACGATTTTAGATCTACATCCAACACGCGTCCGAAAAACGTACCACGAGCACCTAATGTTAGTTCAGCAGGGCGGAATGGACGTTCTACAGTGCCAAAAGGCGATGATTTTGTCACAAAACCTTTTTTTGTTGTGGGCGAAAATTGTCCTTTTGTCAAACCATAAATCTGGTTATTAAAAAGCAATACATTAATATCCACATTGCGACGAACGCTGTGAATAAAGTGATTTCCACCAATGGCTAAGCAGTCGCCATCGCCCGTAATTTGCCACACGGTGAGTCTTGGATTGGCTACTTTCACACCTGTTGCTACAGCTGCTCCACGTCCGTGAATGGTATGAAAACCATAACCCGAAGTGTAATAAGGTAAGCGCGATGAGCATCCAATACCCGAAACAGTTGCAACGTCTTTTGGGTCAACGCCCAATTCGGCCATTACTTTTTGCAGCGTATTGAGCAGCGCATAGTCGCCACAACCTGGGCACCAGCGAACGTATTGATCACTTTTAAAATCTTTGGCTGTATATTGTTTTATCGTATTTTCCATTACTAATTATTAATTTTTAATTATTAATTGAATAGCTTCTTCTAGTTCGGCCACATTAAATGGTTGTCCCTGAACTTTGTTGAACTGTTTGTATTCGCCAGGCACTTTAGAACGCAAGTAGGTGGCAAATTGACCGCTATTCAGTTCACAAACCAACACTTTTTTGTAACGTTTAATTACTTCTTCAGTGTTTTTTGGTAGTGGGTGAATATAACTAAAATGTGCTAATGCTACTTTTTCGCCTGCTTTTACCAAATTGTTTACGGCAGTCATCAAATGTCCGTGAGTTGAACCCCAGCTAATAACCAATGTGTCAGCTGATTTATCACCTTCGAGTTCTAATGGAGGAATAACATTGCTGATATAATTAATTTTTGCCTGACGCGTATCCACCATTTTTTGATGATTTAATGGGTCGGTTGAAATAGCACCTGTTGTAAAGTCTTTTTCCAAACCGCCATTTCGTTGATTAAAACCTTCCATGCCAGGGATAGCCCAATATCGAGCTAAGGTTTCAGGGTCGCGTGAAGTAACTGTAATGCCCTCCATGCCTGGTTTAACAAAGTTTGGAGTAATAGCAGGCAATTCGGCTAATTTTGGTAGTTTCCAAAGCGACGAACCATTTCCAATGTATGAGTCGGTTAATAAAATTACCGGAGTCATGTGCTCTAATGCAATTTTAGCCGACATGTAGGCATAATGAAAACAATCATCAGGAGTGTTGGCTGCTATAACCACTGCTGGCGATTCGCCATTTCGTCCGTAAAGTGCTTGCAATAAGTCGGTTTGTTCTGTTTTGGTTGGGAGCCCAGTCGAAGGACCACCACGCATAACATCGACAATAACAATCGGTAATTCGGCCATAACAGCCAATCCAATAGCCTCCGATTTTAATGCCAAACCAGGGCCTGAAGTATTTGTAGCTGCTAATGAGCCTGCAAAAGAAGCACCCAATGCAGTAGTGATACCTGCAATTTCGTCTTCGGCTTGCACTACTTTCACACCCATATCTTTACGGTTGGCCAATTCTTGCATAATATCGGTAGCAGGAGTAATTGGGTAACTGCCTAAAAATAGCTGCAATCCAGCTTTTTGAGCAGCAGCAATCAAACCCCAAGCGGTTGCTTTGTTGCCATTTATGCTTGTGTAGCGGCCTTTAGGTACTTCGTGCGATTTGTCAACCAAATAAGTAGAAACAGCTAAATGTAAATTATGACCGTAGTTAAAACCATCGGTTAATACCTTTATATTGGCTTCTAAAATGGTTTGTTTCTTGCTAAATTTATTTTGCAAAAAATGTATAGCTTGGTCGATAGGACGGTTAAATAACCAGCAAACCAATCCAAGAGCAAACATATTTTTACTTCGAAGTATCGATTTGTTGTCTAGACCCGAACCCTCGAGAGCAGCAACTGTAAGCGATGTGAGTGCAGCTGGAATAATTTGTATTGTATCCGAAAGTTTCAGTTCTTCAAACGGATTGTCGGTTGTAAAACCAGCTTTATCCAAATCCGATTTTTGAAACGAATCGGTGTCGATAATTAAAACTCCATTCTTTTTAATCCCATTTGCATTTACTTTCAATGCAGCCGGATTCATTGCTATCATCACATCGGCATCGTCGCCTGGAGTATAAATTTTGGATGCTCCTAAATTTACTTGAAAGCCCGATACACCACCTAAAGTGCCTTGTGGAGCACGAATTTCGGATGGAAAATCAGGAAAAGTGGAAATTTCGTTTCCCAGAATTGCCGACAGGTTCGAAAACAAAGTTCCTGTTAGCTGCATTCCGTCGCCCGAATCGCCTGTGAACCGAATCACTACGTTTTCTGCTTCAGTTTTGTTGGTATTACTCATTATATTATTTACGATTAATTCATTTACGATTTACTAATTTCAGCAACATACAACAATTTAAAACTCTGCATTGTTCGGAGTACGTGGAAATGGAATTACATCGCGAATATTTGCCATGCCTGTTACAAAAAGCAATAGGCGCTCAAATCCGAGTCCAAACCCTGCATGAGGAGCTGTGCCAAATTTTCGAGTTTCCAAATACCACCAAATATCTTTAGTAGGTACGCCCATTTCTTCGGCACGACTTTTTAGTTTGTCAAAATCTTCTTCGCGTTGTGAGCCACCAATTATTTCACCAATTTTGGGGAACAATACATCCATGGCACGAACAGTTTTACCATCATCGTTTTGTTTCATATAAAACGATTTAATTTCTTTTGGATAATCCGTTAGAATAACCGGACATTTAAAATGTTGCTCTACCAAATAACGTTCATGTTCCGATTGTAGGTCGGTTCCCCAATCAACAGGGAATTCAAATATATGACCATTAGCCACGGCCGCTTTTAGTATTTCAACACCTTCGGTATACGCTAAGCGTTTAAAATCGTTGTTTACAACAAAATTCAATCGCTCGTACAATTCTTTATCGTACATTTCGCTTAAAAAGTCGAGATCTTCTTTGCAATTGTCCAATGCCCATTGAATGCAATATTGAATGAAGTCCTGAGCTAATTGCATGTTTTCAGCTATTTCGTTGAATGCCACTTCAGGTTCAATCATCCAAAACTCAGCTAGGTGACGTGGTGTGTTCGAATTTTCGGCACGGAAAGTAGGGCCAAAAGTATAAATTGAACCCAAGGCCATAGCAGCTAATTCGCCTTCGAGCTGACCCGATACGGTTAAGCTTGTTTGTTTTCCAAAAAAATCGCGGCTATAATCGATTGAGCCTTTTTCATCTTTCTTTAAATCGTACATGTTTAAGGTTGTAACCTGAAACATTTGACCAGCTCCTTCGCAGTCCGACCCTGTAATAATTGGCGTGTGTATATAAAAGAAACCACGCTCGTGAAAAAAGCGGTGAATGGCTTGTGCCATGTGGTGGCGAATGCGTAACACAGCTCCAAAAGTATTGGTGCGTGGACGAAGGTGAGCTATTTCGCGCAAAAACTCCAAGGTGTGACCTTTTTTCTGCAATGGATAAGTTTCGGGGTCGGCACCACCGTAAATTTGGATTTCTTCAGCTTGAATTTCAACCGATTGACCTTTTCCTAAGGATTCAACCAAAATACCAGTAACGCTAATACAAGCACCAGTAGTGATTGGTTTTAAGAATTCTTCGCCCATTTTTTCATTATCGGCAACTACTTGTATATTATTGATGGTTGAACCATCGTTTAATGCAATAAAACTAACGTTTTTGTTTCCTCTGCGTGTGCGTACCCACCCTTTAATGTTGATAGTTTTGCCATAATCTGTGCTTTTTAAGGCAGTGGCAATAATTGTTCTTGTCATGATAATTTATGAGCGATATGTTATAAATCTACTTTTTTTGTATTTAGCCTACAAAATTACTAAATTTCATTGATATACGTGTTATTTTTGACATAAAAAAAGCACCTGCTTTATTCAAACAGGTGCTTAACTTTTTGCTTACCTTTTTTTCTTGCCTTGTGGAATGTCTCCAATCATACTCATGGCGCAGCGGAAGCCTATATCGTTAGCCGACATGCTTTGGTCTAAATAGCGACGAGTAGAAGGATTTAACCAATATACACGGTCTTTCCAAGATCCACCTTTGTAAATGCGCGATTTTTCGTTAATTACCGGGCGTAGCACATCACTTATATCAAGCGTATCATTTGGAATCTTTGAGTTTGGATCTGGATCTTTAAAGTTACGTAAGTCTTCGGTAATTTCAAAAGCAATTCGTCCTAATGAGTCTACTTCAAACATATCTCTACCAAAAGTATCTTTTCCACTTACTTTTTGTTTTATATACACATTACCACGGAATGAGTTGTATTCCGATACATCATCAAAACTTGAAGCGCGATAAACGTCCAATACCCATTCGTTTACGTTACCAGCCATGTTGAATAGTCCAAAATCATTTGGAAAATAAGCATCTACTGGAGCCGTAATAGTTGCACGGTCGTTTGCAATACCTGAAGTACCCATGTCACCACGTCCACGAACGTAGTTGGCTTGTATGCGTCCCATGTTTTTGCGGTCGGTTTTACGAGTTTGCTGACCAGCCCAAGGGTAAATCTTTCCTTCGGCAACTATGTCGTTAGCATCCGACGAAATGGCATAAGCAGCATACTCCCATTCAGCTTCAGTAGGTAAGCGGTAATCCGAATACATAATACCATCGGCCATGTCTACTTTAGGCGATGATTGGTTTGCTCTTCGACGTGCTTTTACTCCCGGAGTTGGATTATATGAATTTTGTAAAAGATATTTTTGTGTGTTGAAAATAAAACTTGAACGAATGGAATCATAAGGCATGTTTTCGAGCGAAGCAAAATTTGGAGCAACGATAATTCCTGCATTAACAAGAGCTAATTCGTTAACACGGTCGGTACGCCATGCACAATAATCCACTGCTTGTTCCCACGTTACACCTACAATAGGGTAATTGTTGAACGATGGGTGTGAAAAATAATTCTGAAGATAAGGCTCATTATAAGCAAGTTGCTCACGCCAGGTGTTAACGTTGGGAGTTGCTTTTTTTACTAGTTGAGGTGACGATTTATCAAAAACTACTTTCATCCAGTTTGAATATTCGCGCCAATCAATATTTCTAATTTCATATTGATCCATGTAAAACGAACTAACTGTGATACGACGTTGACGGTTGTCGCGTGGTTGAGTCACAAACTCAGCTTTTTCACCAATAGTATACGATCCACCTTCGATAGTAACCATGCCCATAGGTGTTTGTGTTTTAAGTCCTTCTTTTACAACAAAGTCAGTCCCTGCTGGGTCGTTATATTTCCAACCGGTAACGGAAGAAGCACCTTTGTTTTTTTTGCCAAATGCAAACACTGCAGCTATTACCAGCGTAAAAACAGCAATTTTAGTTAATGTTCTAATCTTCATACAATCTTATTTATCAATCTTTTTATTTCTATTTATCGAGAAAAAATAGTTAATCAGGCCTGTTTTTTATTACATAAACATGCACTTTTCGCCTAATTCAGTAGTATCAACATGAATAGTAGCGCAAAAATAACATTTTTTTTTTACAAACACTTATATAATTTGCTTTTTTGTTTTATTTAAAATAATGAAAATTGTTTTAAATCAATATTTTTACTATTCTATCTTGCTTAAAATGTCAGTTATAAATATAAAAATATGATTCGTATTCAATTTAATTATATGTAAATCAAACATATAATGTTTTAAGAGCTTGTTGTGTCAAATAACGAAACATAATGTTTACCTATTTAATAACGTAGTATCAGTATTTTTCTTATTTTTGCAAATAATTATTTTTTTTGAATTGCGTTTGTATGCTTCTAAATTACGCTGGCAGAATTATCGATTTACATCAACCCAAGGTTATGGGAATCCTAAATGTTACACCTGATTCTTTTTACAGTGGAAGCAGGGTGGGGGGGGCGAAACATGCACACAAGGTAATTGAGAAAATGTTGTTGGAGGGAGTCGATATTGTGGATATCGGTGCTTGTTCAAGTCGTCCGCAAGCTGCTGATGTAAGTACAATCGACGAAATACAAAGACTGTCGGATGTGTTGGAGATGATTCTGAAAAACTTTCCCGATTTACCTATTTCGGTTGATACTTTTCGGTCGTCGGTTGCTAGTCATGTGGTAAAAAACTATGGGGTGGGAATTATTAACGATATAAGTGGAGGAACCCTCGATGTTAATATGTTCGAAACTATTGCTGAGCTAGGTGTGGCTTATGTATTGATGCATATCAAGGGTAATCCGCAAACCATGCAGCTGATGACAAATTATGATAATGTGGTATGCGAAGTGCTTGATTTTTTGCAAAAAAGGATTGCACAATTACGTTTATTTGGAGTGAAAGATATACTGGTTGATCCTGGATTTGGATTTGGAAAAACTACATCACAGAATTATGAACTTCTTAAAAATCTTGATTTATTTAATGTTTTGGAAAAGCCACTTTTAATAGGTGTTTCGCGTAAATCAATGATTTATAAAACATTAAATTGCAAACCCGAAAATGCTTTAAACGGCACTACAGCGGTTCATTTTGCAGCGCTTATGGCCGGAGCAAAAATTCTGCGGGTACACGATGTAAAAGAAGCCAAAGAAGCAGTTGCTATTTATGAGATGATGAGATGATGTGTTGATGTGCTGATACTTTACAAACTTTAAGAACTTTATAAACCAAAAAAAATGGAGATAACTTTTAAAGACATATTTGATATATTTCTGGTAGCGGTTTTGCTTTATCAGTTGTATAAGCTACTGAAACGCACGGGAGCTGTTAATATATTCTTGGGTGTAATGGCTTTTTTAATATGCTGGATATTAGTGACATATGTATTTAAAATGGAGCTGCTTGGAGGTATTCTGGATAGAATTGTTAGTGTAGGTGCTTTTGCATTGATTGTGCTTTTTCAAGATGAGTTGCGCCGATTTTTCTCTAAAATTGGTTCGCACCAAAAGTGGAGTGCATTTAATTTTATCAAGAAAATGTTCAGTACCGAAAGTAGTCAGTCCAAAGACACCGACTTTTATTTAGTTCAAATTGTGTTGGCCTGTAGAGGTTTATCAAAATCGTCCAATGGTGGTTTAATTATTATTTGTAGGAATAGCGATTTGGATATTTACTCACAATCGGGGGAGCAACTTAATGCTACAATTAGTTCCAGATTGATTGAAAATATATTTTTCAAAAACAGTCCGCTGCACGATGGAGCCATGATTATTTCAAATAAAAGTATTAAAGCAGCAGCCTGTATTTTGCCTATCTCAAAAAATCAATCCATTCCCAAGCGTCTTGGTTTACGACATAGAGCTGCCCTGGGTGTTACCGAAAACTCTGATGCAATTGCCATAATTGTTTCCGAAGAAACTGGACATATTTCGTGGGCAATAAACGGACAGCTCACTACCAACGTAAAACCCGAACAGTTAGAGCATTTTTTGTCGGAAGAGATGATGGAGAAGAACTAAGATTATTTTTAGATGCTTTTTTGAACAATCCCGGTGATTTCTTCTACTATGTTTATTACCCGTTGTTTATTGAGGCTGATTTTTTCGGCAACAATTAGAATGTCATTTTGAGTCGGTTCTCCATTATTGTTAATGGTGGTTGTATGAAAGCCATTAAAGCCCTGAGATGGAAGTAAATCATAGGCCGGTGAAAGTTTCCATTCGTTATCTGAAAATTGAAACGAAAAATTGTTAGCGTGATCGTCTCTGTTTTTTATAGCTACATTAAATACCATCAATCTGAAAAGAGCATACACTTCTTCCATGTTTTTTGTCAATTGCAGGCAAAGTTTTAATAAAGTTTCGTAGTCTAAACATGGTTCGCGGTAATTGGCATTCAGTAATCCGGCAGCACTTACAGTATGAGTTTTTCCTGAATCTGATCTGTCAAAACGCTGTACACCAAAATATTTTCCTTCGAATAAACGTGTTTCAGGCATATTAATGCCGCATTTTTTTGCTAAAAACGAATATTCGTATTCAACAACACCAATATCATCAGCGTCGTTAGTGGCTTTAAATTTTACAAGCCATTCTTTGTCATCAACTTTAGCAAAAACCTTTGGCCGCGCTCCACCTGGTGAACCGCCTTTTTTGTACAAGGTTTCGAGCGAGTCAACATAAACTTGTGACGAAAGGATTTTTTCAGTTTCTACTGCTATTTGGTCAAAACTCAATATGTCCGATGTTGAAATTTCGCTCCAATCGGGTCGGTATTCTAAAGCTCCCCGCCCATTACTCCCAACTAATGCTAAACGTTGAATCAGGGTTAGTCTTGCAGGGTCAATGCCTTTGTTTTTTATATAGCGATCCAAAATCAAACTTCCCCAACCATCGGGCAGGCTGTCGTTGAACACTCCAAAACCGCCTTTAAAAGGATTTCGTTTCGCAATAAATACTTCCTGACGAAGTGGTAGATAAAATGGCGATATGGAATTTCCCGTTTTAATAAATACAGAATCGTACTCAAAAGCACATAGTGATTCGGGAGTTAATGCAACTCTACCAACTTTAACTCCATTCATCCAAACTTCAACAGTGTTTAAGTTATTCATTTTTACTTCCCCTTTTTCTTTTTTTAGCTTTTTGTACCACTAGTAATTCATCGATACTCTGATAAGCTTTTTGAGTAAAAAGGTTTGAAAAGCTTTCGGTATCGTTGAGTGCCACAGCGCAAAGTAGTAAATTTCGAAGTGTTATATCGCCTGAGTTTTCAAATTTACGATACGCATCGTATCCAACTCCCGAGCGTTTTGCAAATGCTTTTTGTGTCAGATTTCGCTCTAACCTTCGTTCCTTTATCCTATAAGCTATATCTTTACATAAAGTATCAGGGGTAGCGAATGTAATTATGTCTATTCCCATAATTAATATAAATAATGACCTTTAATTGTGTTTTATTACACAATTACAAAGATATACATAATTTTTTAAATAACTAAATATTTAGCAAGATATTTTTAATTGAATGGATAAAATTAGAGGAATTACTTCTTCACCCAAATTAGTTTTCCGGTATCGAAGCCCAAATCGGTTGCTCGTTTCATGTATTGTTGCTTAATGTCTTCGGGCATTGTTTTTGTGCGCGAAAGCAGCCACATATAGTCAAATCCATTGCTTATAATAAGTGCGTATTGGTAATTCTCGTCGAGTTTTACAATGTTGTATGCGCCGTAAAACGGACCAAAGAATGAAACCTTCAGGCTACCAATAGATTTACTGCCGGCAAATTTAGCTTTTCCAACTGATTCGCTCCAAGTATTTGATTTGGTTTTAAATCCTCGGTTAATGACCTTCACTTTGCCATCGGATCGAAGGCTGTAATAAGCTGTAACATTGGATAATCCACGTTCAAAACTGTGGTCCAAGCGGGCAATTTCGTACCATGTGCCCAGGTATTTGTTTAACTCAAAATTCCGTATTACATCGGGCGATGGAGGCGTTTCGGCACAGGCTGTTAATCCAAAAATGCTGGCAAAGGCAATAAAAAGCGATTTGAAAGTGCGTTTCATTTTATTGAGTTTTAAATCTTGATATTTAAACACTTTAAACTGAACAATAGTTTTCAATAAATGTTTGTTTAATAAAAAACAAACAATGACTGATAATTTTGCACATCGCGCGGCGGATTGGGATAATCCATCAAAAGTACAAATGACAAACAAGTTTGTAGCTGCATTAATTCAAAATATTGAGTTGAATAAGCATTGGCGAGCATTTGAGATTGGAGCGGGGACGGGTTTAGTAGGACTTCAGCTTTTGCCTTATTTGCAAAGTGTAGTTTTTGAGGATACTTCGGCGGCTATGCTCGGCATTTTAAAACAAAAACTCAAAGGCGATGAAGTTGTAGAAATTGTGGAAGGTGAAGTTTTTGATTACCAAAAGCAGGACGTGGATTTTGTTTTTTCGTGTATGGCATTTCATCATATTCCCGATATTGAAAAAACGTTGGAACATTTATACCAAATTACAAACTCGGGTGCAACCATTGTTGTGGGCGATATTCGTACCGAAGATGGTTCGTTTCACCATTTTGAACCCATTCCACACAAAGGATTTGATACTGCTGAATTAAGCGAAAAATTCGAAAAAGCTGGTTTTGAAGTCCTTTCGACTGAAACTTATAATGTCCTGAATCGCGAACGTACTCCTGGCGTGTTTACCGATTATGAGCAGTTTATGCTTGTTGCTGAAAGACGATAGACGACGTACAACAGTCGACGGATGTGGTGATGTGATAATGTGATGATAATAATTAATAACGCACGAAGTGCCTACTTTCTCCCAAAGTCAGCTGGTATTTCTCCCCAAACTTCGGTTTCCCACTTAAGTACTTTGTTTTCGTACTTGTTTTCGGCTAACCATTTTTCGGCACGGGCTAAAAGGTCGAAAAGAACAGCGTTTTTATCCGTCTTTTCAATTTTAGTGCGTGCTTTTCCAGTTCTAAGCCATGCCAGTGCAGTCATGCTATCGGTATAAATGGGCAGCAGGCTGCCTTTTTGTTTTGATAAAGCTAAGGCATGTACAAGAGCCAAAAACTCACCAATATTATTTGATCCATCAGGGTAGGGGCCCATTCTGAAAATTTCGGCTCCGGTTTTGGTGTAAACACCTCTGTACTCCATTGGACCAGGGTTGCCACTACAAGCTGCATCCACCGCCACACTTTCTTTGTCGGGAAGTCCGACTTTAGCAATTTGTTCGGCTGTGGGTTTTGGCACAGCGGTTTTGGCATATTTACCCACATAGTCCCAGTAGGGTGAGCAAAAAGCTTCACGCGCTTCCTCCATTGTGGCAAAGGATTTGAATTTAGCATCCCCAAAACCATGCGTTTGCTTTTTACACTCATCCCACGAAGTGTAAATTCCCGGCTCATGTCCGTCCCAAACCACGAAAAAGTTGTTTTTCTTTTTTGCCATTTTTTTTATTTGGAAAATAAGAAATTAGAAAATATGAACCAACGGTCAGCGTAGCTAAACTAAATTTTTATAACAATAAATAACGCGCTGCACCTAAAGAATCTCCAAAACCTCACGCAGCGACTGAATGATATATGTACACGCAGGTTTTTCGCCATTTTCAGGATAGTGGAGTGGAAAATATACTTGATCTATTCCGGCATTTTGCGCTCCCACTATATCAGCAGCATAGCTATCGCCAATCATAATTGCTTCGTGTGGTTTTGCACCATTCAACTCCAAAGCATATTCAAAAATTTGTTTGTCGGGCTTGAGTGCACCCGCTGCTTCCGAAAGTACTATGTGCTTGAAATAATGTTCAATACCCGAACTGCGCATTTTGCGGTATTGTACTTCTACAAAACCGTTGGAAATAATGGTAAGCGGGTATTTTTTTTCGGTTAAATAATCGAGTAACTCAATGGCGTGAGGCATTAAAGCCGTTTTGGTTGGCAAATTATCAAGATAATGTTGCCCAATTTCGGCCGCCAAGGCTTCGTCGGTTACGCCCATTTTCGACAGCGGGTAAAGAAAACGCTCTTTGGATAAATATTCTTTGGTAATTTCGCCTTTGCCATAAAGTTCCCATAGTTCAATATTTCGTCGAGCATAAATATCAAAAAACTGATCAAAATTTTCGAAATAACGTATCAAACCGCGATCGTCGAACATGTCTTTCATAGCCAAACGAGCATTGGTATGAAAATCCCATATCGTATCGTCCAGATCGAGAAAAACGTATTTATAATTTTTTGAATGTGCCAATATGCTAATTTGCCAATATGATAAATGACAATTAAATTACAATAAATAACGTGCGAAGCACCAATAACGGCGCAGCCCATCTAACGCACGAAGTGTCTATTCAACTTCAATAACCAAATATTTACTTACGCTCCAAAATCCGTTGGTGTCGGTAATAAGCAATACAAAGTTATCGTTTTCTTTTTCAAGCGTATACGACGATTTTGGGTGCGAAGTCAGAATTTTGGCTCGTGTAGAATAAAGCGGAATAGATTTGGTTTTACGAGCATCTATGCGCACAAAGTAGTTCTTGTTAAAATCGCTTTGCAATATGCGTTTAGGGCTAAAAATGCCATCGCTCGTAATTATTTTTTGATCTTTTAATTCTTTACGTGTGCCGAATACATACCATGCTGTGTGTATGGTTTCTTCTTGTTCGTTAAGTTTGCTTTGTTTGGTCTCGTTGTCCGATTTTAAGCCATCAATATCCTTACCCATATTGCTTACAGTGGTGCCAAGGTCGGCTATAAGCGAATCCTTAGCTGCTAACTCGGCTTGCAGAATGGCTACTTTCGAACTTTGTTCTTCGAGAGCTTTTGTCAAACGGGCAATGCTACGTTCCAATTCTTCCGATTTGATAGAGCTCTTTTTGAGTTTCGTTTTCAAACGTGCCAGTTCATCTTTGTTTGTAAGCAACATTTCGTTCAAATACAACAAATCTTCGTTTATTTTCGTACGTGTGTCTTCGGTTAGCTCATCGCTTTCGGGTTGAGTTTGTAAAATACCTTGCGTTTCCTTTATTTTCTCGATGTTTTGTTCAATCTGATTCATGGCCGAAAAGTACTCGTCAATCTCGTCCTGCATTTGTTGTTTGGCGCGCATCAACGAGTCGTTTTGTTCTTGTAATGCTTTGTAGTCCGACGATTTGAAATTGCACGACGATAAAACCAAAGCGGATAGGATTAGAACTGAAAAGAAAGTTTTCATTTTGGTGTAAAATTAATTTAGTTGCGAGTTACGAGTTGCTCATTTCGAGCTGCAAAGTTAGTGTTATTCTTCAAATCCTGCAACAATTATAACTATTTCTCCTTTAGGTGGATGTTCAGTAAAATAATGGGCTAATTCAGGAAGAGTTCCGCGTTTTGTTTCTTCGAACATTTTGGATAATTCGCGCGATACGGAAGCCTTGCGTTCTTGCCCCAAAAACTCCGAAAGTTGACTCAATGTTTTGGCTAATCGAAAGGGCGATTCGTAAAAAATCATGGTGCGTGTTTCGCTTGCTAACTTAGTTAGGCGTGTTTGTCGGCCTTTTTTCTGAGGCAAAAAACCTTCGAAACAAAACTTATCGCTGGGTATACCCGAAGCTACTAATGCAGGTACAAAGGCTGTTGCACCAGGCAAACATTCCACGTCAATTTCATTTTCGACACATGCGCGAACAACCAAAAAACCAGGGTCGGAAATAGAAGGTGTGCCAGCATCCGAAATCAAAGCTACTTTTAAGCCCGTTTTTATGCGTTGCACAATATTTTCAACAGTTTTATGTTCGTTGAATTTGTGGTACGATTGCATGGGAGTTCCTATCTCAAAATGCTTCATCAAAAAACCACTAGTGCGCGTATCTTCGGCCAAAATTAAATCGGCTTCTTTCAATATGCGAATTGCCCGAAAAGTCATATCTTCGAGATTTCCAATAGGAGTAGGGACTACTGTTAGTTTCATACAAACTTCCTTTTTACAATCTGATAAAAATCTTCAACAGCTTCGTTTGTTTCATCCCAACCATATTTCGATTTTAGAAACGACATGGCTTCGTTCAAGGTGGCCAATTGATTGATGTAAGAAAGTGTTTTATTCATGTCCTCACCATTGGATTTAAAGAGTTCACGCTGAAACCGAAAGCGATCGCCAATGCTGATGGCTTGCTTAATATCTGTTATTTTTTTGTTTGCCAATGATGCACTTAACGAATTGTCGGCATGGGATAGCTTTTCGTTGCGCGAAACAGTTTGAAGTGCCATTTTATCGGCAAAAGTAATTATTTTTGTTTCTTCTGAATGTGTTTTTGTTTCGGTAATAGTTGTTTCGGTGGTAAGTGTTGTTTCAGAAGTTTCGTTATTTTCTTCTATTTCAATGGTTTGCTCTATAGTAGTTTCGGTAGTTGTTTCAATATCGTCCATCTGAATTTCGATAAATGCCTGCTCTTCAATAATTGAGTCTGCTGGTGCATGTATTTCAATAGGCGCTTTAACTTCATTAGGTTCAGGTAAAATAACAGGTTCAAGTGCTGCTACAGGCTCAGGTATTTCAATGGGTTGCTGTTCAATAAATATTTCTTCAATTTTTACCTCATTTTGATTAATATCAGCAATTTTAATGGTTTCGAGGTTTTCTTTGTTCCCTGCAAGTTCATCCAGTATGGTCTGAATATCCTCCGTTTTACGTTTTGCTAGCTGAATGATTGTTTTTGGGTACTCATTCATTTCCAAAAAACTTTCGGTAATCATACCTAACTCTTCGATATTTTTGTGCAATAGAGTCACTAATAATTTTCTGTTCATATCTTTTTTTGTAAAAATAGATTTTTGGTGTGATATTTTTTTAACTTTGCAGTCCTGTTTTCCGAAATCGGGTGTAAAGTTACAATATTCATCAGATTAACGAAAAAAAAACAAACTTATTTCAATAAACTATCATGATTTATTCAGAAAAAAATCATCCTATACAGCAAAAACGTGGAAGTATCGAAGTTATTTGCGGTTCCATGTTTTCCGGAAAAACCGAAGAGCTTATCCGAAGATTAAAAAGAGCCAAGTTTGCCAAGCAAAGTGTTGAGATATTTAAGCCCAAAATTGATACGCGATATTCCGAAGACGAAGTAGTTTCGCATGATCGTACTGCTATTCGTTCCACACCAGTTGAATCGTCGGGAAGTATCCTGCTTTTTTCGGGCGAGGTAGATGTTATTGGTATCGACGAAGCTCAGTTTTTCGACGAAGGATTGGTAGATGTTTGTACCAAATTGGCCGATCAGGGTATACGAGTAATAATAGCTGGTTTGGATATGGATTTTAAAGGCGTTCCTTTTGGTCCTATGCCAGCACTTTGTGCCATTGCCGAGGATGTATTTAAAGTACATGCAATTTGTGTTCGTTGTGGTGCACTAGCTTATGTGTCGCACCGCCTTGTTGAAAGCGATAAGCGTGTTCTCTTGGGCGAAATGGCTGAATATGAACCTATTTGTCGTGATTGTTTTAATGCCACCAAAAAATATTAATCGTCCTATCACATTATAATGTCGAATACGCTTTCGAAAAACAATAATTTAGCAACAGATAATATCGCTAAACTATTATGGATGTATAGCTTGCCGGCCATGGTAGGTACGGTTGTAATGTCGGTATATAATATAGTCGACCGCATTTTTATTGGACAGGGAGTTGGTCCGTTGGCTATTTCGGGATTAGCACTCACTTTTCCATTTATGATAGTGCTTATGGCATTTGGCATGCTAATAGGAGCGGGGTCGGCATCGCGTATTTCTATAACACTTGGCGAAAACAACAAAGAAAAAGCTGAAAAGATTCTTGGAAATGCCGTTACACTAACTTTCATTATTTCGGGAACTGTAGTGCTGTTCGCTATGCTGTTTATGGACGATTTGTTGTACTTGTTTGGAGGCACTACCAATACCATACAATATGCACACGATTATATGAAAATTATAATTCCGGGTGGCGTGCTTACAGCCTTGTATTTTGGACTAAATAATATTATGCGGGCATCGGGTCATCCACGTAAAGCCATGTTTAATATATTGTTAGGTGCTGTTTGCAACATAATACTTGATCCAATTTTTATTTTTGTTTTTCATTGGGGAATTGAAGGTGCGGCTATTGCAACCGTTATTTCGTATTTGGTAGGTACGATTAATGGTGTGACACATTTTATGCTCAAATCAACGCCTTTACGTTTTCATCTTAAAAATTTTAAACTCGAAAAAGAAATTATTAAGTCAATAATAAGTATAGGACTTTCGCCTTTTAGTATGCAAATAGGTACCAGTTTGGTGGTGATTCTTATCAATAGTACTTTGTTGAAATATGGAGGTGACTTGGCTATTGGTGCTTATGGTATTATCAACAGTATTAATATGTTGGTTGTAATGTTTATCATTGGGCTTAACCAAGGTTCGCAACCTATTATAGGATTTAACTATGGCGCTAAGAACTACGATAGGGTATTTAAAACGCTTCGTTATGCCGCCATTGTAGGGACAGGCTTAACCACTCTTGGATTTCTAATTGGTACATTTTTGCCACATCAAGTAGTTTCGCTTTTTACACGCGACGAATCGTTGCAACAAGTAGCCACTGTGGCGCAACGTATTTCGGTAATGATGTTTCCTATTATTGGATTTCAAATTGTAGTTTCTAATTTTTTCCAATCCATTGGTAATGCCAAAATAGCCATCGTATTAAGTTTAACTCGACAATTTGTTTTTCTAATTCCAGCCATTTTTCTGTTGCCTCCCATTTTCGGATTAAATGGCGCATGGGCAGTTATGCCCGTTTCGGATGGTTTATCTGCAATCGTTTCGGCAGGTACATTTTTTTGGTTTTACAAAAAGTTTAAAGCAGAAACGAAATAAATCAATTGCATTATTTTATGTGAAATTCTTGCATAATTATGTAAGGATGTTTCGTATTTCAGTTATTTTTCCCACCTTTGTTTTCTCTTTTTTAAATATAAGAGTCCACTCCGAAAAGTCTGAGCAGACAGTTTTAATTGATTAATACTTTGGTTTAAAAAATGTCATATAACTGGGTAAATTTACCCAAAAAAGTTCTTTGAAATATTGCGTATATCATTATTATTC
>Ga0247844_1000317_pt1 | contig 104674 bp, 96 predicted proteins | sample LaCtaG_FD_192421 | JGI IMG/M metagenome (GOLD analysis project Ga0247844, IMG submission 192421) | Freshwater microbial communities from meromictic Lake La Cruz, Castile-La Mancha, Spain - LaCruzMarch201714.5m_1 | ecosystem: Environmental > Aquatic > Freshwater > Lake | place: Spain: Castile-La...
AACTTCTCACCAAACCTCGCTCCCAAATGGGTAACCTGCCCCACCGCAATCGTCCCAACCGCAAATCATCCTAAATCCTCCTTATCTTACCGCCATTCGACCCTGTCGCTTATTTCGCGCGCACCCTGCCATCCGCAAAAAGGAGGTTTGGACGTCCTGCGTGAACCGGCTCAAAGTCCATAACTAACCGAATCCTAGAACTTGGAGGGTAGCGAGGGCCTCGCCGAGTGAAAAGGAGCGGGCTACTCGCCAGTTCATCATCCACCAAGGGACGCCACTCATAGCTAGATCCTCGTTTTTCGAAGTTGTTGAATGTGCGCAAGTCCGAAGGACAACGCAAACCCTGCTCAGTCACTCCATACTCTCCTAGCACGGTGAGCATCGTTCCGGCCTCTTCAGACGGCTCATAAACCGGGTTTGAAGGGTCGGTCTCGATGATCGGAAACCGATTATCGTTATCTGCCACGTAAGAAAGCACGGCGACTCCGATGTTCCGCAAGTTTGTCAGGCACTTGGCCGATTCCGCTCGATCCCGCGCTTGCTCAAGGGCCGGAATTGCGAAGGTGGCCAGCATCGCAACAATCGCAATAACGATCAGAAGCTCGATCAACGTAAAACCACGCGATACTCTCCGGTGAGGACTAATTCTGCTGACCATTTCGGTAGGCCTGTTTTTGCTCAATGCTTCTTTTATACCTCGCCACACGACGCTCGGGGCCGCGATTCATGTCGCGAGTAGTTTCGCGCTCCAGCATTCTTTCCTGCATGGCAGGATTACTTATTCGTTCTTCAATTGCCGCTCGGCGCTGATCGACAGGGAGCTGACGGACGCCTGCAAAGAACTTCTGCAATTCGTCGTAATCGTTTTTTGCGATCTCCCTTTGTTCGGGTGGAAGGAGCTCAATTTGAGCCTTCACGCGCTCGTCAGCCCATGCTCGCTCTGATCCAGCATTGGGAGACCCAGCAGAATCCGACACGGCGCCTGGCGCACCCGCCGGATTCCGATTTCCACCGCCACCACCACCCGACGGATTGCCACCACCACCCGATGGATTGCCGCCGCCTCCCCACGGGGGGCCGTCACCACCATCCGCTCGATCTCGCCCGCTGGAGGCATCATCAGGTTGCGTTGTTACAGCAAATACCTCTTCGACCTTACCGCCCACGCTCGACACGAGAGAACGAAGTGAGACTCCCGCCTCGGCTGATTTGGGTTCTTTCGAAACGGACGGGTTCCAGTCGGCTGCGATCAAGACAGAAACCCCGGTTTTCTGAACGATCTGATCCAGATAAGTTTGCAGGGATTTTTCATCCATGGTCGACACGTTCCAACGGACTTTTCGCAAATCAGGCGGTGAGTTAAACATCTCGTCGCCCCAACCACGGACCCTAAGAAGTCGGAATGCCGGATTGCGTTCAGAGGATCGAAGCGACTCGCCCCCTGCCCTGACGCCCGCGTTATCCGGCGCGACGATAAAGGTGATAGAACATCGTCCATCCACTCGGGCCGCCAGCACGTTCACCGCCTCAACGGGCGAAACCTTAACTACCTCCATGGAGAGTTTGGTTTCTGGTGGCACGTTGCTCACGATTTTGATTCGCCCCTGACGTTCGATGGATCGTTGAATATTGCCGAACGAATCATCGTAAGCTCGCACCGTCACAAGCCCCCATCCAGAGACCCAATTCCAGAGCCAGAACCCGAAAATCAGCAAAAACAGCCCCGCAAGCAGGCGGATACGCAGAGGAATTGTTGTCATCAGGAAAGCTAACCCCGATAAGTGGCGAAAGTTGCTGAATATATTTGAATGCTTGATCTTTTGAAGAATCACAAGATACTCCGTCTCGATAGTGGTGATTCAGATTTGTGCAACTCACGCTCCCAACTCCCGTAACTCTCTCGTCAGGCCGTCTCCTCTGGGTTCGCATGGCCGAGACCATATTGCGGTTCGGAACCTACTTGCATGATCTGGTTTGTGCGCATGCTGCCGATTCCGGGCTGAAGGGCCGGGAGGAAGCACGCCCCTACACCACACCCACAACCATCGCGGGTTCAAGCGCTCGGCAGCAGAGGTCCATTTCGATTAACGGTCGCCTGCAAGCCAGCAAAAAAAACCGCACCAAAATACCGTTAAGCAATCCATGTCAACGAATTACACAGACGAAAAGTCCAATCAGTCCTCCTCACGCGGCGGTCGCCGCCCCCGCCGTCGTTCCGGCAGCGACTCACGCAGCTCCTCCAACCGGTCCGGAGCAACTCCAGTATCACGGGCACCCCGCAAGGCACCAAAAAAACTGACCCTTTGGGAAAAGATTCTTAGCTTCCTGACTGGCAAGCCAGCAACCGCTCCCGCACGCAGGGAAGCGCCGGTTATCCGCCAATCCCGCCCGTCCGACGCACCAAAGTCGGACAACGGAGCCGAGAGACCGAAACGCGATCGCAAGCCGCGCGAACCTCGCACGGGCATTCGCAAGCCAGAGTCGGTTGAAGTTACAACGCCGAGGGTTTACGTCGGCAATCTTTCCTTTGATGCCACCGAGAGTGATCTTGTTGAGTTGTTCAATGGCGTAGGAATCGTCCAAAATGCAGAAATCGTCTCGAACCGCCAGACACAGCGGTCGAAGGGGTTCGGATTTGTTCAATTGCAGACGGTTGAGGAGGCGCAGCGCGCTGTCTCTGAACTCCATGATAAGGACTACATGGGTCGCAAGCTGGTGGTAAGCGGCGCAAAGGCAGCCGACCGGCGCGACGACCGCAGTTCATCTCCTGAGTCCGCTGCTTCGGAGCCAGCGGCTTCGGAGCCAGATGATTCTCAGAGATCTGAATCGTAAGCACAGTTCACCCGCATCCGCGCTCGGACCGATCTACTTGGTCGGTCCGACGGGTGCCGGGAAGTCATCGCTGGCCTGCATCCTTGCGCAGGAGATCGGTGCCGAAATCATCGGCGCTGACGCCTTTCAGGTCTACGCTGGGTTACGGTGCCTGACCGCGCAACCTAAGCCCGACCAGACTGCCGTCGTGCGCCACCACTTGGTTGGCGGCATCCCTCACACACAGGCATTTGACGTATCGGAATACCACCGGTTAGCCACGGCCGCGATCAGCGAAGTTCAATCGCGCGGGCTTGTGCCATTGGTTGTGGGTGGAACCGGATTGTACGTAAAGGCACTCATCGGTGGCCTCTCGCTCACACCACCAGCTGATCTATCATTGCGAGCCATCTTGGCCGAAATGAACCTACCATCGCTTATCGAACGCCTCGGGCGGATCGATCCGAACGCACTCGAGATTGTGGATCTCAAGAATCGTCGGCGGGTCGAACGGGCAATCGAGATTTGTGAAACGAGTGGTCAGCCATTGAGCAATTTTCGAGGCCGTGAGCTACCTGCGGCGCGCGGCGCCCTCGTCAATCGAGACCGTGCGGACCTACACACCCGAATCGCCGAAAACGTCGCATACATGTTCGACGCTGGCGTGGTAAACGAGGTCAGCATGGCACGAAACGCAGGCTTCACTGCAAGCCAAGCAATCGGGTTTCGAGAAATCTGTGCACTCCTGGACGGGGGGATTTCACAAGCGGAGTGTAAGGAAAAGATCATGGTTGCGACCCGCCAATACGCGAGGCGACAACTCACATGGTTTAAACATCAATCCCGCTTTCCCGAGTTGAACCTAAGCACAAACCCGCCTCTCCGGGAAATCATCGATCTGGTTACTCGAGCGACTTAATCCGCGGCATTGGCAGTCAGCGAATCACGGCGTCGGCTTTTGGTTAGCGGCCGGTTCCGAGTTTGGCCCGGCGAGAAAAAACGTGCCGCCGTCAAACGACGCGATTTGATCGAGCCCCGTGATCTGAAACTCCTCAACGACCCAACCATTTCCCTGATACAACGTGATTTCGTCCGAGTTGGAATCGTCCAACAACGCAACCCGCGTCCAATCACCAGGCAGAGAAACTGGAAGAAGCTTCAGTCCATTATCCGCTGTCAGCCAAACCTGCCCGTCCTCGCTGCGGGCCTCCACGACCAACTGATCGAGGGTTTCAGGATTCAAAGGGTTCGGGCGCAACTCGACAGTGATGCGATCCGGTGGCGTATCGAAGCCACCCGATGCAACCAGCCCTTTGGGTGAGATACCGAATTGTGCCGCATCCACAATTCGCCGATCCGCAACGATAGTCCAGTCGACCGTAGTGGGCGACGCAGAGGTTCCCTCCGAAACAGCGGTGGGCCGCTCAAGGCAGGTCCAGCGGGTAGCACGATCCCATGCGTAAAACAAGCTCAGGCGACCACCCGCTGCGGAAATCCTCGCGGGCGCAGGTTCACCCGACTCGACTTTGAGCTCGCGGATCACACCTTCGTCGATCGCCACCTCGCGGACGGCAATTTGACCGCCGCGAACGCCAGCAACCCACACTGTCGATCCAGAAACACCCGCAGCGAGTGACTCCAAGCTACCCAGTGACTCTAAACTGACCCGCCGATTAGAATCTGGAGACGTCCAGAGGATTTCAGTTGGTTGGTCCTCTAAAATGACTGCAACCCCGCTTTCAAGCGCAGCGAGCTCCCGAATCTTAGATTGCATCTCCCATGTCCGAGTCACTTGTCCACTCGGCAACTCGTGCTCCGTGATTCGATTCCCATCCGCCACAACCAACCGGTTCGCATTCACCGAAAATACACTACTTACAATATCGGGGATCGTTGCGGCAAGCACCCCATCTGATCCGGAGAACACATGAATTTTGTCGCCAATCTTGGCCACTACCCACGCCTCATCGGCTTGAATGACAGGCGCCGTTTCGACTTCGTCACCGAACGGTTTCTGCCAGAAGATCTCCGCGTTTGGCGATGCTGCACAGATGGTCCAAACGGAATCTACCACTACCACCGCCACGAGGCGATCTGCCGATACGAGAATAACATCCGCGACAACCTCCCAGTCGACAAAACCGTCTGCAACCCAGTCGTTGAAGTGAAATGCAACACCTTCGACCTCCACGTCGCCCACCACATAGCCCCGCACCGAGTAGCGTCCCGGCGGTGCAACCTGGCCGTCCGCGAGTTTTCCATCCCAACTCGTAATAAATCCGTTGAGGCCGACGTCAAAGGCCGACTTGTCTTGATCAGTCATCAGCGTCCGAACGAGAAACCCCTTTTCGTCAAAAACGCCAACGACAAAACGGCCAGAGAGCTCCGGAGGTGCGAAAGTGATGCGCACCGGCGGAGTGACCGCAACCTCGACGGTTTCGCTTTGAATTTGAATCAACAAATCCTCCGGCTCGGAATCTTCCTCGGCCATCAGGCCCGATGCGAAAAATTCGAGCCCGGCCGCTGCCAGCAAGCACATTGTTCGCAACATCATTGGTAAACCTTCCAATTCAAGCTTGGAAACAAGTTGTCCTTCATTTCACAATCCGCAAGATACGATTCGTTAACAGCATTGGCAACGAGGTCGTCGTAGAGGCGGCCGAATCGAATCAAGTGCTCCTTCGTCCTGCGGGTGGCATACTCCGTTGCCGTGCCCGTTTTCATGAGAAACGCCCAGTCGCTGGACTGCGCGAGCAGAAGCTCCCGTGCCATCTGACGAAGCACGCGTTGGGTGATGGCCGCCGGATTCGACCCGGCGATTCGGGCTTGCTCGGTCATGCGTCGCGCGGCGGCGTGAAGATGCGGATAGATCCACGAATTACAATGGTCGAGCCATACTTCCCAATGCCCCTTGTTGCCCCAACTGGACGGTGCCGGCGTGATGACCTGTTGTGTCGGATTTCGTTCCAAGTAAGCGGTCGGCGTGTCCAACCGGAAGACATCTTGGTCGTAAGCGGCTTTGCGCAGAAACAAATTGAGAAACTCAGGACCCTCAAACCACCAATGCCCGAAGAGCTCCGCATCAAACGGGCTCAACACCAACGGCTCCACCGGCAGCGAGGCCGACAACCCGGCGATCTGGCTCCGTCTGCTTTCAAGAAAATGGCTGGCATGGGCTTCGACAGCACCCGCCGCCCACCCCCGATTATAGATTTCCTTTGGTTGATTTCCTCCCGTGATGCGATGGTACTTGATGCCAGTGAATCGACGGTGATCGACCGGCATGAACCGCGATAGATAGTCCAACGGCAAATCTTGTCCGATGTCCCGGTAGAAATCCCGATACGCCGGATCACCAGGATAGCCGTCACGCGAACTCCAGACTTGGCGACTACTCTCCCGATCTCGACCAATCACAGCCGGCCCATCGGGCGTGAAATAGGGCGAAAAAATTGCAAACCGTGGCCGAGGATTCGCAAACATGACGCCGTGAGCATCCAGCACGGTCCAACGCACATTTGCCTCGCGCAAAAACGCGCCAATACCGGGAACATAAGCACACTCTGGCAACCAAATGCCGGCAGGACGTCGACCGAAACAGGACTCATACGAGTCACAACCGATTTGAATCTGCGCTCGCATCGCCTCGGGATAATCCTGCATCAACGGCAGAAACCCGTGCGTTGCAGCGCACGTGATGATTTCTACGACGCCCTCCTCTTGAAGCTGGGCAAACGCTCCCACGATATCCCGGTCCAGCGGCCCGGTGTAGCAGGCAAGGGCATCTTGAAACTTCTCAAGATAGAACTCCGCGAGGCTCCGAAGCGCAGAGTCGGTGGCTGTGCGTTCGACTTCCGAGCGGGCCAACTCGACGCCACGCGACAAATAGCGCTCGGTCCGGGTGCGGAGGAGCGGATCGTTTAACATCGCGCACAGCGTGGGCGTCATTGTCAGCGTGATCCGGCACGGCACTTTATCCACGACGAGTTGCCGCAAGATTTTAAGAAGTGGGATGTACGTCTCCGAGATCGCCTCGAAGAGCCAATCCTCTTCCAGAAATTCATCATGCTCAGGGTGCCGAACAAATGGGAGATGCGCGTGCAGGAGGAAGGCTAGCGTGCCGGTTTGCATCAGAAAAATCGGGGTGAAAATTCAGGTCGTTGAATCGCTGCAACCGTAGTCGTTGACGGGTGCAACCAGCAAGATTAAGTTGCCGCCGCCGAGCATCCAATCTAGCCTGATCTCATCTTGTCTCTCATGCGTCGACAAACCACCACACTCATCCTAGCTGCGATTTCTGTTCTGCTTGTCTCCTCCACTTCCCATGCCGCAGAGCAAGGCAACCTCCTCGCAGAGGTTGCTGCTGAGACCCGCTTGAACACGACATTCGAACGGATCGTGACGGCGATCAATGACAAGGACGCCGACCAAGCACTGAGCATGATTGATGAAGCGTTAAAAGTCAGACCTGATGATGTCGCCCTGCGCAATGCACGCGCAGCGGCGTTGATTCAATCCGAGCGTTACGAAGAAGCCACTGAGGTCCTGCGGGGATTGTTGACGGAAGATCCCAATCTTTTCCAAGCAGACTACAACTCAGCCGAAATTCTTTTCCTTCAAGGAAAGCACGTCGAGGCCCGTGATCAGTTTGAGCGACTTCGAACAAAGTATGGCGATATGCCGCTGCTGCGTTTTAAAATTCTGCTTTGCGATGCGATCTCCGGGAATAACGAGTCGGCGCAAACGGCGGCTCGTACATTCCGATTTCCGACCGATGCTCCGGCGTGGTATTTTGCGTATGCGGCGCTGGCTGCCAGTGCCGGGAACTCCGCCGAGGCGCGCCGACTCATGGACGTGGCGACAGAAATCCATGGCAAGGATGCCACCTCGTTGTTCAGCGAATCCATCGAAACCCACATGCTGAAAAACTAGCCCTTTATGCCTAAGAAGTCTAAAAAGAAACGTCCTGTCACCATCGTCACGGGTGCGGCTGGCTTCATTGGGAGCGCATTGATTCACGAACTCAACCTGCGCGGTGAGTCAAACATCATCGCCTCGGATATCCTGGGGCATGACGAAAAATGGCGAAACCTCAGTCCGCTCGCATTCTTGGACTATGTTCAAGCGGACGAGCTCATGCAGCGGATCGACTTCGACGATGCCTGGGCTTTTGGAGACGTGGAGGCAGTGTATCATCTTGGGGCCTGCTCTGCGACGACGGAGACCGATGGGGACTACTTGGTAAAGAACAACTACCGATACACGCAGCGGCTCGCGGAGTGGGCACTCGGGCGGGATGCACGATTTGTTTACGCCTCTTCGGCTGCGACCTACGGCGATGGCGCACGGGGCATGAACGACAAAGACGTGGACATTGCACGCCTGCGGCCACTCAATCTCTACGGGTATTCCAAACAGCTTTTCGATCTACACGCCCAACGACGCGGATATCTCGATCAAATCGTCGGCGTGAAGTATTTCAATGTTTTCGGCCCGAATGAATACCACAAAGGAGACATGAGAAGTCTCGTCTGCAAGGCCTACGAGCAAATTATCCAAACGGGAAAAATCCGCTTATTTAAAAGCTACAAGCCAGAATTCCGGGACGGCGAACAAATGCGCGACTTCGTCTATGTGCGTGATGCTGTCGCTATGACACTCCATCTTGCCGAGTCCAAGTCCGCAGGCGGATTGTATAATGTGGGGTCCGGTGTGGCCCGGACATGGGTGGACCTCGGCACGGCGATATTCAGGGCCTTGGGACGTGATCCCCAGATCGAGTTCATTGAAATGCCGGACTCGATTCGCGACCAATATCAGTACTACACCTGCGCCGACATCGCGAAGATCCGCGAGACCGGATACGACGCTCCGACGACATCGCTGGAAGATGCCGTGCATGATTACGTGACCCGTTATTTGGTCCACGGCAGCCGCCTCGGAGACGAAGTTTTGCTCTGATTACTGGCGTGAATTTCCCCCGCCATCACGCGTTAATCAAACGAAGATACCTGGCGCTACTGGCCACGTTGTTCTTTCTCATGATTACCGCGCCGCTCACTCCGATTCTGCAGCGGTATTTTCCGATACTCGGTGGAACAGCCGGAATCACTCCGCAGACATTGATTCTTACGGCAGTCACTGGTTGGACTGCGTGGCGAAGCCTACGGTTTCGATTGGGCCCGATGCTTTTTGGGGCAGCAGCCGTTGTATTGCTCGGGGTGCTCAGCGTGTTTGGCCACGCGAACTTGACGGAACTTCACCTGCTGGCACAAATCATCTTTCTCGGATTTGCCATCATTGCACTCGTTCGCGAGATTTTGTCCGCACACGATGTCGACACCAACATTCTCGCCGGCGCGATCTGCGTGTATCTCCTGCTCGGAATCATCGGCGGCCTCGTATTCACGCTCATCGAAATCACGCTTCCGGGCAGCTTTCACATCACATCCGAGCTTTCCCACACGACAGCCAAAGCTCTTTCGTCTGACCCAGGCCTGATGATCTACTTTGCTTTTGTGACGCTGACCACCGTCGGATACGGAGACATCATGCCTGCGACGGAGGCCGCAAGAAGTGCCTGCACCCTGCTCGCCGTGCTTGGACAGCTCACACTGGTCGTGCTGATCTCACGCCTCGTGGGGCTCCATATCGCCGTAAAAGCACCCAAGCAGTCGTGAGATGTCTCGGACGGGAGACTCGACTTGGACCGTGTTGAACCTCAGGGCCACTGCCTCAGCCTTGGCAAGAGCGAGCTCAAATGCAAACACTGGATCCCATTGATATTTACTCCACAGATACTTACATCGTTCGACCGACGGCGTGAAGGAACGGAGTTAGTCGGTCTTTGAACGCGGCGAACGCTGAGAAGTCAACCTGTTGCTGGCCGTCGCTGAGTGCCTCGGCGGGGTTCGGATGGACCTCGATGAGCAATCCGTCGGCACCCAGCGCGATCGCTCCGCAGCAGAGTTGCAAGACCAAATCCGACCGTCCGCAACCCTGGCTCGGATCGACGATCACGGGGAGGTGAGACTCCCGCTTTGCGATGGCGACGGCGGCGAGATCCAGCGTGTTGCGGGTGTAGGTTTCAAATGTGCGGATGCCACGTTCGCAGAGCATGACATTCGGGTTGCCGTGGGCGAGCAGGTATTCGGCGGCGAGCAGCCATTCCTCGATGCGTTGAGACATGCCACGCTTGAGCAGGACGGCGCGTCCGGATTTGGCACACTCGATGAGGAGTTGGAAATTCTGTGCGTTGCGGGCACCGATCTGCAGGATGTCAGCGGTAGCGGCTACATGCTCGACATCCCGCTCGCTGAGCACTTCGGTGATGATTTTTAATCCGGTCCGGGCTTTGGCTTCTTTGAGCAATGCAAGCCCTTCTTTGCCTAGACCCTGAAACTCGTATGGCGACGTGCGCGGCTTGTAGGCTCCACCGCGAAGGATCGTAGCTCCGGCTGCTTTGACTGCGTCCGCCGTGGCAAACAACTGGTCTGCGCTCTCGACCGAGCAGGGCCCGGCCATCAACGTGACGGCTCGTCCGCCCACGGGCACACCATCCACGTCGATCACCGAATCCTCGGGATGGGATTCGCGGCTAACGAGCTTGTAGCGTTTTTGCACCCGGATGACCCGCTCCACTTGGGCGAGCACATTCAGAGATTCCAGCGTTTGGTGGGTGCGTTCGTCACCAATGGCAGCGATGACCGTTTGCTGCGCACCGATGATCGGCGATGGCGTGTAGCCGAGTTTTTCAACCTCCGAAATGACCTGGTCGATCTGCTCGGCAGATGCCCCAACGCGCAGCACAATTATCATGGGAGGAGGCTACCGCCGGGGTCAAACCAACGCAAGCCCGCGATATGGCTTCCCATTTTGAGACAGCTCGACTAGTGAGAGTGAAAGCTATGGCAGCAGGAAAAAATATCGACCCGCGCGTACTCGAACTGGCCAGAGATGTGGCTCAGGGCCGTCAGGCAGAACTCGTCGCAGAGATCATGGACACCGCGTTAAAGCTGGGCTCGGATGGGGCGGCGCTGTCTGACATGAAGCTTTTTAATCGGGCGATGCGTGAGATGCGCTATGCCGCGAGCATTTTTTCCAAATACCAAGGACGTCGGAAAGTTGCGGTCTTTGGGTCGGCGCGGACGCGCTCGGACGCGGAGGAGTTTCGCATCGCGCGCGAGTTTTCCCGCCTCATGGTTCAGAACGAATACATGATCATAACGGGTGGTGGTGATGGTATCATGGGAGCAGCTCAACAAGGCGCCGGCGCCGCAAACAGCTTCGGCCTTAACATCCTGCTTCCATTCGAGCAGCAGGCGAACGAAACGATCAGCGGGGATCAGAAGCTGATCAATTTTAAGTATTTCTTCACCCGCAAACTCAACTTCATGAAAGAGACGCATGCATTCGTGCTGTGCCCAGGCGGCTTTGGGACGCAGGACGAGGGGTTTGAGGCGTTGACTTTGATGCAGACCGGGAAATCACTGATCGTTCCGCTGATCCTCCTCGACAAGCCAAATGGCCACTATTGGGAAACGTGGAGGCGTTTTGTTTCGAATGACCTGCTTGATGCGGGGTTGGTGTCGCGCTCGGATTTTCATTTGTTCCACATGACGCACGATCCACAGGAGGCGGTGGACGAGATCTTGAAGTTTTACCGGATTTTCCACTCCTACCGTTGGGTGCGGGAGCGCATGGTGATACGTCTGACTAAACGCATCACGGCTGAAGCACTCGCAGGATTAAACGAACGCTTTCAGTCGTTGCTGGTTGCGGGAGAAATCACGCAAACCCAACCGCTTCCCGAAGAGCACGAAGAAACCCATCTCAAAGAATTCTCACGCCTCGTTTTGACGCCCGATAAGCATGACTTCGGAGCAATCCGACTGCTGATCGATGCGGTCAACCTTTGCGAAACGGAGTAGGCGGCAGCGAGCGGGTGGCCCGTTCGCAGGGGGCGCTCCCGGGCGTCCGATTTTCAACGGCATGCGGATGGGTGCAGATTCGTTTGCGAAATGCGATTTCCGGATCAGTTTTGGGTTGAATTTGGGGTGCGCACGGATCTACATTTTCGTTAATGAACCTCCCTGATCCCAATGTCCTCATTCAGAGGTTGATCGACAAAATCAACAACTCTCGATTTTTTACGATTTCCCTTGGGCTGCACATTTTGCTGATCCTGATCTTCGGTGGGACCATCATGTACCAAGCGGTTCAAGAGCCTTCGGACTTTGAGGGAGAAGGCGGGGGATTTGTCGCTGCAGGGGAAGAGACTGCAGCCCCGCAACCTGCACAAATCCAGCCCCAACAGACGAACTTCACAGTCACCGCTCCGACGACTCAGAGCAATCCAACGACTGCCATCACAGCGATGACTGCAACACCGCTTGATTTCACGATGCAATCGGTGATTGCGCCACCGATCACGGCGCCCACGACTGTTGATGCAGCGGCGGTTGCGCCAGCGCCAGCGCAGGTCACGGGTAGCGGGATGACCGGTGCCGACGCGGCGGCGATTGGTGCGTTCACACAGAGCTGGGGTAAGGGCAAAGGATCCGGTTCAGGCACTGGGCTCAGAAAGCGTGAATTTGAATTCATTGCGTTCTTAGCGCGCTATGAGGGCGGAAACTGGAATTCCACCGTGCAGGTCCGAAATAACGAAGTGGTCAAAGGCAGTCTCCCGAATTTACTGTACTACATGAGCAAAGTTTCTGCGAACAAGATCAAAACTAACGAGCGGAAGGTGAAAGTCATTCGATTGGACAGCGATGAGCTTTTCACGGCTAAGCCTCCGTTCATTTTTATGACAGGAACCAGAGACTTCAAACTGAGCGAGAAGGAAGTCGAGAACCTACGCAAATACGTCCGGATGGGTGGAGCCATCTGGGGGGATAGCTCAGTTCCGGGGCAGCGTTCGCGATTTGACATCGCGTTCCGTCGGGAGATGAAACGTGTCATTCCTGATGTGGATAAGAACTTCGAGCCGCTTCCACGGAACCACCCGCTCTTCACCAAGGCGTATTTTCCAGAGATCACCGAGGCGCCACCCGGTTTGAACTTCTACGCCGAGCCAGTCTACGCGCTTAAGATTTTTGACGAAGTCGCGATTATCTACACGGCTAACGATTACGGAGACATGATGCAGATTGGCCTGACAGCCGACAGCAAGATTGACCTCGGCCGCGATGGTTCCGGTGGCTACGTCGCAACCAACCCAACTCTCTGGGAGAATCGAGACATCTACGCCAACAACATTTCCGAAGAAGCGGTCAGAAGGTCGTATGAATTTGGAATCAATCTTGTCGTCCACCTTCTCACACGATGGGAAGACAAGGTCAAAGCTTCACCAAGGTTGTAGATTTCCTTGCAGCCGGGTCTAGTAGCAGCTCGGTCTCGCGAGTCCGTCCAGAGCCGACCACTGGAGAGAGCTATCGCGAGAGGTTTGCGGCCATTTCTTTGGCAAAGTAGGTGAGAATGATGTCCGCACCTGCTCGCTTGATCCCAACAAGCGACTCATCTCGGGTGGCCTCATAGTCGAGCCAACCGAGTTGCGCAGCGGCGTGGATCTGCGAGTATTCGCCGGAGACTTGATAAGCCGCGACAGGCAGTGACGTGGATTCGCGAACGCATCGGATCACATCGAGATAAGGCCCAGCAGGTTTTACCATCACGATGTCAGCGCCTTCCCACTCATCCAGAGCGATTTCTAAAGCAGCCTCTCGCACATTTGCCGGATCCATTTGGTAACCCCTTTTATCGATGGGAGTCGTGCCTGTTTTACTTCCAACAGCGTCCCGGAAAGGACCGTAGTATGCCGAAGCATATTTCACAGCGTAGGAGAGTATCGCCACACGCTCAAAGCCAGCGGCATCCAAGGCTTCGCGAATCGCACGGACACGACCATCCATCATATCTGACGGAGCAACGATATCCGCCCCCGCTGCGGCCTCGGCAATCGCGAGTTGGCAAAGCGCGTCCACGGTTAAGTCGTTCTCAACTCCACGGCCCGACGGCTCCAGCACACCGTCGTGACCATGATCGGTGTAAGGGTCTAGGGCGACGTCCGTAACGATAAGCAAGTCGGAGACCTCTGCTTTCACGCGGCGGATGGCCTCGAAAAGCAAGTTTCCCTCGGCTGTCGCGTGGGAACCGAGCGGGTCTTTCAGTGCGCGATCGATTTTTGGAAAAATGGCGACCGCCCTGATTCCAGCATCGCGGCAGATTTTGCATTCGCTAACTAAATCGGGAATCGAAAGTCGAAACACCCCCGGCATAGATCCGATCGGCTCAGGCGGTAGTCCACCCACTTGAACAAAGAGCGGTTGGATGAAATCACTCGGGTGCAATCGAGTCTCGCGCACCAAGTCGCGGATCGCAGCAGAGCTTCGGTTGCGCCGCATGCGGCGGAGGAGGTCGGTTTTGATCATGGATTTAGTAAATTCCTAGCCCAGTGTGTTCGTCGGAGCCAACCCGTTCTTGCAGGTTACGATTTCCCCGATAGTCTGCCAACACGTCTAGTTTTACAATACACGCAGAATGTCATTTACCTTCGCTATCTTTTTCGCATCCGTTGTGAGTTTTTTCATCGACGGCGGATTTTTCATGATCCTCCTTTTGGTTCTCTCGATCGTAGCGCTCACCGTGATCATCCAGAGAGGGATTGCACTCCGTGAGGCGGCTGTCATTCCGCTGAGAGTGGAACAGGAGGTCGAGAAGCTTGAACCAGGCGATGATCTCGGTGCCCTCCTTGACGCCATCGAAGAGGAACCCACACCACTCTCACGGATCCTGTTGACTCTGATCAGGCACGCAAGCTGGCCCCGCTCGGAAAATGCCGAGGCAGTCCAAACACAGGCCCGCCACGAAACCGCACGTCTGGAAAGCGGCCTCGTTATTTTGGAAATCTCCACCGGCGTGGCACCGCTCCTCGGACTCCTTGGGACGCTCTCCGGTCTCGTCGGCATCTTCGCAAATGTCGGCGATGGCGACCCCATCGTTTTGGCGCGGGGGATTTCAGAAGCCCTGAATACAACGATTATGGGACTCGCCGTCTCCGCCCCTAGCATGATCGCGCACAATTACTACATGCGGAAAATTGAAGTTATGTCCGTCGAGATGGAGTCGGTCACAGCGGCCCTGCTCTCGAAGTGTTACCCGAATCCGGGTGAACAACCGTCGATTTCACCCCTCAAATGAAGTTCTACACGCGCAAGCGACGCGCCCCAACGATCATCATTGTATCGCTCATCGACATCCTCGCGATCCTGCTCATTTTTTTCATCGTTACGACGACATTTAAGAAAAAGCAACCGCAGCTTGAAATCAACCTGCCCGAATCACGCACCGCGCTCCCTGCCACGCAAAACCCATCGGAACCGCTCGTACTGCGCGTGAAAGATGAAACGCAACTCCTGCTCGGCGAAGAATCCGTGACGCTCGAGTCGCTCCCCGAGCGCTTAAAGGCAGCAATTGCTGCGCAACCGGATCGCCCGATTGCGATGCAGGCCGATCGCGAAGCCCCATTCGGCATTGTCGTTCAGGTGCTGGACGCATTGAAAGACGCCGGAATAAAAAACATCCCCGCATTCACAGATCCCAAACCCAAACCTCCGACTCCATGATTCTTCCCATTGTCGAATACGGACACCCGGCGCTCCGATCCAAAGGTCGGGAGATAAGAAAAATCGATCAACGGATTTTCGAGCTTGCGCAGAACATGCTTGACACGATGGTTGACGCAGATGGCGTTGGCCTCGCGGCACAGCAGGTCGGGCTCGCGCTACAACTCTGCGTGATAGATATCGAAGGCATCACGGACCGCCCGAGCACGATGCGCATCGCTGGTGAATCAGTCAACCCGGATGAATTCATGCCCATGGTGCTAATCAACCCCGTCGTCGAGCCAATTGGCCGGCCAGAATCGGGCACTGAGGGCTGCCTGAGTTTCCCAGGAATGAGCTCGGAGATCGAACGGCCCGCAGAGATCCGTGTGCGAACGATGATGCTAGACGGTAGCACCCTGGAATTTGAAGCGGGCGGTCTGCTCGCCCGCGCGGTTCAACACGAGCATGATCACCTGCACGGCATCCTTTTCATCGACCGGATGGCACAGGCCTCACGTGAGAAACTAGCTCCCAAACTGGACAAACTCCTGAAACGGAACGCGCTTTAGCCCGGTTGGCCGGGAAACGACACCAAATCGCTTTACACCGTCGCCAACTTTTCGCCAAAAAAGCGCAGAAGCAAATCGAGGCTCACTCGAGCGAGTGACGGGTTAAACCGAGGCCCCTCGTCGCGAAGGAATGCGTGAGCAGCATTAAACTCATGCCACTCAAAATCCACGCGGGCGGCTTCCAAACGATCGGCAATGATCCGACGTCCTTCGAACGGGACGTGAGGATCCTGCCTACCCCAAACAAAAAGGAACGGTGTCGTTTCAGCATCGAAACGGCTGAGCGTATCATCCGATTTCCCTGCCCCAAGCGATCCCGTGTGAATGTCCGTCGGATAAAATGCAGCGACCGCTGATACCGCAGGCTGAAACCCAGCGCGAACGGCGAGATGTCCGCCGAGACAGACTCCGTAACTGCCAACCCGCCCGGTCGACCTTGGATGTCGAGCGAGGAACTCAGATACTACCGCTGCGTCTTCATCGTATGCGGCCAGCGACTTGGTGAATTTGAGCGTGTTTCCACGGTCTGATCCCGCCTGGTCATAGGTCAGCACCGAGCCAGCGGGTTCGAATTCGTGATAAACCTCGGGAACCGCCACAACATACCCGTTGCCCGCCAGGGCTGCCGCCATGCGACGGATCGGACCGGTGACCTGAAAGATCTCCGAGTAGAAGATAACCGCAGGATGCTTTGCCTCACCGCATGGAACGAACAAATGCGTCCGCATCGGCCCGGACGATGTTGGTAGATCAACAAGGATTTCAGAATCAATCGTCATAGTCACATCCTATTCCCTAGACGCGCAGAATTCCCCGGAAACCCCGAACGCCGAAGTAAGATTGTGCTCCGTTGTGCCCTACAAACACACGCCCGTAGCGGCGCTCGCCATAGATCGCGCCCCCAAGCCCTCTCAACTCAGGTGGCGTCTTCAGCCAACTGGATGTCTTCAGATCGAACTCTCCAAGCTCTTGAAGTGAGGCATACTCAGCCTCCGTCATTAGATCGATCCTCATCTCAGCAGCCATGTCGATCGCGCTGGTTGTCGGTCGGTGTTCTTTTCTTGATTCGAGACCCGCGCGGTCGTAGCACACACTCACACGCCCCTTCGGAGTCTCTTTCGAACAATCGATGAAGAAAAACTCGTCCGTCGTGCTGTCGTATCCGGCCACATCCGGCTCTCCGCCGGATTGTTCCATTGCGTTTAGTGACGACATCGCCGATGGGTTCGCAGCGATCCGGGCCTCTACGTCGGCCCAGTCTAATCCTCGATGCCTGTGCACATTCTGTCCGAACCGAACCTTCAACCCGTCTCGCAGCACCGAACAGTCCTCTTCCGACAACACCAACGGGGAGTCGATGCGCGTGGTTTTCTTGTGCCTTACCTCCATTGCAGCTGAACTCGGTTCTACGAGGCAACCGGCTTCGTCTTGGGTTTCGGTTTCGGTTTCGGCTTTGGTTTGGGCTTCGGCTTTGGCTTCGGTTTCAGCGAGGGCTTAGCCGTTGGAGTTGGCGTTGGAGTTACTGTGGGAGGATTCGCCGGCGTCGCAGCCACAGCGGTTGGCTGCTTTACCTTCAATTGCGAGACTGACTTCGCCGCCGCGGAATCTGCGGGCGTAGGAGAAGGCTCCGCGATACTTCCTTTGTGACGAAAAGTAATACCTGCTGGTGCACCCCTAAGTCCACCAGGAGTCCCGATGAATCCGAACGTTACACTCCCTCCAGGCGGGATATCTCTATTCCACGAATACGGAGAGGCATCAAACGTCTGCATGTTCGAGGAAGGCGTGACTACCGCACTCCAGATCAGTCTGATGACCCAATCCGCAGGCACGGACAGGCTCCACTCCCTGAGCTCGGCTGGGGTCCGATTTTCGATCGTTACCTGCGTATTGAACTCGGTTCCCCAATCAGCATGCACAGCGTAAGTCACGCGCGCCTCTGGGAACGAAACGACGGTGCCAAGGGGCGACGGCACTGGTGTCGGCACTGGTGTCGGCACTGGTGTCGGCACTGGTGTCGGCACTGGTGTCGGCACTGGTGTTGGCACTGGTGTTGGCACTGGTGTTGGCACTGGTGTTGGCACTGGTGTTGGCACTGGTGTTGGCACTGGTGTTGGCACTGGCGTCGGTGGCGGCGCTGTAGGGCTTCCCGCATAGCGCAGCGTGAAATCGGTAGGTGAGGGCTTTGGTCCGCCAGGGTTTGCGGTGAAACCAAAACTGACACGCCCTCCAGCAGGAATGTCTTTGTTCCAGGCAAATGTGGACGCGTCAAATGTCCTCAGATTGGCTGTCGGCGTAACTCGAGCATTCCAAATCGTGCTGATGGTCCAGTCTGCTAGAAACGCCAATTTCCAGTCTCGGAGCGGTGCGGTTGTCAGGTTTTCGATGGATACATCCGCATTAAATCCGGTTCCCCAATCGGTAGTCACCGTATAAGTCACCCGCGCTTCCGCCAAAACAACCACGGTAATCGGTGAACTTGGAACTGGTGTTGGAACCGGCGTGGGCACTGGCGTGGGCACCGGCGTGGTTACTGGGGTTGGCGTTGCGACCGGACTAGGCGTAGGCGAGGGCGTTGCATACGGAGTCGGAGTGGGTGACGGGGCTGATGCTTGTCCTAGATAGGTGAACCGATAAGCACTCGGGAGCAATGTGGAACTACCTGGCGACGCAATAAATCCAAACTTCACGGTTCCCGCAGCAGGAACGGCACTATTCCACAAGATGGCCTTCGCATCGAAATTGTAGTCGGACGCTGAGATTTTTGTCATCGTCACGCTGTAGGCGGAGGAAATCGCTGGCGTGTATTCGAATCCGAGTTCCCAGTTCCGCAGCGTTCTATGCGTCTTATTGCGGATCGTCATATCGACTTGCATTCCGCTGCCCCAGTTGTTCGTGACAAAATACTCGACGCGAACGTCAGGGAAGTCGACAGCCGTGACGCCAGCTCCGACCGCGGGCAGCGTCACCGGTTCGTGATTACCATGGTCGTCTGGGTCACAAGCGCAATCTGCGCCACATCCGCCCACCGGAGGCTCAGCCGGAGGTGGAGTGGTTCCGTAATCTACTCCGCCGAAATCAATATCACTGGTAGAGTAAAACGACTCACCGGCGGGATCAATCCGCTGCCAAATCACATACAAAATATGCCTGCCGATGCGTTCCGGGAAGTTGACGTTAAATCGATAGTAACTCCCCTGCAAAACGACATTTTCCCCACCCGGGAGTGGTTCGAGGTCGTCCCATTTCAGAGGTTTAGCGGGGTCATAACCCACCTTCGTGATGAAGGCCTGAAAGTAGCTGGGCTCGTGAGGAGTCGGCGCATAAAACACACATTGATACGGCCCGGGTGCCACGCGGGTGGCTGGCCAGTCCGTTCGCGCTAGATTTAGGCCGCTGTATTTCGCTCTTCCGACACCGGGAAGTTGCCCATCCGGAATCAACTCTCTGTAGTTTTTTTGTGGCGTCAGACGATTGACCTCATGCCAGTCGTAGAATGCTTGAGTACCCGCCGCAGCGATAGCGGCTGCCGAGGCAGCACTTTGAGGTGTCTGCGGGTTCTCGAGAAAAATGTTGTACGATCTGCTGATGGGATCCGCCATGGACCCGTGCGCAAATGCCCCCGCGATCCAGACTGAGTACGAGACCAAGAGTGCAACTAGGATTTTCATAGGAGCCTGAGTGGTGGCTTAGCAGCGCTAACCCGCCGAAACTCACCGTGGACTACACACTAACTTAAACAATGGCAACACAAGAATCCGCACTTGGGCAGACACGACCCAAGCGAATGCAATGAGGCCCACGAAATGATGCGGACAAGGGATAGATTAGCGCCGCAAATTTGCTGCGGTCTTTAGCTTAATGAGGATACGGCAGTTGCAGACCATGTTACGGATTTTCCGCGTGAGCGGCAGGACTTCGCATCATAATTGGAGCAAACAACATCTGGCTGACGGCTCGAATTCCGAGCTTCTCGAACCGCCCGCCAGTGCGTCCACAACGCTACTTTTTCAGCTTGTTGTGTAGGACCGGGAGAAGCCCTGTGCCCCCGCGGACATCTCCGCTGAGCTCCCAGAACATCGCCCCCCGCAAACCCTTCTGGAGAATGTAGTCCGCCTTGATTCCCATCGACTCACGGTCGTCGTAAGTGATGAACATACCACCTTGAACGGTCGGTGCATAAACCCATGGAACCCGAGCCACTGGGTCCCAATAGCGTTTATAGAGGGCGGGCTGTTCGGTGAGTCGCTTCTGTATATCCCAGTATTCGAACATGCCAGCCTCCCAGGTGCCCGCTGCGGCCCCGCCGCCGGTTTGGCGCAGACCATTCGCCGTGGCCGGTACATTTTTCCATGCGCGGCCGTAGAATGGCACGCCCATGACCAGCTTGTCCTTCGGCACGCCTCCGGCAAGGTACGTGTTGATCGCCGCATCGACGACCAGCGGATCGCCGAAGTTCCCATACATCGCGGAGTGGTGATCGGTTTTAGGATCCCATGCGCCATGGAGGTCGTAGGTCATCACGTTGATCCAATCCAGCACCGCTGCAATCTTGGCTAACTCGATATTCGCGATTTTGTCCGGACCGGCAGGCGCCGCGATCGAGAGGTAATACTTTTTACCATCGGCGGTGCCCGCAGCGGTGAGCTGGTTGCGCAACTCTGTCAGAAGTGCCGTAAAATTCAGCCTATCGGACGGCCGCGACACATTGCTCTCCAATCCGCCACCACCTGGATACTCCCAATCGATGTCCACGCCGTCGAAACCATATTGTTTCATGAACCGCACGGCAGACGCTGCAAACTTCTGCCGCGAAGCCGCTGTCAGCGCAGCATCAGAGAACCGGCCGGACAATGTCCATCCCCCTACGGATATCATCGTGATCAAGTGGGGATTGGCAGCCTTGAGCTTTTTGAGCTGATTGAAATTGCCACGGAGCGGTTGATTCCATGTGTCACCTGGGAACGCCTTGTCAATCGCAGCGAATGAGTCGAACAGCGTCACCTCGTAACTCGGCGAAATATCCGCAAACGCGTAGTTGATCACGTTCAGCTGTTGGGCAGGGATGTCGGTGACATTGTAGTTCCGGTCATAAATTCCCCACTCGGCGAAGTAACCAACGATCAAACGTGAGAGATCAAGCCCCTGCCCCGCTCCGACTGGCGGAGTCGGCACTAGCGTCATAACGGGTGTGGGTGTCGGAGACGGAGGGGCGACAACCGCGGGTGTCGGTGTCGGAACCGGCGTAGCCACGGGTGTAGGGGTAGGTGTCGGAGTTGCTACCGAACCCGATGGAGTGAGCGCCACATTGGTCGGCTGCGCTCCGGCTGAGCCGGGGCTGACATTGAAGCCGATGTCAGCCGTCTGTCCGGGTGCCAGCGTGCGATTCCAAACTTCTGGACGCACGGTGTAACGCGGCGAGGCCGTGCCAGTGGTGAGTCGACCATTCCAAAGCGAGGTGATCTGGCCGGGGTAGTCAAAAGCAACCTGCCAATCGCTGATACTCTGGTTACTGCGGTTCGTGACCTTCAACTGCACACCCATGCCGCTTCCCCAATTGCTTGTGATTTGGTGAACCACCTGTAATGCCGACTGTGCACTCGGCGGCACCGGCGTGGCTGTCGGCGATGGCCGTGGCGTGGGCATCGGAGTCGGCGTCGCAACCGGTGTCGGCGATGGTGATGGACGCGGCGTTGGCGTGGCAACCGGTGTCGGCGATGGTGTGGGTGAGGCAGTGGCCCCCGCATGACGGAAGCTAAAATCCGTTGGTGCGGCTCTGAGGCCACCAGGATTGCCGGTGAATCCGAAGCTCACCCGACCACCAACGGGAATGTCCTTGTTCCACGAGACGGTCGAGGCATCAAAGGTCCGCAGGTTTGCTGTTGGTGTAACTCTCGCACTCCAAATCGAGCTGATTGTCCAATCCGCGAGGAACGCAAGCTTCCAATCCCGCAGGACTGCATTCGTCCGATTCTCAATGACCACCTGAGCCGTAAACCCGCTACCCCAATCTGAGCTCACGGAATATGTCACACGAGCTTCCGGCAATGTCACCACAGTGCTTGGCGACGTTGGCACAGGCGTTGGCACAGGCGTTGGCACAGGCGTTGGCACAGGCGTTGGCACAGGCGTTGGCACAGGCGTTGGCACAGGCGTTGGCACGGGCGTCGGCGCTGGTGTTGGCGAAGGTGTCGCCACAGGCGTTGGAGCAGGCGTAGGACTAGGTCCGGGCGTCGGTGTGGGAGTCGGGGTCGGTGTGGGAGCATTCACCTGGCCCGCGTAGGTGAAGCGATAGGAGGTCGGAAGAGCAGACGCGCTACCGGGGGATGCAATGAATCCGAATTTCACCAATCCTTCGGCAGGGATCGCGCTATTCCATGGGAATGCGATTGCATCGAAGCTATAGTCTGATGCGGAGATCTTCTTCATCGTCGCGCTGTAGGCAGACGAAATGACCGGGGTGTACTCGAAACCAAGTTCCCAGTTTCTCAAGGTCCTTTTGGTTTTGTTGCGGATGGTGATATCGACCTGCATTCCGCTACCCCAGTTATTTGTGACGAGGTATTCGACCCGTGCATCCGGGAAGTCGACAGCGGATACGCCGGCGGCTAGCTCAGGCAGGGGAACTACTCCCCCGTGGTCGCCGTGCTCGTTAGGATCACATTGGCAATTTTCACCGCATCCACCCACGGGAGCCTCGATCGGCGGTGGTGTGCTTCCGTAGTTTACTCCACCAAAATCAATGTCGCTTGTGGAATAGAAAGACTCGCCCGCAGGATCAATACGTTGCCAAATCACATACAGGACATGACGTCCGATCCGCGCCGGAAAGTTTACGTTGAAACGATAGTAACTGCCCTGTAAGACGACGTTTTCACCGCCGGGCAGCGGCTCGAGATCGTCCCACTTGAGCGGTTTGGTCGGGTCGTAGCCGACCTTCGTGATATACGCTTGGAAGTAACTGGGTTCGTGTGGCGTGGGAGCATAAAAGACACACTCATATGGTCCCGGCGCCACCCGAGTTGCGGGCCAGTCCGTCCTCGCGAGGTTAAGCCCCCGGTATTTCGTGCGTCCCGCGCCGGGCAGTTGGCCATCCGGAATCAATTCCCGATAGTTCTTTTGCGGCGTGAGACGATTGACCTCGTGCCAGTCGTAAAACGCCTGTGTGCCTTCCGCAGCGATGGCTGCCGCTGAGGCGTTGCTTTTGGGTGTCTGTGGGTTTTCGAGGAAGATCTGATAGGATCTGCTAATCGGATCTGCCATGGAGCCATGGGCGAATACGCCTGCGATACAGGTGAAGAATGAGAGGGCGAGCGCGACGATATTTTTCATAGGGGTGTTGGGTTTTCCCTACCGTTACCCAATTGAAAAATCTTTGCGCGCATCAGTCGATGAAGGGTGCAATAAACTCGATGAATCGGTCGCTGCAGCCAAAATCGCCCGTTACTGGAGCATTACTAAAAAAAAACCGGCCACGAAGTCGGGGACTCCGAGGCCGGTAAGCTTTTCTACGGTTGGCACTCGTGCCGCCCTAGTCGGCGCCGTGCCGCTGGTGCCTAGACGCCGAGCTTCGCGAGCAAATCTGCTTTGCCAGCAAGTCCGACGACTTGGTCCTTTTTTTCGCCGTTCTGAAAGATCAATATGGTTGGGATCGCTTGAATCCGAAACTTCGAGGCCACCATCGGACAGTCATCGACGTTCACCTTGCCGACTTTTACAAGGCCGACTTTTTCATCTGCTATTTCGTCGATGAGGGGTGCGATCATTCTGCACGGACCACACCACGGCGCCCAAAAGTCGACGAGAACGGGAACTGTTGCGTTCGCGATTTCTGCGTCGAAATTGGAATCTGTGAATTCGATTACGTTTGCGCTTGCCATAGGATCTTCGTTTTTCTCTGGGCTAGACGAACTGGACGCCGAGCGCGATCAACGCAGCAACCAAGGCTGCGGCACCGAGGATCGTCACTAACGAGTCCTCTGCGGGTGCAGCCGCCGCCACTTCGGTTGTTTTGAATGAGGTCGTCGCAGCAGCGGCCAGCGGAGCTTTCGGTGCGGAGAGCTGGACCGTGGCCTGCGGGAGCGGCTTGCTTGGGGACGGATTGACCTTGGCTGTTTCTTTTTTGGCTTCGGGCTTCACCGCGACTGGCGACGGTGCTGGAACCGCTGCTTTGGGCGCAGCAACAGCCGGGGCGATAGGTGCCGGAGCCGAAGGGGCTGCGGGAGCCGACGGTGGCTTGAGACCAGCTGGGGCGCTCGGAGGGGCCGGTGGTTTCGGAGGAGTGAGGCCCGATGGCGGCGTCGGTGGCTTCAGGCCAGCAGGCGGCAATGGGGCCCCGCCTGCGGGCACGGGAGCCGGCTTGGGTGGCAGGTTGATCATGGCATTTTCGCGCGGATTGCCGGCAGCGGTGGGTCCTTCACGGCGCGGTGGAAGGACGATTCTTACGGTTTCTTTTTTCGGCTCACTCATAAACTCTGGGGTCTTAAATTATTGATTGGTGCGAGGATTAAACAACGAAAGCTCGTCGAGTGCTATCCCAAATTCAGAAATCTGTGTCAATCACTGAACCACGGATGACTCACCCTGAACCGACGCTGTCCGCATCGCTGCCCGGACCTCGATAAGGTCTTTCGCGATTCGGATTGCTTCGTTTCTCACCGCATCCGGCTGAGGCTCTTGTTTCTCTCCAGCTTCTGTATCGACCTCCTCGACCTCGTAGCCTTTCTTTTTGTCGCGGTCGAATGCGACTTGCTGAAGCTCGTCGTTACTCACGTTTTCAAGTGTGAGTTCGTATGCTTTCACATCGAAAGCAGGCCCTAGTTCCTTCCGTTTAGCGATCCGGGCCTCTTTTCGTTCTGTGTCGGCCGCTCGCTCAGCCTTCCGTTTTTCCAAATTGAGCGCAATGGTGTTCTCCTCGATCCGCTGGCGGAGCCTAGCCATGTCGTCAAGAATGTATGCGAACTCTGGATCAGACGACACTCGGGATGCCGAGCGACTCTGCAATTCGGGCAGGACCGACGCCATCACCGGGTCTTTCTTAATTCTTTGGGGTGCTACTTCGTCGTATGGCAGTGCATTCGGCAGCGCGCCTTCGCCGATTTCAGGATTATCCGTGAGAGAAGGAATGATGATATCCGATCGAACTCCTTCGAGTTGAGTCGATCCTCCTTGGACGCGGTAGTATTTGTTGATCGTTAACTTCAATGCGCCCGCTTCGGAGGCTCCGAGGCTGAAAAATGGCATGAAGCGCCCGATATCGAGCATCGTTTGAACGGTGCCCTTCCCAAAGCTGCGCTCGTCTCCGACTACCACAGCAACACCATAATCTTGCAATGCTGCCGCAAAAATTTCGCTTGCAGACGCGCTCAACCGGTTCATCAACACGACTACTGGTCCGGTGTAGGCGACCGATGGATCCGTGTCGTTCGAAACACTGACCTTCCCGTTAGAATCCTTCGAAAGCACGACCGGTCCGCTGGGAATGAAGAGGCCCGTTAGCTTGATGGCCTCATCCAGAGAGCCGCCGCCGTCCCGACGCAGATCAACAACAAGACCTTCCATGCCCTCTTTCTTCAGGCGAGTCAGCAGGGTAAGGACGTCGCCCGACGTGCTGACGCCCAATTTGGGGTCCGCATAAAACGAGGGGACCTCGATCCATCCCAATTTCACGCTCCGACCATCGTCTCGCTTGATGTCCAAAAGCTCGGCCTTTGCCTTTTGTTCGTTGAGTTCCACCTTGTCGCGACGGATCGCAATGATCTCGCGCTTGGAGGAATCGACCGCATCAGCCGGTATCACTTGCAAACGCACAGTGGTTCCCCGCTTGCCCCGGATTTTTGACACCACTTTATCAAGGCGCATGTCCACAATGTCTTCGAAGTCTTTTTCACCCTGGGCGACCGCAACGATCCGATCATTAACCGAAAGGGATCCTTGCAAGTCCGCTGGACCACCGGGCACGATTTCACGGACCTTCGTGTAACCATCCTCAGAGGTGAGCACCGCGCCGACGCCTTCGAGAGATTTTTCCATTTCGATGCGAAACGACTCCAGCTCGGAAGGACTCATGTAGGTCGTGTGCGGGTCGTATGTCCGGGCCAGCGCGCTCAAGAACCCAGAGACGACTTCTTCGTCGGTCATGTCGGTCACGTTTCTGAGGATTTGATTTTGCCGGCGGGCGATGACCTTCGCTGGCGCGTCGGTCGCATGCTCATTCAGGCTTTCCTCAAGCATTTCTGCTTCGACGCGGTCCGCCCAGATTTGGTCTGCTTCCGCTGCATTTTTCGGCCATGGAGATTCTTTGCGGTCGAGTTGGAAGGTGCGATCGGAGTCGAACTTGAATTCGCTTTGTGAAAGTTTCAGGTTCTTGGCCACACGCGACTCGACGCGTTCTTTGTATCGGGCAAAGATTTCACGCGCGGGATCGAGATTACCTGAGAGGATGCTTTGATCGAGTGACGTTTCGTATTTCCGCCTAAACTCCTCGACGTCGGATTCCAAAAAGAACAAGCGATTCGCATCAAGGTCCTCGAGGTAGCTCTCGAACAAACGCTTTGAAACATCGGCATTGAGCGGCAGCCGGGAGTAGTGCCCCTGCTCTAGCAATCGGGCGACCGAAACCGCGACCTTGTCCATGTCGGTCTCCGCCTGAACTGCTGGAATGCCCGTCATCACGAGCGCGAGCGCCGAGAATCCCGAAAAGAGGAATCGTTTAATTGTCATTGTGTCCTTCACAGAAGCAGATGATTGCTTCAAAATCAAATTTCGCATTCCACATATGACCACATTCTTATGATAAAGTTCGAAGAATTTACCGGTGGGGCTTTTGACACCAATGCCTACTTGCTCCACGGCCCCGATGGCTGCGTCCTGATCGATGCTCCGGAGGGAGCCGATGATCACTTCGCCAGGGAGAAAATTGTTGCCCTGATTTTGACACACGGTCATTTCGATCATATCTCCGACGCAGCCGCAGTGCATCGCCGTCACGGGTGCTCGGTGGCGATTCACGCAGACTCTCGCGCGATGCTTGCTGAGCGTGGCTTTTTTTCAAAGTGGGGCTTCCCGATGAATATCGAGCCAGTAGAGCCCGACACCTCTCTGGTTGAAGGGGTCCCACTTCGTGCGGGGGGAATCAACCTCTCGCTCTTGGAGGTCCCGGGCCATTGTCCGGGGAGCGTGTGTTTTTACCTCAGGGACCAAGGCGTGGTCTTTTGCGGAGACACGCTCTTCGCTGGTGGAGTGGGACGGTGGGACTTGCCGGGCGGAAGCAAAGATCTGCTGATTGCAAAAATTCAGCAAAAACTGCTGACCCTCCCCGCCGATACCATCGTTTATCCCGGTCACGGACCCGCCACGACAATCGGCGTGGAAAGTCAAACAAACCCGTTTTTGTTGAGCTGATGGTTTGTGACGCAAAGCTGATCGCCTCGCTCCCACCGACACTGCCCGCATTCGACTAACATGAGCTTGCCGAGCGCTTCAGATCCCCGTCACACGGAAATCCCATCGGTCGTGCGCGTAAAGCCCGGAGCACTCGACCGAGTCGGGATCTATGCATCGCGTCAGCAGTTTCGCAAGGTCGCTGTGTTGTTTAGCGAAGGCCTGGATCCCAGCCTGCTCGGCCGGTTGAGCCAGAGTTTGATCTCCGCCGGCGTTGGGATTTCCCATGAGGAGCCGATACGCTCGATCGAATTCGACGACGCAACATGCATCATGCACCGCTTGCCCACCGACACGATGGCAATCGTCGGACTCGGGGGCGGCAAGGCATTAGACGTCGCGAAGTATGTCGGATTTCTTGCAGGGATGCCCTATCTCGCAGTGCCAACATCGCTTTCCAACGATGGATTTTGTAGCCCCCAATCGAGCCTTGCCATCGCGGGGCGACGCCGCTCCATGGCCTCGGCCGTGCCGTTTGGCGTGGTGGTCGATACGGCAGTATGCCTGAATGCTCCGAGAATTTTGTGGCATTCCGGAGTCGGAGATTTGGTGTCCAAGCTCACCGCAGTGGCGGATTGGAAACTCGCGTTTCACGCGCGCGCGACACCGGTGGATGATTTTGCCGCCCTACTCTCCGACGCCAGTGTTTATCAGTTTATCGCGAGGCCCCTGTATGACCTTGAGGGAATGAAGCTTCTCGGAACGGCATTGCTCCTTAACGGAATTTCGATGTCTATTTCTGGATCCTCTCGCCCGGCAAGTGGGAGCGAGCATCTGATTTCTCACGCGTTGGATGCCATCTCAGCCCGTCCGCGCCTGCACGGCATTCAGGTCGGCGTGGCCACCTATATCATCAGTCGACTTTACGGCGAGAACGCTACGACGATATCCGACTTGTTCGAGGCAACTGGATTTTGGGCGGCGGTGGCAGAAGACCCATTGGATCGCACCGAGTGGCTGGAAGCCGTGCGGTTGGCGCCGAATCTTAAAGAAGATTTTTATACGGTCCTATCGTCGCGCGACTGCCTGCCAGAGATCCAAGACCTCCTGCACCACGACCCATTTCTGCAACACTGCTTCGGGGCATGATAATTGTCAGCCAGGCAGCGGAAAAAAGAAATGGAGCCTAGCGGGATCGAACCGCTGACCTCCTCAATGCCATTGAGGCGCTCTACCAACTGAGCTAAGACCCCGGATTTTCCAGCGAACTGGTTGCTGCGGGTGGTTTTCTGGCGGGCGCTTCTTTTCGAGACGCGCTTGGCCAGAGGTGAGATTTCTATCTGCCAATGGATGCGTCTGCAAGCGAGATTTTTCACCCGCTCGCGCAGCCAGTTTCACGTCGGATTTTAAATCAGGCCGGGCGGGCTCCCGCGCGAACGATTTCTGCAAAGCTGCGAGGCTCGAGTGCCGCGCCGCCGACGAGGGCGCCGTCGATGTCTGGCTGGCTCAACAACTCCACCGCGTTGGCTGGCTTAACGCTTCCGCCGTATTGGATTTGCACTTTTTCTGCGGTCGCGCGGTCGGACAGCTCGGCGAGAACGTCGCGCACATGCGCGTGACATTCCTGCGCTTGGGCGCTGGACGCTGTTTTGCCGGTGCCGATGGCCCAGACGGGTTCGTATGCGATCACGACGTCGGGCAATTGTTCGGCGGTGACACCGAGGAGCGAGCCCCGGAGCTGGGTTTCGAGCACTTCTTTTTCGCGTCCGGCTTCGCGCTCTTCCAATGTCTCGCCGACGCAAAGAATCGGACGCAGTTCGGAGGCCAGCGCAGTGTGGACTTTTTTGTTAATAAGGCTGTCGGTTTCGCCAAAAATCTGACGGCGCTCGCTGTGACCGAGGACCACATACCGCACATACAAATCGCGCAGCATGCTGGCGCTGATTTCCCCGGTGAATGCGCCCGAACGCTCGAAATACATATTTTGCGCGCCCAAACGAATCCGTTGCGAGCCGCCGAGAAGCTCAGAGAGCTTTGGGATAGCAGTGAATGGCGGAGCGATGATGATTTCGACGCCGTTGACTTCCTCAACTTCCATGCGGAAGTCTTTGAGGAAGCTCTCCGCCTCGGCGACGGTAATGTTCATTTTCCAGTTAGCAGCGATGATTTTTTTTCTCATGAAATGGGACGAGTGGGATTAAGCGAGTGGTTTTCCGTTTCCTGTCAGGCGTTCTCCGAGAGCGTCGCGACGCCTGGCAGCACTTTGCCCTCGAGGAGTTCGAGCGATGCGCCGCCGCCGGTCGAGACATGCGTGACTTGATCGACGATGGCAAATTTCTTGGCCGCGGTGGCAGTATCCCCGCCTCCGACGACGGTAGTTGCGCCGCTTTCCGTAGCGCGGGCGATGGCCTCGGCCATCTTTTGGGTTCCGACGGCAAACTTGGCAAACTCAAAGACTCCGGGAGGTCCATTCCAGATGATGGTTTTTGCGCGGGCGATGACCTCGGTGAATGCATCAGCGGTTTTTGGCCCCATGTCTAGACCCATCCAGCCGTCAGGGATTCCATCCGCCGCGAGAGCGGTGCTGGTTTCGGCGTCTTCTGCGAACCGGTTGGCGGTGACAAAATCGACCGGCAAGTGAATCTTCACCCCTTTGGCTTCCGCTTTTTGCATCAGCTCCGGGATGATTTTTGCCCCTTCGGCGTCGAACAAACTATCACCGATTTTCATCCCGGTGAGGATGTTTAGAAAGGTGAATGCCATTCCGCCGCCAACGATGATTTCATCGGCCTTATCGATCAGGTTGTTGATCAATGGGATTTTATCGGCAATTTTTGCTCCGCCGAGGATGGCGAGCAGCGGACGCTCCGGGTTCTCAATCACTGCGGCAAATGCAGTGAGTTCCTTCTCCATCAGGAAGCCCGCCACTTTGTGCGGCAGATCGATCCCAACCACGGACGAGTGCGCGCGGTGAGCGGTGCCGAATGCGTCGTTCACGTAAATGTCACCGAGTTTTGTCAGGCTGGCCCGGAACGCAGCAATCGCATCGGGCGAAGCTTTCTCGGAGGTGCCATCGTCGTTCTTGCGCTTCCCTTCCTCTTCGATGTGGAAACGAACATTCTCAAGCAAAATCACGTCGCGGGGTTTCGCAGCCGCGCAGACGGCCTCGACTTCCGGGCCGGTGCAGGCATTCAAAAACTGAACAGGCATCCGGAGGATTTCGGAGAGTTTGGTGGCGACCGGCTGAAGCGTGAACTTCGGCGTGACATGCCCGTTGGGTCGTCCCAAGTGGCTCATCAAGATCACGGATCCGCCCTGATCTAGGATGTGCTTGATCGTTGGGACTGCGGCGAGAATCCGTTGCGGATTGGTGATGGCGCCGGTGACCTTGTCCTGCGGCACATTGAAGTCCACGCGGACCAAACAGCGTTTGCCTGCCACGTCGATGTCTCGGAGAGATTTTTTCATGATGGAGTAAAGAAATGGGCGTCCGATTGCGAAAGAAAGCGGCGGAAAAACCTGAAGCGAAATCGCATTCGAGGTTCGCTAATTCCACCGCGCGCAGCCGGAGGAACAAATCCACCGGCTGCGCATTTGTGGTCGATTATTGAATCAGGCAATGACGAGCTTCAGGAGGTCGACGCAGCGATTGCTGTAGCCCCATTCGTTGTCATACCAGCTTACCAGCTTGAAGAACTTGCTGTTCAATTCGATTCCCGAGCCCGCGTCGAAGATACTCGAATGCGTGTCGTGGATGAAGTCGCTGGAGACGACCTCGTCGGACGTGTATCCGAGGATGCCTTTGAGGTAAGTCTCGGAGGCATTTTTCATCGCTGCGCAGATTTCCGCGTAGGATGTTTCTTTGGTCGTTTTCACCGTGAGATCCACAACGGACACGGTCGGCGTCGGAACACGGAAGGACATGCCGGTGAGCTTGCCTTTGACTTCCGGGCAGACGAGCGCGGTCGCCTTGGCGGCACCGGTCGAAGCGGGGATGATGTTGATCGCGGCGCTGCGTCCACCCTTCCAATCTTTTTTGCTCGGTCCATCCACCGTCTTCTGGGTGGCTGTGTAGCTGTGGATGGTGGTCATGAGGCCTTCCTCGATTCCGAATCCCTCTTTGAGCAGGACGTGGACCACGGGAGCCAAGCAGTTCGTGGTGCAACTTGCGTTCGAGATGATGTGGTGTTTCTCCGGCTCGTATTTGTCATGGTTGACACCCAGCACGACCGTAATGTCTTCTCCCTTACCAGGTGCGGAAATGATCACTTTTTTGGCGCCTGCTGTGATGTGGCCCTTCGCTTTTTCAGCGTCGGTGAAAAGGCCTGTGCATTCGAGCACGATGTCGACTCCGAGTTCGCCCCATGGCAACGCCGCAGGACCTTCGCGAACCGCGAGGCATTTGATTGTCTGTCCATTCACGATGAGGAGATCATCCTCTTCGAGGGACGGATCCGACTTCGCGCTGGATACATCCCCTGCGAATTTACCCTGAATGGAGTCGTATTTCAGGAGGTATGCGAGGTTATCCGCAGGGACCAGATCGTTGACTGCTACTACTTCCACGTCTTTGCCGAGGAGTCCTTGTTCTGCGATTGCCCGGAAGACTAATCTCCCGATCCGCCCGAATCCATTAATGCCAATTTTTGCCATAGTTTTGATTTAGTTGGTTACCTGTGTTGAACCGACGCGAGTAAACCGTGAGCCCGAAAATCCGTCAACTTCCAATCGGGCGACATTTGAAATCACCTTGTTCAGCGTCAAGATTGTTCGCGGCGCGAATGCGCACGCATCGCCTGATCGAGGATCTCGCGCGCAGCCTCCTCATGCGACATGGCGGAGGAATCGACTCGAAATTCGGAGGCCGATTGATACATTGCGAGGCGCTCTGTCAGCAGACGGTCAAACGTGGCCCGAGGGTCCTCGGTTTGCAGCAGCGGGCGGCGTTGGTTGCGTGAAACCCTCTCAAAAATCAAATCGGGCGACGAATCCAGCCACCCAACAATCCCGATCTCACGCAGCACTGGTAGGTTTTCCGGACGGGTGATAATTCCACCTCCGGTTGCGAGGACAATGCCGCACACGCCAACAAGGTCAGCGAGCACTTGGGACTCGATCTCCCGAAACCCGGCCTCTCCGACCTCGGCAAACAAAGACGAAATCGACAATCCGGTTTGCTCCGCGATAATTTCATCCGAATCCACAAAACGGTGACCGGTGAGTTGAGCCAGGCGTCGCCCGACCGACGACTTTCCGCATCCCATGAATCCGATTAAAACAAGGTTAGGTAGCACGCGCTAATCTAAGCGCGATACATTGCGTGCACGCGAACCTTTTTCGTCCTCGATGAGCTCATACTCGACATTTTCGCCTTCCTTGAGAGTCCGGAAGCCCTTGATCTGGATCTCCGAGTAGTGGACAAAAATGTCTCCACTGACCTGCGGATCAACAATAAAGCCGAATCCTTTTTTATCGTTGAACCACTTCACAATGCCTCTAGCCATGGGATACAAATTGTTACGGATTGGTGGATAGCGCGTTTGCGAGCCCGACTATGGGACGCAAAGATTTCTAGTCAACGGGTTATTCGCTACAAATTTTTCGCAATTGCGAATATAGAAGCGGAATGAAAGAACCGCCGGAGATTGGAGTCGTGATGGGGAGCAAGTCTGATTGGGAGACGATGCAAGCCGCATGTGAGATTTTGGAAGCACTTGGCGTGCCACATGAGCACCGCGTGGTCTCCGCCCACCGGACGCCAGACCTGCTGGTTCGTTATGCAAAGTCCGCACAAAAACGTGGACTTCGCGCAATCATCGCCGGCGCCGGAGGGGCCGCTCACCTGCCAGGCATGTTGGCCGCGCACACGACCGTGCCCGTTCTCGGTGTCCCGGTGGAGAGTCGCATTCTGCGCGGCATGGACTCGCTCCTCTCGATCGTTCAGATGCCTGCTGGCATCCCGGTGGCCACCTTTGCCATCGGCGTTGCAGGCGCGAAAAACGCAGCACTCTTTGCCGTGGCGATGATTGCGACGCACAACCCGGAAGTTGCGCAGGCGCTCGATGGCTTCCGCAAAAAGCAAACCGCCGAAGCTCTCGCCAGCAAACTGGACTAGCTCGCAAGTGCTGTTTGGTGTGACCACGATGGTTTCGACCTCTGTTTTATCGACCGAAGGGCCTGCTGCATCTACAGCAGCTTGCGCGGCCGCCGTGAAGGTTTTGAAAAACGGTGGTGTGGTGGCATTGCCGACAGAGACCGTTTACGGGTTGGCAGCGGATGCGCTCGATCCGGCGGCCTGCGCGAAGATCTTTGAGGCAAAATCCCGGCCGTATTCTGATCCGCTGATCGTCCACATCCCGATTCTTTCATGGATCGAAACGCTCTCCGAACCCTCCCCGCTGGTGCACCGGTTGGCGGAGGCATTTTGGCCAGGTCCCCTCACCCTCGTCATACCGCGCAAACCGCTCGTGCCCGACATCGTGACAGGCGGCCAAGAAACCATTGCGCTACGGATGAGCAGGCATCCCATTTTTCGACAACTGATCGAGGCGTTCGATGGCCCGCTGGCCGCTCCCAGCGCGAATCGCTTTGGAAAAATCAGCCCGACCACCGCAGACCATGTGATGCAGGAGCTCGGTGGGCGGATTCCATTGATCATCGACGGCGGTCCATGCGCGCACGGGATCGAATCAACGATCGTGCAGGTCACTGGAGCCGAAATGCGCATCTTACGAAGCGGTCCGATCACTGCCGGGCAGCTCTCGGCATTTGGTCCGGTGGTCGAGCCAGACTCGGCGGCACCCGTCACCCCCGGTTCTATGAAAAGCCATTATGCACCGGTGACGCCAATCGACATCCTCCCGCCCGAAGCGGTCATGGCAATGCCGCCCGCCGAACGCGCCCGATGCGGCCTTCTGCTTCCAGAACCGGTGCCCGCGCTTTCTGCCGGGTTTGCAGCCGTCGAACACCTCTCTGAAACCGGCGACCTCGCCGAAATGGCGACCAACCTTTATGCGGCCATGCGGCGATTGGATGCCATGGAACTCAATCGGATCATCACCATCCCGGCGCGCGCGGACGGGATTGGTGTGGCCATTCGCGAGCGATTGTGCAAAGCGTCAGCCCGTGAGTAACCACAAACTAAATACCCGGGCATCCGGTGTGATCGCGCTGGCCGTGATGTGCAGCCGCGTGCTCGGACTGGTGCGCGAGGTGGTATTCAGCGCATTGTTCGGCACGCAATGGCTCGGGATTTTCCTCGTTGCATTCCGCGCGCCCAACCTGCTCCGCGACCTCTTCGCCGAGGGGGCGCTTTCGACTGCATTCGTCACGGTGTTTTCCAAAAAGATCGAATCCGACGGGCCCGAGAGCGCATGGGAACTCGCCCGCAAAATGATGACGCTCGCGACCATATTCATGAGCGCGGTCACGCTCCTAGGTATCGTTTTTGCAGAGCCGCTAATCAACATCCTCGCGGCAGGGTTTGCTCCCGAATTCCGCGAAATCACGGTGCTCCTGACGCGAATCATGTTCCCGTTCATTTTGCTCGTCTCGCTGGCCGCCCTTGCCATGGGAATGCTCAACTCGCGAAACGTGTTCGGGGTGCCAGCGATGGCGTCCAGCTTTTTTAATATCGGATCGATTCTTGGCGGAACGCTGATTGGATGGTGGCTGGACCCGACGTTTGGTTCGCAGGCATTGATCGGACTCGCCATCGGAACATTGATCGGCGGGCTGCTGCAATTCGTGATTCAAATCCCGAGTCTGCGAAAAGTCGGTTTTCACTTCCGGCCGGATTTTGGATGGAAAGACCCGGGGATTCGAAAAATCCTGATCCTCATGGTGCCATCGGTGATTGCTGCCAGTGCGGTGCAGGTCAATGTGATGGTCAACACGAGCTTCGCCACGCTCACGGATGGCGGGCCGAGCGCGGTCGCATGGCTGAATAATGCGTTCCGGCTCATGCAGCTTCCCATCGGTGTTTTTGGAGTCGCGGTGGCAACGATCACGCTTCCTGTGGTGTCGCGCATCGCGGCCAGTCTTGACCGGAGCGCATTTGGTCCCACGCTCGGCAAAGCGATGCGGCTCGCCGTTTTCCTGACGCTCCCGGCCGCCGTTGGGCTATATTTTTTGGCCGAACCGATCATCAGCGTGATCTACGAACGCGGTGAGTTTTTGGCATCCGATTCGCTGCAAACCGGCTTGGCGCTTCAGTTCTACGCCATGGGCCTGGTTGCCTACTCGTGCATCAAAGTCCTGTCGCCTGCATTCTACGCCATCGATCGCAAGTGGACGCCGATGCTTGTGAGCTTCGGATCGATTGCGCTGAATATCTGCCTGAACTGGCTCTTGATCTTCCGCTTCGGGTTCGGTCATAGCGGCCTCGCGTTGTCCACCGCTGTCTCGGCCACATTGAATTTTGCGGTGCTCTACTTCCTCATGCACCGGTTTGCCGGCACGTTAGAATCCCGCAAGTTTGCCCTCAGCGTTTCGCGCTGCCTCGTCGCCGCCGCATTGCTGGGCGTTGTTTGTTGGTCCGCCCAAACCTGGGCCTCTCACTGGCTCAACGACTCCACATTCCTGATCCGGCTCACCACCCTGCTCGCAACCATCTCGGTCGGAGCCGCAGTTTACGTCGTCGCGTGCCTCGTCCTCCGCGTGGAATCCATGCAGGACGCCGCAAACGCCGTCCGCCGCAAACTCAAACGCAGCAAGTGACGCGGAGAGGATGCGGATTTCGCCTTTTTTATCTTGGTCCGGTTGGGTAGAGTATCTTTCCCATGTTACCAATTCCTTCAAAAAAATATCGCGCGTTTCAGCCGGTGCGGCTTCCGGACCGTCAGTGGCCGGACCGGGTGATTGATCACGCGCCGATCTGGTGCAGCGTGGACCTGCGCGATGGCAATCAGGCGTTGCCGTCGCCGATGACGGTTGAGCAGAAGCTCGCGTTTTTTGATGCGCTCGTGGGCGTGGGATTCAAAGAAATCGAGGTGGGATTTCCGGCGGCATCGCAGACTGAGTATGATTTCATGCGGCGGCTGATTGAGGAAAACCGGATTCCGGATGATGTGACGATTCAGGTGTTGGTGCAGGCTCGCGAGGAGTTGATCGAAAAAACTGTGCAGTCGTTGCGGGGCGCCAAGCGCGCGATCATTCACTTGTATAATTCCACTTCACCGGCGCAGCGGAGGATTGTTTTTGGATTGGAGAAATCGCAGATCGTTGAGATCGCGGTGCGGGGCACGCAGGCGGTGAAAGATCGCCTTCCGATGCTCGCGGAAACCGATGTGGTTTTTCAATACTCGCCCGAAAGTTTCTCCGCCACGGAGGTCGAGTTTTCATTGGAGATCTGTCAGGCCGTCATGGCCACATGGCAACCGACGCCAGAGCGGAAGATGATCCTCAACCTCCCCGACACCGTCGAGGTGGCGACGCCAAATGTCTATGCGGACCAGATCGAGTGGTTCATCCGGCATTTGCCCAATCGTGAAAGTGTAATCATCAGCGTCCACACCCACAACGACCGCGATACGGGCACGGCGGCCACGGAGCTGGCGATGCTCGCTGGCGCTGAGCGCGTCGAGGGCACGCTCTTCGGCAACGGCGAGCGCACGGGGAATCTGGACATCGTCACGGTGGCTTTGAATTTATACTCGCAGGGGATTTCGCCGGGGTTGGATTTTTCCAATTTGTCGGCGATTCGCGAGGTGTATGAACAATGCACGGAGATGAGCGTCTCGGCGCGGCATCCGTATGCCGGAGAGCTTGTGTTCACGGCATTTTCCGGGTCGCACCAGGATGCGATTAAAAAAGGTTTTGCTGCGATGCGCACGGCCGGCGAGGACGCCCAGTGGGATGTGCCCTACCTGATCCTTGATCCCGGCGATATTGGCCGCGAGTATCGCGAGGTGATTCGCGTGAATAGCCAATCCGGCAAAGGCGGCGTCGCCTATTTGCTGGAAGCGGAATTCGGCATCTGCCTGCCGCGCGCGCTGCAAGTCGAGTTTGGGGCGATGGCCAATGTCCACATCGACAAACTCGCCCGCGAAGTGACAGCCGCCGAGTTGCGTGAGCTATTCTGGACGGAGTATGTCGATATCGACTCGCCGTATCGCATGGAGCATTTTCATTCGGACGGAGTGGACGGTCGGATCGCATGCCGGTGCAGCCTGACCAAAAACGATGAGCCGATGCGAATCACCGGCGAGGGAAATGGCCCGCTTGCAGCATTTGCGGACGCCTTAATGGCAACTGGCGAACCTGCTTTTGAGGTCACGTTTTACAGTCAACACTCGCTCGGTAGCGGGACGGATGCCACGGCGATCGCGTATATCCAGATCCAACGCGCAGACGGTCAGAGACGATTCGGCGCGGCCACCGATACCAGCATTGAACTCGCCTCGGTGAAGGCGCTAGTCAGCGCACTCAACCGCGTGCATGCCGGTGCTTCCACGGTGACAAATGCTGCCGCGAATGGTAATCCCTTGCCACGATGAAAATTCTGATCGCGACCAGTGAGCTGGCCCCTTTTGCAGGATCCGATGCATTTGGCGGCTCGGTAGCAGCGATGGCCGCGGCGCTTCAGGCGCGAGGCCACGACGTCTCAGTGGTGCTTCCGTATTACCGTTCCGCGCGTGAGTCGGGTGCGTCAAAATCAAAAAAGACGGGCGTGAAGTTCTCCGTTCCGTTGGGCGGGGCGCGGTGCTCGTGCGAAATCCGTGAGGGTCGTGGACCGGGCGGCATGCAGGTGTTTTTTGTGGATCGTGATGAGTTTTTTGACCGTTCCGGGCTGTATGGTGTGGACGACCGTGATTACCAAGACAACGCGGCAAGGTTTACCTTTTTTTCCAAAGCAGTGATCGAGCTCGTGCGTCGCATGGAACCCACACCCGAGGTAATCCATGCGTGCAATTGGCAGTCGGCGCTCATCCCGGTGTTTGCAGCGGAGGGAAAGCTCGGAATCCCGACCGTCCTCGGCACCCAGAGCTTGGAGTTTCAGGGAAACTTTTGGAGCTATGACTTCGGCCTAACCAACCTGCCCGGGTCGTATTTCTCAGCGCGTGGCCTAGAATACTACGGGAGCATGAACATGCTCAAGGGCGGGATTTTGTTCTCAGACGCGGTGGTTCTGCCAAGTCCGAGATTCGTTCCAGAGGTTCAGACCGCAGTGGCCGGATGCGGCCTCGAGTCAGTCATGCGCGAACATGCCCGCAAACTCGAAGGAGTCACTCCGGGGCTGGATGTTGCAAATTGGAACCCTGCCACCGACAAGGCTCTCACCAAGCGATTCAAATCGGCGGAGTCACGCGCGGCATCGCGGCGTGCCGAATGGCAGAAGCTTGGATTTACGAATGCATCGCGAGGGCCAGCGTTGTTGCTTTCAACTGATTCCATGCTGTCAGATGGACTTGAAATCACCTTAGCCGCGTTTGATCGTTTGGTCGAAAGCGGAGCGCAGCTATTGATCCTTGGCACCGAACAGCCGGCTCAAACGGAGGCGATCGAGTTCGCTTGCCGTAAGCATCGGGGTAATCTCGTGCGGATCAGTGACCCTGACGAAAGTCTCCTCCGTCGAGCGCTTGCGAGTGCGGACGCCATCGTTTTACCCGCAGCCGCGAAACCGGACACCCAGACCCTGCTACAAGCGATGCGCTACGGCGTGGTGCCCGTTGCGATTGCATGTGGTGGCATTCATCAAATCGTGCCGGCGATCGACAAAAGCGGAGCCGAAGGAATTGGCTTTTTCTTTTACGAATCCAGCGTGAATGCCTTCGTGGATGCTGTTCGCGCCATGGATGCCGCCCGCCAGTCCTCCCCGCTGTGGAACGCCATCGTTGCCAGAGCCATGAACCTTGACCACTCATGGCCAGCCAGCGCGGCAGCATTGGAAAGCATCTATGCCAACCTGATTGCTAAAAAGGGGCGGCGCTCAGCCGCTTAGCACTGCCGCTACCGACCAGCAACAGACACTTTGCGTTGGCTAGAACCGCTGTTGCTCCACATCAATCAAAACGTCGATGCGTTTGCCGCCACGCACGATTGTAACGGACGCGACATCCCCGACTTTCAGCTCTGCGAGGCGGCTTCGGATTTCCGGGCCATTTCGCGCGGGTTTTCCGTTGATCGCTTCGATGACATCCCCTGCGACTAGACCGGCGCGTGCGGCGGGCGACCCGTCCATCACCCGAGCTATCAGACACCCCTGAGAAACAGGAAGTCCGAGGCGATTTGCCACGTCCGGGCTCAACGGCCATGTGATCGCACCGAACCACGGCCGCGAGATTTCACGGCGTTCGACGACATCCTCATACACTCGGCGCGCGAGATTGGATGGGATAGCGAAACTGATTCCCTGGCTTTGCAGTGCGATCGAGTTATTTACCGCAACCATTTCACCGCGCACGTTGATGAGCGGCCCGCCCGAGTTGCCGGGGTTGATGGCTGCGTCCGTTTGGAAAAACTCCGCGTTCAGATCGTTTACTCCGCGCCGCCCGATTCCGCTGATGATCCCTTGGGTGACCGTCTCTTGAAGGCCGAGGGGATTTCCGATTGCAAAGACCATCTGTCCCACGCGAACGTCGTCGGAGTTGGCAAACGGCAGCGACGGGAGATTGGTGGCGTCCACCTTGATGATCGCAAGATCGACCAGGGGATCAGCGCCCAAAAACTGTGCGGCTAGCATGCGGCCATCGCTAAGATATACGGTCACCTCCTTCGCTTGATTCACGACATGCAGGTTCGTGAGGATGTGACCCTCACTGGAAACGATCACCCCGGACCCAAGCTCGGGAGTTTTTGCCCCCGCTGGTGCTTGGATCCCGAGCATATCATGGATCCGGCGAAGTTGATCCGTCGCTGGGTCATATTGGCGGGCCGATATACTCACGACCGCAGGCACGGCGTGACCGATAAGCTGAGAAAGCTCTGCGTCGAGAGCAGATAACGCAGGAAACGAACCCGATACCGCCGGGGACTGGATCGCTGCGGACTTCACCAAGTCGAGTCGGCGACCAAGGTAAACCACGGAAATCCCCAAAACGACAACTCCGACAAAAATGAGGAACCGTGGAAGACTGCCCATGACGAATTCTTCGAAAACGTGCAGACCTAGTTGCTGCGGGCAGACTCCGGAAACCGCTGCATCAGTTCGGATCGGAGTTTTTCAGCTTCCACGGCGTTGCCTGCCTTTTGGAATGCAGCGCTTGCTTGCTTGAGTGCCTCGGGCGTGATCGTGGGATCTTCGTAGAGGATGGCCACCGTGGCGAACGCTCGTGCCGCATCCTCGTTTCTGCCGCGCGCTAATAACGCGCGGCCGTTCAGCATGCGGGCCTCCGCGTTGAGCATCCCCTCGGGTTGCAGGAGAAGCGATTCCTCAATGAAACGATCTGCGGCATCCAGATTATCTTGCGCTACGGCAACCTCGGCTGAGAGCAGGAGGCCTCTCGCGCGACTGGCAGGATCTCTCGCCGTCGCTAGAAACTTCGCGATTGGCTCCTCAGCAGCACCGAGTTTGCCCAGCGCAATCCGTGCTCGTGCTAGCTGCAAATACACCGCTGGATCGAGATTGCCTTGCGTATCGGAGGCAACCATCGGAGTCAAAAACTTCTCGGCCTTTTCAAAATCTCCATCGGCGTAGTAGCCTGATGCAAGCCATCCGATGACCTCTGGCGGCACCGACTCCGAGGGTAGTGAGGCTGCCTCTTTCGCGACGGCATCGCGGTCCTTGTTGTAGTAGTGGGCGAGGATCACACGGATCGTGCTGCGATCGCCATATTGTTTAGGATCGGCCTCCCGTGCGGCTTGGAGTGATGTGATCGCGCCGGGGTAGTCTTTCTTTTCGAACTTGGCCCATCCAATCCAAAAATGCGCTTGCGCCGCCGCTTGGGACTGCGGGAACTCATTGAGCAATTGCTCGAACGCCGCGATCATGCCTGCGTGATCCTCCAATTGTCCGAGAGTGAGCGCCTTTTGCTGGAGAGCGAGCTCACGCTCCGGTGCCTTCGGGAAATTCTTGAGCAAGAGGTCAAACTCTTTTACCGCGTCGGCATAGCTCTCCGATCGTTGCAGCGCAATGGCCAACTGCGTCTGGGCGGATGCTAACAAGTCGCTTTTCGGATAAGCTGCAATGAAATCGCGAAATGTCTGCTGAGCCGTGGCGAGCGATTCGCCTTGGGCTTCACACCACGCAAGCTTGAAGAGTGCCTGCTCCTTGAGGCGGTTCGGCAGCTTCGAGCCGCCAATTCCCATATAGAGCGGAGCTGCTTCAGCAAACTTCCCGTCTTTGAATAGCGTCTCGGCCTTCATGAGATTCGCCTGAGCGCGTTCACGCGGGTTGGTGCTTTCCCGGAGGAAGCTATCGATCTCGGTGATCAGCTCCCCGCTGTCCGCCACATCAAGGCTGATCAGCCGCTGAAACCGGGCCTGCAGCGCAGTGTCGGATTTCGGAAATTCGCTTAAGATCCGATCGTACCCGGCCACAGCGACTTCCTTTTTCCCGAGCTGTCGGTTTGCGTTGGCAACGATCAGCATCGCCTCCGCTCGGGCATCATCGGGTAGTGCGCGGATCTCCTCCTCGGAAATTGCCGCGGCTCCCGGGTAGTCTTGCGCGTTGTAAGCGATTCGGAGGAGGCCGAGACGAGCCACCCCGCGCCATGAGCCAATCGCCGGATGAGCCAGCGCAGATTCGAATAGCGTTTTGGCTTGATCATTTTTCCCTAACTCGGCGGCGAGTGCGGCGGCCTTGACCAGTGCTTCCGCCTGCATCGGTGGCTTGGTGGCTTCTGATCCGAGCGACTCGAACGCCGTCAGCGCTTCTTCCTTGCGGTCCGACTTCGACAACGCCTCTGCTACATAAAACCTAGCATCCTCGCGATACGGATTCGACGGATCCCCATCGGCGATCGACTGAAACGCGACGAGTGCCTCCGTTGGGCGGTTCAGTTTATCCAGCGCATTCGCGATAAAAAAGTCGGCCGTGAGTTGCACCTCACGTTCTTTCGTGTTCGCAGCGGCTTTGCGGTAAAGCTCGATGGCCCCGCCGTAGTTGCCCGTGGCAAAAAATATTTCGCCTAACCGAAACGCACCCGCTCCGGCAAACTCACCCTCATTGAACTCCGAAAGCAACCGCTGATACCCCTCTCGCGCAGCCCGGTCGTTTCCTATAAATCGGTGACTCTCCGCGAGCCGGAACAAGGCACCGTCCCGGTCGTTGGCAGAGGGGTCAGAAATGAGAAATTTCTCATATTCGAAAATTGCCATTTCGTATTGCTTGCGCTTGTAAAATCCATTCGCGGCCACGAGTGAACGATTCACGCCGGGTTGCACGGACCCAGGCCCGAGGCGGATCGCTTCACCATCCGCTGCGATTTCTGCCGCGAGGTTTGGATCGGCTTGGGTTGCACCGCTCTCTGGGGGCGCCAACATTTGCTGATACGGGCTGACAGCCTGAGGGGTCGGTGCTGCGACGGGCTCCGCCCGCAGGACAGGAACCGCTGTCGGCTGCGGCATTGGGCGGGGAGCCACCTGAGCCGGAGCTACAGGAACGGGCGTCGCCGCAGGAACGGCCACCGGAGTCGGGGGTACCGGCACGGGCGTGGGAGCAGGAAGCCGGTCCATCCAAGCCGGATTCACGTAGTTATCGGGTGACGGCGTGACCGGTTCCGCTCTGCGGATTTCGGCTTGCGGTTCGACCGGGATCGCACGACGCACCTCCGAACCCGTCGGTTGCGCAGAGAGTGACGCGATGGCAGCACCCGCCATGATCAAACTGATAAATCCTCTACGCATCAATCCGGTTTGCTGGTTGCAAATGCGACGTTCCAGATATTCGCGGAACGGCAGATATCCAAGACATCGACGATAAACTTGTAGTCCGTATTCTCATCCCCGCGAAGCACCACGGCTTGGTCCGGGTACATCTGGGCAATCCGTGCGAGTGCGGACTGTAGTTCGTCCGGCGTGTAGGTCCGCCGGTTCATGACGATTGAGCCGTCCGCACGAACGTTCAGAATCACCTCGCCGATCGCCCGCCGGTTTTCTTTGCCTTCGCGCGCCGTGGGCACCTTGACATCCAGTTCCGTTTCCTGACGGGCAAAATTCCAAGTCACGAGGAAAAAGATGAGCAGTAGGAACACCACATCGATCATGGGTGCTATCTGAAAACCCGGTGCTTCGGGTTGGGCGCGACTGCGAAAATTCATGAGTTCGTTTGGGTTCTCAATCTTCAGGCCGCACGCCGCCGCCCGGTTTGAAGTGCGTGCCGAGTAGAGCCATCAGCTGGGTCGTCGCAGCCTCAAGGTCCGCAATCAGCGATTGCACGCGGCCTCGGAAAAACGAATACGCCGCCATTGCAGGAATGCCGATCATTAATCCGGCCGCCGTAGTCACCAATGCCTCGGCAACGCCGCCCGCCAGCATCATCGGGCGCGTGGATGCAATATCACTGGCGACCACGCTGAACGACTTGATCATTCCAAGCACGGTTCCGAACAGCCCAAGCATCGGCGCGATGGTTCCAATGTCAGCAAGATAGGAAATTTGTTGGTTCAAGCTGCTTGCCTGACGCACCCCCTCGGCCTCTGCAATTTCGCGGGCTTCAGCCACCGTGGCACGTGGGTTTTTTGTGAGGAAATCTAGTGTGCGCCGCATGATTCTGGCCACCGCCTCGTTGTGCCGATTCGAAACCGCGAGCAATCCGTAGTAGTCGCCCTTGCGCAGCATCGCATCCGCCGTCGTCATGTAACGCCCGCTGACCACCCCACCGCGCCGCAACGAGAATAGATAAATCATGATCAACATCGTTCCAATGACCGACAACCCGGCCAGCGGAATCATCACCGGTCCACCTGATACCAACACCTGCCACAAATCGGCTGACGCCATGGGCAGTTCCTCAGTTGGCAGCGGTGCCGCGCCAGGTTGTGCCACAGGGGCAGCTGTCTGGGAAAACGCCGCGGGCATAAACAACGCGAACGAGAACGCCTTAACGAGAGTGATTTTCAACATGGTATTCACCGTGTTTGTAGAACAGAGTCGGTGGGTTCGCAAGAGATGCGTTTGAAAATTCCTTGACCGACCCAGCGCTGGGCAGCAGCCATGGGCAGCACAACTCAGGAGGCGGATGCGAAAAATATCCCGAATCCAATCGCCACAGCAAGGACCCCGGCGATCAAGAGTCCGGCGAAAATCCAAACCATCAGCCACCTCCGACCGCGCAAGAAAAATGCCAGTCCGCCCGGCACTCCCGCTGCACCTGCGAGCAAATTACCAAAAAAAGCGCCCCCGATCAACATCATGTGGGAGGTGTTGCTTGCGGCCCCCGAGCCGTTCGCCATGAGGGTGGCCATCATCAGCACGGTGCCCACCATCACAAAAGCACCAATCCAGCAAACCATGAATAGGATTCCCGCCAAGCAAAGCCAAACGGGAAACTTCGCCCCCTGCGAGACTGGAACATCAGGAGATTGGCTTCGGCTCGGTTCCGTCATGCGACCGACTATTATTTAGTCCCACCCAAAGGTCAATCCCGACGCATTTCCGTATGAGTTAACCAAAAATCGCGGACACTCGGTGTTTCAACTATCTTGTGGCTTCGTTGGACAATTCGCACTGCAACCCGCTTCAGCGTGCCGGAAGATCCCGATAGCTATGCGGGCAAATCCGATCTATGACACTACCATGCTGAGTGCCCCGCCACCCACAAAGCCGTCCGGTCCGGCGCCGCTCTGGGGTATCGTTACTGCCTTTGCGGTCGTTTATCTTGGATACGGGTTGAATTTCCTCGCGGTCAAAATCGGCGTCGAAACGCTTCCTGCATTTCTCTTTGCCGGGAGCCATGTGACCTTGGCGGGGATCATCCTGCTCACCATCCACGCCGTGCGATCACAGTCATTCATGCTTCCGCACACCGGGATGCGGCGTGCCGCTGCAGCGGCATTTTTCCTGTTCGTGGGCGGCGTCGGACTCGTCACCGAGGGCGAAAAACTGGGCGTGCCCTCCGGCATGGCCGCGATCATCAAGGCGTCGGTTCCGCTCTGGGTGGCCACGCTCGAAGTCATGCGACCACGCGGCGAACGTCTCGGAAAAGTCGCGTTCGGCGGCCTGCTCTGCGGGGCTGCGGGCGTGGTTTGGCTCGTGTTGCCGCAATTCGCGCACCATAAAGCCGCATCGACGGAGCCGCTCGGGGTCGCATTTCTGATCCTCTCCGCATTTCTTTTTGCGGTGGGAACCTTGTTGGTCCGCCACCGTCCGCCGTCGGCGTCGCCGATCGCCAACTCGGCGTGGATGATGGTGATCGGCGGGATTTACCTCCTCGTGATCGGCCTGTGCCTCGGCGAGGCATCGGAAGTCTCACCGTCCGATTTTACACCACCCGTGCTCGGGGCGTTTCTATTTCTCCTTTTTGTGCATTCGCTTGCCGCATTCTCAGCGATGAACTGGCTACTCGGCCACCTTCCAGCAGCCATCGTAACGACAAAATTTTATGTCTCGCCAGCCATCGCCGTGCTCGCTGGATGGCTTGTTCTTGGCGAATCCGTCCATGCCCGCACCTTCGCCAGCCTTGCACTCATCCTCGTGGGCGTGGGCGTGACGCTGTGGGCTCAGTCAGCAAACAAACACCGCCAGTAGCCCATTGCCCAAAGCCGTTTGCAACCAGCCGAAGTGTCCACCGGAAGACGAAGAGATTGTGCGTGGGAGACGGCGACGTCAAGCTGGTCACCGACAAACAGGGCGAGTTATGAGGACGCAGACCACGTGGCGGAAGCGATGCGACTAAGCAGTGACCTTGCGGTGCCTCTGGTAACGCAGAAAGAGCAGCACGCCAAGCGCAAGGGGCAGGATCGCCGTCCCCGGCTCTGGCACGGCGGCCGGCACAGAAATGAGGCTCGCATAGGGCGCCGTTCCCGGGCCGGAATAGTTGCTGTCTTGGGCCTGCATCGAAACGGTCTGGCGGTTGAGCGTGACGTTGGCGCCCGTCCCGTCAATCGTCGAAGTAACGGTCATGCTCGTGAACGAAAACGCGCTGGTCACAGCGTAGAATCGAAATTGAAAAAGGAGGCCGTAGGGGTAAAAGCCAAGGTCATTGCTTAAGGTCGGCGCGGTCCCTACGAGATCGGAGAATGAGATCATCGAAGAAGTGATACTGCCGAGGCTGGTGGCGTCGCCATCCACATAGTTCACGTCGATAAAAAGATCCAGACCTTCCGCCAGCGGAGCAACTTGAATGACGTGGCCCTCGGGAGCAGAAAGCGTCAGCGAGACCGAATTATTCACGCCGTTTATGGAAACGGTGGGCGGGGCAATCATAGCGATACTCTGGACCAATGAGGCCGGAGAGAAAAAATCGGCTGGTCTGTAGTCCGAAACGACCGTCGTGCCCGAAGTTACGTTAACCGTCAGGGGCGCGGCGAAGAGGGCCGGGGATGTGGTGACAAGGCCAAGCCCTGTCAGGATGAACGCACGGAGTGACGATTTAATTTTCATGGGGGGCTGGGGCTGTCTGATAGGAGACCGCTTTCAACCCTCCGGAGCGTTTGCCCGAAGTCTGAAGCTGGAAGCGGGGGAACTTCACACATCAAGGGTGCCAGACCGGGGCTTCGACGTCAAGCACCCAACCGGTCCGAACGGAACTCAATCACATCACGAAACCACCGACCCAAAATACTCGCGTTATAAATGAGGCACCCATTCTAAATTAATCAATAATTAATGACTGACCCTTAAGACCGCCTCGGCGAGGCATCGGAAGTCTCACCGTCCGATTTTACACCACCCGTGCTCGCTGGATGGCTTGTTCTCGGCGAATCCGTCCATACCCGCACCTTCGCCAGCCTTGCACTCATCCTCGTGGGTGTGGGCGTGACGCTGTGGGCCCAATCCAAACCCAACCGCCACCAATAGCTTGCTTCGGAACCCTGTTTTAGACGATCGAAACGAGCGTAGCGCCAACGTCCTTCCGAATTATTGCTTCGCGGGTAGGAATATCGTTTTCCAGTCGTCTTTCATGCTCACAATCGTCCAGCCATGCTTCGGGCCGTCATCAAGTCCGTGGGCGAGTCTTCCGATCCCGGAGTTACGGTCGTAGGCCCACTCGCGCTCGGCGTCGGTGTGATGGATGATAAGGCCGAATCGCGGCCCAGGTCCGGACGTCGTCCATTCGAGCATCTGGAAGTCGCCATCAGAATTACCGGCGGCAAATATTGGCCGACGGCCGATGTGGCGCTGGATGCCGACCGGCTTACCCTCCTTGTCGTCGTTGTGGGCGATTTCCGGCAGTTTGATGAGGACAGGCTTGCCGTCGCGGAGTTCGTATTTCAGCCCGCCGCTGGAGCCGATGACCTGCTCGGGGGGGATTCCATAGACCCGCTCAGCCCACGGCCGCATGAACTCGATACCCCCGCCGGAGACAATGAAGGTCTTGAATCCGTTGGCACGGAGGTAGGCGAGAAGCTCGCGCATCGGCTGATAGACCATTTCGGTGTAAAGCTTACCCGTCTCTGGATGCGTGGCGGTGGTGATCCAGTCGTTGACGGATTTCTCGAACTCCTCGGTGGTAAGGCCCGCGTGGGTGGCCATGACGATTTTTCCCAAGGAAGCTTCGCCGCCGGCGAGGGCTGCTTTCACATCACCTCTGAGCAAAGAGGCGAAGGGCTCGGTGTCTTTCCACTCCGGGTGTTGCGGAGCGAGGGCTTTGATGCGGTCCAAAGCAAAGAAGAGCTGGAAATACATCGGCTGCTCCGCCCATAGGGTCCCGTCGTTGTCGAAGACCGCGATCCGTTCAGCCGGTGGCACGAAGTCCGGCGAGTCTTCCTTCGTCACTTTTTCGACGAACGCGAGGATCGCCTGCTTCGGAACCGTATCGTTCCATGACAGAAGTGGGTCGGCGGCGCGAGAAACCGGGCAGGTGAAAACCAGTGCGCCGACCATGGCGGCGGCGAGGTGTTTCAATATCATGGATTCAGGTTTGGCGGGCGAGAAAGCGATCGGGAATTTGACGATCCGTTCGAGTTTCAACGCCCTGCCGGCCGGTTCTCTCGTGGTTCGAGTTTGCTCACGCGGGAGGCTCTTGCCAAAAGGCTGTTGGGCGCGAGCCTACTGCACGTCCTGATTGAGTTGCTCCATCACGCTGTCGAGCGAGAACGTTCCACCCTTCTGACTTGGGGGGAAGTCTTTGAAGGTGGCGAGGAACTGAGCGACGTATTGCTGCGCGGGGACGAGGAGGAAGGCGCGGTCGATGCGCCATTTTCCGTAGTTGATGCTCTCGTGATCGGCGATCTCGAAGGGATCGGAACGCAGGTTAAAGAGCTTCGGAAAACGGAGGGGGACAAAAGGATCCTGCCAGACGTCGAGGCCGACGGCGCGCTGTTCGGAGAAGACGAGTTTCCATTGGTCGAAGCGAAGGGCGACGAGCGAACCGTCGTCATTGAAGTAAAAGAATTCACGGCGCGGGCTCGGGGATTTGCCGGCCAGGGAGTCGGTGAGGTCGTAGCCGTCCAGGTGGACCTTGAAGGTCTTCTCACCGACCTTCATGCCTTGGAGGAGTTTTTCCTTCACGTCGGGGACGCCCGCAGCGGCGAGCAGGGTCGGCAGCATGTCCTCGTGCGAGTAGATGTCGTTCATCACACTGCCGGGCTCGATCACGCCCGGCCAGCGGATCGCGCAGGGCACGCGGTAGGCACCCTCCCAGTTGCTGGCTTTTTCATTCCGGAACGGGGACGAACCACCGTCCGGCCAGGAGAATTTTTCAGCGCCGTTGTCGGTGGAATACATGACGATCGTGTTTTCATCGAGTCCGAGTTCCTTGAGTTTCGCGAGGATCTGACCGACGTGGCCATCGTGTTCGACCATGCCATCGGGATAGATTCCGAGGCCGGTCTTGCCGTCGCTCTCGGGTTTGAGGTGGGTCCAGATGTGCATGCGGGTGGAGTTCCACCAGACAAAGAACGGTTTGTCGGCCTTCTTGGCGTCTTCCATGAAACGGAGGGTTTCCTTGGTGAACTCCTCGTCGCAAGTTTCCATGCGCTTCTTCGTGAGCGGGCCGGTGCTCACGATCTTCTGCGTGCCGTCCGGGTTTGCCCAGCTGTGGATGATGCCGCGCGTGCTGTATTTTTTGATCATTCCCGGATCTTTGAAATAGTCGGGATTCTCGGGTTCTTCCTCGGCGTTGAGGTGGTAGAGGGAGCCGAAAAATTCGTCAAAACCATGCGCGGTCGGCAGGTGCTCGTCGCGGTCACCGAGGTGGTTTTTTCCGAACTGTCCGGTGACGTAGCCCTGAGCCTTAAGCAACTCGGCAATCGTCACGTCGCGGGCTTGCAGGCCTTCCTTTGCGCCCGGCAGGCCCACCTTCAGCAGACCCGTGCGGTAGCCGCTCTGACCGGTGATGAAACACGAGCGTCCGGCGGTGCAACTCTGCTGTCCATACCAATCGGTGAACATAGCACCCGACTTGACGATCGAATCAATGTTCGGCGTCTTGTAGCCCATCTGACCGTGGTTATAAGCGGAAATGTTCCACCAGCCGATGTCATCACCCCAGATCACTAGGATGTTGGGCTTTTTTGCCTGCCCCGCCGTAGCCGCGGCGGAGGCTTGGTCCGCAGCTTGCGCGGCAGACCCGATGAGTGCCAGCCCGAAGGCGAGCGCGAGCATGTATGGTGTTCGTTTCATTGTTTTCGTTAGGTTGTTTTAGTAACAGAGGTTCTGAGTATGCTCCTGGGGGGAGCCGATTACTCACTTTCCCGAATGCCTGACCGGTGTCGTGCCGCTCGCGCCAAGGAATGCGAATGCCTTCCATTCGAATTATCCGACCGAATCCGGCGTGCCAATTCAAAAAAACAGCGACGCAGCGAAGTCGCAATCAGCTCCGCGCCTCATCGCATTTCCCAAGCCTCCGCCATTGCCCGCCACCGCGTTTTGGGGAATCTTCAAGGCAAGCGAAGATTACTGTGTTTCCTGCTTGAACGCGGCCTGTGAATCCGCCTTACTCGACTGCAATGAGCACACCGGACCCACAACCACCGCAATTGCCTGAGGAACAACCGCCGTCCGAAGTAAAGGCAGGGTTTTTCCAGTCTCCCACGACGCCATATCCAACACCGAACGAGACAGATCGCTCATGGGCGATCGGGATGCATGCCAGCGGATTCGCGGGGTTGTTTCCGGTGCCGCTGATGAACCTGCTTGCGCCGTTTGTGCTTTGGCTGATTAAGCGGCCCGAGAGCAATTACTTGGATGAAGTGGGCAAGGAAGTGGTGAATTTCCAGATTTCGATTGCGATTTATGCGGTAATCTTGGCGGTGGTTTCGTTCATCACTTGCGGTTTCGGTGTGATTCTTTTCCTCCCGCTTGTATTGGGCTGGTTGATCGTGATGATCTTGGCCGTGGTGAAAACTAGCAATGGCGAGCATTACAGGTATCCGGCAACAATCCGCCTGATCAAGTAAACCTGCCACTCCGCGTCGCGCCGAACTTTTCGTGTTTCAAGTCGTATTCAATCCCATTAGCGCGTCCGAGATGGCAGCGCTTCCGAAGGACCTGCAGCTGGATTTGCTCTCTGAATTCCAGGTTTTGCCTAGTGATTTGGAAAATCTGGATGAGGAGCATTTTGGCAGCATCAAGCGGGACGGGCGGCGGCTGTTGCGTTATCGCGCGAAAGATTACCGGATTTATTTCGAGAAGCATCCGGAGGGCATCCTTGTTCATCGTGTGCTGCACAAAAACACGATTCGCGACTTTTTGTTCCGCTCGAATTTGCCGATGACGGAGGAAGATGAGGCATTGGGCGAAGCGGGCGGCTTTTGGGATTTGATTTCCGAGGCGGAGTCGAAGCGATGAATTGGCTGGCCGACGAGTCGGCGCGGCGGGCAGCATTCCCGGTTTGTCAGTCGCAGATTTTTCTGGGTCACGCCGGGGTCACCGCATTGCCCGGATACGTGGCCGATGCGATGCGAAACCACATCGCAATGAGCTGCGAGAACCACCAGGAATTCGGTGAAGTGCTCCGCGATATCCAATCCGCGCGGAAGACGTGCGCAGACTTCATTCATGCGAACCCGGACGAAATCGCACTCCTCGGACCAACGTCGCTCGGATTGAGCCTATTTGCGAATGGCATCGACTGGCGTCCCGGCGATGAAATCGTGTGCTATTACGATGACTATCCGGCAAATGTTTACCCGTGGCTCAACCTGGAGTCGAAGGGAGTAAAAATCCGGTATCTTGCGCCACCGGAGCTCGGTCAAATCACGCCCGAACTCGTCGAGGCCGCGATCACGCCACAGACGCGACTGGTTGCGCTCGCGTCGTGTCATTTTTTGACCGGGCGGCGGATTGACGTCTCTGCGATTGGTCAGCTTTTGCGGTCTCGCAGGGTGTTGTTTTCATTGGATGCAATTCAAACACTGGGGGCATTTCCGGTGGACGTGACGGATGTCGATTTCCTGAGCGCGGACGCGCACAAGTGGATGCTCGGTCCGCTCGCGATTGGGATCGTGTATGTCGCCCGGAGAAATTTTGACCTCTGCCGCCCGACGCTGCTGGGCGCATGGAATGTCCAATCGCCGAATTTTATTTCGCAGCCGACAATCGAGTTCATGGACTCCGCTCAGCGTTACGAACCGGGTGTGCTCAACATCACGGGCATCTACGGCATGGTTGCTGCGCTTCGGAAATTTCAAGACTGCGGCACAGACGCTATCAGCCAGCGGATTCTAATGCTGAGAGATCATCTGAACTCGGCATTGCGGTCGATGGGTTTCGAATTTTTGTCTCCTGACCCATCCGAGGCCATGCGTTCAGGAATCGTGACGGCCCGCCACCCGGCGGTGCCGACGGCTAAGATCTTCGATGCATTGCAGGCGAACCGTATTACCGCGTCGATGCGCAACACCCGAGACGGAACTGCGTGGCTGCGCTTTAGCCCGCACTTTTACAATACGATCGACGAACTTCAAACAGTGGCTACCGTGCTTCGATCCAGCATCGGCTGATCGGACACAACGCACCGCGCGGTCGAGTGGGTTTGGGCTCTCTGGATAGGATTCCATCGGATGGGTAGTTGACACGAGGCCGCGACTGACCAAACTCTAACTCATGTTCAATCGTGCGGCATCAGTCTCGTATCAGGGTGCATTTTCAGAAGAGGCAGTAAAGGTCGCAGCGACCGAGTTACGTTCGAAGCTGGAGGCGCCAGCCAGTCTAGCGTTCGCATTCGTTACTCCCGACTATCTCACGCATCTGGAAGAATTCATCGATTGTATACGCGTCGATGGGCACATTTTGGATGTGGTGGGTTCCACTGGAACGGGAACGATCTGTGACGATACGGAACATGAGCAAACACCAGGCTTCTCGATTTTGGCGCTGCATGTTCCGGAATCAAAGCCGAGCATCTCGACGTTTTCTGCGGGGGATTTGCAATCTGGCGCCGAGGCTTCTTGGTTAAAGGCTCGTTTGCCAAAAGCGGATGCGGTGATTTTGATGGGAAGTCCGTTTCACTTCGCCGCAGAAGACTGGTTGGGAGCCTTTAATGAGGCATTCCCTGGTGTTCCGATTGTTGGTGGTCTGGCAAGCGGAGGCAGCGACGAATCCACAATGGCCGTCTTTCACAACAGCAAACTGGTCGAAGGAGCCATCTTGATCGGGCTTACCGGCGCACTGAAGCTCGCGCCTGTAGTCAGTCAGGGGTGCAGGCCCATCGGCGAGCCGCTCCCGGTCACGCGAGCAGACAACAACGTCGTCTACTCGCTGGGATCAAGGCCTGCATATCAAGCACTGGAGGCCGCCTACGAATCGCTCACCGATTCCGAGAAATCCGCCGCGCAAGGAAACCTTTTTGTCGGGCTAGCCAACAACGAGTATGTCGACGAGTTCAAATCCGGCGATTTTCTAATCCGCAATATCATCGGTGCCGACCCGGGATCAGGAGCAGTCGTCATTGCGGGTATCCCGCGGGTCGGGCAGACGCTGCAGTATCAACTTCGAGATCGGGTGGCCGCGGACACCGACCTCAAACAAGCGCTGGATCAGCAATGGACGCGCAACACCCATCGTGTAATCGGGTCGCTCGTGTTCAGCTGCACAGGCCGTGGCAAAGGTATGTTTACAGAAGCCAACCACGACGCCTCGACGCTCCAGTCCGTAGCTGGCAACCACCCCTCGGCCGGATTTTTTTGTAATGGAGAAATCGGGCCGATTTCGCGAAAAAACTGTTCGCACAGCTACACCGCTTCCATTGCGCTGCTGTGCGTAAAGGCATAACACCGACGCATGAATCCGAAAAAGAAACGGACGCTCCCGATCATCGCGATCGGCTTGCTTGCGTTGGCGAGTGCAGCCGCGTGGTTTATTTTCTCCACGCAGGCCGATTCGCTGGCGGACGAGGAAGCGGATTCCCCGGTCACCACCGTCACACGGCGAGATATCGAATCGCAGCTTTTGCTATCGGGCGAAGTCACCCCTGCCTTTCTGGTTGAGGTGAAAGCCGAAGTCGGTGGAAAAGCTAAAACAATCCACGTCGAGGCCGGTCAAACCGTCAAGAAGGGAGACCTTCTAGTGACGATTGACGACACGGACTTGCTGACCGAAAAAAAGGCCGCCGAGACCGAGATCGAGGGCGCAAGGCTCTCCGTCGAAAGAAACCGCGGGAACTACGAGCGGGCGAAGGCACTCTACGAGGAAAAGCTCATCAGCAAGGAGGTCTATGCAAACCTCGAAGCAGACCTTCTCATTTCGGAAAACACCTTCGAAAAAGCCCAGAGTCGCCTGCAAACAGTGGAAGATCGCTTAGACAAAACCCGCATCGTCGCACCGGCCGACGGCACAGTCCTTGACATCCCGATCACCGAAGGTCAGGTCGTCGTCGCAGCAGCTAGCGTAAACTCGGGAACCGTAATCATGAAGTTCGCCGACCTTTCGCAATTGCTCATCGACACGCATGTCAACCAAGTGGACGTGCCAAAAGTGACCATCGGCCAGCGCGTATTGGTGAACATGCAGGGCGATCATGTTTCACCCGTCGGTGCCACGGTAGAGTTCGTTGCTCCATTGGCTACGGTCAAAAACAACATCAAAGGTTTTGCCGTGCAAGCGGCGATTGACCCCGGCGAAGTCCGCCTGAAACCGGGCATGTCAGTCAGCATGACGCTCCCCGTGGCTGAGGCAAAGGCCGCAGTAAGCGTGCCGATCGCAGCCGTTTTCGATGAAGAGGAAGACCGAGTGGTTTTTGTGAAATCCGGCGAAACCACCGAGAAACGAAAAGTCACCATCGGCGTGACCAATCTCCGCTTTGCGGAAATCACCTCCGGCTTGGCGGAAGGGGAGCAAGTGCTCACGCGAGACCCACGCACCTCCAATCAAATCTGACGTGGCACAGATCTTCCTCGAGGATGTTACCAAAGTTTACCACATCGGAGATCAGGAAATCCGCGCGCTGGACGGCATTTCCCTTTCGATCGAAGCCGGTGAGTTCGTTGCGATCATCGGGCCTAGCGGAAGCGGCAAATCGACGCTAATGCACCTGCTCGGGTGCCTCGACACGCCATCCGCAGGCAAAATGGAAATCTGCGGTCACGACATAACCGCAGCGAATTCTGACGAACTGTCTGAGATCCGAAATCGCGAGATCGGCTTCGTGTTTCAATCATTTAACTTACTTCCGAAGCTCAATGTCTTAGAGAACATCGAGGTTCCCATGATTTACTCGGGCGCTCCCTCGAAAGCCCGCCGGATCCGCGCGGAAGAACTCGCCGAGCGCGTCGGACTCAAAGACCGTCGACTCAATCGTCCAACTCAGCTCAGCGGCGGGCAATGCCAACGAGTGGCAATTGCTCGAGCACTCGTGAACGATCCAAAAATCGTGTTCGGAGACGAGCCGACTGGCAATCTGGATTCCTCTACGGGAAAGATGATTCTCGGCATGTTTCGCGAGCTTCACGAGTCCGGACGGACCGTCGTGCTTGTGACCCATGACCCGACGATTGCCGCCGTCACGCACCGAGTGATCGAACTCAAAGACGGCAAGATCGAACGCCAATACGATCCACGCGACCATTCGAGATAATCTCATGAACGTCTTAATCAGTCTCGAAAATGGAATCCGCGAGATCCTTTCACACAAGTTCCGCAGCATTCTCTCGATGCTCGGAATCGTTTTGGGCGTGAGCAGCCTCATCGCAATGATTGCAATCACCGGCGGCATCGAACGGGGCACGCGGGTCTTCATGGAACAAATGGGCGGGCTCGAACTGGTCCGGGTGGTTGATCAGGAGGTATCAAATGACAACCTCGAGTTTTGGAACTTGTCGCCCGGCCGGACGCTTCAAGATGCCCGTGCGATTCGCGATTCCAGTTCGTTCATCTCGTATGTTTCACCAGAGTTAACCGAGGTGCTCCCGGTATCAAGCGGTACCGAGACCATGCGCGTGCGGGTAACTGGTGCCTGGCCAGACTACATGGGAGTGTCTACGAACGAACTTGCTGCGGGTCGGTTTTTGACAGATCTCGATGAAAGCTTGGCGAACCGGGCCGTAGTGATCGGTGACACCATCGCGAAGACCATGTGGCCTGATTTAAAGCCCGACCAGATCATTGGAAAGACGCTATTCGTCCAGCAAGTCCCGTTCGAAGTTGTCGGCGTGTTCATTGAATACCTTCGCGAAAGAGATCGAAAACCCGCAGAGCGCGAAAAAGCATCTCCAAAATCAAACACAGGGGTAAGAACTTCGCGCGGAGGTTGGGATCCATTCCGCAGTAAAAACCAATCCGTAATCATCCCTCTCTCCATGATGTTTTACGAGTTCAAGTCAGGCAAGTTTCCCGAGGATTCGTTGGACACCATACGCCTCGACGATTTCAGCATCCGGATAGCAGATCTGGCTAATTTTCAACTTGCGTTAGACGAGTCTCGGAGGATCCTTGCGCTCACGCACCGAGGAGTGGATGATTTCGGATTTGATACCCGTGAGGATTGGTTTGACAACATGGAAAGAAACATCCGAGCCACGCGAATCAGTGGGGGCTTGATCGCGTTGATCAGCCTGCTTGTCGGTGGGATCGGCATCACCAACATCATGCTCGCGAGCATCACCGAGAGGATTCGGGAGATCGGGATTCGGCGGGCAGTCGGCGCAAAGGCGAGAGACATATTTTTCCAGATCCTTATTGAGAGCGTGTCTATAGCGCTGATGGGTGGGGTGATCGGTGTTTTGTTCGGTTTCGGATTGATCCACCTCATTTCCGTCGTCGCACCGTCCGACAACGAGCCGTTCATAACGTTTGCATCGGTGATACTGAGCGTGACATTCGCTGCGGTAGCAGGCATTATCTCCGGGATTTATCCAGCCGTTCAAGCCAGTCGGCTGGACCCAATTCAAGCCCTACGTTATGAGTAAGCCTGCAACCCTGAAACCAGTGATGATTCTCTGCGGCCTGGCTCTGTTCACCCTGCCGGACTTGGTCGCTCAGCAACTTGCATTCCCGACGCCGGAACCTAAAAAGATCCCGGATGTTGATCTCGCAAAACTCTATCACTTGGAGTGGCTCACCCGGCCCGAAAATCAAACGCTCAAAGACAACGTCGAAGAGTCTGCGCTCGGCCCATGGGTTTCCAAGCATGTCCTCTTCCGCTCGGAGAGCACGCCGCGTCGATCAGCGGCATTTGGTGTTGGCAAGGACTCCCTTCGAGCCCATCAGAGGCCGGGCCTCGCGGAACGAGACATGGGGTCATTTGAACCGCTCCAAGATCACGCCGAGCGGGATCGGAACAATGCCATTCGCGCCGGGGTGTTTCGATATCTCTTCGACTACCGCAACACCGGATTCACTGCACCTTCGCAAGTTCGTTTTGTTTCTGTTGGCGAGATTCAAGAAGACCCGGACCCCGACCTGATCCAAGCACTTCAGGCGTACCAACCGCTCACCCAAAAGAAAATCCGCGTGCTTCCCGCCTCCAATGCGATCTCAGTGATCGACGACGGCATCCGAGATCGCTTTTCCGGAGACTACGGGCCGATGTATCGAGTTAACCACATCCGAATGTTAGAAAACGGAAATGCCGAAGCACTTGCGAGCTTCAGCAATGGACGGGAGCTTTTTGAGACATCCGTCTACGAGTTGCAGCCAGTGGGTGAAGCATGGCGCGTGATTTCAGAGCGGCCGTATGCGGTGGAGTGAGCACCCTTGCTTAAAAACTCAACGCTAGAAGCCTGCACCGGGCGGGGGTCGAACCCACAACCTCTGCCTTCGGAGGGCAGCGCTCTATCCAATTGAGCTACCGGTGCGCAATGCCATTGTTATCGACGAACGCCGTTTTCATGGCAAGCGGATGTTTTAAGATTACGACTGACAGCCCCGCTACTCAACGGCACCGATCCGGTCGAGGGTCAGCGTCACTTTGAGCGCGGCAGCGACGTGATGAACTCGAAAGATTGCTGCCCCACGAAGCGCACCCGCAACAAGACAGGCCATCGTGCCCGCATCGCGGTCACGAGCGTCGGCGATTTTCAGCACCTCTCCAATCACCGTTTTTCGCGAGACCGGCATTAACACGGGGTATCCCATGGCAGAGATCTGATCCAACTCCCGCATGACACGCAGATTATCGTCGCGTTGCTTTGCAAAATCGATACCCGGATCCAATATAATCGAACGACGATCCAACCCGGCCTCCTGAGCCATTCGGATACGATCCTCAAAAAATGTTTTCATCTCTGCGACCACATCGTGATATCCGACATGGGTGTGTGCGATCTTGGGAGCTCCCACCGTATGCATGATGAGCAAGGCCGCTCCATGCTTTGCGGCCGCAACGGCGTTGTCCGGCGTCGGAAGTCCGCCCATGTCGTTTAAGATATCACCGGCCACAGACAAGGCTGCACTCGCCACCAGCGGACGCCATGTGTTGATCGATAAAAGCGGCGGGAACAACTGATCGGCGGCAGCTGGTTTCGCTTGAAGGACTGCCGCTTCGAAACCTTGGAGGAATGGAATCAAGCGGGATAGTTCGTCATCTTCAGATATTGCGGCGCGGTTCGTTCGTGCGCTCTCAGCACCCACATCGATGATATCCGCCCCCTCACCTACCATCTCCACGGCGCGCTCCAGCGCCCATCGACTATCGAGTTTTCCATCCGCGGAAAACGAGTCGTCGTTGATGTTCAATATCCCCATGATTAACGGGCGCCGGCGAAACTGGATGCTTTGGGTTCGTGTTCGAAGGATCATAGATGTGCGGATCTTGCTTGTTTCAGCGAAACATCTCTTTCAGTCTGGACCCCAGCATTTGCATATGAAATTCATCGAGTCGGTTTACGAAAAACTCAAGCGCCATCCGAAACGCATCGTTTTTCCCGAGGGCGACGATCCACGGGTGCTGAGGGCGGCCCAACAGTTCTACGAAAACAATCTCGGCGTGCCGGTTCTGCTTGGCCGGCGGGAGGTGATCGAGCGCGTGGCCATGGCGGAGAAGGTGTCTTTAGACCACGTCGCCATAATCAACCCCGAAACATCCTCCGATCTCCCGCTATTCTGTGAGCGCTTGGAGCGCCTCGATCGCTACAAAAAAATGGGGATTAAAGACTCCCGTGCGATCATGGTAAACCCGAACTATTTCGCATCAATGATGCTTCAAAATGCTCTGGTGGACGGATTGGTCGGTGGAGTCAGCTCTTACAGCGGATCTCTGCTGCGGCCACTCATCCAGCTCGTCAAACGGCTTCCCCATGCGGATATCATTGCCGGTGCGATGGTCGTTGCGTTGCCGGATTCCTCCTTCGGGGATGACGGGGTCTTGTTCTTCAGCGACTGCGGCGTGATCCCCGAACCCACGATGCAGCAAATCGCATCGATTGGGGTTCAGACCGGCATGCTCGCACGGCAAGTGTTTGGGCAAAAACCGCGCGTTGCGATGCTGAGTTATTCGACCAAACGTAGTGCCGTCACTCCATCAACTGAAAAAATGGCAGCCGCCGCGAGCCTCGCTCGCGAGCTTGCAACCTCGATCGGCTTCGAAATGGAAGTCGATGGCGAACTCCAGGCGGATACGGCACTCGTGCCGGAGTTAGCCGGCATCAAACAAGTGGGCGGGCTTGTCGCCGGGAATGCGAACGTCCTGATTTTCCCCGATTTGAACAGTGGAAACATCGCAGTCAAGCTGATCCAGCATCTTGGAAAGGCTCGCGTTTACGGGCAGTTGATGCTTGGTCTCAGCCGACCTGCTGCCGAGCTGTCACGCGGAACGCATCCTGACGAAATTGCAGCGGTGGCCGCACTGGTCGGACTGCAGGCGATCGAATACCGCAAACTCTACCCAAACCTCGATTCCACGATCTAACGCCTCGCTTGAACACAGTCACTCCTCGCATTTTTATTGCTGCTACCGAGCAAAACACCGGCAAAACGACCACGTCTCTAGGCCTCTACGGTGCATTGCGGGCACAGTTTCCGGCCATCGGATTTATCAAACCCGTCGGGCAGCGATTTACGGAAGTCGATGGCAAACGCATCGACGAGGATAGTGTGCTCATCCGGGACACGTTCAACACGCAGACGCCGATCGAGGACATGAGTCCAATTGCCGTCGAGCCGGATTTCACCCGCCGATACATCGAGTCTTCCAACAGCGAAGTCCTCGAAAAGCGGATTCGGAATTCTTTTGATCGCGCCTGCTGGGAGAAAGACTTCGCCATCATTGAGGGCACCGGTCATGCCGGAGTCGGCTCGGTGTTTGATTTATCGAATGCAAAAGTGGCGAAGCTTCTGCAATCAAAGGTCATTCTCGTCACACCGGGCGGCATCGGTCGTCCGATTGATGAGGCCGCAGTGAATCGCGCACTCTTCGACCGCGAGGGAGTGGAGGTGATCGGGGTGGTTATGAACAAAGTATTAAGCTCCAAGATGGACTACATCTCGGAGTTTGCGCGGCGCGGCTTCGAACGTCTGGGCTTGGAGTTGCTTGGCGTGATCCCGCAGGAGCGCAGCTTAGCTGAGCCTACCATGCTCGATGTCAGCGCCAACATACGAGGCGAGGTTATCGCTGGAAAGACACTCACCCGTCGCTATGTATCGACCGTGATGATCGGTGCGATGGAGCCAAGTAACATTCTCGCCCGACTGGAACCACGCACTCTGCTCGTCGTGCCAGGGGATCGGGAGGATGTCATTCTAGCCGCCCACTCTGAGGCCCAGCAAGCGGCCACGGAAGGCCGAGAAGGATTGATCAGCGGCTTAGTCCTCTCGGAATCGTTGCTTCCCAACGATGTCGTTTTGTCCAGCTTGATCGATCAGGCATCGCTCCCGGTCATCGCCTCGCCAATGGACAGCTACACCATCGCCAGCCGCATCCACTCGATGACTGTCAAAACCCTCCCGGGCGATGTAGAAAAAATCACGCGAATTCAGCAGTTGGTCAGCGAGCACGTGAACATCCAGCGCATTCTCGAAAAGCTCTGAGTCAAAGGATGCTGCACTTAGTACTTGTGCGACTGATATTGTCACCGAAAGTTACCTAACGCCTTCACTTTTAATCAATCACCCATGAGCAACTACGCACACCCCGACGCCCTAGTCAGCACCGACTGGTTGGCAGAGCATTTAAACGACCCATCGATTCGCATCGTTGAAAGCAACGAGGATATCCTGCTTTACAGCACGGGGCACATACCGGGCGCAGTGCATATCGACTGGCGTTCCGATTTGCAGGACCAAACAATCCGCGATTACATTTCACCTGCTGCCTTCGCCGAACTCGCTGCAAAGAACGGCATCACCCCGGACACGACGGTTGTGTTTTACGGCGACAAGTCGAACTGGTGGGCGTGCTACGCGCTGTGGGCCTTCCAGCTATTCGGCCACGCAAACGTCAAAATCTTGGATGGTGGCCGCGACAAGTGGGTAGCCGAAGGGCTTACGTTGACGCGCGAGGTTCCATCGTATGCCACAGCGACCTACCCCACTCCCGAAACCCGCCACGACGGCGAGATTCGCGCATTTTTCGAGGAGACCTTGGACCACAGCCAAGAGCAAAAGCCGCTCATCGACGTGCGCTCGCCCGGTGAGTTTATCGGTGAAGTCACGCACATGCCGGAATACCCACAAGAAGGCGTGCTGCGAGGCGGCCATGTGCCGGGTGCCCGCAGCGTGCCGTGGAAACGTGCCGTGAACGCCGATGCCACATTCAAATCCGCCGACGAACTCCGTGAAATCTACGAAACGGAAATGGGTCTAAAGCCTGGCGATGATGTCATTGCCTACTGCCGGATCGGTGAGCGTTCCAGCCACACGTGGTTCGTGCTCAAATACCTCCTCGGATACGAAAACGTGCGGAACTACGACGGATCATGGACCGAGTGGGGGAATCGCGTGCGCGCCCCCATCGCTCGCGGCGCATGAGCTGACGCGACTAAGTTTTGACTGTGCTCTCGCGTCCGGGTTTTCCAGTAGGATCAAAAACCCGGTTGCGCTTCGAATCCGGGCGGGATGCCTTACCGAGAATTGAGTCCAACTCCTCACGCCGAAGGTGCCGCCAGTATCCGGTTTTGAGACGCGGATCGCGGAGGCCGCCGATTCTCACGCGGACAAGTTTTTTGACGCGGTAGCCGCCGACGGTCCAAAGCATGTCGCGGATCTGACGTTTCAGCCCCTGCTTTAGGACGATCTTTAGCTTCATCGGAGCCATCGGATGCACGCTGTGCATTTTCGCGCGTCCGGTTTCCAATACGACACCCTTTTGCAGCTTGGCGGTAAGCCCTATATCGAACGCCTTATCGATCAGGACCTCGTATTCTTTTTCGATTTCGTGGGATGGGTGAGTGAGTTCCTGGGCGTAGTCCCCGTCGTTGGTCAGCACAATGAGCCCCTCACTTTCCTTGTCCAATCGACCCACATGAAATAACCGACCCACTTCATTTGGGATGAGATCAAAGATCGTTTTTCGCTTCTCTTCATCGGACCGTGTGCAGACGTATCCAGCAGGCTTGTTAAGCAGGATGTAGGTGTGCGACTTCACCTTAACCGGACGCTTCCCGACCCGGACATCATCCCCGGGGGCGACCTGCGTTGCCAACGATGTCACAACCACATTGTTCACGCGGACCCGTCCTTCCAAGACGAGTTCCTCGCAGGCCCGGCGCGATCCGAGACCTGCCGCCGCAAGATATCTATTAATTCTCATCATAAAAAAAAGCACCCCGACACTCGCGTGCGGGGTGCTCGGAAAAGATCGATAAAGTCCGGGGAGATTAATCCTCGGGTTTCGTCTTCGGGAGTCCGATCACGCGTTGATTTGGGGCAAATTGTCCGCGCTTCTTCATCAGCTCGACGCGCTCGAAGCGCTTCAAAACGCTTCGCTTCGCTTTGATCGCGCCTTTTCCTTTTAGGCTAGGATGTTGGCTCATAATTAGCCAAACAAGATGATCGAGTGCGTGAGCAAGTTCAATCTATTTCTCGCAAAAGATCACAGCCCGGATTGAGCCACACTAATCGACATTCGAACAAGGAGTCATCCCGACCCATAACGGGTGGCGGCAAATCGTGAGACTGCCATTGTCCCGATGCATGGCGAATCACACTTCATGGAACCACAATTTTCAAGGCACTTTGCAGATTCTTGCCTTTGAGCGCACGGGGCCCAATCGTTTCACCCGAGTGCGCGTCGGCCTGCCATCGCGCGTTGCAGCGTGAGCTGGTCCGCATGTTCTAGGCCACCGCCGGCTGGCAGGCCTTGGGCAATACGAGTGACTGGAACTTGCAACCCTGAAAGTAACTCAGCGATGTAGTTGGCCGTGGCCTCACCCTCGACATCGGCGCTCAGAGCAAGGATCACTTCGGTAGGTTTTTCGGCGCGAACGCGTTCAACCAAAACCTCGATACGAAGGTCCTCAGGGCCGATATCATCCAAGGGAGCCAACCGACCTCCGAGGGCATGGTATCGACCGTTGAAAATTCCCGTTCGTTCGATGGGTAAGATATCTGTGGCCGTTTCCACGACGCAGATTGCCCGACCTGCACGCTGGATGTCTTCACAAATCACGCAGCTCGGAGTCACAGAGAAAAATCCACAGCTCTCGCAGGTACGGATGCAAGCGGATGCTTCATTTAATGCAGTAGCGAGGGCTGTCGGTTTCGCATCTGGTGAGGACAATAGCCATAGAGCGATTCGCTCTGCGCTTCGAGGCCCGACGGACGGCAACCGCCTCAACTCGCGCACCAGCGCAAGAAATGGCTCCGGGTAATCAATCGCTTTCAATGCCAGGTTCCAAAATCGGCAACAGCCTAGCGGTTACGTTGGCTTGCTAAAAACGGGAAGGGTCTGATCCGACGCTTCCCCACGCCGCGCACGCTCGCTTCGCAGAATGTAAAAGTCCAATGCAGGGTCGGCGATGCCAACAATCCGGGCGAGTGCAAATTCATCCAATGCTGACTGCCATTTTTGCTCGCGGTAGAAGATAACGCCGTTCCAGAAATGCTTTCTGCTGCGGGTTCCCTCCGGCGTTAGCCCGTCCTTTGGAGCGAGGATCTCGTAGAGTTCCACGCGCCGACCGTCATGCTTGCTGAGCATTTCGATGGGTCGGGATTCAAACTCAGCATTTGCGAGACGAAACGTGTCCGGGCCGATGAGAACGCGGCATCCATAGTGGTCACAAGCAGCGCAAAGACGGTTAGCGAAGTCCACGACAGGACCTACGACACTCAATCCACCCAGCCGAGACCCACCAAATGCGCCGACCAACACAGGACCTGAATCGATGCCTGCCCGGAGCAAAATCCGTTGCTGCCATGTGCTGTCGCACTCCCGATTTAACTCATCCACCCGGCTGAGGAGCCCCAGCATTGCTTTTGAAGCGGTTTCGGCATGGTTGCCGGATTCAAGAGGAGCACCGTAGACCACACGCACGGTGCCACCCGCGCAGAGGTCGAGGTACCCTCCACACTCCACTAGATAATTGGACGCCAGATCGAGGAATCGATTTGTCATCGCCACCGCATCCTCGGGGACCAGTGAATTCAATAGCATGTCGTAGTTGGCGATTTCGCACACGAGCACCGTGGCATCACGATGATTGCCGGGAAAAGAAACCGGCTCGTCCGAGTCCACCAAAGTCCGGAATTGCTTGCCCGGAAGTCGTTGACCGATCAGTCGAAGCAAGACGCTTTTGCGAACCCCCCCCTGCGAGCGGCTATAAAAAAGCCCGATGATGAGCGAAAGTCCACCTGCCACGAGTGCCTGAAACGGTGAAATATAAACACCGTAAAGCGACAAGACCCACGATCCACTCAGCACGAGCAGCCATGCCAACGCACCCACTAAGAACTTGGCTCCAAATCGTGTGATATCCACAGCGATCCACGCAATGGCATAGGCGACTACGGCCGCAACCGCATAAGCAACCAAGGGTGGCGTGCCGACAAGACCTGGCGACCATTTTGAAAACAAAACACCGAGACCGGATTCCGCGGTCTTAATCCAGCCGGTAGCGTCCAGCAGGAGTGCTGCCAGCAGGGATGCGCTGCCAATTACAAGAGTTGCTTTGATATACCTCATTCGGGAGCCACGGAGTGTGCATCATCTGATCGCATATGGCGATAGGATTTCACAACCCAGTCACTCAATACTGAATCCGGCTCCGTTACAGCACGCACCGGAATCGCGAATTCCGCGCGCCCAGTATTGTTGCGGATCAACTGCAACCCGAATTGGTAATCCTTGAACAACCGCTCGCAGAGTTCACGAACACTCACTTCCTCGTTGAGCGCCCGGCGGACCAAGGCCGTCGTTGCGTCGGGATCGAACGTGATAATCAATCCATGTTGCTCGGTAAAGCGCGCCGCAAACTGCCCCACCATTTCCGCGAGTGCCTTTTCTTTTTCGATGTGCCCTTGGCTTAGGAGCGCAGACAGAGCCACGGTCGGATCGCCGACCAGTTCTTCATTCACAGCAAATGCCGAGACGCCCGACTCGGGCAGCTCATACTTGAAATTGCGCAGGAGCTTTTCGCAAACAGTCAACAAGCCGCGCGCCCCCGTTCCCTCGCTCGCAGCCTGCTCAGCGATCATTCGAAGCGCGGAATCATCGAATACCACGTCGATCCCGTAGGCCTTGAACGACCGTTCGTACTGGCGGACAATGCTGCCCTCGGAGCGTTTCATGATTTCAAACAGGTCCTCTGCGTTCAGCCCGCTGCAAAGCACCCGGACCGGAAGCCTACCGACAAACTCGGGCTCCATTCCATAGGATACAAGATCCTCCGTTCGCAATGACGACCAGACATCGTCTTGCCCGCCGAGCGCTGTTGGCTCTGCTCCGAAGCCCACCGACGATTGCTTTAGACGCTGACGGATTTGCTCACCCAACTTGGCGAAAGCACCGCTGACAATAAACAAAATGTGCCGCGTATTGATCGACTCACGCTTCGCTTTTCCTCCCCGCTGCATCTCGAAGGCTGCCTGCATCTGGCCTTGCAGGTCCATCGGATTTCGCAGCGCAACCTCGGTTTCTTCCATGAGTTTCAAGAGCGTCGTTTGCACCCCTCGCCCGCTGACGTCGCGGCCACCCGAAGTCACAGCCGAGGCGATTTTGTCGATTTCGTCGATGTAGATGATTCCATGCTGGGCGAGGTCCAGATCGCCATCCGCTTTGTGAACTAACTCACGAACAAGGTCTTCAACATCTCCGCCGACGTAGCCGGTTTCGCTGAATTTGGTCGCATCCGCTTTGACAAATGGCACACCGATGAGATCCGTCACATGCTTTACGAGGTAGGTTTTGCCCACTCCGGTGGGGCCGATCAGGATGACGTTTTGCTTGCTATACTCGATGGTCTCTCCCGCTGATGAAGCGGCACGTGCCATCCGCGCGTGGTTGTAGTGGTCGCAAACCGCGATACTCAGGACCTTCTTTGCTTCTTCCTGTTTGATCACATATCGATCCAAGTGCCGCTTGATCTCTTTCGGCGAAAACTGAAAATCAAAGATGTCACCCACTGGATTCACGGGGACGGCATCGGGTTCGGTCGGACTTGCCGCCGTCGTTGAATCCTCAGGTTTTTGCTGAAATCCATGCCGGAGGAATTCGTTCAAGCGTTGCTGGATCTGCTCAGGTGTCAGTGACGGAAACTCGCTCATACCGGAAAGCTTACGCGGTAGTTTGCCCGTCGCAACGGGCAATTACCTTCTTGCGCGGGGAGCATCGAGTTATCTAGGGTCTGACTCGTGCTATGACACAGTCAACCGAAGCAGCTGATCCAGAGCGGGCAACGTCCGCGTCTCCGCTGCGGAGGGTGTCGAATTACATCCGTGAGGACCTCAGACCCGATGCGATCGCAGGATTGACCGTAGCCGTCATGGGAGTCCCCCAAGGCATGGCATACGCCCTTATCGCGGGGCTGCCACCCATTTACGGCCTCTATACCTCAATCATCCCGACGATCATCGCGGCGGTTTTTGGTAGTTCGAGGCACCTCGTTACGGGGCCGACCAACGCGATGTGCATGATTATCTTGAGCCTCACGGCGTCGTTGCAAAATCGGTACGGCGTGAATTTGATTGAGATCGTTTTGGCACTTACGTTTCTCACAGGGCTCTTCCAGCTCGTGTTCGGGATCTTCAAGCTGGGCGGAATCGTCAAATACGTGTCGAACTCGGTGATCGTCGGTTTCACCGCAGGCGCCGGTATTCTCATTGCCGCAAATCAAATCAAGAGCCTGATCGGTGTCAGCATCCCAGAGTCTCAGGGCGGGCATTTTCTCGTTACGATCTGGGCGACACTGACAAGATTCCATCAGGCAAACCCGTATGCGTTTCTGCTCGGTGCGCTGACGATCTTGCTCCTCATAGCATTCCGGCGCTACGCGCCAAAGGTGCCGGGATCGTTGATTGTTCTGGTAGCACTTTCGTTCGTCGCCGGGCTAGCCGGCTGGTCTGAGCCCGGACGCGGCGACTCACATGTCAAGATCGTGCGCGACATTCAGGAAATCACCCCATCGTTTGACATTTTTTCCGTTCCGCAAATGTTTCTCCGTCCCAATCTGGATTTGATTCGGGAGCTGATCGGCGGAGCGCTCGCGCTGGCGATCCTCGGTCTCGTCGAGTCCACATCCATCTCGCGAGCCATCGCATCAGCCACGGGCCAACGCCTCGATTTCAATCGTGAATTCGCCGCACAGGGCATTGCGAAGATGGTTAGCTCATTTTGCCACTGCTTTGTTTCATCTGGATCATTCACCCGGAGTGCAGCAAACCACCAAGCCGGCGCCCGTACCCGCGCCGCAGCGGTTTTTTCTGCGGTTTACACTGCAATTGTGCTCGTGGCATTTGGTCCTTTCGCAAATTACATCCCTCTTTCGTGTCTCGCAGGCATCATCATGGTGACCGCCGTCACAATGATTCAAAAAGACCGTCTATCCATGACTTGGAAGTCCGGCCGTAACTCTCAAATCGTCGTCGGTGGGACACTGGCTGCGACCCTGCTAATGCCGCTGGAAACCGCCGTCTTCGTTGGCGTTCTGCTTTCGATTGTGATCTTGCTTCGGGTAACCTCGAAACCCGATCTCACCCAGCTCGTGCAACACTCGGAATACGGGTTTGAAGAAGTTCCATTTAATCGGGCCGCACCCGAACCGGTAGCAATCATCAACCTTGAGGGCGATCTCCATTTTGCGGCCGCAGAGGATCTTGATTACGAGCTGCTCCAGGCGCTGAAACCGGAGACCCGCGTGGTCGTGCTCCGGATGAAGCGATTGAGGGCGGTTGGCAGCAGCGCGATGGCGATGCTCGACCATTTTCACGCCCTGCTCAACGCTCGCGGGATTCATCTCGTCGTTTGCGGAATCGAGGAGGAAATGAGCAAGGTCCTCACAGGATCCGGACTGCGAAAATTGATCGGCGAACAAAACATCTTCTATGCCGACAACCGAATTTTCCAATCCACTGAACTAGCCCTCGCCCGCGCAATGGGGATCGTCGAAATGCAACGCTCGACAAATGAGACCGAATCACGCGATTCACTCCGCGAAACATTAGTTCTTACCACGGCAGCGGACCTCATGCAAAAACGGTGTTTACGCTTCGGAGAAGGACATCAGGTTCGCGAGGCGATGTGGCTGATTTCGCAGTTTCAGAAACGCATGAATACCGCACACCCCCAATCGGTTTTCCTACAAAGCCGGGAGGGAAAACTCACCGCCGAACTCGATACTCCAGCCATCTTAAAGCACCTGGCAAAAGGGCTTACGACAACCGATGCCGCCGGACTCAGTGAGGATGCGTTAGCCCGGAGTATCGAACCTCGGCTATTCGATGATATCCGGAAAATTGCGCGCCCCGCCGATATCACCGTCAAATTCGATTCGCCACTCTCGGAGGTGTTGTGGCGTGCCTCGCAAAACCGGTTTCGCTCGATGCCCGTATCGGACGCCCACGGGCGGTTGTGCGGAGCATTCGACGAGGTTGCGATGCTGCGTGGACTCACAAAGCTGCTGCACGCCGATCAAGCGAAACACTCAGCCCCCGCTGCGCCGATCAAAGTTAACCCAATTCAGGTCCCGCTGACATGATACGAGCCAATCAGCTTGCCACCGCAAAATTTGTTCGCATCGGGAGCGGACACTCGACAGCAGAAGCAGTCGGGATTGCATTTGACCCTACTGCTTCGACGTTACGTGAGATCGTGATCGTGGTACTCGACAACGAAGGAAACGTGCTCGGTCTTGTCGAACCCAGAGATATCCTCGAGAATCTCGGAACCGAACTGGCCCAAGCCGGCAACGAATCCGACACGCAAATCACCGCTATCCGACGCGGCCTCGCGACTCCCGTCGTCGATCTGATTCGCCGAGACGTACCTCGCGCGGAAGCTAATGACACGCTCGCGGTGCTGCTGTCAAAGTCCGCACAATCCGAGGCCGCATACCTCCCGATGTTCGATGGCGCTTTATTCGTTGGCGTGATTCCCGTCACTGCAATCTTCGATGCCATCTGTCAACTCACTCTATCCGGCCGCACAGGCGACATCCCATTTTTAGACCCGTGAGGAATCTCGTCACTAGCGGTCGCTACTAGGCTGAAGCGGATTGTAGTCCGCTGCATGATACGAGCTCCGCACCAGCGGCCCGCTGGCAACGTAATCAAAGCCCTTTTTGTAGCCGATTTCGCGATAGAGGTCGAATACCTCCGGTCGGATGTATTCAACCACCGGAAGATGCTGAGGCGTTGGACGCAAATACTGCCCGAGCGTTAACACTTGCACGTTGTGCTCTCGCAAATCGTCCATCGATTGGAACAACTCTGTCTCGGTTTCACCTAGCCCGAGCATCAAGCCGCTCTTGGTCACAATGTGCGGCGCCATCTCCTTGACACGCGCCAGCACGTCCAGCGAGAGCTGGTACTTCGCTCTCGAGCGCACCACCGGCGAGAGCCGCTCGACGGTCTCAAGGTTGTGATTGAAAACATGCGGATTCGCATCGATCACCCGTTGCAAGGAAGCTTCCTTACCATTGAAATCCGGCGTTAACACTTCGATGATAATCGTCGAGTCCACAGCCCGCACGGCCTCAATCGTCCGACCAAAATGATCCGCTCCACCATCCGCGATATCATCCCGCGCTACCGCCGTGATCACGACGTGTTTCAACTTGAGGCGCTTGATCGCCTCAGCCACCCGATCCGGCTCGTCTGCCTCAAGCGCGAGCGGTTTGGCAGTGGAAACGGCACAAAATCCGCATGCCCGCGTGCAATGCTCCCCGGCGATCATGAATGTCGCCGTCCCTTGGCTCCAGCACTCCCAGCGGTTCGGACACTGCGCACTTTCGCATACCGTGTGCAATTTGAGATCCGAGATAAGCCCTTTCGTGGAGAAGAATACCGGATTCGACGGCAGTCGAACTTTAATCCATTCAGGCTTCTTCGCCTGATGCAATGATGGGTCGATTTTCGAACAAGACATGATTAAAGCAAAAGCATGAACCAAAACTCCGAAAAAACCACCGGAAAACTTGCTCAATACCAGAAAGCGCAGTGCCTCAAAAGTTTTGAAACCGGAGTCAGCAACTGTCTCACTGTCCTAGCTTCTATACGAGCTGCCAGAGGTCGGTTGCAGTTTCATACGGAAAAGATAGTGCGATTGACCAATCCGACCCGCCCAAGACTGGGTGGGGAGTTGGAGCGGGTGAAGGGACTCGAACCCTCGACATCAACCTTGGCAAGGTTGCACTCTACCAACTGAGTTACACCCGCAGAGTGACGGAATACTATCCGGACAACGATTGGCGTCAACTCAGAATTTGCAGTTTTCCTCGAAGGCTGGAGAGAGTAGAGTAAAAAGACTGCCGGTGCGGCCATGTTCGATGGCTGACAAAGTGGGTCTATTTTGCATTTGTGGATTTCAGCGAAAATGATTCTGATTTGATCGTCCGAATTGGCCGGGGTGACGCGTTGGCGCTCGGTGATTTGTTTGATCGGTATTCACTGCCAGTTTACTCTACGGCTCTCCGGATGGTGGGCTGCGAAGCGGATGCCGAGGAAATCGTGCGGCACGTTTTTCTCAACGTGTCGCGTTCGGCCCGGTCATACGACCCTAGGCGCGCGAGAGTTTTGACTTGGGTCGTGACCCTTGGGCGCAACCGGGCCATCGACCACTTGCGATCTATCAAGAGGTGCATACCTGCTGGCTCGACGGGCAAGGCACCCGGATTTTCCGGAACCAGCGAAGAGGCAGAACGCTTGAGCAAAATGACGGATGAGTTGCCGTTAGACCACTGTCGTGCCATTCATCTCGCGTTTTTCGACGGGCTGACCCTGCCTGAAATTGCCGAGCGGCTTGGTGAGCACCGTGACGTGGTGGAGTCGTGGATCGGGTTTGGTATGCAAATGCTTCGCAGGAGGATAGGCGCTGGCGGAGCGATCGACGAGAATTTATCAATCCATGCAGCGCTCTACGCGCTTGATGCCTTGCCGCCTGACGAGCGCGCAACGTTTCTCAGCCGCACCGCCGGAAATCTGCAGCTTGCTGAACTCATAGTGGAAATGCGCGATGCGGCGGCACATATCGCATTTTCGGCTCCGCAGCTTCAGCCGTCGCCGGAGCTGAGGACTCAGATCATGCGGTCGTTGGCCCAAGAATTACCGTGCCCACAGCCTGATGGCCGACCGCCTGAGCGCTCCTCGCGTAGCCGATCGCAGGCGTCACCAGTGTGGATCCCTTGGACACTCGCGGCGGGATTTGCAATTTTTGCAGGCGTGCTTTGGGGAACTGGTAAAAACTCGAAAGCCATCCCAGCCGAGCTATCTCGTCATCGTGCGGTAACGACGGAGATGTTCGGACAAATCAGCGAACTTGAAAAAATGCTGATCGAAAAAGATGCGGTCATTTCTGAATTGACTCGGGACAAACAGCAACTGGCCAGCTTTCAGCTTGCTACCCTATCCTCCAAAGATCACACCTCCCGCGTGGCTGCGGTGGCGTGGGATAGCATCGCACAGAAGGGGCTTTTGCAAGTGCGCGGTCTCCCCTCGCCCGATACGGGTCAAATTTACCATCTATGGATCATCGGACCGGGCGATGCCACTCCGGTGAGCGCAGGTGAGTTTCAAGTCGATGCAAACGGATTTGCAAAGATCAAGTTCGCAACAGCGCGGCCGATCCCTTTCGCCGCGCAGTTCGCAGTGACTCTGGAAAAAGCCGGCGTCGCTGCCATCCCGGAAGGACCACTGGTTCTGAGCGACTAGGATTCCGAATTTGTCACGTCCAGCGAACGAAGCCGCTCACTGATCATTCCAGCGAAAGGTGATCCGCTGCTCCAAGTCCGGATGTAGGCTCAGTGCAACCGGGCAGTGGCGGCCAACTTTTTCCAAGACATGACAATTCGGATCAGCGGATGGAATCGGCAAAAACACATCGACGTCCAAGGCCGCGATTCGCCGTGGAGGCGAGTCGCTCATGTGCTTTTTGACGTTCAGCGTCGCGCCCGTCAGCTCAATCCCGCGCGATTGAGCGGCGATACCCATCACCGTCATCATGCAAACGCCGAGTGAAGCCGCAGTCAGATCCGTCGGGCTAAAGGCAGCTCCCTGCCCGTGATTATCAACCGGGGCATCCGTTTGGATCACGGCGCCCGAGGGACCGTGATTGGCAAGGCAGCGCAAGTTACCATAATAGGAGATCGAAATTTCAACCATAACGGAAGGTTGTATCGACGGATTCGGTCCTGCGACAAAATTCTATTCCGGGTGCCTGCGAAAAATTTGTGTTTTCACGATTCAAAAGTTGCCTCAACGTCTGAACCGAATTCTTAAAAAACGAAATATGAAGATTTGTTGTCTCGGAGCGGGGTATGTAGGTGGACCAACTATGGCGATGATTGCGGCGAAATGCCCGGATATTGCTGTCACGGTTGTCGATCCCAACGCGGCCCGCATTGATGCTTGGAATTCAGACGTTCTCCCGGTCTATGAACCCGGCTTAGACGATGTGGTGCGATCAGCTCGTGGAAGAAATTTATTCTTTAGCACCGATGTGCGCGCTGCAATTCGGACCGCAGATATTATCTTTGTCAGCGTCGGCACCCCGACCAAAATGTATGGCGTCGGGGCAGGTCGCGCAGCGGATTTGCGCTACATTGAAAGCGCGGCGCGCCTGATTGCTGAAGAGGCGGATGGTCCAAAAATCATCGTTGAGAAAAGCACGATTCCCGTCAAGACGGCGGAAGCTATTCAGACGATCCTGCAGGCCAACTGCAAAAAGGGGCAATTCCAAGTGCTCTCGAATCCTGAGTTCCTCGCAGAGGGCACAGCAATGGAGGACTTGGAAAATCCAGACCGGATTCTGATCGGTGGTGAGCAAACCGAGGCTGGAGCCGCGGCCATCGAAAAGCTCGCGTCGGTGTATGAGCGCTGGGTGCCGAGGGAACGCATCCTCACAACAAACCTCTGGTCCAGCGAACTCTCAAAGCTCGTAGCAAACGCCTTCCTCGCTCAGAGGATATCATCGATCAACTCGATCAGCGCGCTCTGCGAGGCAACCGGCGCCGACGTGGACGAAGTCGCTGGAGCCATCGGACGCGACTCCCGGATCGGACCGAAGTTCCTCAAGGCATCCGTCGGATTTGGTGGATCCTGCTTCCAAAAGGACATCCTGAACCTCGTCTATCTCTGCCAGCACTTTAACTTGCCGGAGGTCGCGATGTATTGGGAAAGTGTTGTGAAAATGAACGATTGGCAAAAACGGCGCTTTGCGTCCCAGATCGTTCGTGAGTTTTACAATACCGTGTCCGGCAAAAAGATTGCGGTGCTGGGTTTTGCTTTCAAAAAAGACACGAACGACACGCGTGAAACCGCGGCTATCTCGATCTGCCGCGATTTGCTCGCCGAGAATGCAGAGGTCCATGTTTACGACCCGAAAGTGTCCGCAGCAGAAATCCGGCGTGACGTGCTCGGATCCGGTGAAAATGCGTCGCTTCACATCGCCTCGTCCGCTCTCGAAGCGTGTGACCAAGCCCATGCGGTAGCGATCGTGACTGAGTGGGACGAATTCAAGTCGCTCGACTTCAGTCAGATTTTTGAAGGTATGTTCAAGCCCGCCTATATCTTTGACGGCAGAAACATCCTGAACCACGAAGCGCTTCGCTCCCTCGGCTTCAGGGTGTTTGCGATTGGAAAAGCCGCAGCACCCAAGACGTTGGTTGGCTGATCTAGTCCGTATGTCGACAGACTTTCCGATACGCCCGGCGGGTTTGACTGGAGGCGGGCTGAGCTTTGCGTTGGTTGTGAGCCGCTACAACAGCGAGTTCACCGAAGCGCTGGCAAAGCATGCATCCGACGAAATCCTAACGATCCTACCCGATGCAGCGCTCGACCAGATCGACGTGCCGGGCGCTTTTGAGATTCCCTTACTCGTGAAGCTTCTCGCCGAAAAACAAAAATACACGGCCATTCTCGCTATCGGCGTCATCATCCAAGGTGAGACCGCGCATGCAGAGCTGATCGCCGGCGCCATCACGACCGCACTCCTCGAGACGTCGCTGAGCTATCGAGTGCCGGTTATCCACGAAGTGCTTCTTGTTGCCAATGCAGAGCAAGCTCGTGCAAGATCACAAGATCCAGCCCTCAACCGCGGGATCGAAGCCGCTCGTGCCGCAGTATCCGCTGCGCGCGCAGTGCAATCCATTTCATCTTAGCAAACTAATTTACCCCATGGGTGTTCGACGTGAAGGCCGCGAGGCCGCAGTGCAGTTTCTCTATCAGCATGACATCAACCCGGCGTCCGGCCTGGATGACCTGCCGGTCTTTTATAAAATGCGGGGGCTCAGCCCCAGCGCCAGAAGGTTCTCCGATGTCTTGATTCGTGGAGTTATCGACAACCAGATCGAAATCGACGGCCTGATTTGCACGAACGCTGAGAACTACGAACTCCATCGGATTTCTGCCGTTGATCGCAACATCCTGCGCCTTGCGATTTACGAAATGCTCCGCAGCCCGGAAGTGCCGCCCGTGGTTTCTATCAATGAAGGCATCGAAATCGCCAAGAAGTACAGCACCGAGGAATCCGGGAAGTTTGTGAATGGCGTGCTGGACCGCGTGCGCATCGGTCTAGCTCAAACCGCCCGCCCCCTCACCAAACCCTAGCACTCTACATGGCGATGGGCTTCTTTAAATCACTGGTCTCTCGGTTTACGGGACGCGCGGTGGATTGGGACGAACTTGAGGAAAATCTGATCCAATCAGATCTCGGCGTTCCAATGACTCAACGGATCCTCGAGGCGCTCCGTGCGAAAGGAAGCACCGTCCAAGCGGACCAAGTTGTGTCAGTCGCCCGCGACGAAATCGCAAAAGTGTTCCCGCTAACGATCCTGCCGCTACACCCCCTTCCAACTCGGCCGAAAGTCATCCTCATGGTCGGCGTCAATGGCACAGGAAAAACGACATCGTCCGCAAAACTAGCACATCAGTTTGCACAGAAACACCAGTCCGTCGTGCTCGTCGCTGCGGATACCTTCCGCGCGGCGGCCATTGAACAACTCACCGTCTGGGGCGAGCGCACAGGCGTGGAAGTCATCAAAGGGCAATACCACGGAGACGCCGCTGCGCTGTGCTACGACGCATACGCATCCGCCCACCGCAGAAACATTGAATTCGTGATCTGCGACACCGCCGGCAGATTGCACACGAAGTCGAACCTCATGCAGGAGCTAGCAAAAATCAACCGCACGCTTACGAAACACGATCCCGACGCGCCGCACGAAAAGCTACTCGTGGTCGACGCAACCACCGGGACCAATGCGCTCGTTCAGGCAAAGCAGTTCCATGATGCCATCGGACTCACCGGAATCATCGTCACCAAAATCGATGGCAGCGGAAAAGGGGGCATCGTCGTTGCGATCCAACACGAACTCGGCATCCCGCCTCGATTTATCGGAACCGGTGAAAAGCTCGAAGACTTTGCTCCGTTTGATCGCGAGCAGTTTCTTAACGCACTTCTGTGAGTCTAAAGCGACGGCCCTGCTGGCATGTAAGTTGCTACGAGCTGCGTAAACTTCGTTGAATGCGCAGCATTCTCGATGTTTTTTCACGCGCCATGGACTCCGCTAATCTACACTCCGACTATCCAATCGCAGAGGAACCACTCGTCGCGATCGATCGTCGCCGGTTTCTGAAGACCGCTGCGTTCGCAGGGTTTGCCGTCATGTTCGGCGCTACCTCCGATGCCAATGCGTTTTGGTTTGGGAACATGAGGTCAACAAAATTGGATCTCATGGACGAGTTGAAGATTCCGATCGAGTGGTCGGAGCAACTCGGGGCCACGCTACCCGACTATGTTTACTTCCTGCATCGACTGCGGTTGAAAAACATCTCGGTTAAATCAGTGATTGAGCCTCACCTCAAACAACGCGGCCGCGTGACAAACTCGCTACCTCCGAAGGATCGGTGGAAAAACATGGCACCGACCCTGCGCGTGGTAGACCGCGTTGCCTCTATCTTGCAGGAGCCGTCACCTGACGTGGTTTCCGCCTATCGATCTCCCGCATACAACCGGTCATGTGGCAGCTCAGGATCGTCCCAACACATCCGCAATACCGCGCTGGATCTAAAGTTTGAATCCTCACCACGCACAGTGGCGAAGGTCGCACGCGAGCTTAGAGACAAAGGGTTGTTTCTTGGCGGAGTCGGCAGATACAGCGGCTTCACACACGTTGACACCCGCGGCGTGAAGGCCGATTGGTGAGTCTCGCAGGTCCGCATTTTCCGCAAACAACCCGCTTGAAGATCCGCTCATCGCTCCCGCTGTAACTGACGAAGTTTCGTCTCAAAGTTCTCTCGGGCATTCAGCGAGCGCAGCACGCCACGCTTATCAACCAGCCAAAGTGTCGGAATCGCGTTGATTCCCAACGAACGGACGAATTCACTATTCCATCCGCCGTCAGAAAAATACGTCGGCCACTTTATATCTAACGACTTCATCATTTCTTTCAGCGCCTCCTTGTTTTCATCGAGGCTGATTCCGATGAATACCGTATCCGAGCTAGGAATTTTGCGGAGCTGATTACAAAACTGCTGCATCCAAAGCACAGAGTGCGGCGACTCAGCCGACCAGAACACCAATGCGATCACCCGCCCGCGCAGGGTCTTGAGATCGATCTCTGCGCCACCCATGACAGGAATCGTAAGCTCCAGCGGCTGTCCCAACAGTTCCAAGCGCCGGAAATCATCAGAGATTCGCGCAAGTAATGCGGGCTCGCTTGTCAGCGCCTGCGCCCGGTTGAGAAGGTCACGCATGGTTTCGGGGACCGGAGTGCAAATCGTTGCGGCCTCAACCAGTAGTCGCGGCGCACGTTTATCAGACGGGAAGCGCTGCGCAAAATTCCGAGCGGCCGTTACCACTAATTCACGCTGCTCAGTCTCGCGTCCCTCCAGCGTCTGCATTTGCAGCGAAATCCTCCGAAATGCTGCATCGGCCAGTTTTCCTGAGGGGACACCCTCTGCCTTTTCGAGCTTCATCAGAGACTCCAGCGCCTGCCTGACAAGTGCCGGCTTCTGGTCCATCTTTCCCTCCACCGCGATAATGCCGGCGAGCCGGATCTTTGCGTCGAATGCTCGAGGATCTTCCGGATGACTAATCAGAAACGATTCGATGGCTGCCCGGTGTTTAGCAAGATGCTGTCGCGCGAAGGCGATCGCTTGCTCCCTAGTAGTCGGTTGTTCCTGCGGTCCAGAGTCGAGCATCTCCACTGCGGCCCAGGACTCGTCAGCACCTGCACGCACACATAACGGACTGGCGCAGAGCGCCGAAAAAACAACGAGCCTAAGGGAACTACTCAGAAAACTTCCTGGCATCCGCTGCCTCCAAAAAAACCAACTCGACCCGCCGAACCGGCTAGCTTCCCGAAAACTCAGGAAACTTTGTGCTCCTGCTTATCGGCAGGTTGCTTGATTTCCAACTCTTGGGCCGACTTGTGGAGCTCACGATCAAACTCGTCTTTTGCTTTGCGAAACTCATTCATGCTTTGCCCCAACCCGCGCGCAAGCTCGGGGAGGCGCTTCGCTCCAAACAAAATGAGGACGATCACCAAGACCAGCAGAATTTCCTGCCAGCCAGGCATTCCGAATGCGAAGAGAGGAGTCATAAGAAAAAACTAACACCACAACAATCTAAGCGCAAATGAAATAACCTCGAAGTCGAAACCTGCCTGCCCGCGAAAAACCACTCAGTGTCGGAACGGCGGACTTCCTTATTGCGACACCGCATTCCGGTTGTAAGATAAGCGGGTCCGCATCAACCCAAATAATTCCGCCCTCTATGAGACCTGATCGCTTCACGCAAAAAATGCAGGAGGCATTCAATGCCGCCCTCGATACCGCATCCAAAGCCAATCAGCCGGAAATCACCGACGAGCACTTGCTGAAGGCGCTTCTTTCTCAATCAGACGGAGTCGCGGTTCCGATCTTGGAGAAAATGGGCGTCCGGACACCTGCACTCGTTGCATCGCTTGATGCTGACCTCGCACGCCGGGCGACCGTGCATGGCGGCGCATCCCCTCACCTCTCAAACGAACTCCGCAAAACGCTCGACGCCGCCGATGAGGAAATGGCGAAGCTGAAAGACGAATACCTCAGCGCCGAGCATTACCTCTTGGCCCTGGCCGACGCGAATTCCGCTGCGGCCAAGCTCTTGAAAAACGCAGGCGTCAGTCGCGCTGCCCTCATGAAGGCGCTTGTCGATGTCCGCGGATCCCAGCGCGTCACCGATCAGAACCCGGAGGGAAAATACCAGACGCTCGAAAAATACGGACGCGACCTCACCGAACTCGCCCGCAAAGGCAAGATCGACCCGGTCATTGGTCGTGATGAGGAAATCCGCCGAACGATGCAGGTGCTATCCCGTCGTACAAAAAACAACCCGGTCCTCATCGGGGAACCCGGCGTTGGAAAGACGGCCATCGTCGAAGGACTCGCCCGCCGAATCGTGAGCGGCGATGTCCCGGAATCAATTAAAAACAAACGCATCATCGCCATGGACATCGGGTCCATGGTCGCGGGCGCGAAATTCCGTGGCGAATTCGAAGACCGGCTCAAAGCATTCCTCAAAGAAGTCACCGATTCGGCTGGAGAGATAATTTTGTTCATCGACGAGCTGCACACCATCGTCGGCGCTGGAGCCGCTGAGGGCTCGATGGATGCATCAAACCTGCTAAAGCCCCAACTCGCACGCGGCGAGCTCCGCACAATCGGCGCCACCACACTCGAAGAATACCGTAAATACATCGAAAAAGATGCTGCATTGGAGCGTCGCTTTCAACCCGTGATGGTCAACGAGCCGAGCGTCGAGGATACCATTGCGATCCTGCGCGGCCTCAAGGAGCGCTACGAAATCCACCACGGAGTGCGCATCAAGGACGCCGCCCTTGTCGCGGCAGCCATGCTCTCCCAACGCTATATCAGCGACCGGTTCCTACCCGACAAAGCCGTCGATCTTGTGGACGAGGCGGCCTCACGTTTGAAGATCGAACTCGACTCGATGCCGACGGAAATCGACCAAATGGAGCGCCAAAAGATGCAACTCGAAATGGAGCGCCAAGCACTCCAAAAGGAAAATGACACCGTATCGAAGGAACGACTCGCGAAACTCGAAAAAGAACTCGCCGACCTCACCGAAAAATCCAGCGGACTGAAAGCCCAATGGATGAAGGAAAAAGAGGAAATCGGAAAATCCCAGAAACTCGCCGAGGAAATCGAGCAACTCAAAACGGAACTCGAGCAAGCGCAACGCCGCGGTGATCTCGCCAAAGCCTCCGAGATCCAATACGGCAGACTGCCTGGCCTCCAGGCCGAGTTTGAGGCCGCTGGCCAATCAGAATCCAGCGCCGGCAAGTCGTCGCTGCTCCGCGAGGAAGTCACCGAGGAAGACATCGCCAAGGTGGTCGCGACGTGGACTGGCATTCCTGTCTCCCGCCTCCAGGAGGGTGAGCGTGCCAAGCTCGTCAAAATGGAAGAACGCCTCATGGAGCGTGTCATTGGCCAAGACGCGGCGATCAAAGCCGTATCCAACGCCGTTCGACGCGCCCGCGCCGGACTCCAGGACGAGAACCGCCCGATCGGGTCCTTCCTATTCCTAGGCCCGACGGGGGTTGGCAAAACCGAGCTCTCGAAAGCACTCGCAGAATTTCTCTTTGACGATGAATCCGCCATCGTGCGCCTCGACATGTCGGAGTATATGGAAAAACACACGGTCGCCCGCTTGATCGGCGCACCCCCCGGCTACATCGGCTACGACGAGGGCGGCCAACTCACGGAAGCCGTCCGCCGCAAGCCATACGCGGTGATTCTATTTGATGAGGTGGAAAAAGCGCACCCCGATGTATTCAACGTTCTGCTCCAAGTCCTAGATGACGGCCGCATCACCGACGGACAAGGACGCACCGTGGATTTTAAAAACTCGGTCATCATTCTCACCTCCAACATCGGGAGCCAATACATCATGGAAGACCTCGATCGCGACGAACGCAACCGCCGCGTCCAAGCCGCACTCCGCGATCATTTCCGACCGGAATTTCTCAACCGCATCGACGAAATCATCATCTTCGACCGCCTCAACGACGTGCAGCTTCGCAGCATCGTGGATATCCAACTCCAACGACTCCTGGATCGACTGGAAAAACAAAACCTCACCATCCGCCTCACCGACGACGCCAAGACGTTCCTCGGACGCGAGGGCTATGATCCCGCCTACGGCGCACGCCCCCTCAAACGCGTCATCCAGCGTCAAATCCTCGATCCGCTCAGCCTCGATCTACTCGATGGAAAATTTGCCCCCGGCGACAAAATCGAAGCAACCCTCGCAGACGATCACCTGATTTTTACGAAGCTGTGATGCGGCGATCATAGGGCAACGCCTCTGTCAGATAGGGGTTTCACGATCTCATACCGTTGCTCCAAATAGAGCGAACTACTGGCGCGGTTGGGCGGGGTCGCCTTCGCGGAGGAGGGCGTTGGGGCTGAGGATGACCGTGTCATCCGGGGAGAGGCCGGAGAGAATTTCGATTTTCGGTCCTAGATTTTTGCCGAGGGTAACGGGGACGAACGCAACGCGTTGATCGCGGAGGAGGGCAACGAAAGTTTTTCCGTCACGGGAGACAATCGCATTGGTAGGAATCTCAAGGATGGAGGACTCGGAGTCGGTCTCGATGGTGACGGTCCCCGTGAGTCCAGCGGGGATGGTGAGGTCGGGGTTGCGGAGTGTGAGTTCGATGCGCATGGTGCCGCTGCGTGGATCAATGACAGAGGACGTGCGTGCTACAGTGGCTGGCAGGGATTTGTTAGGAAGTTCGCGAAATTCGACGGTGGCCTGCTGGCCTTGCTCGAGACGGAGGGCGGCGGCCGGGGGGGCCTCGACTTCGAGGCGGAGTTCGGAGAGGTGGACGATATGGAAAAGACCTCGACCGGCCTGCGGTTTGTCGCCTTCGAGGTGATCGCCACGCTCAATGGTGCGGGCTGAGATAGTGCCGTCAAACGGCGCGCGGATGGTCTGAAAAGTTTGGAGTTCCTCGAAGCGATGGACGTCGGCTTGGGCAACCTGCACGTCTGCTTCAGCGGATTTTGCAGCTGATTCCCGTTCGTCGAGGACTTCTTCAGAAATCACACGGTTCTTGGACATGGTGCGGGCGCGTTCGACAGCATTGCGGGCAAGCTCAGCGCGGGCGTTGGATTGGGCGAGGCCGGCGCGGGCGCGAGCGAGCGAGGTGGCGATTTCGGGGGCTTCGATCAGGGCGAGGATGTCACCAGCTTTGACTTTGTCGCCGATATCAACGCGGCGTTCGCTGACGATACCGGTGACGCGCGAGAAGATCTCCGCTTGTTCGGCTGGGGCGGTTCGCGCAGGCAGGCGAATGACGCTGGAAGCGGTGGATGGCGCGGGTTTTGCAGTAAGGACGGTGGCGGAGCCTGTTTCGCCATATGCGCTTCCGCAAATCACGATGGAGAGGAGGAGAAGATGGATGAAGGGCTTCATGTCGCAATGCTGGGTTCGTGAGCTTCGGGTCGGCGTTTGACTAAGGAAAAAACGAATGGAACGACGAATAGGGATGCGAGCGTGCCGAGCATGAGGCCGCCGATGACGGCCCGTCCGAGCGGGGCGTTTTGCTCTCCGCCTTCTCCGAGACCGAGGGCCATCGGGATGACGCCGAGAATCATGGTCACAGCAGTCATCAAGACCGGACGGAGCCGCGTGGTTGCTGCTTCGAGTGCAGCACGGAGAGGTTCGTGGCCTTGTTGGACGAGATCGCGGGCGAAGCTGGTAACTAGAACGCTGTTGGCCGTCGAGACGCCGATAACCATGATGAGACCCATCAGCGCCGGGACGCTCAGTGGCGTGCCCGTGAGGCCAATGCCGAGAATGCCTCCAGCGATAGCCACCGGAAGACCGCTCAGGGCGACGAGGGGCAGTGACCAGGATTGGAAATTAACCACAAGCACGAGAAAGATAAGGACCGCGGCGAGGGCCATGCCGCCAAAGAGTTCGGTGTACGCGGAATCCATCAATGCAGCGGCACCGGCGAGTTCGATGCGATTGGTGGGTTTTTGTTTAGCACGAAGCTCGTCAAGGATGAGATTGAGGCGTTTAAGGACGGAGCCGATGTCAGTGCCTTGGACATTTGCGAGGACTGTGAAAGTTGGCAGCAGAGTGGTGCGTGAGACGGTGGCGGGAGTTTGGCGTTCGGCGAGGGACGCAATGGCACCGAGCACGACGGGGGCACCACCACCGCTAGGCGTGATCGGGAGATTCATGAGTTGCTCTTTTTCTATGAGGCGAGTCGGGGGTACCGCAACGGAGACTTCATAGGACGCTCCAATTTTGGGATCAGCCCAAAAACCGGGTGAAACCGTGCCGCCGGAGCCGAGAGCCGTGAGCAGGGCGCGGACAGCATCTTGTTGCGAAATGCCAAGCTTCGCAGCGCGCACGCGGTCGATCTCGAGGAAATACTCGGGCAGATCAAGGACTTCGCGCAGCGCGATATCGACCACGCCGGGGATTTCAGTGAGACGGTTCTCGAGTTCTTTGGCCAATGCGATGTTGCCCGGCACATCGCGACCAATCAACCGTATCTCAAAGGTGGTCGGTGAGCTGCCGGCAAGTGTCTGACTGGTGGCGTCGGCAGGACGGAAAAACGTTTGAACTTCGGGGAATGCTTCAGCGAGGCGTTCGCGGATGTTTTCCATGTAGCCTGCTGTTGGGCTGTGGTGCGGGGCGAGTTGAACGAGCATTTCGCCGTCGTAGGACCCTGCGGCGGTGCTGTCGATCCACGCGAGGTTGACGGATGACGGAGTGCCGATGTTCTCAGCGACGAAGAGCAGTTCTTCGGGCGGGATCATCGTGCGAACTTCACGATGGATCTCGGCAAATTTCGCAGCAGTTTCTTCGACACGAATTCCGCTTGGCACGCGGATGAAGATCCGCATTAAGCCGGCATCGGTCGTCGGGAAGAATTCGCGGGCGAGGTTTGTCCAAGTCCAGACACCAGCTCCAGAGACAGCGAGTACGGCGAGCGGAACGAGCCAACGGCGGGAAACGAAGCTGGCGAGCGTAGAATGGTGGATTTTCGCCAAGCGATCCAGAAAAGCCTCGAAGGCATAGTGAATGCGGGCAGGGCCACGGGGAGGTTCTTTGCTGTGCGTCTTCTCACCGGGAAGCAAAACCGCAGCGAGTGAAGGCACAAGCGTTCGCGAGAGAATGTAACTGGCGATCATTGCAAAGATCACAGCGAGTGCTAGGGGTTTGAATACGAAGGCTGCGGTGCCGCTGAGAAAAAAGATCGGAAGGAAAACGATGCAAATGCCGGTGGTGGAAACAAACTCGGGAAAGGCGACTTGCTGGGCACCATCGATGATCGCTTGGCGCACAGGTTTGCCCAAGGCGATCTGACGTTTGATATTTTCGATCTCGACGAGAGCGTTGTCGACGAGGATGCCAATGGCGAGCGCGAGGCCCCCGAGGGACATGATGTTAAACGTCGCTCCGACGAGTTGCAGGCCGATCACCGAGCAGAAGAGCGCGAGGGGAATCGAAGTCAGGACGATTAGCGTCGCACGCCATGAGCCAAGGAAAAGTAAGACCACCAACGCAACGAGCGCGCCAACGAGAACGATTTCCTTGGCCACTGTGTCGATCGCCGCACGCACAAAAATCGACTGATCGAAGATCGGCTCCACAGTGAGCCCTGGCGGCGCACTAGCGCGAATCGCCGGGAGGCGGGCTAGGACTTCGCTGATGATCTCGAGGGTTGAGGCGTTGCCGAGTTTCAGGATCGAGACGAGGACGGCATTTTGGCCATTGAGGCGGGCGATGTTGTTGACGACCGCCTCGCCATCGCGGACATGGGCGACATCACGCAGAAGCACCACGCGGCCATCGAGGGAGCGAAGCGGGAGATCGAGAAACTGCTCGACCGAGTCCGGGCTGGCATTCACGGCCACGGTCATCTCACGTCCGTTCTCCCGCAGTGAGCCCGAGGGGAGCGTCAGGTTTTGTGACGAGATGGCCTCGTTGACATCGGTCGTAGAGAGCCCGAGGCTGTTGAGAGCCACGGGATCGATGTCCACCATGATCTGGCGCGAAGCCCCTCCGTAGGGCAACGAGAGACGGATACCAGGGATACTTTGCACTTGTGCTCGCAGCGCAAGACGCGCCCAGTCGAAAAGGGCACCGTCAGTCAGCGAATCCGACGAAATCACCAGCTGCAAAATCGGCACGCTGGACGGGCTTTTTCGAACAATGAGCGGTGGCGTCGTGCCGGTCGGCATCCGGCGCAGCATGGTTTGCGAAATGGCGGTAACTTGCGAAAGAGCAAGTTCTGGTGAGACGTAGGGTTGGAACTTGAGGCGTACGAGCGCCACGCCGTTTGAGGTCTCAGAGCGCACTTCGAGCAAGTCGTCCACGTTGTTAAGCGTCCCGATTTCCGAAAATGACGTGATTTTTGCCGCCATCTCGCGGGCATTCAGACCGGCGTAGCTCCACACGAGTAAAATTTCCTGGCTATCCACTTGCGGCAAAATGTCGGTGGACATGCGCTTCGCCGAGAGGATACCGAAAAGCAAAATCGCAATTCCGAGAACGGCGATCGAATACTTATACCGGAGTGCAAAAAGGACGATCCACATGGTTTTTAACGGGCGGCGAAGCTCACAGCGCCACCGAAGATGCCTCACTTCGAGCTTCGCGCAAGGTCGATTTTTCGTGCCGTCGTCACCCGTTCGACGACCGGAGAGGTTCGATCTATCGTATTAGCGCAATCTTCCCCGCATAACCCCGAGAGATCTCCAGTGAGTTCGGGAAAAAACTCCGCCACGGCCGCAGACCTCGCCCAATCTCGTTTTGCTTAGACTTGAAAGCGGACACGCCCGATATTGGTTTCGTCGGATTCCGCATCAGTCACTGCGCACGCTGTTGTTGCCGGATTTCCTCACGGCGCATGGGCATTTGGTCGATGAGGGCAAACTATTCTTCCAGATCGATCGTGCCAAATTCCCGAGCCTTTTCGCCTCCGTCTTTGCCGATTAAGATGAAAACCGCCCGCGTTTCGTTCGAGTCAAGAAGGAGCTCTTTTCTGCACTGGGCAGTCTGCTCCGCAGTCATGCGCACGGTGTAAGGGATTTTGGCGGGAGACACCGAGGCGTCGATGATCTTCAAGTCACGCTCGTCGATCTGGGTGCGCGACTCGGTGAGTGCCGTAGCTAGATGTTGGACCGACGCTCCCGCAGGCAACGCGATCACAATCAGTCGGTTATCGTCGCGATAAATATCCAACTGACCTGCTGACACCATGGCCGGCATAAGAGCAGCGATTCCGGCAATCACGGTCGTTCGAATTGAGGGTGTCGAAGGGGCCATGAGACGGATACACGGTAGAACATGTTACAGTGATTGCAATTCCGATCCAGTAGCGGTGTCCTTGGCCGCGTGAGATCCTGATCTGCTATCGTCACCACCTCTCCTGGCGCGAATGCTTGGCTGCTTTCACCTCGGGGGGAAAAATTTGTCCTCGAACTCGACAGGGGTTTTGTAGCCGAGGGACGAGTGTGTTCGAAAACGACACTGCGAACGCAGCCATCGTCGGCGAAGGTCATATCCTCGGCTGTCGTCGTCTTGAAACTTCCGTAAAAGGACTGCCTCGCTTGAGTCGCTTCCATACCTGCATTGTCGTAGCAGTTGCTTTTGGCGCTAATACTCGAAGCAATTCCGTGAGACGTGAGTAATCTCTGGTAGTCGTAGCTGGCATCGGTGCTGCCACGATCACTGTCATGGATCACAACCTTGGTCTATTTGCAGATACGTGGTATCGGCCAGCCAGCGTTGATTGCAGCTCGTGGGCTTGCCATATTCCTCAAACAGATTGGGACGGTAACCAAAGTCATGTCGGCAGTCGGTGCCAAGAGGCTTGTATCTCGACATTTGAACCCGTTCGATGGCCAATTTTCTCAGGGCAGATCATTTACTCTGAAAGGGCTGAAGGAAAAATCTCGTGCCAGATACCAGCATCCATGTGGCTATCAATGGAATTCTCGCCGTTGAGGTGAAATCCCTGCGCGCCCGTTTGGACCGACCTCACGACGCAAGCCTAGGCCCCATTCAATCGCTATCGAACATAAATCTTTCGCACCCCGCAGCGCATTCGCTAGATTCGCTCCCATGATTCAATCCGCGCGCATTCGGGTGCCTGCTACCACTGCCAATATGGGCCCCGGCTTCGATGCTCTGGGGCTTGCTCTGGAGTTATACAATACAACCACCGTCCGGCGAAGCTCGCAGATTCCGAGCGACCCCATGGCCGCCGAAGCGGCTGCACTCTTTTTCAAAACCGCCGGGGTCGAAGCATTCGGATTCGACTGGACGATTGCAGGTGATGTCCCTCGCTCGCGGGGACTAGGAAGCAGCGTCACCGTTCGCCTCGGAATTTTGCATGGTCTTAATGTGCTGTCACGCGAACCGCTCGACACCGTTTCCCTATACCACCTGTGCGCGAAGCTTGAGGGCCATCCAGACAATGCCGCGCCAGCGACGTTCGGAGGTTTCACGGTAGCTCGTCATGACCACACGTGGCAACAATTTCCAGTCAGTGATGCCCTCACCTTTGTTTTGCTGATCCCGGATTTTGAAGTCCAGACAATCGCGGCACGCCGGGTTTTGCCTACAGTGATTCCCTTCGCGGACGCAGTGCGAAGCGCTTCAAATGCAGCCGCCATTGCGGCAGGATTCGCTTCACAAAACTATCTTTCGCTTCACGGGTGCTTTGTCGATGGGCTGCATCAGCCTTATCGAGCACCGCTCGTCCCCGGCCTGCACGCGGTGATTGCAGCGGCTGAAACTGCCGGCGCAATCGGCGGATGGTTAAGCGGATCCGGGTCGACTATCGCTGCCTTCGTGATGGGAGATCCACAGCCAGTCATGGAAGCCATGAGCAAAGCCTATGGGACAGCGCCGCACCAGATGCAGGTGGTCCGGGCCGCAAACCAAGGGGCTCATGTTCTATCCGATGACGACACCATCGCATGAGAAGATGGCTGGAAGGCATTGAGACATTTGCCATCGACGTCATCCTTGAGCGCCGTTACGGACGCCGGGCAGACCTGCTGCGTTGGGTGCTGCTGTGGCTGTCGGGCATCTACGCTCGCGTCGTGCGAACACGACTCTGGCTCTATGAAAGCCGCTACCTCCGCGCTCATCACATCGGTTGTCCGGTTATAAGCGTCGGAAATATAACCGTCGGCGGAACTGGAAAAACGCCAGTCGTAGAAATGATCGCGCGCGAACTTACCGCCGGAGGACGAAAAGTGGCAATTTTGAGTCGTGGTTACAAGAGTGTGCCCAAGCCCCTATTCGGGCGCGTTCTCGACAAGCTGCTGCGGAAAAAAGCTATTTTCACACCACGCATCGTAAGCGATGGAAGCGCATTACTGTTGGATTCACGGACTGCGGGCGACGAGCCGTTCATGTTAGCAAACAACCTCCGGGATGTCGTCGTTCTAGTCGATAGGGATCGGGTGAAAAGTGGATTGTATGCGATAGACAAATACCAACGAGACACAATCATCTTGGACGACGGTCTACAATACCTGAGACTGAACCGGCGGCTGGATGTGGTTTTAGTGGACCGCCAAGCACCATTTGGAAACGACTATATGCTCCCACGGGGCACGCTGCGAGAACCACCTGCCAACCTTCGTCGCGCAACGCACATCTTCCTTACCAAATGCACCGGCGAGGACAACTCGGAGTTGATCGCCGAACTGCGCGCCTATAATCGAACCGCCGATATCATTGAGTGCACACACCGCACTCGACACTTACGCAATCTCCTAACTGGTGAGACAAAACCACTCGATTTTCTCAACGGAATGACAATCGGGTCGATCTGCGGCATCGCGGCCCCGGAAAGTTTTGAGAAAGCACTGCGCAGCCACGGGGCGAACCTAGCGCTGACCAAAACCTACACGGACCACCATCGATATACCGAGCGCGAGATCGACCTTTTCATCCGACGATGCGCCAAGCGAAACATCCCAACCATCATCACCACCGAAAAAGATGCTGTTCGTATTCCTCGGATAATCAATCCCGAGGTTCCGATTTATTACCTCCGCGTGGAGATCGAAATCCTAAAAGGGCAAGAGAGTTGGCAACGTTTTCTGGATCGGCTGATTGTGCCGCAACCGGTGATCGCACCCGCCCGACTATTCTGAACCTTCAAATCCGTCGCTTGCCCGCAGACGCGGAATTTCTTGCGGTCCACCCACTCTCCCGCTATTCAACATTCAGCTTGGTGACGATTCGACACCCGCCAAGACAAATTATTGCTCGAGTGGCGAAATTGGCAGACGCGCCAGACTTAGGATCTGGTTCCGCAAGGAGTGTGGGTTCAAGTCCCTCCTCGAGCACTTCTCAACTTCAATCCATCCCTCTGGGCCGAATCAACGACCGCCCCGAAAGGAAGGGGAAATCCCATCACCGGAATCTTGCATCGGCAGAGCGAGATAGCAAAAGTTAAGTTTCACTTCGATTTTGCTTGATACGCGCAGACACACGTGTAGAGTTAAGGTCTAATCGCGGGGTGGAGCAGTCTGGTAGCTCGTCAGGCTCATAACCTGAAGGCCGTTGGTTCAAATCCAACCCCCGCAACCACTTTAAAAGCCTGTAAGCCAGAAACTTACAGGCTTTGTTAGTTTTTTGAGGGTAGATTGGGATTTGGGGCAAACGTGAACAAAACACGCTCCTACCACAGTCGGGTTTTCCGATCACCGGAAGCGTCGTGGATGCCGCAAGCTGCTGATTCTAGTGTCTAGAAGCCACTGAACCATGGCAGCGATATACCACCGAAAAGACAGCCAGAAATTATGGATTGTTTGCTATCCACAAACAGGAACGCGCCCGGAGCGTGCGATTACAAAGACCGCGGATTGGGCCGAAGCTGAGCGCATTCGAGAGAAGGTGGATCTGCTAGTGGAACTTGAACGATTGAAAGACCGTCCCGTTCCAGAAACCATTCTGGCACGCTTCACGGGCCTACCTTGCGTGACAAAAGCTGAGTCCTCGCCCGAGCCTGCTCTCAAAAACGAGGATGTTCAGAATTTCCTGCCTGCCCTTCGAGCTTTGATTACGCGCAGCGCGGCGTGAAACGTCCCGAGATATCTCAACAATAAACTCTCCCAATTGCGCCTGCTATTTCGGCGCGGCACTGATTGATGAGATCGCCCCCCGTCCGCAAGAACATCGAGAGAATGGCCGGTGCAGCCGTCGCCACCGAACCGAAAATCCTCTTTGGGTGCCAAGTCATGATTGAAAGGAGGCTTCCGCCTCAATGAAGCTCTCGCGCTACGCCGCAGCAGGATCGCCGCGAAGCACAACGCTCAAAACGGGCGAACGCCCGGAGACCGTTCGCCCTGAACTGGAATGCCATCTACGGCGCTTCCTTCCCACAGCTGAAGACTGGCTCCTTGCTTCTCCCAAACGTAAACGGTGGAGCAGCGAAGCCTTCGCAGATCGGCTGCGGGAACTTAACCGCAAAGCCAAGCTGCCTTGGACCACTCAAGATTTCCGGCACACGTTCGCCGACGAAATAGGGACGAGCATTGCCATGTTGATTCTACTGGTCTCGGTCATGTTTGGCTGGCACATCGCGCAAACGTTGCGCCGCCTTTTCCGCCGTAAGATCTCGCTGCGCCTCAGCCAGCATCTCATAGCCGACCATGAATTGCTTCACGGTGGCCGAGCGAAGCAGCGGCGGATAAAGTTGAGCGTGCAACTGCCAATGCGGCTGATCCTCCACGCCGTTGGGTGCGTTGTGCCAGCCCATCGAATAGGGGAACGACGTTGACGAGGTTGCCCCGGCTGTCAGGCACATGCGCTCGGTAATGATCGTGCCGAAATTGGTGATCTTGGCGACGAAGCCATGCGTGTTGGTCAGCGTAAACAGATCACCGCGATTGCCGACGAGGTCTCTCCCGAACCGCTTCTCGGTGACAGAGGCATCTATGAATTAAACATTCAAAGCCAAGGCCGCCATTTTCGGAAAAACCTGAGTCAAGCAATCTGATCAAGGGCGCGGATGCGTCGCTCTCCAGGCCAGACGCAACATGAGGATTGCCCTCCGTTTCCGTTGAGCCGTTCTTTGATGGCAGAGTTTGGCGTTCATGCTAGCCGGGGCATTACCAGAAGAAGATATAGAGGGCGATGGTGGCGACCACGACTCCGACAGCCCAGATCTTTGCGGTCTTCGAAGATTCGAGGGCGATCAAATCCGTGGTGGGCATCACCACCGGTTTCGCCATTGGCTTGACCAGAGTGATGATCATCATCACCGCAAAAATCACCCCGAAGCAGATCGCCATGCGGTTGAGGAATGGGATGTTGCTCTGGAACATGTAAAGATAGCCGTAGAGCACGACGTTGATGAGAATCCCAAGCCAACCGAGGAACCGGGGGGCGCGCGGCACCAGGAAACCAAACAGGAAAACCATGAGCACGCCCGGACTGATGAAGCCCTGGAACTCTTGGATAAACGTAAAGATGCCGCCAAACGCCGGATTCCCGAGGTTCGGGGCAATCATGCAGGCGATCAAAACGAACAGAACCGTGAAGAACTTTCCAGCACCCACAAGGGTATCCTGACTACTGCGCGGTTTGATTTTCTGGAAAATGTCGATCGTCGCAATCGTCGACGCTGAATTGAGCATGGAGGCCAGTGATGACACCACGGCGCCGAAGATCGCGGCTAATACGAACCACGTGAGCCCGGGCTGCATCAAATTACGCAACAGCACCGGAAATGCGGCGTCATAGTCGTAACCAATCAACTTCGTGCCGACAGGGACACTTTTCGAAGCCGCCATCCCCAGGAGATCATTGTTCACTTGAGCGAGCGTTTCGTCAGTTGCGCTGGCAAGGCCTTCCACTTTCTCCCCAAGGACACGTGCATTATGTTCGATCACCTTGACCGCATTCTCACTATCCGCCTTGGCAAAGTTTCCTGTAAAAGGATGAACACTCAGCTTGCCGGAGACATCCACCGTTTCAATGGCAGAGAGAATCCGTTCATTCTTCTTCATTGCCTCCCCTCGCAGATCCTTGCTGTAAAGATTAAAACACAGAATCCCAGGAATCACGATCACGAAGGGAATGATGAGCTTCAGGGCGGCTGCGAAAATAATTCCCTTCTGTCCCTCCGCAAGGGATTTTGATCCGAGAGTTCGCTGCACGATGTATTGGTTGAGGCCCCAGTAAAAGAAATTCGGGATCCATAGACCGATGAGAAGGGCCGTCCACGGAATTGCCGGATCGGACTTGGGTCGAATCATGTGCAACTTGCCTCCAGACAGGTTCTCGCCTTCGACAGCGACCGCCTCGGAATTTTTGCCGGCATTCAGAAGCATGAACCGCTCCCATCCGCCAGCGTTTTCAAGATCCTCGACGGTTGCACTCGAATTGGCGACCTTGGTTGCAATCAAATCCTGAGGATCGGCGTCCTTCATCGCCCCTAACGCTAAAGTCAGGACAATCAAGCCGCCCACAATGAGGGCAGCACCCCAGATCAGATCCGTCCACGCGCAGGCTTTCAATCCACCGACGAACACATAAGCGGCAGCCGAGAGACCGATGATCCAACAACCGACCGTGATGGAGCCAAGATCAAGTCCCAACACTTGCTGGCCAGCGAAAAACACAGAAACGACCTTGGCTCCGGAGTAAATCACCGAAGCGGTTGGCACGCCGACCAGGATAACGAGCGTGGAGATGGCCATCACCGTTCGTGCGACCACCCCGTAGCGATACTCAAGGAATTCCGGGATCGTGTAGATGCCACACCGCAGCAGTTTCGGCAGAAAAACAAAAGCGACCACCACGAGCGTAACGGCTGCCATCCACTCATACGAGGCAATGGCCATCCCAAGCCAGTCGGCAGCCTGACCCGACATCCCGACAAACTGCTCCGTGGAAATGTTGGCAGCGATCAGCGAGAAGCCCACCAGCCACCACGTGAGCCCGCGTCCGGCCAGGAAATATCCGGCGGCTCCCCCGGCCTCAGCGGCGCCCTTTGTTTCTTTGTTGCCCTGCCAGATGCCGAAGGCGATGACGCCAACGACAGCCACGACGAAGAGAACCATGTCGAGAGTGCTCATCGCGCTGGTTTCGACGGGCGCTTGAGCTAGAACGAAGGAGGAGAATGTCATAATGGTAGTTGGGGAATATGGGGTGGTTAGGGTTTAGATGTTTGTGTTTTCGGTGTCAAACCACTCGCAACAATACTGGCAAGTTCTGCCACCAGCTCTTTGGCTTTTTCTGGATGCTGTGTGATGACGTTGGTCTTCTCGACCGGATCGGCGGCTAAATCGAAGAGCATGGGCTCAGTGATGAAGGCGGTCGCAAACCGTTCATCGGAGGCGGTCGCTCCAGTCCCCATGCCGCCGCCGGCATTCTTTGCGGTGGCAGGCAGGTATTTCCAGTTCCCCTTTCGGAGCGCCACGCTACCAGCGACACCATGCTGGACGGTATGATCTCGCACATTGTCCAAGGTTTTACCAAGCAACACAGCCGACAGATCGACGTCGTCCTTTCCAACCAATCCGCGCGTCAAGACACCCGCACTCCATGGCACAGCCACCTACTAGATGAACAACCAGTAGTTCTCGTGGGAACGCCGGAGTGGAAAGCGAAGAAACTTCGTTTTCCGAAACAGTTTCAAGACGTGCCGATAGTCCTACCCTCGTTGGAGAGCAATACCCGAGCGGACTTCGACCGTCTCATGCACTCGGCCAAAATCCGACCCATCATAGTGGCCGAGGTCGACGACATGGCGATGCTTCGCCTACTGGCCTTGGAAGTCGGCGCACTCACGCTAGTCCCACGCGTCGTGGTGCGAGACGAGATCGCTCGGGGCGAACTGGTCGTCACGCACCAAATCACCCAATTGCGAGAAACATTTTTCGCCATCACACCCACCCGCCGCTACCCAAACCAATGGGTAGCGAAACTCGTGAGCGCCATGACAAAGTGAAGGCCCCACATCCTGATCCACCCCGGTCGCCCACTAATCGTTGGGCGCGAGCAGGTCTGGGCGCCGCTCTCTGGTGAGGCGGAGTGACTGCTCGGCTCGCCACTGGGCGATGGCGGCATGGTTTCCCGAGAGTAGCACGGCGGGCACGTCGAGGCCTTGAAATTGCTCGGGGCGCGTGTAATGGGGGTGATCCAATAGTGACCCTGTGAATGAATCCTGCACGGCAGATTCTGCATCTCCCAACACACCGGGGATAAGCCGGGTCACTGCGTCAGTCACAACCATCGCCGCAAGTGCTCCGTTAGTCAGCACATAGTCGCCGATCGACCATTCTTCATCGATCAGGTGATCTGCAACGCGCTGGTCGACCCCCTCGTAGTGGCCGCAAATCAGGATGAGATGGCTCCATGTCGAAGCGGCGCGCGCGACTTCCTGATTGAACACCCTGCCCTGTGGCGACATGAGAATCACGCGGGACTCCGGCGTCCGCAGCTCGGCGAGTGCCCGGTAGATCGGTTCGATTTTCATCACCATTCCTGGGCCGCCTCCATACGGCATATCATCGGTCACGCGGTGCTTCCCTGGAGCCCAATCCCGGATGTCCAGCGACTCGACATTTACGATTCCTCGCTCACGAGCGCGACGCAGGATGCTTTCGGCCATCACGCCCTCACAGATGCCTGGGAAAAGAGATAAAATTTGGATTTTCAATGGGATTATTTCGGGTGCTCGTGTTTCATGCTCGGACACGATAGTCTTACAATATCCGGTGGAAATTCTATCACAGATTCATAAGCTCGGGGCGGTGATTCGCAAAAAACGGAAACCGCCATCGGCGCGTCGGCGTGGCGCGCCGCGCAAGCGCCACCGATGGCGCGGTGTCGTATTGAAGCTTGTCGTGGCAGTTGGCCTACTTTGGTTGATCATTGCAGGGCTCATCTATTTGTGGGCGCTGACGTTTGATTTGGAGCGCGTTCAAGACCTCCCGGAACGCTCCGCGGTGCTGGATCGAAATGGTCAATTTTACAGCCGACTCGCGGGGGAAAACCGGGTCGTCGTGCCATTCGACAAAATCTCGAACGATTTTGTGAATGCGCTTATCACGCGAGAAGATACGCGTTTTTACAGTCATCGCGGCGTGGACCCGATTGGCATCGCACGCGCGGCAATTCGTAATCTCCTCTTCGGCGGCATCCGCCAAGGTGGATCAACGATCACTCAACAACTCGCCCGAAACAGCTTTCCTCTGGGCGGCCGCAACTACGGACGCAAGTTGATTGAGGCAGCACTGGCGTTCCGCATCGAGACAGAGCTGACGAAGGAACAGATCTTGGAAGCGTATATGAATCGCATCTATTTCGGCGCCGGATGCTACGGCATCGAAACAGCGAGTCGCACGTATTTCGGCAAACCGGCCGCGCGTCTCACGCTCTCGGAGGCTGCCCTGATGGCTGGGTTGATTCGCAGTCCGAGCCGGCTGAATCCCATCAGCGACTACGACGGTGCGATGAAACAACGGGATATCGTTTTGAACCGCATGCACGAAACCGGGATCATTGGTGCGGATCGACTCGAGTCTGCACTAGCGGAGAAGGTCGAGGTGATGGCAAAAAATCAACCGTCGTATCAGGCAAACTGGGCCATGGAGACGCTCGAACGCGAACTCGACCTCGTGTTGGACCGTGAGCAGATCACCGGCGGCGGGCTGCAAATCTCGACTACGATCGATCCCGAGATCCAATCCATAGCGGAATCCTCGCTGAAGCGCCGCATTGCAGCCATCGAAGACCGGGCGAATTACCCCCATCCGAAAATGTCCGTGCCCACTCCGGCATCTGCGTTAGCGACGCCGTATTTGCAGGGAGCGGTGGTAGTTATTGATAACCGAACGGGTGGGATCGCTGCGATTGTCGGAGGACGGGATTACAAGGACAGCCGGTTTAATCGGGCGATTCATGCGCGGAGGCAAGTCGGCTCGACCGCAAAGCCATTCGTTTATGCCCGAGCGTTCGAAAATGGCGTGCGCCCGAACGACAAAATCTCCGATGCACGACTGACCCCGCAAGAACTCCCGCCCGGCCTGAAGCCATACGATCCCGTTAACGCAGATGGGAAATTCAACTCATCTATCTCCGTGTCCGAGGCTCTCATTCAGTCGCGAAATCCTGCGTCTGTCCGAATGGGACTGCGGATCGGATTGATGGATTTGTCTGACCTTCTGACGCGGGCCGGCATTGCTAACGAGCCGGATCCCGTGCCATCGCTCGCGCTTGGGTCCTTTGAAGCCACGCTAAAGGAGGTGACATCGGCATTCACTGCATTCGCGACGGGGGGCATTCGGCTTCAGCCGTATCTGATCGCCGAAATCAAAGACTCCGAGGGCCGAGTGCTCTACAAGTCGACGCGCGGGCGCATCCAGTTTCTCAAACCGGAAGCCGCCAATGCGACCGCCGACATCTTGGCGGAGGTCATGACATCCGGCACGGCTGCCCGTTCCCGATCACTCGGCTATAAAAAGTGGGGCGCAGGAAAAACCGGAACGACGAATGATTCACTTGATGCATGGTTCGTTGGCTTCCACTCGAGCCTGACATGCGGCGTATGGGTGGGATTTGATCAGCCACGCTCAATCTACAAAGATGCCTACGGCGCGGACCTCGCGCTCCCGGTTTGGGTCGATATCATGCAATCCGCCTCATCCAAAGATTTCCCGGACCGCTAATCCGGCGATAGCGATTCAGTTACTCGACGAACAACGGCACAAACTCGAACGTCCCGCCTGAAAACAGTCCAAGGTCGCTGAGCTTGAGATCAGGAATGACGAGCAATGCCATGAACGACAGAGTCATAAATGGATCTCGCAACGGGCTGCCCAGTTCGCGGGCCAGCGACGCGACCACTTCATAGTTCGCCGCGATCGAATCACCGTCTTGGGAGGACATCAGGCCTGCGATTTCGAGAGGTAGTTGCGCATGCGCTTGCTCGTCGGCATGGGCACACAGTCCGCCGCGTGAGCGGATGACGGTATTGATCGCATGCATCAGCGACTCATCGTCGGCGCCGACGGCGATGATGTTATGCGAGTCGTGAGCGACGGTGGACGCGATCGCCCCGCGCTTCAACCCGAACCCTCGCACAAACGCAACCGCCACTGGCGCGGGACGGTAACGGTTTACAACGACGATCTTGAGAAGGTCTTTTTCGATCGATGCATGCAACGCTCCGTCATGCGCCGGGAGCGATTCCTGCGCGATGCCGGTGATAAGTTGGCCGTCGTAGGCGTCGATCACCCGAATCGATCGTATGCCGGGGCTTGCAGAGACGCACAGATCTTCGAGCTTTACTGGCTGCGCACTGAATTGATTCGGATTTTCGCTCTCGCTATACGCGATTAGCGAGCGTCCGTTTTCAGCCACCAATTGCCCATCAATCCATGTTTCTAAAACCCGGAAGTCGATCAGATTCGCAACCCGGATGAAGTCCGCTGGCTCTCCGACGCGAAGCAACCCGACAGGCATCCGGTAATGCTCGACAGGCAGCAGTGAAGCGCAGCGCAGCACATCAAATACATTCGCTCCATCTGCCACCGCGCGCGCCACAAGGCGGTTGATATGCCCTTCCACCAACGCGTTCGGGTGCATGTCGTCTGTGCATAACATGCAGCACGAAGGATGTGATTTTAGCAGGGGCTTGAGGGATTCGTAGTTGCGAGCAGCCGAACCCTCACGAATCGCAATCATCATCCCGGCGTGGATTTTATCCAATGCCTCCTCTAGGCTGAAACACTCGTGATCGGTTTTGATTCCGGCAGCGGCATACCGCACAGCGTCTGAGCCACGAAGCCCCGGCGCATGGCCATCGATAGGTTTCCCGATCGCCTTTGCGCTCTCGACTTTGCGCATCACCTCAGAATCGTGATTTAGCACACCGGGGTAGTTCATGACTTCGCTCAGATACCCGATCTCCGGCCTTGCCAGTAGGTCTGCTACAGCGGATGCGTCGAGCGCCGCACCTGCCGATTCAAACCCGGTAGCCGGCACGCACGATGGGGCACCAAACATCGTTTTGATCGGTGAGCGCGCTGCGTTTTCGATCATGAATTCGACACCCGCGACTCCAAGGACATTCGCGATTTCATGGGGGTCGCTGACGGTGCCGACAGTGCCGTGCCGCGCTGCAATGCGGCCAAATTCACACGGCGGCAACATCGAACTCTCCACATGGACGTGAGCGTCGACAAAGCCAGGCAGCAGAAAACCGGGCGATTCCACCGACTCCAGCTCTCGAATCGCGACAACTTTCCCAGATTCTACGGTGATCTGACCGGGAAAAATCCGGCGCTCATGAATATCAACGATCTGTCCTTCGTGCATTGTCATCGCTTTTCTGGAATCCATCCTTAGGGCTTGGGTTGTGCGAGTTCAGGTTCAGAGCGCGCCGCCGTCACGGACACAGCGGAATCCAGTATGATTTGTCCCGGTGTCGATTTCCGATTTTCCGCGTCCACCAGGGCGATATCGACTGCAATACTGGCTCGTGCATAGAAAAGAGCCTCCCTTCGTCACCCGTTTTTTCACCCCCGGTTCGGCCGGATCCAACGAATCATCCGGCCCCTTCGGATTAACAGTCAATCCGGTGCGATTCGCAAAAACATCCGCCCGATACCAGTCACTGCACCATTCCCAGACGTTGCCTGCCATGTCATACAATCCAAACCGGTTAGCAGGAAATGACTTCACGGGCGCCGACGCCGCAAACCCATCTTCTGCGGTGTTCCGATCCGGGAAATGCCCCTGAAATGTGTTTGCCATAATCTTTCCGTCCGGCATCCATTCCTTTCCCCATACAAATGGTGCACCATCCAGCCCCCCGCGCGCGGCCCGCTCCCACTCCCCTTCTGTCGGCAGGCGTTTCCCAGCCCAATTTGCATACGCGACAGCATCTTCCCAAGCGATGTGCACCACTGGATAATTCTCTCTACCATCCAGATTGCTGTCAGGGCCTTCGGGATGCCGCCAACTGGCTCCCGGCACGTAGCTCCACCATTGCAGATGGTTTCCCAATGCCACCTCGTGATCCGGCGCTGCAAATACGACCGCCCCAGAAACCAATGCCTCTTTCGGAGCGCCTGGAAAGTCAGCTGGATCCAGCGGCCGCTCCGCAACGGTCACGTAACCAGTAGCATCCACAAACCGCGCATACTCCGCATTCGTGACCTCCGTCTCGTCCATCCAAAATCCATCCACCCAAACATCGTGACGCGGGATTGAGTCCGGCATCGTATCGTCGCCCATCAAAAACACCCCTCCAGGCACCCAAACCATACCGGGCGGAGACGCAACCAAAACCTGAACCCCCAAAAGCGCAGCAAAAAAACAACGTACCATCTAGCTAGCCTAACGAAAAATCGGCCGAAAACAACCGAATAAAACTTTTTGTTCATTTTTCCTTGAACTAACTGAACTCCGATGTTGAAATCGTCTGAGCTGAAAGTTGGTCCCACGGGATGCGCAACGTCACACAGTTTCATTTGGAATCAGTGAAATTCACCCGTTTCACCAAGGGCGGCAGCATCTCCGGACGCTTTTGATCTCGCAGGGATAAAACGGATTAACGGGATATCATTCATTCCTCGCTTCGAGATATCTTCGATGCAATTGCATGGTTTTCGACCATCCCGTTTATCTCCTTCATCCCTGTAAATTCCTTTCACCACACATCATAAAACCCACACTTCCATGAAAGCAGTCATCCTCGCAGGCGGTCTCGGCACCCGGTTATCAGAAGAAACCCACCTCAAACCCAAGCCGATGGTAGAGATCGGAGGACGCCCGATTCTCTGGCATATTCTTAAGATTTATAGCGCGCACGGCATCAACGACTTTGTTATTTGCGCGGGATACAAGGGGTATGTGATCAAGGAATACTTCGCGAACTACTTCCTGCACATGTCGGACGTGACGTTCGACATGGCATCGAATTCGATGGAAGTGCATCGCAAAAAAGCCGAGCCGTGGCGCGTGACGATCGTTGATACCGGCGAGGCCACCATGACGGGTGGACGCCTTGCCCGCGTCGCCCAGCATCTCGATGACGAGCCATTTTGTTTTACCTACGGGGATGGTGTGGCCGATGTGGACGTGACCGCGTTGGTTGCATTCCACAAGGCGCATGGAAAACGGGCGACGCTCACGGCTGTCCAACCTCCCGGCCGCTACGGGGCTCTCGGATTTTGTGAGGAAAACCCGGATCTCATTCGTCAATTTCAGGAAAAACCCGAGGGCGACGGCGCTTGGATCAATGGTGGATTTTTTGTTCTCTGCCCGACAGTCCTGAACTACATCAAAGATGGCGACGCCACGATCTGGGAGCGTAGCCCGCTCGAGAAACTCGCGGCAGACGGCCAGATGGCCGCGTATAAACACCGCGGCTTCTGGCGTCCGATGGACACACTCCGCGACCGCGTCGAACTCGAAGACATGTGGTCCAAAGGGGAAGCCCCCTGGAAGATTTGGAAATAGATTGATTTCTCACAGGGATAAAAGTGATGAACGGGATAATGCGAGATACTGCTGTATTCCCATCCCCTGCATCTCCTTCATCTCTGTAAAACTCCACTCACATCGTGAAAACTAGTCACCCAATCAACCCATCATCCTCTCAACCATTTGCCGGCGCATACGCCGGTAAACGCGTCCTCCTCACCGGCCACACCGGATTCAAGGGGTCGTGGATGGCTCAGTGGTTGGCAGCGTTGGGTGCTGAAGTGACCGGATTTGCCCGCGATCCCCTGCCGCACGAGACGCTCTACGATCAAGCGGGCGTGGCGTCCCTGCTGAAGGAAGACGTCCGGGGCGACCTTGCGGATCGTGATCTGTTGGCATCCGTGGTTGCACGGGTTCAACCGGATTTTGTCTTTCACCTCGCCGCACAACCGCTCGTTCGGCTCTCTTACGACATCCCGCTTGAGACATTCGCAACGAATGTCATGGGTACTATCCACGTTCTCGATGCCGTGCATCGCGCTGGGCATTCATGCCAAGTCGTTTGCATCACGACCGACAAATGCTACGAAAACCGGGAGTGGTTGCACAGCTATCGGGAAGAAGACGCCATGGGCGGACACGACCCTTACAGCGCAAGTAAAGGCATGGCCGAACTTGCTATCGCATCGTATCGAAATTCCTTCTTCGAACCCCACGCCCAATCTTCAACTTCCCACTTAAACAGCGGCGAAGCCGCTATCCGCGTCGCATCCGCCCGTGCGGGCAACGTGATCGGCGGCGGCGACTGGGCGATGGATCGCATCGTGCCGGATTGTTTTCGCGCGATCCGCACGGGTGCATCTATACCGGTGCGCAACAAAATCGCCACTCGGCCATGGCAGCATGTTTTGGAGCCGATTTCAGGCTACCTCTGGCTGGGAGCCGCGCTCGCACACCCCGAACGATTCGGATATCCGACCAGCGCCCAGTTCCGCGGTGCCTTCAACTTCGGACCAAACCTGTCCAGCAATCGCACCGTGGCCCAACTTGTCGAAGAACTTCTCAAGCATGCGCCCGGAAAATGGGAAGATCGCTCCGACCCGAAAGCCCCGCACGAGGCGTCGAAGCTGAACCTTGCCGTCGACAAAGCATTTCATCTGCTCGCATGGCAACCAGTCTGGAACTTCGAATCCACGCTTGCAAACACAGCCTCATGGTATGTCCGCGATGCAGCGGGAGAATCCGCCGCCACAATGTGCCAAGAGCAAATCGCAGCCTACATCGCAGCCGCCAAAGCCAAAAACCTCCCGTGGGCAGGCGAGTTTAAGTCCGGAGTTGAAGTTTAAGAGTTCTTCACCGCATCGCTTCAGCTTCCCTGCCCCGCTTAAACTTAAACTTGCGACTTCAACTGCCGCGCTAGCGGTTCCCCTTCAACTTAAACTTTCCACTTCAACTGGCAGCTCCGCTGCCTTCATCCCTGTAAATAAAACTCATGACAGCCACCGAAATAAAATCCGAAATCCTTCGCCTCACCCGCGAATATTCCAAACTCACCCACGCCGGAAACCGCCCAGGCTGGGATCCAACCCGCATCGAAGCCGAAAATGCCCAGCTTGCCGCTTCCGGCGAGCCTTCGACCGATGCCGCTCCCGCGCTCCCCGTGCCCTACGCCGGCCGCGTATTCACCGAGGACGAGGTGGAAGCTGCCGTCAGTTCGACGCTGGATTTCTGGCTCACACTCGGACCCGAAGGCGAAGCATTTGAAAAAGAACTCGCGCAACTTCTCGGAGTAAAACACAGCCTGCTCGTCAACTCCGGTTCCTCCGCGAACTTGGTTGCGATTTCCGCGCTGACCAGCCACAAGCTGCCGGAGCACAAGCGCATCCTGCCCGGAGACGAGGTCATCACCGTTGCGGCCGGATTTCCTACCACGGTCGCCCCGATTCTTCAAGTCGGAGCGGTCCCGGTGTTCATCGACAATAACCCGAATACCGGCAACGCGGTGGTGGACTACCTCGAAGCGGCCTATGTCCCCGGCAAAACCAAGGCCGTCATGATGGCCCACGCGCTCGGGAACCCTTTCGACATCGGCACGATCCTCGCGTTCTGCAAAAAATACGACCTCTCGCTCGTCGAAGACAACTGCGACGCCCTAGGCTGTTCCTACACGATGCCGATCGACGAAGCGATCAGCCTCGGCCTCACCCAAGTCGTGCAGGACAAAGAATCCGGGAGCTACCGCCTCAAAGTCGAGAGCCCGCTGTATCAGATCGACCTGGAAGCCGGCACCATCACTGCACCAACTGGTTCATGGGGCGACATTTCAACCCAATCTTTCTATCCGCCACACCATCTCACCATGGGCGAAGGCGGGGCCGTTAGCATTTGCCACCGTCCTCCACTTAAAACCTATGCCGAGTCATTCCGCGACTGGGGCCGCGACTGCTGGTGCCCGTCCGGCAAAGACAACACCTGCAACAAACGCTTCGGATGGCAACTCGGGGAACTTCCCGACGGATACGATCACAAATACATTTACTCGCATCTCGGATTCAACCTCAAGCCACTCGACCCGCAGGCCGCCATCGGCCGCCAGCAGCTCAAGCGACTCCCCGCCTTCATCGAGTCCCGCAAACGCAACTGGGAAGTCCTCCGCCGCGGATTGGCAGACTTGGAAGAATTCTTCCAATTTTCACTACCCACCCATGCCACCGGCTGGCGTGGAGTTGAAGAGGCAAGTTTAAGTCCAAGTCATTCAGCAACTTCAACTTCAACTTTTGACTGGGACTCTTCCGGTCGCAGCACCGACTGCTCGTGGTTTGGGTTCATGATCCGGGTCCGTCCTGGCGCACCATTCACCCACAGCCAGTTTGGTCGCTACTTGGACGAGCACAAAATCGGAAACCGCATGCTCTTCGGCGGCAACCTGCTTCGGCAACCTGTCTTCGTTCAACTCCGCAAAGATCGGCCCAATGCGATCCGCGTGGTCGGACCGGACGGACGCAACGTGGATTCTATCAATAGCGAATCCATCGCCAAAGCCGTGCCCGGCGCCGACGAAATCATGAACACCGCCTTGTTCCTCGGCACATTCCCCGGTCTCACCGACGCCCAACTCGCTTACGAAATCGAGACGATCCATAAATACGTCCGCAGCCATTAGCGGCAGAGCCGCTGTTGAAGTTTAGAGTTTAAGTTTAAGACAATCAAATACGGGGGATCGCGCGGAGGCGTTGAGCCGCAGAGGAATTGCTTCAACTTAAACTTTCCGCTTCAACTGGCAGATCCTCTGCCCTCACCCTTATGAATCTTATCTCCGAGCCACTTCCTGGCGTAAAAGTTCTTCGCCCATTCGTGTTTGAGGATACTCGTGGGAATTTCGTCAAGCCGTTCCATGCTGACCAACTCGCAACGCACGGCATCACGATCCACGTGCAAGAGGAGTTTTTCTCGACCTCGGCCGCCGGTGTGCTGCGGGGGATGCACTTCCAGACGCCGCCTCATGCACACCAGAAGATCGTCTATTGCATCACAGGCCGCGTCCTCGACGTCGTACTAGATCTCCGCAAGGACTCTTCGACGTTCGGGCAGTCGGCTGGATTCGAACTCTCCGCTGCAAACCGACACATCGTTCACATCCCTGTCGGGTTCGCCCATGGATTTTACAGCCTCGAGGACAACTCCTGCTTGGTTTACAAAACCGACGCCGTTCACGCGCCAGCCCACGACGGCGGCATCCTATGGAACAGCTTTGGATTTCCGTGGAAAGAATCCACGGAGTTTAAGTTGAAAGTTGAAGTTGAAGAAGTTGCATCACTTGAACCTAAACTTGCCGCTTCAACTGTCCCTTTCGCACCAACTATTTCCGAGCGCGATTGCAAATTTCCGACATTTGCCGAATTTGCGAGCCCGTTTTGAGCGCCTTTGGCGCTGTTTAAGTCCACAGTAGAAGTTTAAGACAATCGAATACTGGGGATCCCGCGGAGGCGCTGAGCCGCAGAGGAATTGCTTCAACTTAAACTTTCCACTTCAACTGGCAGCTCTGCTGCCCTCATCCCTGTCATCCTCTTCATCCCTGTAGATTCTCCGCATGAAACTTTTCGTCACTGGCGCTACCGGCTTTATCGGGTCGCATTTGTCGAATGCCACTTTTGCACAGGCATAAAACGGATAAACGGGATCGTTGCAGCCACGTTCCAACTTCTCAACCCCTCAACCTCTCGACCTATCAACAGCCGCGCAGCGGTCCAGACTGGACAGGATCGCAGATGCCATTATTTTCCTACTATGACTGTTACACTTCCACCGGCGCTCAATCAATTTGTTGATCGGTTAGTCGATTCCGGTCGCTACGCCGATCAGGAAGATGTAGTTCGCGAAGCTCTTCGCGCGCTTGAGAGGCAAGAGTTTGACGAATCCCCCGCTTTGGAAGCCGCAATACTCGAAGGAATCAATTCTCCACACAATACCTACGACCTTTCGGTTTTGGACCGCGTCCGACAAGACGCCAAGGTTTTACGGTGAGCCTAGACATTTCGATTGCCCTACGGGCGGAGCAAGATTTGACCCTTCAGTATCGGTGGTATATCGAAAACGCAGGCCACGAGATTGCGGAAAGTTACCTCACCGCAGTCCACGAAACGATTTTAAAGATCGCCGAGTGGCCTGACATGGGCTTGACCTGCCCCCCAAAAAGTGGACGTGACAAAAGTGGAGTTCTGCTCAAAGAAAAGGGAGCAGAACAAAATGAAAAGAAGTCGATTTAGTGAAGAGCAAATTATCGGGATATTGAGAGAAGCGCA